>Ga0207714_1000715_pt1 | contig 22362 bp, 21 predicted proteins | sample PonA232FremontCA_2_FD_187270 | JGI IMG/M metagenome (GOLD analysis project Ga0207714, IMG submission 187270) | Marine sediment microbial community from Fremont, CA, USA - Pond A23 Sediment 2 (SPAdes) | ecosystem: Environmental > Aquatic > Marine > Unclassified | place: USA: Fremont, California...
AATTTATTGAATGCTCGGTTCACTCATTGAGCCGCTGATTCACTCATCCATCCAAATCGATAGGAAGTCAACGATAGCCGAGTGCTGCACACACCCTCTATATCTTGCACTGTCTTCTCTAACCATTTCTATTTCAACACTTCGCCACTCGGTACACCGTAATAAATCGGCTGTGAACGTTTCTATGACACGCTACCGTCGCAGGCAATTGTACGGGCACACCAACTGCTCACGGACAGTCTGGGGTATCCCTCGGAGAAGTACTCGACGACAAGCGCGAGTGGCCCGAGGGAGTGACCAACCCAAGCATTCACGAGATTATTTGGAAGGAACTTATATCCGTCGCTCCGCCAGATTTAATTTAGCGCAGAGCCCACCGTCTCTCGCTGGGTTGCCCAAGGGAGTGACCGACCCAAGCATTGGAATCTCCCTTCTGAACTCCGGGCATTCTCCCAGCAGGAGTACCAACCATGTCCAAGGAAGCAGACGACTTCAAGAGCGGAATAGAAGGCCCACAGATGGCGGCAGAAGTGGGTGCAACAGAGCAATGGCGACAAGCGAAACTTCCGAAGTTCGAGGACGACTGGGGACAGATTCGTGAGGCCATCATCGAGCGAGACAATCACCGATGTACCAACTGCACGAGGCCTGACTGGGCCGTAGAAGCGTTCCATGTCGACCACATCGTTCCACGGGGATGCGGTGGTTCAGACCGCTTCGACAATCTTCACACGCTCTGCGAGCAGTGTCACATGGCGAAGCACGGCGATGGTCTGACGCCGATGCTGGAGTTCAGAAAGTCAGGGTGGATGGACGAGTACATGTTCCGATATTGGGAGCAGTTCTGGAAAGAAATGCTCCCCGCGATGGGGCGCTCCATCGGGGTTCGTCTCGATCCGAAATTCAATCTAAATGAGGACAAGATGTGGCGGGTGAGTCTGGGTGACCTCCGTCTCGCTGACGCCATCTTGTCGACGGACGACGAGGAGTACGGAGCGCTTCGAGCCGCCAGCTACATGTGAGATAGCCCCACGCTGCTGGCGAGCAGATGCGGCCCGTGGGAAGTCCTCCCGCCAAATCCGTACCTGTCATATATATGCTCAGTATGGTTTCACGGGGGGGTCTCGGTTTCGGCCTCGACGAGGACAGCGGGCAGTCAGACTGATAGCACGCACCCATCTTAGAAAAGTTGGATACATCACCCGCCCCACCCTGACCGAGCACGGCTATCGGTTCGACGGGGAGACACGCGTCGGGTTGGAGTACCTCTATCCACCAGATACAGTCCTCGATTCAGTTCATTGACGATCACGCCGACTCCGTTGACGGCATACCCACCACTCGCCACTTCATCCGAGTCCACATCGGGGCCTCCCGCCACCGCTGCTGTGTTTCTCTTTCATCCTCAACGTACCGGGCCAGTTCCGCCTTCTCCTCCCGCTCGGCCAGCAGCATCCGTTTCTCGTTTTGGAGTCGCTCAATCTTACGCTCTAGGTCATCAAGATCACCGACGCGTTCCTGGAGCTGGTCGCGTTGTTCACGAACAGCCTCCAGTTCGTCCTCAAGCTCGTCAACGCGCTGCTGGAGTTCCTCAGCATCCCGACCATGCTCTGCGAGATAGCGCATCACCTCACTTTTGCTCCCAAACTCGCCTTCGTCACCGGATTTGTCTTCGAGGACCTCGTCCAGTTCATCAGATATTGTCACCGTGATGCGGGGCATGATTCACTCGTTCATCACTGTGATTCAGCACTACATCAATCCCCGTCAGACGGGCGGCTGACAATGAATCCGATCGGAGAGCTGGTCACCATGTTGCGAAAAGTACAATACGGTGAAGTTGCATATAATGCAATATGATCGAAGTTCCTGACCTCGACGAGAACGAACAAATCCTGATCGAATACGAGGGAGACATCCGGGTTGTGAAAGTGCCCCGTGAGGGTGGCCCGCCCCGGTACAGGTTCGACGCTCCTTTGATGAAACCTAGAAGTTCCGATAACTCCCTAACATGGGAGAATCCACACGAAGCGACTATGTATGCCGCGGTTTTCGCCGCAGTCGGGACGTTCAGAGAAGAGAAAACCGGGAAACGAGGCATCCCCATCGAGGTCGAGCGAGACGGCCGTGAAGCTGTTATCGCCTACGTTGGCACACAGCCGGGGATGACGACCGACTGGATAGAAGCGACGTACGAACTTGAACGCGAACGTATCTACGAGTACAGGTCTCGTATCAAATCTCGTGCCGGGGAGATCCTCGTCGAGGACAACACTGAGGAACTTCTGTAATTCATGCTCTCAACGACGGGTTGAAACTGCTGTAAGGGGATCGCACACCGGGCAAATGAACCACGCACCACTATCGAATAGCCACACACCTATCAAGAGCCGTCAGGCGCTTCACACGCCGACTTAACCACTTATCAAGAGCCATTGTCAAACGTCGTTAGAAACCCCACACACCTCGCCACATTCGGCGCTCATCCATTTCACTCCACCAACCCGCTCTACGGAGCCGGGTGATTTTATTAATTGAGCAATAGGGTGCTGCTGTCTTCAGTTAATAATCCTTGTAGGCAGCAGCGTGATCTTGGCCTGCTCGTGGCCGCCGCCTAAATGCGCTACTCCTCTGTCTCTTTCGTGTTCTGTTGCAGTTTCTTCCCGAGATCTTCGAGCCCGTCCGCTAGCGATACTGGGTCGATTCCCCTGATATCCTCATCAGCGTACAGCTGGAGGGCATTCAAGCTCCACTTGGGGTATGCGATGGTATCAAGTCTAGCTTGAGGTAATAGCCGTCGTACTCATACACTGTCCCAGGGACAACGTACTCAGAAAGTGGATTCTCCCGACCAGGCTCCCATGTACTCGACACATCAACCCTAAGCAGTCTGGGATTTGTTTTAGTCGCCTCATATTTCGGTTGTGTCGGAAAGCGGTTTAGACTTCGCCTCTGGTACTCCTCATTGCGACCTCATAGGTCATGGCTGTTTTGATTGAGCGATCCAGAAGTTCGTCGAAGAACTTCCGGTAGTGGTCTGGGTTAGCGTATCTGACGAGACGCAGTTGAAGCAGTGCTTCCAGTCCTGCTTCTGTCCAGTTCATCCCCTGATTCTTGCGTCGTTTGGCGATTTCTCCCATTGCTCGCTCGACAGGGTTCGAGGTCGCGTCGTCAGTGACTGTATCGAGCTCATCAAGCTCCGCGGCGATCTCGTTCGGACGGCAGAAGTGTTAGCAGAGGGGGAACGATACCGACAAGTGGCTTCAAGTCAGTTTCCACGACTTGCGCCGAACGTGGGCCACTCACCTTGTGTCAAAAGACGTAGACCCTCTGGTTATCTGTGGCTGGGGCGGACGGAGCGACTTAAAAACCTTCTTACACTACTACAAAGGACAGTATTCGCCAGACCCCCAACCGAGAGAGCGTGAGAAAGTGGATTGGCTCCAATCCTCGCGCCACCACCCTCCTCTACCTTTTCCTCAATCTGCGAGCGACGAGTAAGCTGTTGCTCAAGCTCCTCAACTCGCTTCCGTTCAATTCTTCTGTAATGGCCGCTTTTATGATTCGAACCTCTTTTTCCCTTATGGAAAACGGCGGGTTATTTATTACTCTCTACGATAAGGATACACTTCAACTGTACCTTGATAAAGGGGTTTACGGTCAACATATGACCCCACAAGATGGCGAACCATCTTCCCATAGCGCACACTATCGGGCACTCGGTGACTACGCCGCCACCCGAGAAGGGAAGCACGTGTTCTTTTTCCTTGACCGCGAAATCTACTACGGCGGCCAAATCGTCGGCTCAGACGAACACGGAGCCTTCTACATTAACGGTCAAAAGAGTCCAATGGGCCGAGAGGCATCTGCCTCTCTGGTGTGGGACGAATCCTCCCGCGATACCTATAACGAGATAGACGAGCCAGGGGTCTTCGACGCCGGAGGTGACCGAGGCAAGAAGTGTCAGCCTTTCCTCATACAGTTTGAGGATAACCGCGATATGGCTGGGAGCTACATCGTATCCGACCAACTCTACTTCGACCTCGGAGAATACCCCTATCCGCTCCCCTCGAACAGTATGGCGGGGATGGGTTTCTGTACAATGACCCCCGGTGAGACAGATATTCTCCTCAACCTCCTTGAGTACGAATATGAAGGGGAAATCGAGCCAGTGAGCGACGAGCCGGTGGAATTGGAAGATGACCCCGTACCATTCTCACCGGAATACGGCGTTGATTCACCCGAGGACGCTCATCCAGAATCACACTTGGAGGCGTCCCTGATTGCGAATCCTAACATTCTACCGGACCATCTACAACCCAACGGCGCAACGATTTGCCGACAAGTCCCTATTTCGCCGTTCAGGACGAGCAATATCGACCAAGCCGACGTTTGCTACTTCACCGAAAACCGGATTCGTGACGGAACAATTCCGAATACAGTCCTCGAACTGAAGAATGAGAAGGCGGGGAAAGGTGCCTCAACGCAGGTAAATCGGTATTTGAGATGGCTCCACGAACGTCTCGGAGAGGACGCCGAGGGTATAGATGTTCACGTCTATGCGCCCGGTTTCACCAGGAACTTTAACGACTATCTTGAAGACGATCTACTGGACCAAGTAGAGAAATTCAATTTTACTGAGGACGGGCAGCAATCAACGCTTTAATTCCTCAATCGAACTCTGTCAGTCCTTGTTGACCAACTTTCCGTCGGTCGGCAGGATGAACATTGGTGGCGATAAGCTCGTCCACCTCACCTCGATTTTCCGCGTCACTATTGATAGCCCGCGTTGCACCTTCCTTTTCGACGTGGAAGCCCGCCTTCTCATACATTTCGTACATCACGCCACTGTTGCTGAGGATTAGGTTTACACCTCTCTTGTTGAGTTTCTGTGCTACATCCCGAAGGCGCTCTTGGTCGGCTTTCCCGAATCCTTCCGCACTGTAATCGGTGAAGTAGGCGGTTGGACTCATCGGCTCATATGGAGGGTCGAAATAAACTAAGTCGCCATCTTCTGCTACTTCAGTAACGTACTCGAATCCGGTGTTCCGAATCTTAGTATTCTCAAGAAGTCGGCTGGCTTTTCGGATTTCTTCTGCTCGTACCCAATCGGGGTCACTGTATCTTCCGATAGGAACGTTGAATCCTCCACTACTGTTCTCGCGGTAAAGACCGTTGTAGCACGTCCGATTGAGATACAAGAGAAGTGCGGCTTCTTCAACTTCGTCGTATTCGTCACCGTAGGGGCGATTATTGAACAATTCTCGTTGCTGGTAGTAGTAATTCTTAATCTCCTTTCCCTTGCGGTTGGTACCTGCGAATCGACGGTTATTATCTGCGTCTGATTCAGGGTCGGCAAATGACCGAAGTATGGTGATTAGTTTCTCAGGCTGGTCGCGTACTTGCCTGTAGAAATTGATGAGACGAGGGTTGGTGTCATTAATTGTCCCATCTTCTGGTTCAAGGTCGAAAAATAACGCACCACCGCCAAAGAATGGCTCGTGATAGTGAGCGTAGGTATTGGGGAATCGGCTGTATAACTCATCAAGGAGTTGCCGCTTTCCGCCAGCCCATTTCAGAATCGGGTCGGCCATCTTATTAAGAGTTGTTGCGGCTTCGGTCTTAAATCTGTCCATTCAATATATATTGAATGGCGATTGCTCCTACAGTTTTAAGTCATCTCCTTCGGAATCGTCATTTGTGACCGCTGACCGCGACGAGGAATCAGGAAAGTTCACGGAGAAGTACCCCCGTGAGGCGTTTCTACAAGGAGTCAATACACTCGATAATGCGACGACTGCACGAGTTGCGGATGAAGTGGGCTGTTCGTATGATTTAGCCTACAGACGACTGAAGAAATTAGAAAAAGAAGGGAAGGTAACCCGAACAGAAATCGGCTCGTCGTTCGTCTGGTCGTAGTAGTTGAATCTCTAATAAGGTGTCATAGAACGGTTCCCAAACTATAGTCGTTCTGGCTACTATTTCAGAGAGTTACGGGCGCAGAGTGCCCTGCACCGAGTGCACGCTGCTTAGAACCGCAAGAGTGTGGTGGGGGGCTATCCTGTCGTACGACCGCCGTCGACGACGGTAATCCCCCGAACGTGACACGTAGCCCGAGCAATCCGGCCCGGTCGAACGTGACCGGCAGAACTCATTAGTGTGAGAACATCGGAGACGGCGCGGTTTGTCAGTGTTCGGGACTGTCCCGGTTGCCCGAGAAGTGTGACCGCAGTTATCCATCTATGGAAGGTTAGACCCGCTCCGTGCTATCAGACGCCGGTCTGTCTGGAATCGACCGGCGCTGTCGCGTCTTACCTAACGCTCGACAGAGACGGCGCTCAGATGTTTAGTAATACTGTCGGCTCTACGCACATGGCACATTTCGGTACCCCGGGGTGCCGAATCGTTCCACGAAGTTACAGCCGACAGTATAAGAGTAGAGGTACTCGTCGACGCCGGAGGATCTAAGTTGCCGCCAAGAGACACACGGTGTATGCAACGGCTCGCCGACGTGCTTATGCTGGGCTCCCTCGCCGCGTACCTGCTCGTGGTGCTCGCGCTCGCGTTCGTATTATTCGTGGTCGTGTGAAACTGGAGAGTAAAAATGACTGACTGGCACCCCCGCGATTACATGGGACCGCTGGCCTACCTCTGGTTCAAACTGGGTCGGTGGGCCGATCAACCCTGAGCCGAAAAGAAATCGACGGACGAGAATACTTCTACTTGCAATGGCGACACGAAGATGAGGTGCAGACGCAGTACGTTGGCCCGGTCGATCCAGCTGATTGAGTACATCCAACGATACTTTGATTTTATTGATGCGAAACAGAGATATCCATCTGAAAGTTGGTACGTGTGCCAGTGCAAGATGCAGAGCGCGGGTCTTGCACGTTAATTAACTCTTAATCAGGGTGTTGTAACCAGTCAGTCAGGCAGTTGGTGTGTCTCTCCAGTGGTGCTTCTGCACTCGTCTGCAGAGATGCTCTCACCCGGCCCACTCGCTGTTTAGTGTATTGTCGCCCTTGAGGAACCACAACACGACAGAATAACCGACACCTGACAGGAACAGTACCGTCAGTATCGTTCCAAGTGCGTCCATGTTTTTTGAGTCGACGGACGGGTATTAATCCTACTGCCAGTGTTTCAGAACGAGATACTGATTACCTCCACTGCTGACTCCATCATCTGTATCTTGCACGTCAACCAGTGCCACTATCACTAATCCGATGGATATTCATTGAGTTCGGTAGGAGCTCGGTGAGTTTTTCGATTACTCTGACAGCATCGGCGGAAAGGGAATTAGTTTGTCTCGGGGGACATGGTAGTACGCTCGATCGTACTCGTTGAGTCGCATCTGTTGCGCTTTGACGGTCTCACGAGATGCATATCCGACGATACGGCACGTATTCTTCCCAACGCGGTTGACGAGAGCGTATCGATCGGCTCGGAGGCGAGTCATCGCATCAACTGTGAGAGCAGGAGTTTCGACGTGTTGTCCGACTGTTTTCACGTCCCAGGTATGACCGCCGAATTTTTCATCCCATCCGCCGTCTCCGGCTGGATATACGTTCGAGTCGGGCTTCCGGTTGCCGGGAAGGTACTGACAGAATGCCCAGTGGCCGATCATGCCTACTGTTGTTCCCTTAAGCGAGTCACAGCCACCGTCAGTAACGAACCGCTCTGCAGCGAGTTCGCTTCCATGGCACCGTGATTCGTCGACATCCTCTGTAGGCAACAGCGAGTTTGGTACGTCAGCAACTGATGGAACTGGATCGATGTGTAATGGTCTGTCGTCAGCATCTGGGTCCTCCTTTTGACTCATACTATCGTCTAACGTTATCTTTTTATATAAACCCATCGTTGAATACAACGACGGCACTCTAAAAAAATTGGTGAAAACAACAATGGTTACTGATGACATAGAAGACGAATTTGATGTGAATCTTGACCAGCCGATGACTGACCTAACTGATGAATACAAGAAATTCATTTACCCATTTATTGCGGCGCATACGATCCGACGGGATTTTTACGGGCTCCCAGGACCGGATGAGCCGGATTTTGACTGGCTCGAAGATGATCAATATCCGGGCGTGTTCACTGACCAAGATAAGGAGTATTTTTCTGCAGCACACGAGTTTGAGGGACAAAAAAAGAGAGATGTCCGGTACCGTCTTCGGCAACGGTTAGCTGGTTTATTCGATGACTCGAAGGAGTTTGATCAAGTACGCAGTGAGGATTTGGAATCTGTTTTTGATTCGATCGGGTTTCCAAGTCCGTACTTCGCACATAATCTGGTGTTGTTCGGGGTCCGAGCATTACGTGTTGCCGTTGGCATGGAGAAGGAATTTCAGGAAGGAGATTATGAAGAGTGTCTTGAACTTGCTATTCGGAGAGCGGAGTCTCGGTACATAAATAACTTGGATGACAAAGTTCCTGTGCCCCTCGCAGATGACGGATACGTTGCTGTTTCTGCCGACGTTGACGTGGACGTGACTAAGGAGGCATTTGACGGGGATAGGTTGAGGGAGAAAATTTTGGACGGAGAAGCATCACAGGACGAATTTTCGCGCTATTGGCGTTTAGGCTCGCGGAGACAGTTGGTTGGTGCCGCTCGAAACCGAGGGGTATCCGAAATTGAAGTCCGTGATGATATGGGGCTTACTTCGAGGTATGATGTAGAGGAGCTTCTGGAGGAGACAGATGATGCTGATGATACAGAATTGACTATGAGGGAGTATATTGAGAGGACTTCGAACTGAGTTTTGTCATCCGCTTGTCTGACGGGGTTTCAGGGCGTGAGGCCTTCATATTCAGTATGAGGACAATCATACATGGGTCGAAGAGGCTGTGTTTAATCACCAGACGGGAGTGGAATTTCCTGTTCTGCGGCTTTCCTGATGTTGTGAACTGCACACATCAGGGCCATTTCACGGAACTCCCGGTACCAGGTGCGCGCTCGCAGGGCGACGCCCAGCGAGCGCTTGACCGAGGAGAAAACGCTCTCTGAGATGGAGCGTTGGTTGTAGAGAGTATCGTCAATCCGTGCGTTGTGCGCGTGGTGGTAGGGCTTGTTGATGCAGTGCTTGATTAGCGGTCTGATGTCGAGTTCTCGGAGGTATTCACGAAGCCAAGTGCAGTCATATCCCTTGTCGGCGGCGAGAGCCTGCAACTCGCCCGCGTGCCGGCGGGCGAGTTGCTTGCAGATGTCCGCATCACTTCCTTCTCTGGTCGTCGTATAATGCAGGTCAAGGATGATATTCGTGTCTGTGTCAACCAGCTTCGTTGCTTTGAGCTTCTGTACGTCGTACTCAGTACGGTTACAGTACGACCGGCTGGCTGGAGACCGCTCGAAGTACGTCGCATCGAGTGCAGCGAGATCACCGATGTCGTGCAACTGCGCCGACTGGCGCAGTAGCACTCGACAGATATCCAGTTCTATTCTGTCGAACGCGAGACAGAGCGTAGACGGGTGAGGGAGATCGGCCGGCTCAAGGCCGATCTCCCGGGTTATTTGTGGCATCTCGGTGAGCAGGTCAATCGTCATCCGGTAGGTTGTATCGAGGTAAATCCGGAGACAGTGCAGGGAGACCATCGCGTAATCGGCGAACCCGCCGCCCCCTTCTGGGGCGGCAGGTTCGTCACAATCGTCAGCAATCCTTTTATATGCCCAGACGCACCGTTCGGTGAAGCGGGAGATTTTGGTTGGCGCAACTTCCACTCTCCCGCTTCAACTCCCTTACTCTGGCGACTTGATGCAGTGCCGTCCAGCGATTAAACACGGCCGTCGAAGAACAGTCACGCTCGACGAGGACGCCGACATCCTCGGCGTGGTCTTCCAACATCACAGAGGGAAAGAGGCTAAAGACGACGCTCTATTCGGCGTGAGGAGGCTTCTTCTTGCACACAGTCGCCTCCTCGTTACTCTCACAAATCACCGCCGATGAGTGACTGCTATCCTTCGATTCTCAGCTAAACTGAAGACGAATAGTATCAGACACTCATGAGATACTGAATATCTGTGTGGGTGGGTCAGCTGTCCGTGGCTTGGCTGTGAGCGTGATCCAATAGGTCCACTAACGCCGTGAGTCGCTGAGCGATTGTCGCATACCCAACATCAACCGGATCGGCATCCGTTCCAACTCGTAAAGCGCGCGCTCGGTCAACAGCGACTGACACCGTCTGCCGAGTTAATCCGGTTATTTCAGCAATCTCGGTATGTGGGATATTATGAGCTGACATTTTGCGAATCACTTCGTCACGACCGGCTCGTCTTGCCTTTTTAGGGCTATCCGGTAGCCCGATGACAATATTGTCCGCCCCGACCTGTTCTCGGAGGTCCCACTCTCTATCCGCAGTTCTGGCAATCAATTGCTCTCCAGACAGCTTCCAACACAACCGACGAACCGTCTGTTTGGTATGTCCAATCTGTGCCGCAATATCGGCCGTCCGCACCGGCCCCTGCTCTTCAATCACTGCTAAAACATCACTGTCAGTCCCGTTCTGATTTGGCTTTGACCGTGGCGGTAGTGGATCAGACGCGTCTGTATTCCCGTCTGACGACTCGTTATCAGCTCCCTCTGTTGGTTGCCGAGGAGCTGGTGTGTTTCCGTGATGACGATCGTGACACCGCTCACAGAGCAGCATCACATTTTCTGGATGATGTCTCCCGCCATTTGCTTGGTGTTGGCGGTGATGAATCTGCAACTCAACGTCTGTATCATCTCCATCGGCACCACAGACTTCACACTCATTCCCCCTGTCAAGATAAATAAACTGCTTAACGCTTGGTGTGAGTGTCTCCGGAGGCGTCTGATTAGTGATTTGGCGTGTGTTTACCGACGTGATTTCAGTTTCGTCGTCAAGTCCGGTGGCTTCCTCATCATCACTCGGATCCTCTATTGGCTGTCCTCCATCAGTACACAGCCTTTCGTCTTCGATGAAATCGGCAAGACGCGTCTGCACGGTCTGTTGTTCATTGCTCTGCTGTTCCGTCTCAGTCTCAGTTGATGTGGCTCGTGTCATACCGATTCACCTGGTTCGGTTTCTTCTGTCACAGAGATATCAATCTTGTCGGTTTCCGGTACGTAGCAAGACGTTTGCATTTTTCTGATGAACTCCGCGAGCGGAGGTGTCGATTCTGTCTGCTGGACCTGTTTCGAACGGGAATCGTAGGCCACAGCTCGACAGTTATCAAGCGTATCTAAGTGTGTTTGTGTCAGTGAAATGTACACTCTGGTCCGCATTTCTCCAGTGACATTGCACGGGTCAACACGGTTCTCAATTGCAGCAATTTCCACAGAGAGGTCGGTAGCCGACACGGGGTCAGGGCCACGATCGACCGAGAGCAGCACCAGACGCCGACGACTATTTGCCACAGCATTGAATGCATCATCTGGATTCATCGGGATTGACGACCATCCTCCGGTTCCGGTTGGCGTCTTGGGACTCATCGCATCCCACGAGCACTTGGCTCTTGCAACCCGGTGAGACATCTCGTCTTCTTTTTTTCAACGATTCTCTTAATTCGTGGGCCGCGTACAGGAGAAATCCTGTCTCCTGCGGATTCGTGAGAGACAGAATTTTCACCATGCGACCGAGTAGATGTATTTGCTGTCATAGCTGGCAGCGTGGTGCCCGGCGGGCTATCGCCGGGGGCCGTTTTCTGAGGCCATCAGTTGCTACGAGTTCGTTTGTAATAGTTATTCGTAAATTTTCTCAGGAAATGCAGAATCAGGCGTCTCAAGCCTCAATATACGAGAAAAAGAGCGGTGGATTAACTACTTATTAAAATCGCTCTCATTTTTATCTCCACTAGAGCGTGTCATACAAAGCGTCCCATGATTTAGTCGTTATCTCTACTATTTCAAGACTTAACGAGCCTGTCATAGAATCGTCCGCAGAGCAGTTTATTTCATCCGGAACCGTCGTGGACCAGCCGGTGCGTAGCTGTGCTTACATACCACGTATTCTCAAGTGCGGGGTTACGGAAGATCGGGGCAATAATCGATTCTATAAACCGCGTGTCTCTGCTGCCAGCGAGGTAAACTAACGGCCTCCATCCTGAATAGCTACAGCTACACTTTCACCAAGCTTCGCGTAACTATATAAACCTCCAATAAGAACCATCAGAGAACAGAATGCCGTATTTCTCGGATTCTCATCAAGAGGAAATCATCGAACGAATTGGGGAGAGAGCAGAGACCGTCGAAGAACGACTTGAAGATATTTCCCGGGGCCGAACTAACCCCTCGTTAGAAGACCTCACAATCCATTCTACGAAGAAATATCGTCTCGGAATTGTTTTTGTCGATATCAACGACTTCAGCAACTACATGAGTAGAAATGATGACGAAGACACGCTGTTTATGCTGAACGTATTCATTCCCGAGATTATGGAACTGGTCCGTGATTTTGATGGGAAACTTGAGAAGAACACAGGGGACGGCATTCTCGCGTATTTCGGTGCAGGTGAAGATGATGGAGATGCGGTCGAAACACTGTTAGAGTACATCGCTACCGTCCAATGGGCGTTGAAGCACCATGTCAACCCGGAACTAGAGGACAACGACGTTGAGACGATATCGATCAGCACCGGGTCAGCGTACGATATAGTCTACATCTCACGCATCGGTGCTCACAGCGGCAACCAGCGGATGAACCGGTTAACAGCAGTTTCAACTGGTGCGAATATCGCGTCAGAGCTTGAAGTGATGGCAGGAACAAACCAGCATTACGTGAACGATGGCATCTATGAGTATTCAGACGACGAGAACGGGTGGGGACAATACGTGAAACATGTTGGTAAGCACAACGGGTATACCTGGGGTAGTTCGCTGAAAGGGCAAGACACCGCTCAGTACTACAAATTCATCGGGATTTGGCAGGAGTAACCTATGCCGTCACCGCCCACTGACTTTTCGACGCAAACACTCTCCCATCTGAACGAATACATCAAATTTGCTGATCAGAAGGCATCTGTCCTCCTAACGGGACAATTAGCATTTCTCGGGCTGTTCGTAAACTTCCTTAACAAAAACTGGGCTGGGGCCGGTATCGAGTTCAAGATCCCCGCAGCGGTGACCATCGCGGCTACCTTACTCGCAGGGGTTTTCGCAGGCTGGGTGATCTACCCGCAGACAAGGCCTTCTGGCGAGGCATTTCTATTTTGGGAAAACATCAACGCGAAGTCTCTCAATGATTATGAGTCTGAGGTCAAGGACTTGGATGAGGATGCAATGTTGAGGGAGTTGATCGAGGAGAATCACTTGTTAGCGAAAGTCGCATCGAACAAATATTGGCGTTTGAAGATTTCCTTGGTTTCGACGGCGGGGACTGTGTTCTTCGCTACATTGTCTACGGTTTCCATGTTCTGGCTTGGGTGAGTGAACCCCTGTGGAGTTTCGCCGGTTGATCCGAATTTGTCAACGCCGCGCGGCCAGTAGACGGTGTCGTGCCGGTTCATGTGTTACCTCTCTTTAATCGGTACAACCGCTGTTATCGAATATGAGCTTGGAATGTGACGAACGCATCGCGGAGGGTCATATCAGATGAGTGATGGGGGTAAACGGATACGTCAAGTCGATCCAACCGAATGATTACTACTCCTGTCCATGAAGGTAGCACGTCTGATCCGGGAAGAAAACCTCACGTCCGCAAGGTGATCCGGAGTCTGTTTTTTCCCCACAGTGATAGATCGGGTTCTCGTGCTCTTCTGACAGAATGAAATACCGCTGAGTCATCACTTTGCCTTGGTGGTTGTCTCGGAAGCCCATCACTTGACGGATGACATCGCTGCTGAAACCTTTCTCTGCCAGCATCTTCCCGAACGTCATCCGCAGATTCGTCCCCGAGACAGTCTTCTCAAAGCCAGCTCGCTCACCAATCTTCTCCAGCCGATGACTCACTGTCCCAGGAGTACAGACGCGGTCGTGGGTAGCGAAGTACGCCTCTATGAATCGGGCAACCCCAGGTTCTGGTACCGGCACTCTCCGAGGTTGCAGCGTTCTGTTTAGCGTCCAGTACCCGTCTCTCAACCGCTTACAGTCCTTACACGGGTATCCGCCACCACTTGTTGTTCGCCCTCGACGCCCAGGACTCACGGTGCATTCGACTCTATCACCTGGAATCCTGACGAAGAGCCGATCTCCCTCTCGCTCAAGCCATTCTTCGGTCATATGAGCGAACGTCCCGGGTTTCAGCCCAGTCAAAAGGATACCCTCTCCGATGAGACGATCCTTATGATCGCCTTCTTGACTGGCCGTCCTGAACGCGTCTACACCTTCGTCGGTGAACGGGAGTGACTGCTCGCCTGGGTAGAGTATCAGTTGGCGTTCGCTGAGATCCCCAGGCGGTTCACCACTTATCATCATATTCCTCCTGAACGTCTTCCCCGGCGAGTTTGATGTACTTTATCGCCTCTTCGAGGTTCGCGTGCCCCATCAGCGTCTTGATCTTGTGAGGTCCGAAGTCCTTCTTTGCGAGGAGCGTACCGTACGTGTCGCGGAGATCGTGCGCAACGACCCGCCGTTCGAAACCCGCCCGGTTAGCGATGCTTTTCACCCGATTAGTGATCGTTCCTTGCGACGCGACATTCTCGTAGAGGTCGAAGTAGCTGTCCAAGATGTGGATCGTGTCGTCGTCCCGAACCGGAATCGGTCGAACACCTGCCTCGGACTTCGGTGTGAAGTCCGCACCGTCGGGGGCCCACCGCTTCTCTGCCCGGTTTCGACAACGGGAACACGGGACGCCTTCCCGACTGGTGTCACCGCCGCTACCGTTGCCCGAACCGAGTTCACAGATCTCCCCGTAGGGGATCTGAATGTGGGGTCGCTCGTTCGGTCCGTTACGCCACCACGACGGTTTCATGTGAGCCATCGCTGCTGCTCGAATACCGGTCGAGGTGAGTGTCAGGCCGATGAGTTCGTCAAGGACATCGCCGTCCTTCGCGGTCTCACGGAATCGGATATACTGCGAGTCCGGTGCTGGTCTGAAGGTACCGTTCTTGTCCCGCTGGCCCGAGAGCCCGAGCGGGTTGTAGGTCATCCCTGGCATGTTAGCAAAGTTACTTCACAGACGCAATTAAATAAATGGTTGGAAAGTTATCCCGCTAACCGGAAAATACCAGACTCTCAGGCGTAGTATCTATGCAGTGAATGCATGGCTTCGTAGAAAATGGCTATTTTTTGTATTCACAGTCTGCAACGCGGACTCACAGCACGACCATATCGTAGTTTGAGAGTTTCACATCTGGCCCGCGCCAGTAGGCGGTAACGAGAACCAGTGAACCCGCAACGAGAGAACCTTAACCAACAACGCGAAATCGTAATCCCACTGTTGATTAAAATCGTGGCAAGTAGCCGTTCAAGCACCTACCGAGAAAGCAACCGCTGTTCGCACCGCCCCTCGGTACCCGGCTGAAGCGGCAGTGAGTACTGCTAGCCGGGGGGCGGACCAGTTGTGATCTCATCTGGAGCAGGAAGGGTTGCTGTTCCCACTCCATGTTGGGACCTATCTTCGTCTTGGGGTGAGGGAACCCGGACAAACCACGTATAATATTGTTCTAAGGTATCCTGTCCGGGTTGGTCGTCCCCCCCGGGTTGAGGTCCAGGCGCATCGGTTGTCGGGAGCTCCACGTCTCCAACGCCGGGCTCATCGATAGTGTGATACTCGTTAGCCAGCCCTTCACCTGCGTCGTGTCGTTCCAGGTATCCCATTTCACTGAGTTCTGCGAGAACTCGTCTCACCGTCCGGCGCGAGCAATCGACTGTGTCGACAAGATCGCTCACGGTGAACTCTTGATCGCGGAACTGCTGGGCGGCCCGGGCGACTTCTTGCGTGCTTTCAGAGAACGCTCGAACGACGGCTCCATCTCCCACGACGGGGAGATCGTCATGCAGCGCTGCGGTATGAGCGAACACGATTGCTCCTTCCTCGTCACGCCCGAACCGCAGGATTGCTTGCAAGGTCTGGTCCTGGCGCATATGCTTCAGATACGTATTCCCGGTTTGGCAGCCGTAGTCGAGGGCTTCACCGCGTCCAGTTCGTGACACCTGTTCCCCGGCGAGCGCTGCCCACTTTTCGACGGTATAGTCTCCGAAGTGCTGGCACCCGAGTACGACGCCGAGATTCAACTCGCCCATAGCATTAGATCCGGTGACGTTCCCGTAGTGATCTATCGCGCTAATGTCGTCCTCGATCTCGCCTTCAATTTCCTGGCGAACGACTTTCGTGGTGATCACCCCAGGTTTCGACGTTGACGTGAGAGTATCCCGTCGCAGCCGCCCTGCACCGTAGTCCTCTGCGACGGCTCGAACGAGGGCGATGTCGCCGTCGAAGTTCTTCCCTTTCGTACTGCCCTCGTAGGTTTTCGTATGCGGCGTCGTTTGCACGACCTGTAGATTCAACGTCTCCTGAAGGAACTCGCGGCGCTCTCGTGGCGTTTCGTGAATATCGCGCCGTTCAACAGTTTGCCCGACAGCGAGTTCCCACAGGTGTTCACGCCCTGTTGCGTCAAGGCCAATTACTGAGTTTCGCTGCCCATTTCGAGCGGTGAATTCTGGCGGTTCATGGATTAGCGCGCCGTGGTGGTTCCGGTCAACCAGAACAGTGTTCCGTCCGAGACGGACCTGCTTCACGTTCGTTCCATTGTCGCTATCGAGGTCGAACCTGAACGCGTCGGTGGTGAGCTCCGTCGCGGCGTCATCGTCAGCTATCGTGCCGTACAGCAGCAGGTACGCTTTCGGGTGGGCGTACCCGTCGCGGGCGTGAATAGCGAGTTCCCGGCACCCATCTTCCCCGCCTTCAACAGCGGTCAGAGTCGCCTGCACGAGTTCCGCCGCCCCGTCGCGGTTGGCTTCGAAGGCGTTCACAGCCTGGTCAAACATGCTGGCGAGGTCGCCTTCGAGGCAGGCTGGTGGCGTCTCCGCGAGTAACTGCTGGTCGTCTATCGTTTGGAACGGGAATAGCAGGTCTGTCAGCCCGGTGAGAACGTCTTCTTCAACGTCGTCCACTATCGCCGTGTTGGCGTTCGAGTTCTGCCTCGCGTCGTCAATGGCTGTTTGGAGTCGCTCCCGGGCAGCGCTGACAGCGTCTACGTCCCACGTCGGGTGGAGCCGCGTAACCGCTTCTAACGCGTCTGTCAGCCCGAGGTCTGCAACCGTCTCGGTACGAGTCTCTAAGAACCGTTCTGCTGCGTGCAGGACTTCCAGGGCATCGTGAAGCGCATCAAGTCGGGCCGCCGCCTGTTCGAACGCCGGGATGTCATCAGTAACAGTCCCGGTTAGCCATCCACGGACGGCGTCGTCGTTCCAGAGATCCTGTTCGAATATATCCTGCCGGTCTTCAACGTCGGCATGAAGCGACCGCGCAAGCCACGTCGAGTGATCGAGGAAAGCTTCACCGAACTGCTCTTCGAACGCACCGCCTGGGAACTCGTCGATAGCAACGACTCGCGGCTCCAACTCAGTCCGGTCGTTCTCGCGCTCGTAATAGGTACGCGCGCCCGCGACATGGCCATGGCCGTAATGGCCAATCAGCAGGTCCTTCGGCGCTTTCGGATCAGTGACCGCTTCCCACGCCAGTGAATACGGACAATCATGCCCGTCATCTTGGCAGGGTAGGTCCTCTCCGAACAGCGGCTTCGCATGGGTGTGGAGCTCTTGGGGAGAATGACCCAGCGCTCGCGCAGCGTGGACAGCGAGCGCCCACGCGTCGCCGTGTTCCCCGTTCGCCGTTGGGCAACTCCCGCGGTCCAACTCGATGTCATCGTCGTCGCCCTCAACATGAACCTCGCTGTCGTCAGTATCTTCATCGTCTTCAAGATCCACGTCGATGCGCTCAACGAGTTCATCCCGGTCCTGTAGGATGTCTTTCCCTTCTTCACGGACGATCCGGACCGCGTCGTGAACAGCCATCTCATCGACGCCGTCTTCAGCGAAAATCGGGAGATGCATCCAAGACAGCCCGTAGTCTTCAGCCTTTGCGGCGACCTCATCCATTAACTCGTGTCGCGCTCCGAGGTACAGCGCAGGATGGTCGGTCGCATTCTTCACGACGGACGTAGTTTTTCCGAGCGCCGGAAGCGCAGTCAGCAGGTTCGCCTGTGACCGGTCGTCAGCGAGTTCGCGGTACAGCTCCTCAACATCGCTGCGGGCTTCGTCAAGCGCGCTGGTATCGGTTGTGAACTCCCCGAGAAGGTCGTCCGCTGGGGGAAGCACCGGGATGTGGTCGGGATCTCCGACAGTCCATTCGGGAAGCGGCGCACCGCGTTGTTCGCGGGCGACGTGGTACGCTTGTCGGAAGTCTTCGCCTGTGAGCGAGTCGTCACAGTGATTGATCAGGCCTTCTTCGAGGGCGACGAACCGTAACGGGTCGAGGACGCGCTCGTGTTCACGGCAGTAAAACGCGCCGCTGTGGAAGGCAACGATGCGTCGTCCCGAGTTCGACTCTTCCCAGCATGGATCGAGTTCAGCGACGACATCGGGATCACCGCTTCCGTCGCCGGTCACTTCGGATTCGACTTCAGAGAGATGGTAATGGGTTAGCTGCGAAACGGCTCCTTGGATAACGTTCCAGTTGTCGGTCGCCGTCGCCTGCGATACGTACTGCGGGAGCGGCGCACCGTACCGGCTTCGCGCGATTCGGTATGCTTCATCGTAGACGCCGTCAACGAGTCGCTCGTCACCTTGCTCGATCAACCCTTCTTCGAGCGCGACCGCCCGGACGATGTCTACTACGTCACCTGTGACCGGACACATCCAGCCTTCCCCGCCGTTCACGGGGAGACTCAGTACGCGTTCAGCGTTTTCATCAAGATCGTCAGGTGTGACAGTTCTGGCTGCCCGCCAGGCGACTTCAACATCGAGGGTGAGGTCCAGCGTTGTCGGATCGACTTCGTCCGGATGGTTCCGACTGCCGGGTTCGACCGGTTCTCGGCCAGGGTCTCCGACCGTCTCTTCAACGTACTCCAGCGCTGCGTTATACGCGGCTGCCGGGAGACTGTCATCGGTCGAGTCCGGAATTCGGTGTTCATCGCAGAGGTCACGCGCGCGTACGATGTGTAACAACGCCCGGTACGGAACAGCGTCCCCGGCTTTCAGGTCACCGCGGTCCCGAGCCTGTTTCCAGGCAAACCAGACATCGCGGTCCGTCAGGCGGCCTTCAGGACTGGTAACTGACCGTTCGCTGGCGTCAACCAGCAGGTACGTGAGCGCGTTATACACGACATCGCGCTTGTAGTCACGCGCGACCAGGTCGCCGGACTCGCCTTCACGAATGACGAAGTAGTTCTCCGAGTCGCCTACGTGGCCGAGCGGGTTCTTCCCGCGGTCTCCTTGACTGGCGTTCAGGAGATCTCCAAGATCGAGTTCCCAGAGAGCCGACCGGTACCCGCTTCCGGCGTCGTCATCACCGTTTTCATTGTCGTCCCAGTCAGCGTTGCCAGTTGCTGCCCGATCACGGGTTTGTCGCGTTGCAGCCTCGTACCCGGCGAACGCTTCGGGCGGACGGGCACTCCGTATCAGTGCCGCTGGCGTTTCCGCCCAGTTCTGCAAGTACTCGTCGAGGTCGGCCTTCGTACCGAGCTGGGCAGGCGGTATCGCTACCCGAACCGTCACGTCGTGGTCTTCGAGGTAACTTGCCGTGCGGAGCGCTCCCCCGATTCCCGGCGCAGTCGGCGGGATCGTGACAGCATCTCGAATCCGGTTAGCATTCCCGTCGTACTCGGAGACTTCACCGAAGCCAACCGGATCGTTGTCAGCGATGACGTAGACCGCTGGGACATCGTGCGCCGCCAACGCGTCGAGCAACGGCCCGAAATGCTTCTGTTTGAACTCTTTCGCCACCGGGGACAGAACAGAGTACCCGCGTTCATGCGCCGTGATCGCGTCCGCAATCCCTTCTGCGACGATGACGGGCTCTCCGTCTTCGAGCGTGTGCTCGCCCCAGATCGGCTCTTCGAACGGAACCCGGTCGTCAGTGTGACGGACTTTCGCATACTTTCCGGCGAGATGGTCGCGCGGGTGGCCGTCGTACCCAGCTGCTCCACCGCCTTTCGTCCCGGTCGTCCGAGCAATCGCGTACACCGGCTCGCCGTCGCCGTCGAAGTATGGGAGCACGTACCGGCCTTTCCACAGCGGGTCGAGCCGGTCGTTGAACAGCCCGGTAGCGATGAGGGTCTCCCGGTCGAACCCTTCCTGAATCATCCTGTCGAGGAGCCCTGACCCGGCAGGCGCATACCCGAGTTGGTTCGCTGCAAGCGTCTCGTCGTCCCACCCGCGAACGTCGGTGAAGTATTCACGCGCCGTGGTAGGCCGGTTCGGGTAGTCACCGTCGTCGGTATGCGGACGGATCGTCCGGTCGAGTTGCTCATGGAAGTACCCGATGGCGACGCGGAACGCTTCCTGTGCCCGTTCTTCGACAGTTGGATTCTCTCCATCCGGTCTTGGAGTGGGTTCGTCGCTTCCCGCTGCTGGCGGCGTCGTGGCTGAGTTAGACTCAGCTGACTTCACTCCATCGCTGGTTCGTACCAGTTCGGTCTGCCGCCGGAGTTCGCCAGCAAACTGCTTCCGTTTATGATCTTTTTTCGGATGCCCCTCGGGAAGATCGCCACCGAAGTATCCGAGTGCTTCAGCCTGAAGTCGAAGTTCTACAACCGGGACGGGTTCCCCTTCGCTCATACCGAGGTACTTCCGGGTATCCTCGTACAGTCCGGCCCAGTCGAGCGAGGACCCGCCGGTCATCGGATCACCTCGTGACTATAGATGTCCAGTTCATGGAGCTGCTCCTGAATGGGTTCGACATCAAGATCGAACCGGCCAGCTAATTTACTGGCAACCTCTTCGACAGTTGGTGGGTCACAGTCAGCGACAAGGCGGGCCCACTGATCTCTACTGAGACCTATCATCGACCTACCCCCAGTTCTTTAGCGATCCTGTACGTCTTCGTCTGTCTAGTCGTGAGTTCCTCGTGCATGGATATTTTGTATCGCTACACCATGCACCCGACGCCGAGACCGGCGGGCGTGTGAACCGAATGCTATTCGCTCCGCTAGGAGCGATACATTTACATCGGTTCCCGAAGAAGGATTAGCTGTCCAAGCTTGTAGGAGCGGAATCGACCGCTCCCACCTTCTCCCAGGTGTCGTTGCGTAGCTTTGCTTTTCTGCTCAGAACTTTGTAACCAACTCACTTAAATCTCTGCCTTTTGAGCCGTCGCAGAGCGTGTCATAGAAAACTTCGCACGGTCTGTCTATCCAACTCCTGTCAAGATCCGCGTGCAAGATGCAGGGCGCGAGTCTTGCACGACACTTGATCAGATTGCTACTACTGTAGTATAAAATAATATGTCCGGTATTCAGAACTGGCCATCTCACTGGCGGAAGAATACAATAAGAGGAGAGTATCATAGAACACCCCCCGAGGGAGCCTCCCTGATCCAGTACTCCGTTGGCGCGTGGGAATGTTTACTCGGCAATCAGATGCCACGGTGCTGGAATGGCCTGAATCGTCCTGAGGATAATTGCAGGGGTCCAATACAGTGTGATAGCTTCCAGTGACAGTTAGTTGCGGACGTAGAACAGATCACTGAGGACGAGAAACAGGACGATGAACACGACCCAGACCGTGATGGCGCGTTGTGATTCCTCGTCGATAATACATGTTTTGTCCTCCTCATTAAAATCGACAGGGTGGCGTTTCAGCGCCCGCAAGACTGCCCTCGGATTTAAGATTATATACAGATGATTATTGTGTATGCCCGGAGGAGGTCATTCGAACTCAGAAGCGATCAGAGCCATCGGAGCTGTCGTTGCGCTGATCGCCGTGGTCGGTTACCTGATTTTCGGGTGGTCGTTCAACGGTTCCGGTAGCACTGCCGCCACAGCTATTGGCGCAATCGTCGCAGTCTCGGCTCTCGGATGGACACTGTATAGCGTCTATTCTGACAGGGAAAGGGGTTAACGATGGCTGGCTTTAGCAGAGATGAGACTGTGTCTCTCACAGTTCTTGCAATCACCGTCGCCGTGTTCGCTTGGTATCGAAGTGATATGACTGGCATCTCGCGATGGACGAACGCTATTATCGCTTTGTTCGTGAGCGTTACCATTGCAACGGCAACATTGTACGTTCTGAAAAGATGGAATCCAATCTGGTATCGCTCATAGCAGTAGAAGTACTCACAAGTGGACGGTTCAATCAAGCCGATGTGGATGGGGAGTTCAAAGAAGTGGGCCATACTACACACTGCTGTTTCCGTGACACGCTCATAAGAGTCCTAACAGTGAATGCGGTTACTGCCGCAGCGATACTACCCACAAGAACACCTGAAAAAGAGGTGCCTGTGATTATCGATCCGGCGGCCCAT
>Ga0207714_1000716_pt1 | contig 22345 bp, 22 predicted proteins | sample PonA232FremontCA_2_FD_187270 | JGI IMG/M metagenome (GOLD analysis project Ga0207714, IMG submission 187270) | Marine sediment microbial community from Fremont, CA, USA - Pond A23 Sediment 2 (SPAdes) | ecosystem: Environmental > Aquatic > Marine > Unclassified | place: USA: Fremont, California...
GACGACCCAGCGGCAGCATCACGTGGTGGTGTCTCCTCGCCAACACTGCTACTCACAACGGGATGTTGCCAAACCCTGCCGAAAATTAGAACGGTGAGTTGGCAAAGGTTATATCCGAGAAACCGGAAGGTGTGCTATGAGCGAGAGTGACACGTCCGAACGGAGTGTGCGGAGCTGTGTTTCGTGTGGAATAAACATCGTCGGAATGAGTGCCGCGAGCTTCGACTGTCCGGAGTGTGGCACCCGTATCAACCGCTGTGCGAAGTGCCGCAAGCAGAGCACCCTGTACGAGTGTCCCGACTGTGGGTTCCGGGGGCCGTAACGATGGGGAAGGTCGCAGCCAGCATCAAGGTCATGCCGAACAGCCCCGATATCGACCTGGACGGGCTCCAGGAACAGCTCGAACAGGCACTTCCGGAAGGGGCCAGAATAAACGGGTTCGAGCGCGAGGACGTCGCGTTCGGCCTGGTCGCGCTGCTTCCGACGGTCATCGTACCCGACGAGAGCGGCGGAACAGAGGCCGTCGAGGAGGCGTTTGCCGGACTCGACGATGTCGAGAGTGTCTCCGTCGAGAACGTCGGTCGACTCTGAGCCCGTCCAATCCGTTATCACGGGGTTTTGCGAGGAGTGACACGACTGGGAGAGCGACACGGTTTTGCGCGCCCCCGTCGAACAGTTGGCCATGCTCAGCCGGCAGTTCGTTCGCGAACACCCCGACGCGGTCAGGGAGGCGCTCGCGCTCCGCGGTACCGACGACGTCGATGTCGACGAGATACTCGCCGTCGACGAGGAGTGGCGCGAACTCAAGTCTCGCGGTGACGACCTGCGCCACGAGCGCAACCAGATAAGCAGCCGTATCGGCGAACTCAAACAGGCCGGCGACGACGAGGCCGCCGAGACAGCTATCGAGCGCTCACAGGAGCTCAAATCCGAACTCGAGGCGATAGAGCACCGTGCCGACGAGCTCGAGACGCGGCTGGAGGCGCTGTTGCTCGCGGTGCCGAACGTTCCACAGGAGACAGTTCCACCCGGCGAGGACGAACTCGACAACGAGGAGCGCAGCCGTACCGGGTTCGAGACGCTGCGGGACCTTCCCGAGGAGGTCGTTCCACACTACGACCTCGGGGAGGAACTCGAGATTCTGGACTTCGAGCGTGGGGTGACAGTCTCTGGCGGCGGATTTTACTTTCTGAAAGGCGACGGCGCACGCCTGGAGCACGCGCTCATCCAGTTCATGCGGGACATCCACCGCGAACAGGGGTACACCGAGCTGTTCCCGCCCATCCCAGTCAGCAGCAAGTCGATGACCGGCACCGGTCAGCTCCCGAAGTTTACCGAGGACGCGTACCGCGTCGGCGGCCGCAACGACGAGCCCTACGACGAGAACGACCTCTGGCTCTGTCCCACCGCCGAGGTGCCGGTCACGAACATGTACGCCGACGACACCCTGCTGGCCGACGAACTGCCCCTGAAACACCAGGCCTACACACCCAACTTCCGGCGTGAGGCGGGCGAACACGGCACCGAGACCCGCGGTATCGTCCGCGTCCACCAGTTCAACAAGGTCGAACTCGTGAACTTCGTCGAACCCGAGAACAGCGACGAGCGCCTCCAGGAACTGATCGACGAGGCCGCCGAGGTGCTGCACCGTCTCGACTTGCCACACCGGGTGACGCTGCAGTGTGGCGGTGATCTCACCTTCGCCTCCGCACGGACACACGACATCGAGGTGTGGACACCGGCCGACGATATGGCGAACGGTCCCGACGTGGGTGGTCGCTGGCTCGAGGTGTCGAGTGCCTCCAACTTCGAGGCGTTTCAAGCCCGGCGTATCGGCCTGCGTTACCGCCCCGAGCGCCACGAGTCTGCCGAGTACCTCCACACCCTGAACGCCTCTGGGGTGGCGCTCCCGCGTGTGATGGTCGCCGTTCTGGAGTACTACCAGAACCCCGACGGGACGGTGACCGTCCCCGAAGCACTCCGACCGTACATGGGTGGGCAGGAGCGCATCACCGGTCACGACCCCGTCGGCGAGTCGGCCGTCGGTGCCGGGCGCAAGGACTGAGCGCCCGGCGGGTCCCGGTCTACTGCCACCGAGCCGGTTGGTCATCCCTCGTCGACGTTCTGTGTCTCTATCTCCGCGGTGAGCGCGTCGATATCGTCTTCATCGAGGTCGTCGTCCTCGTCGATGGTATCGGCCGGGTCGGCGGTCTCTGAGCCCTCCGTGGCCGGAGTCTCGTCGGTGTCGTCGTCGGTCGGTCTGGGTCGCTCGTCGGGTGTCGCCCCGAGCTCCGTTTCGAGGTCGATACCCAGTGCCCGCCCGGTCGACTCGGACTGGTCGTCGGTATCGACCGGGAGCGCGCCGGGGCTAGGGGGTGCACCGCGCTCACTCGCCGCCCCGAGCGCGGGCTTTGCTTCTCTGCGGAGACTCTCACCGCGCTGGGGGTCGCCGTTCGCGTGTGCGGCCGCGGCGTCGGCGAGCAACGCGACACCGCGGTCGAGTTTCTCGGTCACGGCCCGGCCCTGCTCGAAGGAGGCGGCCATCTCGTCGACCTCGCTGAACCGGACCGCGCGCTCGAACTGCTCGGCTGCGGTCGAGAGCACGGCCCGTGACTCGTCAAACGCACCGCGGGCGAGCACCCACTCGCGTCGCCTGTACGCCTCGACCCCTTCGACGAACATCTCCGTTGCCTCGTCGTAGCGGTCACAGCCCTCGCGGTACTGTGTCTCCGCCAGATTGGCGTCGTCGATGCCGGCGAACGCCGTCTGGACCGCCTCGACATCCGGCCGGTCCTCGATGTCTGCGCCGACCCAGGTGTACGTGACCTGCCCTTCGTGGTCGATGACGACGACTGCCCGTCGGGTCGGGTACCGGCCGTCCTCTGCCGTGACGCCGTACGACCGGGCCACCTCGCCGTCGACATCCGCGAGCAACGGGAGTTTCAGGTCGTACGCGTCGGCGAACGCCCGGTGACTGTAGACGCTGTCGCCGGAGACCCCCAGCACAGTGGCGTCAGACTGCATCCCGAAGACGTCGAACTCGTCGAGGTCTGTTGTCTCGTCGGTACAGGAGGGGTTGAAATCCGCGGGGTAGAACACGAGCACGACCACCGACTCACCGAGCAGGCTGTCGAGCCTGACCCGTACGGGTCGCCCCTCGACGACACCCGGCAGTTCGAACGTCGGTGCTTCTGTTCCCTCGCCCAGCACTACTGTTGATTCGCCCGTTGTCGACTTAATCTCACCGGGCCTGCACGTCGAAGGACCGGTCGCTGTCGGGAAACGGGACCTCGATACTCATACCGTCGTGTGCGACGAGTGTGTCGGGAAACACCTCGCGTGCCTCCGCGCCGAGCAGGTCGCCCCGACCGGCGTACCGCGTCGAGATGTGCGTCAGGGCGAGCTGTCGCACCCCCGCTTCGCGGGCGACCGCGGCGGCCTCGCGGGCCGTCGAGTGGGCCGTCTCGTGTGCCCGCTCGGTGTGGTCGTCGGCAAAGGTTCCGTCGTGGACGAGCAGGTCGGCCTCCTCTGCGGCCGCGACGGTCGCCTCGACCGGACGGGTATCACCCGTGTAGACGACCCGTCGACCGGGCCGCGCCGGACCGACCACCGCCTCGGGTCGAACAGTACGCCCCTCGTGCTCGACCGGTTCGCCTGCGTGGAGTCTGGAGTATTTCGGCCCCGGCGGGATGCCGAACTCCTCCTCGGCACGCTCGCGGTCGAACCGGCCCTTTCGCTCGTCCTCGACGAGCACGTACCCCACCGCACGGGTGTCGTGGTCGACCTGGAACGCCCGCACCTCGTACTCCTCGCGGTCGAGCACCACCTCGCCGGGGCTGGCCTGTGTCACCCGCACCGGGTACGACGGCCGGTCGGTGGCCGCGGACAGCAACGACTCGACCGCCCCGCGGGTGCCGGCAGGCGCGTGTATCGCGAGTGGCCGCTCGCGGCCGTTGAACCCCCACGTCTGTGTCAGCCCCGGCAGTCCGAGTGTGTGGTCGCCGTGCATGTGGCTGAGAAAGATGTGCCCGATATCGAACCCCGTCTCGTACCGCATCATCTGGCGCTGTGTGCCCTCACCGCAGTCGAACAGGAGGCGGTCACCCTCCCGCTCGACCAGGAGTCCGCTCGTCGCCCGCTCGGTCGTCGGGACGGCACCGCTGGTCCCGAGAAACGTTACTCGCATCGTCTCTTTTTGGGTCGCCGAGGAGTAAACCCGTGTCGACTCGTGGCCGTCCCGACGTCGGGTCGTGCGGGTTCAGGCGGCCTCGACGGCCTCGGTGAACCGGTCGACCGCGATCTCCACCTCGTGGGTGGTGACATCGAGTGGCGGCAACAGCCGTATCGTCCGCTCGCCACACGCGAGCACCATCAGCCCGCGCTCGAACGCCGCCGCCTGAATCGCGTCGCGGAGTTCGGTGCTCTCGAACTCGACGGCGAGCATCAGCCCCTTGCCGCGCACGTCGGTCAGCCCCGGCAGACCCGCATCGCGAAAGTGCTCTTTGAACGCCCGGCCCTGTCTGGTGGCGTGCTCCATCAGGCCGTACTGTTCGACGGCGTCGATGGTGACGACACCCATCGCCGAGGAGAGCAGGTCGCCGGCACCCCAGGTCGAGGAGAGCCGACTCCGCTCGTCGGGAAACACCTCCTCGCGGGCGATCGTCGCGCCGACGCGCAGTCCCTTCGCGCTCGTGATGACGTCCGGTTCGAACGGGTAGTGGTCGGAGCCCCACCACTCGCCGGTCCGGCCCATCCCGGCCTGCACCTCGTCGGCCACGAGCGTGAGGTCGAACTCCCGACAACAGTCTGCGACCTCCGAAGCGAACGCGTCACTCGGGAAGCGGTAGCCACCCTCACCCTGAATCGGCTCCATCACCAGCGCGGCCACCTCGTCCGGGTCGACGTACCCCTGTTTCGGGTCGAGCATCCGCCGGAGTGCGGAGCCACCGTCGACAAAGAACCCACAGTCACAGCTCTGTGGCGTACACGTTCGGTCGGCACAGAACGGGACGTCGTGGACGCTCGCAATCTCGGGAAAGTCACGGCGATACACCCCTTTCGAGCGGTTCAACGAGAGCGTACCGAGTGTCCGGCCGTGGAAGGCACCCTGGAACGTGACGGCGTACTTTCCCTCTGTGTGGTCGTAGCTTATCTTCAGCCCGTTCTCCACGGCCTCTGCCCCGCTGTTCGACAGAAACACCGTGTCCATCCCGTAGCCCGTGATGTCGGTCAGGCGGTCCATCAGGTCCGCCGGACCGGGGAGGTCACCGCCCGTCGCGGCCGCCGGCATGTAGAAGTCCTGGCCGGCGATTTTCAGCGGGTCCACGAGGTCGAACTCCGCGAGCGGGTCGAGGAGCTTCGGGTTGTTGTATCCAAGCGGCATCGCCCCCACCTGCCCGGTCATATCGAGCAGGACGTTCCCGTCGACGTCCGTACAGAAGGCTCCGTCGGCGGGTTCGGTGTAGTCCCAGACGAACTCGTAGACGTAGGTGCTCGGTGCGGCGCTCTCGTGATGAAACTCGACCGTGCGCCGTGCCTCCGGACCTGGTAACGTGTCGACCTGTGGAGTCGCTGTATCGCGGTCCATACCTCTATCTGTTTCGGCACTCATATAAGTGCTTGAGCCGAGTCGCACGGAATCGCCCTCGTCCAACCGTTGCTCCCAGCCACCGACACGCGGGCAGACAGCACAGCAGACCCAAATGATACTCCACCGGATTGTGACTGAGTTGACGTTCTCCTCCGCCTGAAGCCGGAGACGTTCTCGCAGTTCAGCGCGGGGAGGCTCTCAAAGCTCGACGTATCCCGACTCCCAGTCACGGCGTGCGTCGATCTCGCGCCGACCCCGTCGTGTCAGGCTGTAGTAGTTCGTCCGCCGGTCGAGCTCTCCCTTCTCGACGAGCCCCTTTTCGACGAGCTCGTCGAGGTTCGGGTACAGCCGTCCGTGGTGGATCTCCGACTCGTAGTACTGCTCTAGCTCCTCCTTTATCGCGAGTCCGTGTGGCTTGTCTTTGCCAGCGATGACGTACAGCAGGTCGCGCTGGAATCCTGTCAAATCGTACATCTGCGTGTCCTGTATTGGCCTAATTATCGAAAACAGTTAAATTTTTCGTCCGATATATGACACAGCTAGTACAACCACAGAGCTGACACACGGTCGCGGGTAAAACACACTGCCGGGAGTGGCTCACGAGAGTCTCATTATCGAACTCGATACTCTCACTGCCCCCGACTGTCGGTGCCGAGAACGTCTCTGCCGGGTGTTCAGGACATCTGTGCCCGCCCACGGTGTCATCTTCGCGGGCCCTCCCCGTTCGCTCACACTCCGAGTGTCGCCGTCAGCGTCGTCCTGTCGCCGCCCGTCGGCGCGGTTGGGCGGCCGGTCCCACCGCGGTGTGGTCGTATCAGTGATAGTTGGAAAGCACAGACCGTTCGCCTCGCGTGAGTGTCTTCCGTCGAACCCCACTCCGGGGGCAGATTCGTCTGCTGTCGGTCCGTGTCTCACAGCAGACTCTCGATGTACTGGTCGACGTGACTGTCCATGCGACGCTTGTAGCCGGCTTGGCGGGCGAGACGGTCTAGCTCCCGGGCGGCGAGTGTCCCGTACTGGAGAGCCTTTTTATCACGGTCGGGGAGTGGGTCGGGGAGCCACGGGTCGGCGGCCCGGCGGAGTGCCCACTTGCGGGTCCCACCCCTCACGAGCTGTTCCCCGCCGAGCCCGAGTGCCGCCTCGACGACCCGGTCGTGTGCGAGTGGTGCCACGGGCTCGACCCCCGCCGCGCCCAGGGCGAGTCGGTCCCGCTCGAACTGGTCGGGCACTGTCCGGAGCATCTCGTCGCGGGCACCACGGACAGTGTCAGCGGCAACCCGGTCGTCGTTCGGTGCCTGCTCGACCTTCGCGTAGCCGCCAAACAGCTCGTCGGCACCCTGGCCCAGGGCGAGCCGGTCGAACCCGTCGGCGGCGACCCGCTGTGCCAGCACAAAAAGCGGGAGCGTGATCTGGACGTCCATCGCGTTTGTTCGACCGGTTGCCGCCGCCACCTGCGGTACCGCGCGTTCGAGCGCCGCGTGGTCGAGTTCGACGACATGCAGCTCCCGCCCGAGCAGGGCTGCCCCCGACCGGGCGGCCGTGAGGTCGTGACTGTCCGGAAACCCGACTGCGTACAGCGGCGCGTCGAGACGGGCCGCCAGCAGGCCCGAGTCGATGCCGCCGGAGAACGCCACCGCGAGGTCGCCTCCGCCGTCGGCCACCCCCGAGACGGCCGTGTCGACCGCCTCACGGACCGCTGCAACCGCCGCGTCGTCCTCGTCAGCGGGCGGGCGCGTCGGGAGTGTCCAGAGCCGCCGTGACTCGCCGGTCCCGTCGTGGACGTGCCCGGCGGGGAGCCGCTGTGGCTCCGCCAACACCCCCGGGTCGTGGCTCCAGGTTTCGGTGTCCCCGGGCTCGAAAAAGAGCGGGTAACGGCCGAGCACGTCCCGGACGAGTCTGCCGTCGAGCCGCCCGGCGAACCCGGCGGTGCCGGGGAGTGGGTCTGCGGTCTCGACGGCGGCACGCGCCGTGTCGGCCGACACACCGGTGACCGTCACTGTTCCTCCTCCGGTGGAGTGCGGCCCGGGGGCCAGCCTGCGCCACCGCGTCCGACCACTCCTCCGCAGACCGGTGTCCCAGCCGTCTCGTGTCCTCGCCCGCGAGGCGGTCCGGGCTCTGTCCCGAACCCTCGGGGTGTACCCTCCGCTCCGCTCGGCGTCCGGTCGCTGGCTCCGCTGTCACCGCGCGTGTGGTGCCCGTCCTCGGCAGGCGGCAGCCACGGGACTGCAAACATGTGCCGTGTTGTAGCGACCGGCGCAAAAACCACCCGGTCTGTACACCGCCAGGCCGGCGTGTCACCCGAAAACGACTCTCTCGATACGTACTCTCTGAACCGGGTGACCGACCACGGTGACACCGGGGCCACGCAGCGTCTGCAGCGATTAGCCCCTTCTCGATCACTCCACTGTCGACGGCAAAGCTCCTTTGCCCGGTGCCCGGAAACAGAAGGCTATGGTCGACAGAGACCTCGACGACGTCGACAGGGCCATCCTGTACGCGCTACAGACAGACGCCCGGAACACCTCGTCGAGTGATATCGCCGAGCGGACCGGCACCTCCGACAGCACCGTCCGGAAACGCATCCAGCGACTCGAGGACGCGGGAGTGATAAAGGGGTACAGCGCCGACATCGACTACGGAGAGTCCGGTTACCCGCTCCGGATGCTGCTGTTTTGCACCGCGTCGATCCCAGAACGCGGCGACCTCGTCCCCGAGATACTGGCTATCGACGGGGTGGTCTCGGTTCAGGAACTGGTCACCGGCGAACAGAACCTCCTCGTGACCGCCGTTGGAGAGTCTGACAGCGATATCACCCCGGTCGCACAGGGGCTTCTCGACCTCGGACTGACCGTCGCAGACGAGGTGCTCGTTCGGAGCCACGAGACGACACCGTACGCCGAGTTCGACCCCGGTGTGTGACCCCCCGGACTGTCGGTCACCCACCGACACTCCCGGCAGTCCGTTCGATACACGACCACGAAAGAACGTTCCGGTCGTATAGAAGCGCTTAATACACAGTCCGTTCGAATTGTCGAGAGCGACCGTCCGCCGGGGCAGCTCCTGTTCGGGGGACGGTCGAGCGCAAACGATGACAGGGGACACCGACCGAACGACGGTGGGACAGCTTCCGGACACAACGCGGTCACCGCCGCGACTGCCGGCGGCACTCACGTGGCTGGTGTGGCTGGTGTGGCTGCTGAGTCTCGGCGCAATCGGGGCTCGGCTCGCGGCCGGTGACGGCTGGACGCCGGCGGGTCTCCTGGTGGTCGACGGGCTGACTGTCCTGTTGTGGGCCGTCGTGAGCTTCTTTGCCGGTATCGTGCACAGCTACTCGCGGCGCTACATGGCTGGCAGCGAACACGCGACCCGGTTTTTCTACCGTCTGTTCGGGTTCACACTGACCGTACTGTTGCTCGTCGCCGCCGACCACGTCCTGCTGTTCGGCGTCGCCTGGCTGGTGATGGGGCTGGTGATGGCCGACCTCGTCGGCACCGTCCAGGGGTGGCCACAGGCACGAGCTGCCGCGGCGTACACCCGGCGATACTTTCTCACCAGCAGTCTTCTCCTCGGTGTCGCACTCGCGGTGCTCGTCTGGGGAACGGGTGCGTCGACAGTCTCCGGTACCACGGCGGCTGTCGACAGTCTCTCCGCTCCGGTCTGGGTTGTCGCCGCCACGGCACTGCTTCTCGCGGCGATGGTCCAGTCCGCGCTCGTCCCGTTTCAGAGCTGGCTGCTCGCCTCGATGACGGCCCCGACGCCGGCGTCGGCACTGATGCACGCCGGGTTCGTCAACGCGGGCGGTATCCTGTTGCTGCGGTTCGCACCGGTCGTCACCGCCGACAGCCGGTTCACGCTCGTCGTCGTGGCCGTTGGTGCCCTGAGTGCGCTCCTCGGAACGCTTCTGGAAGCCGTCCAGACCGACGTGAAGGGACAACTCGCCTGCTCGACGACCGGTCAGATGGGGTTTATGATACTACAGGCCGGTCTCGGGTTCTTTGGTGCCGCTATCACCCACCTCGTCTTGCACGGGTTCTACAAGGCCTACCTGTTTCTCGGCTCGGGGAGTGTCGTAGAACAGACGAGTCCCGCGGGGTCGACCCCCGACCCGCCCGGTGTCGCCGCCGGTCTCCTGACAGTCCTGACCGCGGCGGCCGGCGGCGTGTTGTTCGCCCTGCTCACCGGCAAGGGAACCGCTGTCGACAGCGGCCTCCTCCTGACGGGGTTGGTCGTGGTGACGACACTCCACGCCACCGGCTCCGTGGCCCGCCGGCGCTCGGTTCCGTCTCCACTCCGGTACGTTGCTCTCCCGGCCGTGTTTCTCGCCGCTATCGCGGTTTACGCCGCCGTCTACACCGCTGTCACCGGTCTCCTCGCAGACGACCTACTCGTCACTGTCCCCGCCGACCTGACAGTCGTCCACGTTGGCGTCACGGCCGCGTTCGCCGGCGCGTACGTCGTCGTCGAGACGGGTGTCTACCGGCGCAGTCGGCGCCTCTACGTGCTCCTGTTGAACGCCACACAGCCACCCGCCCGGACCCTGACAACCACGGCGGAGGAGTACAGTGAGTCCTGACAGAGGGGTTCGAGAGGCCGTCGCGTCGGCCGCTGCCGCGGTCAGCCCGGTCTGGCCGCTACACTCGTTCGTGACGGCCAACCCGCTGGCCGGGTTCGAGGACCGCCCCTTCCACGACGCGGTTGGACAGGCAGGGCGGCTGTTCGGCGGCCGCGGCTACCCCGACCCGGACCTGTTCCGGCAGGCCCTGGATGCCGGCCGTATCGACCCCGATATCCTGGCCGCAGAGCTCGACGCCGCTGGGTACGACGCCGACCCGGTGACACTGCTCGACCGGATGGACACCGCCGACAGGCCGACAACGACCGCAACCGACCGTGTCGACACACTCCTGACAAAGTGGTTGTCGGCCTTTCTCGACCAGGGGCAGGCCGACTGGCCGATGCCGGAGCGCGAGGCGGGGTTCTACGCCGCGTTCCGGTCGGTAGCCCGACACGACCGGGCTATCCCCGGCCGCTCCGCCATCGCAGACCTGCCCTCGGAGCCGGCGGTGGCAGTCGAACAGGTGGTCGCGGAGTTTCCGGCCGAGCGCTGGCCGCGGCTGTTCGAGGCACACCTGACCGCAGTTCCAGGGTGGGCCGGTCTCATCAAGCGGCGTGCCACAGACGAAACCGACTGGGGGTCGACCTGCCCGGTCACGTTACTCGAGTATCTCGCGGTCCGGCTCACGCTCGTCGACCTGCTCGACGCGCCCGTCGACCTGACTGCCGACAGCAGCGGTCCGGAGCGGGACGACGAACCGGCCCCGCTGGCGGCGGTCTGGCTGACGGCGTGGGAGCGGACCTACCGGACGAGATTCCTCGAGGCCCTGCCCCCCGACCCGACCGGCGGGGACCCGGAGCGCCCGGACGCCCAACTGGTGTTCTGTATCGACACCCGGTCCGAGCGCATCCGCCGGCACGTCGAGGCCGCCGGAGCGTACGAGACCCACGGCTACGCCGGGTTCTTCGGCGTCCCGATGCGCTACCAGGGGTACGACGACGACGTGACAGCCGACGCGTGCCCGCCAGTTGTCGATGCAAAGCACCGTATCACCGACCGCCCGACCGGCAGCTCCTCGAAGCGCGTGACCCACGACCGCTGGTCCGGCACCGTCGACGCACTCGACGGGCTGTTCGAGTCGCTCAAGTCGAACGCGGCAACGGCCTTCAACTTCGTCGAGGGCGCGGCACCCGGCTACGGCGTGGGTCTGCTCGCCCGGACCCTCCTCCCGGCCCGAGTCGGCGACCTCCGCCGGGTCGCCGACGAGCAGGTCCCGGATGCACACGAGTTCTGTGCGCCAGCGGTCGACCGCGACCCCGGGGCTGACCGTGCGCTCCCGGCGGGGCTCACACTCGCCGAACGTGTCGAGTACGCCGCCACCGCGTTCGACCTGATGGGGTGGACGGGGTTCGCCCCCGTGGTCGGCTTTATCGGCCACGCCAGTCAGACGACGAACAACCCGTTCGACGCGAGCCTCGACTGTGGGGCCTGTGCCGGCAACCCCGGCGGGCCGAACGCCCGTGTGCTAGCAACCATCTGCAACGACGACGCGGTCCAGACCCGTCTCCGGGACCGCGGGTTCGACATCCCCGAAGACACGGTGTTCGTGGCCGGCGAGCACAACACGACAACCGACGAGATTGTGCTGTACACCGACAACGTCCCCGCGAGCCACACGGACGACATCGAGCGCCTCCGGCAGGACCTCGGGCGTGCCCGGGCCGGTGCTGCCTCGGAGCGTGTCGACAGCCTCGCCGGAACACAGGGGTCGGGAACCCGCGAGACGGAGCGCCGCGCGGCCGACTGGGCGGAGACCCGACCAGAGTGGGGGCTCGCCGGCAACGCGGCTCTGTTTGTCGGACCGCGTGCGTTCACCGCCGACCTCGACCTCGATGGCCGCGTGTTTCTCCACTCCTACGACTGGCAGACTGACCCCGACGGCGACGCGCTCACGGCTATCCTGACCGGCCCGATGGTCGTCACACAGTGGATAAACACACAGTACTACTTCGCAACCGTCGACACCGCCGTCTACGGGAGCGGCTCGAAGGTGACCCACAACCCCGTCGGTAACGTCGGCGTCTACCAGGGCAACGGCGGCGACCTGATGACGGGGCTACCGCTACAGTCACTCAAGCGCGGCACCGAGGAGTTCTACCACCAGCCGCTCCGTCTCTCGGCTGTGGTTCACGCCCCGGTCGACAGGGTGACGGACATCCTGGCGGAAAACGACCACCTCCAGACCCTCCTCGACAACGACTGGCTCTCGTTGACGGTGCTCGACCCGCAGAACGACGCCCCGCTCACGTACGACAGTGACCTGCACTGGACACCGGTGTCGGTCGAGCAGGGGGCAGAGACCGGTCAGGTGCGGTCGTCAACTGTCGACGACTGAGCAAGCCCTCCCACGTGATCAAGACGTGTACCGCTGTGCGCCGTAGAGCATGTAGCCGACCAGCAGAACCGTCACGACCGCGTAAACGGCGTAGACCACCGGCTGACCGTCGACCGGTCGGACGAGTTCGAGCACCCCGACGAGGGCGGTCAGTCCGGCCAGACACAGCGCGGCGGTGCCGACGAACCGCGCCAGTCCCTCGTCGTCGGTGACCCGCTCCGGGTCGTAACCGGCGATCAACTCCATCATCTCGAACTCCCTGATGAGCACCCCCACCACCCCGGTGACAACTGCGGTGAACAGAAACGATACCCCTGTTGTGATACTCATACAATGACAGTCTCTCCAAGCGGAGATAAACCCTTTTTGACGTGACACTCTCGCCCGGGTCTGTCGTGGAAAACCGTAAGTCAGCGGGCGACACAGACGTACCCGTGTCCGACTCGCCGCCGGTGTCACCGCTGGTCGCGCTCGGGGTCGCGGTTCTCGCCGTCAGCACCGGTGCTGTTCTCGTTCGTCTCAGCAGCGCCCCCTCGGCGGTGGCGGCGTTCTACCGGGTGCTTTTCACCACTCTCCCCTTGTTGCCGGTCGCGGTGTGGCGCTACCGGGCGGCGTTCGCTCGACTCGGGGCACGTGACCTGCTCGGAGCGGGCCTCGCCGGTGTCGCACTGGCGGTTCACTTTGCGGCCTGGTTCGAGAGTCTGGCCTGGACGAGTGTCGCCGCGAGTGTCACGCTCGTACAGTCACAGCCGTTGTTCGTGGCGGTGGGTGCCTGGCTCCTGTTGCGCGAGCGTCTCAGCCGTCACATGATCGCGGGCATCGTCGTGGCGGTTCTCGGGATGGCGGTGATGTCGGCCGGTGACCTGTTCGGAGACCTCGGTGGGCCGGACCCGGTGCTCGGGAACACACTCGCCGTGGTGGGGGCGGTGATGGCCGCCGGCTACGTCCTCGCCGGGCGGTCGCTTCGCCAGCGGATCGCGCTCGTCCCGTACGTTGTTATCGTCTACAGCGTCTGCACGGTCTGTCTGTTCGGTATCGCCGTTCTCCAGGGTGGCCCCCTGCTCGACTACCCGGCCCGGGAGTGGCTCATCTTCGCCGGTCTCGCGGTCGGACCGGGGCTGCTCGGTCACACGGTGATCAACTGGACACTCGCACACCTGGAGTCGAGTGTCGTGTCGGTTTCGCTGCTTGGGGAGCCCGTTGGTGCGACCGTGCTCGCCGCCGTGTTGCTCGCCGAGTCCCCCACCGCGTTCACCGTTGTCGGGGGTGTAGTCGTTCTCGCCGGTATCTACGTGACCGCACGGGACCGCGCCCGTGCCGTCCCGGACGAGGAGACCCCCGACCTCGGGGCCGACCGCGAGCACCCGGAGTGAACCGGGTCACGTCTCCGCCCAGTTTGTCTGGTCGAGTACGACCGGCGCGACGGCGTGGGCGACCCGACGGGCCGCGGCCTCGGAGGCCAACACGGAGACGTGACCCAGCGAGTCGCTGACCGACTTGCCCACCTCGGCGGTCGCCAGTTCGCCGTCACCGATGATGTCCTCGAGTTCACTGGTGAGACTGGTCTTTACCTCCGCCAGGGTGGCAGGGGTGAGCCGTTTCCCCGCCGGGAGCAGGTCGTATGTGAACGCGTACCCGTTCTCGTAGCGCTCGATGGCGACGAACGGGACTCCCTCACGCTCCGCCTCTGCGTAGGCCTGCTCGATGGCCCCCTGTCCCTCGTGCACCGGAATCTCCGGCTGGTCCGCTGTCGATGTCACGTCTGAACGTAGCCGTCCGACGCGTATGAACGCATCGTCGGTCAGATATTGACTGTGGGTCGACACGCCGTCAGCGGCCGTTGGCCTGCCCCGTCTACCGCGGAGCACCGCGGACTGCTCCCTGTCGACGTACTCCCCGCCGACGAACTCGTCCTCGTGTTCTGTTCTCTCGTGGACGAACCCGAGTTTCTCGACGACACGCCGCGAGACCACGTTGTCGGCGACGATGACCGCCGAGACGCTGGTGTCTCAGACCGTCGTCCCGCCGTCACAGACGAGCAGGTGGACGGCCCCCCGCCGGAGATTGCCTCGAACCGCTCGCTCTCGTACCGCGGGCTGTTGTACGGAATCACCCCCGGCGTACTGTCGTACGGAATCACCCCCGGCGTACTGTCGTACGGGTGGTTCACCATCTCCTCGAGAACGGCGATATCCTCCTCTACCGGTGGGTGTGACGCGGTCGCTCCTAACGAACACCGGTCCTGGCATCCTGTCCGGGGGGAACTCCCGGGGGTGGTGAACTGCCTCGGGGTCACGTGGTTCGACAGACTTCGTCTGTCGTCAGCTGCTCGCGGGCATCGCCCGCTCGCAGGTTCGGTGGACGGTGTCCAACATTCATTTCGAGAATCTTCGATTTCCGAGCGACTCCGTGGCATTCGCCTCGATTTTCTGTAAATCTGTACCGAACAGTGGGGTTCGTGTACCGACCCGGGGGAGGGGGACCGACAGCGTATTGTGGGCTGCCACCGAGACCACGGGCATGACAGGGCGATACTACGGCGCATTCGAGGTCGGTGAGACGATCCGACACGACCGCCGCCGCACCGTGAGCGAGGCCGACAACCAGCAGTTCTGTGATATGACGATGAACCAGCAACCGCTCCACCTCGACGCCGAGTTCGCCGCCGACACGCAGTTCGGCGAGCGCATCGTCAACGGTCTGTACACGATGTCGCTCGCGGTGGCGCTGACGGTTCCCGATACCACCGACGGCACCATCGTCGCCAATCTCGGTTACGACAACGTCGAACACCCTGCCCCGGTGTTCCACGGCGACACCCTGCGCGCGGAGACGACCGTCACCGACAAACGCGAGACCAGTAACGGCGAGCGCGGTGTCGTCGAGATGCACGTCGAGGTGTACAAGCAAGACAACACACTCGTCTGTGCGTTCGACCGCACGGTTCTCTCCCTGAAAGCCGAGTGACTCCCAGGGTGTGTCGGCGAGGACGTGCCCGACAGCACCGTCTCCGAGCCGGCCTGCCCCGACAGCACGACGGCCCTCCTGCCGACGACCCGCCGACTGCCGGACGTGAGCGAATCCGCGCCCTTCTTGTATCCGCTCGCCGACGGTCGCGTATGTCGCTGCAGGTGGCCGATAGACTCGGCTGGGCGGACGCGATGACGCTGGTGAACACGGGAATCGGGGTGTTGGCGCTCGCGGCGGCGGTGCTCGGCGAGGTCCGTCTGGTGGCCCAACTCGTTCTCCTGGCGGCAGTCGCGGACGGTCTCGACGGCGTGATCGCCCGCCGGTTCGGGAGCACCCGTGTCGGGCCGTACCTCGACTCGATGGCCGATATCGTCTCCTTTGGAACCGCCCCGGCGGCGTTCGTGTTCGTCTTGGCTAGTGAGGAGTGGCACGACACCGGTCTGACACTGTCGGCGGACCCGGGCCCGGTCGCTGTCGCGGCTGTCGTCGCGGCCGGGTTCGTCGTGTTCTCGCTCGTCCGGACCGCGCTGTACACCGTCTACGTTGGCGAGAACGAGACCCGCCCCGGTATCCAGAACACGCTCGCGTCCTCGATTCTCGTTGTCGCGTATCTGGCCGGTCTGACGGCGGTTCCGGCGGTGCTCGCCGGGACAGTCGTGCTGTCGGTACTGATGCTCGCGCCGGTGCCGTACCCCAAACTGCTCGACCGCGACGCGCTCGTGCTCGGTGTTGTCCAGATGGGTGCCATCCTCACCCCGACGGCGCTCGAACGGCTGTTTCCGCGTGCGCTCCTCCTGTGTGCACTCGCGTACCTGCTGCTCGCACCCCGGTTCTACTGGGCCGACTGACCACCGCCGAGACCCACGATTTTCAAGGCTGGACACGCTAGTGACGGTAGATGGACGGCGAGTACGGGCTGCTCGACACCGACGAGACCGCACCAGGCGACGAGTGGGAGGAGATCGACTACACCGACACCGAGGCCGACCGTATCGCCCGGGAGCGCGACCGGGAGTTCAGCCAGTTTCGCGACCGTATCACCGACGCAGACCAGTTCAAGGTCGAGGCCTCCGTGTTCGACGACGCGACGTTCGCGGCGCTGTACAAACTCGTCCAGGACGGCCACATCGACGCCTTTGGCGGCCCCATCTCGACGGGAAAGGAGGCAAACGTCTACACCGCACTCGCCGGCGACCAGACTGTCGCCGTGAAGATCTACCGCATAAACGCCTCGGACTTTCGTGACATGGGCGAGTACATGGAGGGTGACCCTCGGTTCGAGTCGATCGGCGGGGACAAGAAGTCGATCGTGTTGGCGTGGGTTCGTGCGGAGTTTGCAAACCTCGACCGGGCGCGTCGGGCCGGGGTGCGGGTTCCGACACCGGTCGCAGTCGAGCGAAACGTCCTCGTGATGGAGTACATCGGATCCGCCGAGGGTCGGGCGAGACGGCTCGGCGAGGTCACCGTCGAGAACCCCGACACCGCCTACGAGGTACTCCGGGAGTACATCCGCCGGCTCTACGACGCCGGCCTGGTCCACGGGGACCTCTCCGAGTACAACGTCGTCGTCGAGGCCTCACAGCTGTACGTTATCGACCTCGGCCAGGCGGTGACGGTCCATCACCCGAACAGTGACGAATTTCTGGAGCGAGACTGTCGCAACGTCGCCAACTTCTTCCACCGGCAGGGTGTCGACACGAGTCCCGACCAGCTCCTCGCGTACGTCCGGGAGCACGCCGACCCGCGCTCCGAGGGGTGAGTCGTCGGCCGTGCGCGAGAGCAGTCGGCCGTGCGTGAGCCGGGCCGTACCGGCCGCGCCCCGGGTGACAGCGGCTCAGACCGTGAACAGATGCCCCTCGCGGGGAACCGACAGGAGCCCGAACCGGGCACCGGCGTCGAGCCAGGCGTGGCCGTAGGAAAAGGCCGCGAGCGCGTTCACCAGGTCACCCTCGTCCCGAAAGTGGCGACCGTCAGCCAGGTACGACCGGGCCATCTCGGTGCAGTCGTCGGCCGCTGTCGCGAGCGGTGTCTCGGCCGGTGTGGCGACTGTTGCCTCGTCGAGTGCCTCCGCGAGCAACGACTCGTACCGTTCGGTCTTCTCGGTGATATCGGTCACGTTCGGGCTACAACACGCAAAAAAAGGAGACTGTCGGTCGTCAGTCCTCGGCGGGGCCAGTTTCGACAGGGGCACGGATGGTGTTCCCCCACTCGGTCCAGGAGCCGTCGTAGTTCTCGACATCGTCGAATCCGAGCAGCTCACACAGCGCGAACCAGGCGATGGAGGAACGCTCGCCGACACGGCAGTAGGTCACCACCGACTGGTCCTCGGTGATCCCCGCGTCGGCGTACAGCTCCGACAGCTCGTCTGCACTTTTGAACCGGCCGTCCTCCTGGAGGACGGAGGCCGTCGGGACGTTCTTCGCACCGGGGATGTGACCGCCGCGCTGGGCGGTCTCCTGTAGCCCCTCGGGGGCGATTATCTCGCCGGTGAACTCCGCGGGGCTGCGCACGTCGACCAGCGGAATACCGCTCTCGATTGCCTGCTCGACGTCGTCACGGTAGGCACGAATCCCCTCGAACGGACCGCCGACGGCGTACTCCACGGCCTCGAACGACGGAACCTCCGTGGTCAACTGGTAGTCGTTTTCGACCCAGTAGGGCTTCCCGCCGTCGAGAACACGCACGTCCTCGTGGCCGAAGTACTTGTACTCCCAGTAGGCAAACAGCGCAAACCAGTTTGGAACCCGGCCGTCACCGTAGATAACGACCGTGTCGTCGCTGGAGACGCCGTGTGCACCGTTTAGCTCGGCGAACTCCTCCTTGTCGAGAATATCACGCGTGGTCCCGTCGCTCAGGTCTTCCTCCCAGTGGAAAAACTGCGCACCCGGGATGTGCCCCTCCTCGTAGGGGGTGTACTCCGAGTCTTCCGTTACTGTCGGGTTGTTCACCTCCAGCAGCCGGTAGCCGGAGTCTTCGGTTTGGAACTCGTCGAGGTGTGCCTCCACCCAGTCGGCCGATACCAGCACGTCGTTTGCGTATGTTCTCTCACTCATACGCCAACAGATACCAGTCGAGTACACTTGTCGGTGGCGTCCGGCACGCGGCTTACCGATGTCTCGAACGCTGTTCCACGGGGGCTGTCCAGTCCCGTTCCGACACAACCACACGACAGCACCGTGGTACGGCGGGAGTATCGGGGACTGCAGCCGCGACTGTGGATTGTAGATAGCGGCAACGTATGCTTGTTCGTGTTGTCCCGACGACCGGAGCAGAACAGACCACCCCGACAGGGCTAAGTTGCTGCCTACCCCACCTGCGGATATGAGCGTTCAGTCCCCGCTCGCCTCCGATCACCAACTGGCGCGGCTGCTCCAGATCGGTGTCGTCCTGGAGGAGGTGGTCGAGGCGCGGGCGGCGAAACACGCGAGCGAGTCCGAGGATATCGGCGGGGAGGTGCAGACGTTGCTCGAGGCGGCTGTTGTGGAGTCGGCCGACCACCGCGACCGGTTGGAGGGGCTGGTCGACGAACTCGACGCCGAGACGGTCGGGTTCGCGGAGATCGAACGCCTCGTCGAGAAACAGTACGAGGCAGAGGAGGCGTTCGACGGCGTGCTCTACGACCAGCTGTGCAACGAGGAGACCGCCTACAAGTTCTACGACGACCTCATCGGGGCCATCGAGGGCTCTAACGCCCGGTTCAGCGTCGACCGGGACCGGCTACTTCGAATCCTCCGCGAGGTGCGTGCAGACGAGGCAGAGGGCGTCGAGGCAGTCACCGACCTGATGGAGCGAGGCCAACGATGAACACAGCAGATCAGTATCTAAAGGCGATCTACCTGGTACAGGAGCTCGAAGACGGCCCGGCGTCGACCGGTGCCGTGGCCGACCAACTGGGCGTCAGTCCGGCGAGCGCAAACGAGATGATCGGCAAGCTCGAGTCCGACGGGCTGTGCGACCACGAGAAGTACAAGGGTGTCGACCTCACCCAGGAGGGGATTGTCCGGGCGCGTGACGCTCTCCAGCACTACTGCATCATCGAGCGGTTTCTCCTCGAGGTGCTCGAGGTCGAGGAGTTCCGCGCCGAGGCGGGCCAGCTAGAGCCGGTTATCGACGAGACAGTCGCCGAACGGCTCGACACCATCATCGACCGCGCGCCACAGTGCCCGGACTGCTTCGACCACGAGGCCGACGTCTGCCGTCTGCTCACCATCGACCGTGAGCCGGCCGACGCCGACTGAACGGCGCGTATGTCGAAGGGTACAAACCCGTTACGACCGTAACAGAGAGGTATGTCACAGCAGCGCACCGGCGACGAGAGTGAGTCCGCGTCGCCGGTTGTCTACGACCTCGCCCCCGAGTGTACCCTCGACGATATCCAGGACGGCGAACGGTACCGCGCGACGGTCAACGGTGTCGTCGACTACGGTGTTTTTGTCGATCTCTCGGCGTCGGTTTCGGGGCTGGTCCACACGTCGAATCTCACCGACACACACGAGGTGGGTGACGTGCTCGTCGTCGAACTCGACGAGGTGCGCCCGAACGGCGACGTCGGGTTCGTCGAGGTACAGCTCGACACCTACGAGACCCGCCGGGTCGGTCCCGGCAACCGTGTGACCGCCCTCGACCTCGACGCGTTCACCGGCGAGTCTGTCCACGTCGAGGGGCGTGTCGTGCAGGTCACCCAGACCGGCGGACCGACGGTGTTTCAGCTGCGGGCGGAGGGGGGTGTACTCCCCTGTGCCGCGTTCGAGGAGGCCGGTGTGCGTGCCTACCCCGAGGTCGAGGTCGGCGATATCGTGCGCGCGACCGGCACTGCCGAGTCCCGCGAGGACTACCCACAGCTCGAGGCCGACCGGCTGACGGTGCTGACTGGCGACGACGCCGCCGAGGTCCGTGAGCGGCTGACGGCCGACCGCGAGTCGCTGGTCGCCCCGGCGACAGTCGACCCGCTCGCCGAGTGGAACACCCCCGACGCGATGTTCGAGGACCTCGCCGACGTCGCCCGCCAGCTCTGTACGGCACTGCTCGACGGCCGACCGGTGCGGATGCGCCACCACGCCGACGGTGACGGGCTCTGTGCGAGTGTGCCACTCCAGCACGCTCTCGAACAGTTCGTCGCGGGAACGTGGCTCGACCCCGACGCCGGTCAGCATCTCGTCAAGCGCCTGCCGAGCAAGGCCCCCTACTACGAGCTCGAAGACGTCACCCGCGACCTGAACTTCGCACTGGAGAGTCAGGCCCGCCACGGCCAGACGCTCCCGCTGTTTCTGATGCTCGACAACGGCTCCACCGAGGAGGACACCCCCGCGTACCGCAACCTCGCTCACTACGATGTCCCCATCGTGGTCGTCGACCACCACCACCCAGACCCGGCGGCACTCGAGGGGTTAGTCGAGTCCCACGTCAACCCCTACCTGTACGACGAGGACTACCGTTTGACAACGGGGATGATGTGTGTCGAGGTGGCGCGGATGGTCACACCCGGTATCACCGACGACCTGCGCCACGTTCCCGCGGTGGCAGGGCTCGCCGACCGGTCTGAGGCCGAGGCGATGAGCACGTACCTCGAACTGGCCGCGGAGGCGGGCTACGAGCGGAGTGACCTGACCGACATCGGCGAGGCGCTCGACTACGCCACCCACTGGCTGCGCTACAGCGACGGCCGGGAGTTCGTCTACGACGTGCTCGGTGTCAACTGCGATGACCGCGCCCGTCACGAGGAGCTCGTCACCATGCTGGCCGCCCGGGCCGACCGTGATGTGTCCCGCCAACTCGACGCCGCACTCGAGCACGTCTCCGGGGAGGAACTCGACAACGGCGCACAGCTGTACCGGCTCGACGTCGAGAACCACGCCAGGCGGTTCACCTACCCCGCCCCGGGAAAGACGACCGGTGCGGTCCACGACCGGAAGGTCGCGGCGGAGGGTGACCCGGTCATCACAATCGGCTACGGCCCGGACTTTGTGGTGCTTCGCTCCGACGGTGTCCGGCTCGACATCCCCGAGATGGTCGAACAGCTCCAGACGGAGTTCCCAGGTGCGGGTGTCAGCGGCGGCGGCCACCTGGTTGTCGGCTCTATCCGCTTTGTTCCCGGCCGGCGCGAGTCTGTCGTCGATGCGCTCGTCGACAAGATGGCCGAGGCCGAACTCGACGCCGACCTGGGCACGACCGCCCCCTCCGACGAGGTGTAGATGGACGTCTGCGTGTTCGGTGCCGGTAGCCTCGGCAGCCTCGTCGGCGGTCTGCTCGCCGACGACCACGATGTCCACCTGGTCGGCCGGGAGCCCCACGTGGATGTCGTCCGCGAGGAGGGGCTCAGGCTGACCGGTGCGTTCGACCGACAGGTACACCCGGCGGCGTCGACGACCCCGCCGGCCGACCCCGACCTCGCGCTCGTGGCAGTGAAGAGCTTCGACACACCACAGGCGGCCCGAGCGCTCGCGGCGGTGTCACCGGGTACCGCAGTCTCACTCCAGAACGGGATGGGCAACGAGGCGACACTCGCGACACGACTCGACGCGCCGGTGCTCGCGGGCACCTGCACGTACGGTGCGCGGCTGTCCGAACCGGGGGTGGTCGAGTGTACGGGGGTCGGCGAGGTGACCGTCGGTCCCCGCACGGGGGGTCACTCCGACCCTGCCAACCGTGTGGGTGAGGTGCTCGCCGCGGGGCTAGCGACGACCGTCGCCGGGGATATGCCACGTCGGCTCTGGGAGAAACTCGCGGTGAATGCCGGTATCAACGTGGTGACGGCACTCGCTCGGGTGCCGAACGGTGCTGTCGTGGACGGACCGGCGAGCGGGGTGGCCACAGACGCCGCAGCCGAAACCACACA
>Ga0207714_1000717_pt1 | contig 22326 bp, 19 predicted proteins | sample PonA232FremontCA_2_FD_187270 | JGI IMG/M metagenome (GOLD analysis project Ga0207714, IMG submission 187270) | Marine sediment microbial community from Fremont, CA, USA - Pond A23 Sediment 2 (SPAdes) | ecosystem: Environmental > Aquatic > Marine > Unclassified | place: USA: Fremont, California...
CGGCGCGGGCCCGAGCCCGAAGATCAACACGGCATTGAGGACGATGTTGATCGGGATGATGACGAGGTTGACGTACATCGGGGTCACGGTGTCGCCACACCCCTGCAGGCCCCGCGAGCCGATCATGCTCACGAAGCGAAAGACCAGCGCGAGCATGACGACCTGGAGGTATGCCGCGCCGAACTCGACGACGGCGGCGTCGGCGCTCAACAGCCCCATGAGCTCGTCGGCGAACAGCCAGGAGACCGCAGTGAGGGGCAACGATAGCAGGACCGCGAACCAGACCGACTGCTTGACGGCGAGGTCGGCGGCGTCGTCCTCGCCGGCGCCCTTGAACCGCGAGACGAGGCTGATGGTCCCGCTGGAGACCGCGATGGCCAGGCTAAAGCCCACGAAGTAGAACTGGAAGGAGATCTCGAGGGCGGCGACCGCGGCGTCGGGCAGCGCCAGGCTGACCATGAAGAAGTCGGTGATCCGCAACACCGTCCAGATGCCCGCCGAGACCATCGACGGGACGGCGAGTTCGAAGGTGTCGCGGGCTCGCCTGCGGCTGACGAGCCCGACCCGCGCGAGTGCGTCGGGAAAGCGCAACAGCAGCCGCCGGACCCGGTCGCGGACCATCCCCGGCGTTTACCGCCGACCCGGAAAAATAGGTTCGGGTGGTCCCGCAGTTCAAGCCCCCTGCACCCTTAGACCGGAACGTGCCGACGACGTGCGCGCTCTGCCGGCGGCGGGTTCCCGACGAGCGGCTCGGTGACCCCCAGGTTGTGCAGGAACACCACCTCCGTCCCGAGCGCCGCGCCGAGAGCCCCACGGTGATGCTGTGTCGGCCCTGTCACAAGCAGGTCCACGCCCTCTTCACCAACGAGGAGCTCCGCGAGGACTACGACACCGCCGAGGCGCTCCGGGGAGCCACCCGGCTGCAGGACTACCTCTCCTGGATCCGCGGCACCGACAAGCTCGACATCCGCGTGTCGACGAGCGAACACGTCCGCGAGCGGCGGTAGGGGCGGGCTGGGCTGCCTCCCGCGGCCCCTGTCACGCCCCTTTCTTTCGGAACCAGACACGCTGGCCGACGGGCGAGGCGTCGGGCCCGGGGAGCCGGGACCGGACGAGGTCGCGGACGGCGAGGGTGGTCGTCAGTTCCACGCGCTCGCCGTCGGCCGCCTCGACGGTGACCGCCCAGTGACCGTCGCGCTCGGTCGCCGCGCGGACGGTCCCCACGCGCCAGGCCTCGCGGTCGTGTGTCGGCTCGCGGGCGTGGATCCGGTCGTGGTGCACGGGCGTGCTACGCTCCCGGAACGGACGACAGTTGCGGTCGGTCGGGCCGCCAGCCGCGTTCGGTCCCGCGCCCGCGCCGTGGCTCAGAACTCCTCCAGCGAGGTCTGGTTACGCTTCAGCGCCCGGGCCTCGTAGCCCAGCCGCGAGCGGACCTCCCTGGCGAGGCTGTCAGTGCTCCCGTGGCAGGTGTAGACCCGCTCGGGGTCGACGGCCTCGACGACCGCCAACAGCTCCTTGAAGTCACAGTGGTCCGACAGCGGGAAGGTGACGTCGTATCCGCCGGCGAAGCGAAACGAGGAGTCGACGGCCCAACCCGAGAGCGCGGCCGTCTCCGCGTCCGTCCGCTCGACCAGCCCGTTGACCCAGCCGAGGCTGTTCGTCCCCGCGGGGAGCACCAGCGCGTCCCCGGCCCCGAGCCCCTCGTCGCTGTCGTACCGCCGGACGGGAAACTCCAGGCCGTAGGCCGCGGCGATCGGCTCGTTCAGCGCAGCGATGGCGTCGGTGACGTGGACCGTCCGGTCAGTTTCCCCGAGGAGGAGTTCGACCTCCTGGGCCCGCCCGAGCGCGTACGCGAAGACGACGACGGGGCCGTCTGTCTCCGCGACCCACTCGCGGAATTCGGCGGTGGCCTCCTCCGGGGGCGGAACGATGTGCGCCGGCTCCCCGTAGGTCGACTCGATGACCAGCACGTCCACGCCGTCGGGGGCATCGAAGCCGTCGAGATACCGGTGGTCGCGGGTGCTCAGGTCGCCGGTGTAACAGAAGGTCGTCCCGTCGGGGTCCTCGACGACGGCGGCGCGGGCGCCGGGGACGTGGCCGGCGTCGACGAGCCTGACGCGGTCGTCGTCGACCGTCTGTGGGACCTCGTCACGGCGGACCGCGGCCAGCTCGCGGGTCAGCTCCGACCAGACGACCGTGCCGGGCGCGACCTCGTAGAGGTGGTCGCCGTGGGCGTGGCTCACGAGGTTGAGGTCGCCGTCGGGCTCGTCGGCGTCACAGACCACCCGCTCGCCCGTCGAGAGCTCGATCTCGATCCCGTCGCGGTACCGGACCGTCACAGTCGCGGTACGGCCCCGGGTCACAAATCGGCGTCGCCCCCAGCCGTCGTCGCCCTCGAGCACGGTGGGGTGGGGCCGGCGCCAGCGGCGGAGACCGCCGTCGAGAGGCCAGTGATTCCCGGCCCGGCGACGACGGGGTCGTGGACGTCCCCGCCCGTCTACTCCGCGTAGGACTCGACGAGCGCGCGGAGTTCCTCTTCCCCTCTGAGGCCGACTATCTCCTCGACCTGCTCGCCGTCGGCGAACAGGACGAGCGTCGGCACGCCCCGGACGCCGTAGGCCGCCGCAAGCTGCTGGTTGGCGTCGACGTCGACCTTCGCGACGGCCGCGTCGGTCTCCGCGGCCAGTGTCTCGACGATTGGCTCGAGCATCTGGCAGGGACCACACCAGTCCGCGTAGAAATCGGTGAGAACGACGTCGTTCCCGGCGACGACGTCGTCGAACTGGGCCCGGCCGTCGACGTAGAGCGGTTCGTTCGCGGTGGCGGTGCCGGCGTCGGATGCAGTATCGGTTGCCATCGCCGGTTCGTAGGCACCAGCGCCAGTTAAGGTTTTGGATAGAATATACAATACTACACAACAGCACGGGCGGTAGCGGACGGCCAAAACGTCTCTCTGTCCCCGTGTATCCGACCCGATTGAATGTATGGCTTGTACAATATACGGGTGAGGAGGGTCCCCGGAAAGCGGCTCCGGACGGACTCGACAGCGAGTGTCGAGTCCCGCTGTAGCCCCCCGCGCCGACCCGGGTCGCGCCGCCAGCGCGGCCGGAGGCCGGCCGCGTCGCTCACTCCCCGTCGAGTTTGCTCTCGAGGACGTTCGCCGCCGTCAGAATCGGGTCCCGGACGGGACTGAACGGCGGCGCGTAGGCCAGGTCTGCCTTCTGGAGCTCGGAGACCGTCATGCCCGCCGCGAGCGCGGTCGCGACCGTGTCGACCCGCTTTGCGCCCTCCCGGCCGACCACCGTCCCGCCCAGCAGCCGGCCGGACTCCCCGTCGGCCACCAGCGTGACGGTGAGCTCGGCGCCGCCGGGGTAGTAGTGGGCCCGCGTCGGAGCCGAGATCGAGACCGACACCGGGTCGAAGCCGGCCTCCCGCGCCCGCTGTTCGTCGACGACCCCGGTCCGGGCGGCGCCGAGGTCGAATGCCTTGACGATGGCCGTTCCGGCGGTCCCGCCGACCGGTTCCGGGTCGGCGGCGATTGTCTGGCCGATGGCGCGGCCGGCGCGGTTGGCCGTCAGCGCCAGCGGCACGTGGTCCGGCTCGCCGGTCACGACGTTGCGCGCCTCCGCGCAGTCGCCCGCGGCGTAAACGTTCGCGTAGTTCGTCCGGCCGTACTCGTCGGTCGCGATGGCGCCGGTCTCGCCCAGCTCGATACCGGCGTCCGCCGCGAGTTGCGCGTTCGGCGCGACGCCGACGCCGACGACGGCGATGTCGGCGTCGCGGGACTGTCCCTCGAAATCGACGCGCTCGACGCTCCCCTCGCCGCCGAAGCCCGAGACGGCGGTGTCGAGGTGTAAGTGGACGCCCTTCGCTCGCAGATGCTCCTCGACGACCTCCGCTACCGCGTCACCGAACGGCTGGAGGACGTGTGGCAGCATCTCGTAGAGGTGTACGTCGGCGCCGCGTGCCGACAGCGCCTCGGCCATCTCGATGCCGACGTACCCGCCGCCAACGACCGCCGCGGTGTCGGGCGAGCGTTCGGTGACGTAGTCCTGGATGGCGCCGGCCTCGTCCATGTTGTGGATGGTGAACACGCCGTCGAGGTCCAGGCCGTCGAACGGCGGCTCGACCGCGGTCGCCCCCGTCGCGACGAGGAGGTGGTCGTAGGGCTGTTCGAACGTCTCTCCCTCGCCCTCGACGGTGACGGTCCCGGCCCCGGGGTCGACCCCCACGACCTCGTGGCCGGTCCGCAGGTCGATGTCGCGCTCCTCGCGGAATTCCTCGGGTGTCACGGCGACAAGGTCCTCCAGGTCCTCGACCTCGCCTTTCACGTAGTAGGGCATCCCGCAGGCGGCGTAGGACACCCACTCGCCTTTCTCGAAGACGACCACGTCCAGCTCGGGGTTCTCGCGTTTGGCCTTGCTCGCGGCGCTCATCCCCGCAGCGTCACCGCCGACGACCACGAACGTGTCGCTCATGTCTCGTGGTTGGTGCGGCGAACTCAAAAATATTCCGTAGATTCCACAATATTGCGAAATACCTGTCGGGGTTCGGGGAGCCGTCACCGCCGGTCCCGGCTCTGGTCCCGGCCCCGGTCCTCGTCGGCCCCCGCCTCAGTCTCGTCGTCGAAGAAGCCGAAGTCGTTCTCGTCGCGCCGGAGGTAGTCGTTCTCGAGGACTTCGGAGACGACCCGGCCGAGCGCGTCGAGTTCCTCCGCGACGCCGTCGGGGTCCTCGAACGCGTCGCGGCTTCCCTCCAGGACGGTCGGGCTGCGGTAACCGACCTCGTCGGTCGCGGGGTCCCAGTAGAAGTCGAACTGCTCGACCAGCCCGCGTTCGCGCGCGGTCTCGAACTCCGCCGCCGAGAGGTAGGTGTGCTCGCTCCACTCCTCGAAGGCGTCGGCCCACGCCCCGTCTTCGAGGACCGCCGCCACCTCCTCCCGGCGGTAGTCGTCGGTGACCTCCTGGTCGGTCATGTCGATGGCGTCGTACTCGCCCCGGGACTGCGGGCCCCGGAGCGCCGGCGGGTCGGGGGGCTCGACGTCGAGTGACATGCGGTGACGTACACCGCGTGACGGCTTGTGTCTTCGCGTCCCCCTCGCGTGTCGGGTCTGACTCCCTCCCGGCTCCGCTCGCTACGTGTCGGTCTGACTTCCTCCCGGCTCCGCTCGCTACGTGTCGGTCTGACTCCCTCCCGGCTCCGCTCGCTACGTGTCGGTCTGACTCTCGTACAGCGACTCGACGCGGTCGAGGCTGTCGGCGCCGGCCGTCTCGAGGTCGTCGCGGAACCCCTCGAAGCGGGGAAACCGCAGTGCATAGCCCGAGTCGTACTCCGGGGACCGCTGGACTCCCTCGTAGGCCACCTCCAGCACCTCGGTAGGCTCGAGGTCGACGTCCCGGCCGTCCTGCTCGAGGATGTGCGGTTCGAGCCGGCTGGTCAGCTCCGCGAGCTGCTCGTCGGTGAAGCCCGTCGAGAGCCGCCCGACCTCCCGGAGCGCGTCGCCGTCCCGGCAGGCCAGGTAGAGCCGGCCGAGGTTGTTCGAGCGCCGGCCCTCGCTCCACGTCGCGCGAGTGACGACCAGGTCCAGCGACTCCATCGTGGGTTTGACCTTCCGGGTGTACCCGACCCGTTTGCCGGGCTGGTAGGTCGCGTCGGCGGTCTTGACCATGAGCCCCTCGTGGCCGGCCGACAGCGCCTCCTCGTAGAACGACCGAACGCGGTCGGGGTCGCGGCTGCGGAGGCTCGGCATCCGCTCGATGGCCCGCTCGCGCCCGGTCAGTCGGCTCTCCAGCGCGTCGACCCGCTTGAGCAGGCTCCGCTCCAGCAGCGACTCCCCGTCCAGGTAGAGGAGGTCGAAGAGGTAGATGACGACCGGGACCTCCTCGACGAGCCGCGCGACGTCGTGTTTGCGTTTGATCCGCCGGGAGAGCTGCTGGAAGGGGAGCGGCTCGCCGGTCTCGGGGTCGTGGGCGACGACCTCCCCCTCGACGATGTAGGAGTCGGCGTCGAACCCCGCCATCGCGTCGACCACGTCGGGGAACTGCGCGGTCACGTCCTCCAGCCGGCGGGTGAATAGCTGCGGGCCGGTCCCGCTCTCGCCGTCTCCTCCGTCGCCCCCTCCCTCGTTCCCGCCGTTTCCCTCGCTCGCTCCGGCCTCGAAGTGAACCTGCGCGCGGAAGCCGTCGACCTTGTACTCCGCGAGCGGGGCGGGCGGGGCGTCACCGCTCCCGTCGCCCCCGGCGTCCCCGCCGGCCGCGCCCGTGTCGCCTGCCTCGAGCGCGTCGGTGACGGCCGCCTCGACGGAGTCGGTCTTCTCCGCGAGCATCACCTCCACCGGCCGGCCGACCTCGAGGTCCAGACCCGCCAGCCCCGCCCGGCCCGAGTCCGCGGCTGTCTGTGCGACGAGTCCGGGGTCGTTGGTGACCTGGAGAGCATGCTCGACGGCCTCGACGTCCGCCCCGGGGGTCTCACCGGGCTCGTCGGAGTCGCCGCCGAGGAAGGCCGCGGCGATGGCGTCCCGGACGGTCCCGCGGCCGACGCCGAGCCGGAGGTGACCGAGCGCCGTGCGGACGACGTACGTGGCCTCGTCGGGGTCGGCGTCGGCCAGCAGCCCCGCCACGGTGTCCACGCGGCGGTCCTCGCTGCCCGCGCCCTCGTAGCCGGCGAGACTCCGCACCTCCTCGTAGACGCCCTCGACGGTCAGCGTCTCCGAGACGAGCGTCTGCTGGACCCGCCGCTCGACCGCCCTGGCGGCGGCGCTGCCCAGGTCGCCGGTCTCGCGCCAGTCGGCCTCCACGTCCCCGGCGGGGACGCCGGTCGCCCGCTGGACCGCCCGGCTCGCGAGGCTGGAGGAGACGCCGAGCTCCGCCGGGTCCCAGGGCGCGAACAGCTCGCCCTGAAGGAGTCTGAGGATCATCGGGAGCTCCTCCCGGGGGGTATCGGCCAGGGTCTCGGCGACGATGGCCACTTTCCCGTGGGTCGATTGGGTCCCCGCCAGCCGGTCGTACACCTCCACGAGCGCAGCGTACTCCACATCCGGGTCTCGGGACGGCGGGACATAAACTGGGCGGCCCGCGGGGCCGTGGCGAGTCCGGCGGGCCAGGATGCGAGAAGCTTCCGGGAAACGCCGCCGGCAACCACAAGGCCCGGGCCGCCGAAGGCCGGGTATGTCCGGCCGGCGCGGCCAGCGCCTCTACGACTGGTGGAGTCGCCACGGGGAGCTGCTGGACGGGCTGTACGACGCGGTCTTTCTGGGCAGGCAGGCACAGCTACGCGCGAAAAGCGTCGACGCGCTGGCGCTGTCGCCCGGCGACACCGTCCTCGAACTCGGCTGTGGTGACGGGCGCAGCCTCCACCGCCTGCGCACCCGCGTCGGCCCGCGGGGGCGGGTCGTCGCGCTGGACTACAGCGAGGGGATGGTCCGCCGGGCCAGCGAGCTGGTCCGCGAGGCCGGCTGGGCGAACGTCCACGTCCTGCGGGCCGACGCGAGCCGTCTGCCGCTTGCGGGTCCCCTCGACGCGGTCTACGCGTCGATGGCCGCCAGTGCGATGGCCGACCCGGACGCGGTCGCCCGCGAGGCCCGCCGGCTGCTGCGGCCCGGCGGGCGGATGGCGGTGCTCGACGCGCGGCCGTTCGGGGAGCCGTGGACGGCGCTCAACCGCGTGGTCGTGCCGGTCTCGCGGTGGGCGACCGACTGGAACCCCGACGCGGACATCCCGGAGGCGCTGGCGACCGGCTTCGGCGAGGTCGACCTCGATGCCCACGTCTGGGGGACGGTCTTCGTCGCCAGCGCCCGGACCGACGGGCCCTGCGACGACCCGGCTACCGGACCGTGACCCGGCCGCTGCTGTCGACAGTCACCTCGTACTCCTCGACCGGGAAGGTCACCGTCCCGCCGGTGGCACGGAGCACGGACCGCAGGTCCGCGGCGTCGACGTACGTTCCGAGGGGGTCGACGTCCCCGGCCGTGAGTGCGGTCGTGTCGGTGACCGCGTCGACGACGGCCTCCTCCACCGAGGTCGGGCTGACCCAGTCCGTCCTGGGCCCGTCCCCGTCTCCATCCCGGGTCCGGACGACGTATATCTCGGCGTCGTCGGTTTCCATGGCCGAACTATCGGGGAGCCAGTACAAAAGCAACCGGGCCGGTTTCAGCGCGTGAAGGTGTCGTCCGCGGGCGCGAGCAGCGTCTCCTCGACCAGCGAGTCGAGGCCGCGACGGACCCGTTCGGAGGCCGCCTGGCTCGACACGTCGAGTTCGTCGGCCAGGTCCGCGAGCGACGTCCGCCGGGGGACGTCGAAGTACCCGCGCTGCGCGGCCACCGCCAGCGTCCGCCGCTGTGGCTCGGTCAGCCGGAACCGGGCAGCCCGCGGCGACCCCTCGCACTCGTAGAGGGCCTCGACGGACCCCGAGACGCCGGCGACCTCACACCGGTCCAGAAACGCCGCCGCGGCGTCCCGGTCCGGGAACTGCAGCCGCAGCGCCCAGACGCCCGCACCGGCCCGCCCGGAGACGAACATCCCCCCGTGTTCGACCGCAGCGCGGTAGACGTCTGTGCCGCTGAAGGCCCGGCCGTACCGGACCCGGTACAGCGAGCCCCGTTGCCCCGCGGCCACCTCCGTCGTGGCCCGGGTGACCTCCCGTTCGGCCAGGGAGTTCCGGACGTCGGTCCCGGCCCCGCCGAGCCACAGCGCCGCACAGAGCGGGACCTCTCCCGTCGAGTCGAGCGAGGAGATGTCGGCCGCCTCCGCAGACGCGGCGTCGAGTGCCGGGCCGAGCACGCCCGTCTCGAACTGAAACTCCGCGATCATGTCTCGGGCGTAACACAGCCAGATGTTAAGTACTGACGGCGCACGGACTCGCGGCTCGGCGGCGTCCGGAGACCCGTTGGAGGGAAAACCCGGCTCAGGAAGGTGTCAGAGGCACGGTCCGGACGGGGTTCCCCCCAACGCGTCACACGGCGTTTGACTCGCGGACAGATAGCCGTATTGCCTGATATGTCATGCAACGATCCCGCGGTCACAGTGGTAACAGCGCGGAAGCCCACGGCTTCACAGTAGTTGCTGATTCGCCTGCGAGGACTGCTGACGAGGAGTCCCGATCCCAGCTCAAGCCGACATCGATGCTGTGGGACGGAGAAAACGGTTGGTGTCTGCCGGCCAAGAACCTGTGGCGAGGGATGTTCTGGCAGTCTTGCCAGTAGCAAGTGGCGTCCTGACTCGGGCTGATCGGCCCGAGTCAGCCGCCGAGTATGGTTCTACCCGTTCGGGATCGGTCCGAGAAACTGTCGGAACAGGGCGGTCGGGAGGACTGGTGTTCTCCCGACCGCCCGGTCTGGCGTCAGTAGCAGGTTCGTCAACACCCACAGATTGTAGAGTGCCACCGCAAACAGAAAGTAGAACAACCGGACAGAGAACGTCGGTGACGACGTTTTCGGGAGAAACTTTTTGACTTTACGATAGGACGTTTCGATTCCCCAGCGGCGGCGGTAGGCTTCCGCCAGCGGGTGAGCGAAGTCACTCGTGACTTCGCGGTTGGTCACCAGACAAAAGTGGTCGTCCTCACGAGAGCGATGTGGCACGACGACGAGCCGGACTGTCGTCCGGCCCGTCGGTGGGTTCGACCGCGCCATGTCGTACTCTGCGACGAACGTGTCTTCGTCGTGGTCGGCGATGAATCGCTGTACTTTCCGTGTCTGTGGCGCACGCATCACGAACTCGACGCCCGACTCCTCCAGCGCTAGCGCGAGGTGGACGCGGTAGAACCCACGGTCGAGGTAGACACGGTTGATTTCGACGTACTCCCGCGCTTGGGAGACGAGTTGGCGGAGCGCATCCGCCAACTCGTCGGTCTTGTCACTGTCCAGTGCGACCCAGCCAAGCGTAAATCGAACGCTTGGATCGACGATACAGATCGTGGCGAACTTGTAGGCACAATCAGTTCCTCGGTTGGGATCAGTCCGGGAGATATGCGGTGTGTTGCTGTCGCCGTAGTACAGCCAGTCGTGAACGTCGATTGCGACGTCGACTGGCTGTGTGAACAGCTGGTTGCGAGCGACTTCGTCGAGGACAGCATCGCGGACGCGGTCGAACTGGGCGTCGACCGCGTCCGCATCAAGTCCACGAAGATGGTACATGAGCGCTCTCGCCAGCGGATTACGTGACTCAGCGCCAACGTCTACGTTGTCACCACGAGCGAGTTGGTAGGCTTTCGCGCCAGCGTTTGCAAACTCATTATCGAAGGCAATCCGAGCGAGGACTCGCTGGAAGTCCTCGCTCGGATAGGTGCCGTTGTCCGCAACATCGAAATCAAGCTCCGGAAACAGCATCGACGAGGCGGCACGACTCACCTGTTTTGCTTCGGCTGTCTCGACCATATCGAGACAACGACCGCGACGATAATCGGCTCTCTCCCGCTTCAGCAACTACTGTTCAGCGGTGGGTATCTGACAGCCCCTCGCCCTGGTAGCTGCCGTCGTAGGTGTCCTCGTGGTCGGCGCGGGCGAGCACCAGCTGTGCGACGCGGGCCCCGGCCTCGAGTTCGACGGTGTGGTGCACCTCGAGCAACCCCTCCCCGCGGCCCTCGTAGCCGGCGTCCCAGACGGCGGTGTCGAGCATACAGGAGTTGCGCAACAGCGACGAGCGGGGGTAGATGAAGCCGACGTGGTCTTCGGGGATCCGGACGCGGTCACCGTACCGGAGGACGTAGCCGCCGGGGTCGAGGCGGTAGGTCGGGGGATCGTCTTCGACCGGCTCACACTCCCGCCTGCCGCCGACTGTTTTGCCCTCGCGGCCGACCCGGCCGGGCTCGGCCTGCTCGAAAACCGTCCCGAGCGTGAGGTCGACGCCGTTGGGCTGGACCTGCTCCTGGCGGACGCCCCCGAGCTGGTCGGCGACGAACTGGCCGCTCCTGAACATATCCTCCCCTGTCGGAGCCGGGAAAAAACGCTGCCGGTCGCCCCCAGTTCCCCACGGCCGTCCGGGCTCGCCCTCCAACACACATGATTTATATCCGCGGATAGTCGAAGTTCGGACGCTATGGGACAGACGCTCACCGAGAAGATCCTCGACGACCACCTCGTCGAGGGGGAACTCGAGCCCGGAGAGGAGATCGGGATCGAGATCGACCAGGTTCTCACCCAGGACACGACGGGGACGCTCGTCTGGCTGCAGTTCGAGGCGCTCGGCCTCGAGGAGGTCCAGACGGAACTGGCGGCCCAGTACTGTGACCACCAGACATACCAGTTCGACTTCAAGAACACCGACGACCACCGCTTCCTGCGCTCTGCGGCCGGCACCTTCGGCGCCTACTTCTCGCGGCCCGGCAACGGCATCTGCCACAACGTCCACCGCGAGAACTTCGCCGCCCCGGGCAAGACGATGCTCGGCTCGGACTCGCACACCCCGACCCCCGGCGGTCTCGGGGAGCTCGCCATCGGCTCGGGCGGGCTGGACGTCGCCGTCGCGATGGGCGGTGGCGCCTACTACATCGACATGCCCGAGGTCACCAACGTCCGGCTCGAGGGCGAACTCCCCGAGTGGGCGACCGCGAAGGACATCATCCTCGAGATGCTCCGTCGCCTCTCCGTGAAGGGTGGCGTCGGCAAGATCTTCGAGTACACCGGCCCCGGCGTCGAGACGCTGTCGGCGCCCGAGCGGATGACCATCACCAACATGGGGACGGAGCTCGGCGCGACCTCGAGCATCTTCCCGACCGACGAGCGCACCGAGGAGTACCTCGAGAAGGTCGGCCGCGCCGACGAGTTCGAGGAGCTCCAGCCCGACGAGGACGCCGAGTACCACGACGAGATCACCATCGACCTCTCGGAGATCGAGCCGCTGATCGCGACGCCGTCGATGCCCGACAACGTCGTCCCCGTCCGCGAGGTCGCGGGCGAGGACGTCGACCAGGTCATCATCGGCTCCTGTACCAACGGCGGCTACGAGGACATCCTCCCGGCCGCGAAGATGCTCGAAGGCCGTTCGATCAAGCGCGACACCGAGATGATCGTCGCACCCGGCTCGAAGAAGGCAAGCGAGATGCTGGCCCGCGGGGGCTGGACCGCGGAGATGATGGCCGCCGGCGTCAACTACTCCGAGTCGACCTGTGGCGCCTGCATCGGCATCGGCCACGTGCCCGGCTCCGACTCGGTGAGCCTCCGCACCTTCAACCGCAACTTCGAGGGTCGCTCCGGCATCGAGGACGACAACGTCTACCTGTGCTCGCCGGAGGTCGCCACCGCCGCGGCCATCGCCGGGGAGATCGTCGACCCCCGGGACCTGGCCGACGAGCTGGGCGACCTCGAGGACCCCGGCTTCGAGCTGCCCGAGGAGTACGAGGGCGCCGAGAACGACATCATTACGCCCGACGACCCCGTCGACGACGATCTCGTCAAGGGCCCCAACATCGGCGACGTGCCGCTGAAGGACCCGCTCGACGCCCACCTTGAGGGGCCGGCCCTGCTGAAGATGGAGGACAACATCACGACCGACCACATCATCCCCGCGACCCAGGACATCCTGATGTACCGGTCGAACATCCCGAAGCTGTCGGAGTTCACCCTCTCGCGGGTCGACGACAGCTTCGCCGAGCGCGCCCTGGAATCCGACGGCGGCTTCCTCGTCGCCGGCGAGAACTACGGCCAGGGCTCCTCGCGTGAGCACGCCGCGCTCTGCCCGATGTACCTGGGCGTCGAGGGCGTGCTCGCCCAGAGCTTCGCCCGCATCCACAAGGCGAACCTCTTCAACTTCGGCCTGCTCCCGCTGGAAATCGACGAGGAGACCTACGAGCAGATCGACCAGGGCGACGACATCGAGATCGTCGACGACGTCTCCGAAGCCGTGCGGTCGGGCCAGGAGGAGTTCACCATCCGGGTCAACGACGACTGGGAGGCGACGGGCATGCTCGACGCCTCCGCCCGCGAACGCGAGATCCTCGCGGACGGCGGCAAGCTGACCCACGTCAAGCAGCAACACGACGAGAGCGGCGCCCCGGCCGACGACTGACTGCCCGCCGTTCCGACCTGCCCCCGCGCGCGAACCGACGTGAATTTTTCAGCCGGACTGCTCTGATACCGCCGGTGGACTCCCTGTACCGCAGGGGAGCGGTCCAACCGTATTCCCAGCCATATTGAGCCCTCCGGAACGGTCCCGACGGGGTAGACGGATTTTGACGACTCGCGTTCTCTCTGTGTCTCACATTGATAAACATAACAGCCACATAACATATTATAAAGGACTATGGTCAGAATCGCAAACGCCTCACCCGTAGCATGTCACAACAGACATTCCAGGGGCGGCGAACCTTCCTGAAAACGACCGGCGCACTGGCTGCGGGGCTGGCTTCGGCGGGTTGTCTCGGGTCGGCGAGTTCGGGAGGCAGTGGCACGACGACACTCTCGTGGTGGCACGCGATGGGGGGAAATCTCGGCGAGGCCGTCGATACCCTCGCCTCGGAGTTCAACGACCAGTCCGAGGACGTGGAGGTAGAGACCAGCTACAAGGGCAACTACAACGAAACGCTGAACGCCGTCACCTCGGCAGTCAAGGCCAACGAGGCGCCGGAACTCGCCCAGATCGTCGACCTCGGCGCACGCCTGGCGATCGACAGCGGCGCCTTCGTCCCCATGGAAGAGGCACTGCCAAGCGACCGGATCGACTGGTCAGACTTCCAGGACGCCGTGATCAACTACTACTCCTTCGACGACACGGTCTACTCGCTGCCGTTCAATTCTTCGAATCCGATCTTCTATTACAACAAGGATATGTTCGAGGAGGCGGGGCTGGACACCGAGTCGCCGCCGTCGACGTTGGGGGAGGTCCGGGAAGCAGCCGAGACCGTCGTCGACGAGGGGGTCGCCGAGAGCGGGATCACATTCGCGAACGTCTCGTGGTTCCCCGAACAGTGGTTCGCGGAAGCGGGCCAAACGCTGGTGAACAACGAGAACGGCCGGGCCGACGATCCCACCGAGATCCATCTTGACACCGACGTCGCGAGCAGGGTATTCAATTGGTGGCACGACATGTACGAGGACGACCTCTACATCCACGCCGGCGTGGGCGAGTGGGGTGCGGCCCAGCAGGCCTTTCTCAACCGGAAAACGGCGATGTGGATCTCCTCGACGGCCGGCGTCGCCTCGGCGACCGAGGGGGCCGCCGAGAACGACTTCGAACTCGGGACCGGCTACTACCCGACTCCCGGTGACACCCGGACCGGCGTCGTGATCGGCGGGGCCTCACTGTGGATGACCGAGGGCCTCTCCGAGGACAAAAAGAGCGCGCTGACGGACTTCCTGCTGTGGCTCGCCGAGGCCGACCAGCAGGCGTTCTGGCACAAGAACACCGGCTATTTCCCGATCAGCGACAGCGCGGTCACACAGCTGGAAGACGAGGGCTGGTTCGAGGAGAATCCCAACTTCAAGACCGCCTTCGACCAGCTCCAGGAGACGGAGTTGACGCCGGCGACACAGGGCTGGCAGGCCGGCCCTGCACAGGAGATTCGGTCGGTGATCCAGCAGGGGTACGTCGACATGATCAACTCCGGGACCGGCGTTGACGAGAAGCTCACGACCATGAAATCCGAGGCCGACAGCATCCTCCAGGACTACGTCCAGAGCAAGGGCAACTGAGACGATGTCCACGAGAGACACCGCCTACCGGAGTTCGCTGGGGGCGTACCTGCTGTTGCTCCCGACGCTTGTCGTGGTCGGGCTCTTTCTCTACTACCCGACACTCGACACGCTGCGGCTCAGCCTGTACAAGACGTTCCTGTTCGGACAGAATCAAGAGTTCGTCGGTCTCGAGAACTTCGTCACGCTCGCAACATCGGACACGTACCTCACGAGCGTCGTCCTGACGGTCGTGTTCGCCGCGGTCGTCGTCGTGGTCACGATGGCGGTCGGGCTCGGCGTCTCGTACTTGCTTTACGTTGTCACGAGCGGAAAAGCGGCGTACATGGTCGCCGCGATCTGGCCGTACGCCCTCCCCACTGCCATCGCAGGTACCGTCCTGCTGTTTCTGGCACACCCAAGCGTCGGGATCTACACCTACTACCTGGAGTCGTGGTTCGGCGTCGAGTTCGACTGGTTCACGGACGGCTGGCAAGCCTTCCTGGTCATCACCGTCGCCGCGGTCTGGAAGCAGGTCGGGTTCAACGTCATCTTCATGCTCGCAGCGCTGAACAACGTCCCGAAGTCGCTGAATGAGGCGATCAGACTCGACGGTATCGGGACGTTCCGGCGGCTCTTCAGGGTGTATGTCCCGCTGATGTCGCCGACGCTCGTGTTCCTCCTCGTGATGAACACGATCTACGCGTTCTTCGGGACGTTCGCTCTTATCGACCTGATGACACAGGGTGGCCCATCGAACTCGACGAATTTCATGATCTACCAGCTGTTCCGTGATGCCTTCCAGTTCGACAACCTGGGGCTCGCGTCTGCACAGTCGATCATCCTGTTCGTGGTCGTTGGGGCACTCACCTACGTCCAGTTGCGTATCTCCGACCAGTACACCCACTACGGGGCCTGACCATGGCGGTCGACACAGACACCGACGGCGGAACGGTCCTCGGTGACCTGAGCAGCCGCGTTGTGGGGGCCGTCGAGGAACGCTCGCTTTTGCCCCACGTCGGGCTCACGCTGGCTATCCTGGTGATGGCCTCACCGCTGTTGCTGGCGTTCGTGATGAGCACACAGACGGTCCCGGAAGTCTACGATATCACGAACCTCGCGGTCGGCTCTGATGGGCTATCGAACTACGTCGAGGTGCTCACCACCTACGGGATGACACAGTACATGATCAACTCACTGGTGATGTCCATCGTCGTCACAGTGGGTAAGCTGGCGGTGAGCCTCCTGGCGGCGCTCGCGCTCGTCTACTACGACTTCCGGTTCAAGAACGCCATCTTCTTTCTGATCCTGTTCACGCTGATGTTTCCCGTTCCGGTCCGGATCGTCCCGCTGTACGAACTGGTCGCGGCGCTCGGGTGGTCGAACACGCTGCTCGCACTCACTGGCCCGTATCTGGCGAGCGCGACGGCCGTGTTCCTCCTGCGCCAGCACTTCATGTCGATCCCGGTATCGCTCGTCGAGTCGGCCAGACTCGACGATATCGGTCCGATCACGTTCCTGTACCGGGTACTCGTCCCGATGTCGAAAGGGATGCTGACCGGGCTGGGCGTCATCACCTTCATCTACTCCTGGAACCAGTATCTGTGGCCGCTCATCGCCATCTCCGACCAGAACAAGCAGGTCGTCCAGGTGGGGATGAAATACCTCCAGTCGGTCGGCAACGCTGGCCAGACCGACTGGGGACTCATCATGGCGGGTGCGGTGTTGGCCTTGTTGCCGCCGTTGCTTGCGCTGGTCGCCTTCCGTGGCCCGCTGCTCGAAACCCTCGGACTCCAGTCATGACCGGAATCAGCCTCGCCGGCCTCACCAAGGAGTTCGACGACGTCACCGCCGTCGATGGGGTCGACCTCGACGTTCGTGAGGGCGAGTTTCTCGTCCTCGTCGGCCCCTCGGGCTGTGGCAAGTCGACGACACTCCGCCTGCTGGCCGGCCTCGAAACGCCGACTGACGGTACCGTCTCGATCAACGACCGCGACGTCACCGACGTCGAAGCCAGCGACCGCAACATCGCGATGGTGTTCCAGAACTACGCGCTGTATCCGCACATGAGCGCCGAACGGAACATGACCTTCGGGCTCAAATCAGCGACCGACTTCTCCGGCGATGAGGCCGACCGCCGGGTCGCAGAGGCCGCCGAGATCCTCGACATCGAGGACCTGCTCGATCGCAAGCCAGCTGCGCTCTCCGGCGGGGAGAAACAGCGTGTGGCTATCGGTCGCGCGCTCGTCCGCGACCCCGACGTCTTCCTGATGGACGAGCCGCTGTCGAACCTCGACGCGAAGCTCCGCGTTCAGATGCGCGCGGAACTCGCTGAACTCCACGCCGAACTGCAGACGACTACCCTGTATGTCACCCACGACCAGGTCGAGGCGATGACCCTCGGCGACCGGGTCGCCGTGATGGACGATGGACAGCTCCAGCAGGTCGCGCCGCCACAGACGCTGTATGACCGGCCCGAGACCCGCTTCGTCGCCGAGTTCATCGGTAGCCCCGGCATGAACACCGTCCGGGCGCGACTCGACGGGACCGGCGACTGCCGCGCGGTCGTCTGGGGCGACTCCCGGGTCGAGCTGCCGGACCCCGACCCCGGGCTCGGCACCGACGAGCCGGTCATCTTCGGTGCCCGGCCCGAGGACTTCTCGCAGGACCCGGCCGGCCCGGTCGATCTTGAGGTCACCGTCACCGAGCCACTCGGCGACTCGATGCTCGTCCGCGGGACCGCCGGGGGTGCCGACCTGGAAGTGAGTCTCGAGCCGCGCGCGGATGTCCGAGCCGGTAACACCGTCTCACTGGCCCCGGACCCCGACCGTCTCCACCTCTTCGATCCCGACACCGGCGAGGCGGTCTACCACTCCGCACCGGAGGTCGCGAACAGGGAGCAGTCGGCGGTCGTCGACGCACGTACCGCCCGGGGCGGATGACCATCGACTCCTGTCGGGTAGGGCGGGCGGCCGGGCCCCCGGCGTCCGTCGACCGGCCGCCACCGGGGACCGGCCCGGCGTCGCCGAGCTCTCGCCTCCCGATGGCTGAACCGACTGCCGACCATCCCGACCAAGCCACACCCATGCACCCACGAACAGGATTCGTCACCCGACTCGCACTGTCGCTGGAAGACCAGTTTGCGCTCGCCGCCGATGCCGGCTTCGACTACGTCGAGGTCTTGACCGACGGCCGACGGGCACCCGACGCGCTCGCCGGCGACCGCACCGAGGTCGTCGACGAGCTCGACCGCCACGACCTCGACCTCGTCGTCCACCTCCCGTTTCCGACGGACATCGGCTCGCCGTACGAGGCCGTCCGGGCCGGCGCCGTCGAGACACAGACACAGGCAATCGAAACCGCTGCCGCGCTGGGCGCCGAGAAGGCCGTCCTCCACCCGGAGTCGTCCGCCTGGGAGGCGGCCTGGGACGACGAGGAGCTCCGCCCGTACGTCGACCAGTCGGTGGCCGACCTCGCGGCCGTTGGCGACAGCCACGGTGTCGAGGTCTGTGCGGAGAACCTCTTCGAGAGCGTTTACACCATCGAAACCATCGACGGCCTGCTCGACCGGACGGATGTCTCGATGACACTCGACACGGGCCACGCCCGGGTCACCGGCTACGACGAGACGGAGACCGCAGCGTTCGTTTCCGAGCACGCCGACCGGGTCTCGCACGTCCACCTCAACGACACCCGACGACCGAGCGACGAGCACCTGCCGTTCGGGGCGGGGACGATCGACTTCGAGAGGCTGTTCGCCGCCTTCCCGGCCGACTGGAAGGGGACGCTCTCGGTAGAGGCCGGGACGAACTCGCTTCGCTACCTGCGGGAGTCGAAGGCTGCTCTGGACGAACAGCTCGCGACGGTCGCCGCGCACGGCGGGACCGCCGACTGACCGCGTCCACCGAACCGGGAGCCACCGGGCGGGTGGGCCGGGCGTGGTCCCCGCGGCCGCGTCACAGCGGTAGCAGCGCGAAAGCCCACGACTCTCAGCCGTGTGGAGAAAGCGCGTCAGCTTGATCTGACCCCGAATCATACACCCGTGTCGCTGCGGAGCCGGGTGCCGTTCACGACCGTGCGGACGTGCCGCGTGTCGCTGCGCGGACGCTGCCCGTGACTGTCTCAGAAGATACTTATAACAGTTCCGCGACGGATAATTCATGGAAGAGCCCTCCAGGCGAACCTTCCTGAGCGGAAGCTTCGCCACGATAGCCGGTCTGACGTACGGTCTCCGCCCCAGCGCCGCCGACAGGTCACGGGCGGTACGGGTCGACCCCGCGGACCTCCCCGAGGACGCCGCCGCCGACCTCGACGGCGTCTTCGACCTCGTCCCCGCGGGGTCCGCGGTCGACCGGGAGCACCAGGTCGTCGCTCTCGCGGACGTTTCGGGCGTCGAGACCACAGAGGAGTTGACCTACCAGACCGGGCAGGTCGTCGACAGCGTCGACGGTCTCGAGGCGGACGCGGTGAGTCACGTCGTCTCGGCCCGCACGGACCCGCCGGGGCTGCTCGGCGCCGCCGCCGGCTCCTTCGAGGACCTGGACCCGGGCGAACGCGTCGGGACCGACGGCGACTGGCGGGTCGGTGACACCGGGGAGGTCGCGGTCGCGAGCACCGACGGCCGGCTCGCGTTCGCGAGCGGGGACAGGGAGTCCCGGGTCGGCGCCGTCGAGGCGGCGGTCGCGGCGGCCCGCGGTGAGACCGACACACTGCTCGATACCGCCGACCACGCGGCCGAGGCCTTCGGGCGGTTCGGCGACAAGCGCCTCGCCTTCCTCCTGCGCAACGTCGACGGGGGGTTCGTTCCGCTGTCCGGGGCCGTCGAGGCGGTCGCCGCGGGCTTCGGCCAGGACCCCAACGACTTCGAGGGACGGGTCGAAAACGAGTATCTGCTGTTTACCGCCCGCCGGCTCGACGACGCGACCGCCGAGCGGGTCGTGCGACAGCTCGACCCGGGCAGGGTCGTCGACCTGAAACTCGGCCGGGAGGACGGCGTCGTCCACGCCGCGGTCGTCTCGACGGAGCCGCCGCGCCACGACCGCGAGGCCGCCCCGGGCGCACGCATCGAGGCCACGCGGGAAGACGGGTCGGTCTCCTTCGCGCACGCGGGCGGCGAGCCCGTGCCCGCGGAGGAACTCGACCTGTGGGTCGACGGCGAGCGCCCGTCGACACAGCCAGCCGACGAGGTCGACCGCTTCACCGACGGGGATAGCTTCACCGTCGAGACGGACACGCTGGCGACGGTCACCCTCCGCTGGTTCGACGAGGAGGAGAACGTCTACTACGACTACGTCCAGCGGCTGTTCGGGGGGGACGCCTTCGAGACGGCCTACGACGTCGACGCCGAGCGGCTGCGGGTCACCTACACGGGCGAGCGCCCGGCGGACCCAGCGAAGCTGACCGTGCGCCACCGCGGCGAGGACGGCAGCCGGACGCCCGCGGCGGAGTTCGGCGACGGCGAGCTGACCGCCGGCGACACCGCGACCGTCGAGGGCGTCGGGATGGGCGACCGCGTCACGGTGTCGCTGGACGTGCCGCCCCGGCCGCAGGGGGCGCCGACCACGCTCGTCCGGTTCCGCGCCGCCCCGCCGCGGCTCCATGCGTACCAGCACAGCGAGGGCGTGGTCGTGAGATACCACGACGACGCGGACCGCGACGCCGCCGCATTCGAAATTCTGGTCGACGGCGAGGCCGCCGACCGCCAGTTCGCCGACGAGTACGACACACTCTCGCAGGGCGACGACCTGCTGCTCGAGACGCCCCCGCTCGGGAGCGAGGTGACCGTCGAGTGGACCGAGCCAGACGAGCCGGTCGAGGTCGCACAGGTGGTCGTGGTGCCGCGTGGCCGCGTCGAGACCGCCTATGACGACCAGCAGGGGACGGTCACCCTCACCTACCGCGAGGGCCCCTCACTCCCGGCGGAGACCCTCTCGCTGACGGTCGACGGCGACCGGGCTCCCGTCCAGGCCGCCGACGAGTACGACGAGTTCACGCCGGAGGACACCCTGACCGTCGACGCGCCGCCGTTCGCGGCCGTCGAACTCCGCTGGGAGCGCGGGGAGGCGACACACGAACTCGCGGAGGCGGTCACCGGCCGGGAGGCTGTCGAGGCGAGCTACGACCCCGACGAGGGTGCCGTCGAGTTCGTCTACGTCGGGCAACAGCCGGCCGACCCCGGTCGCGTCGACCTCGTTCGCGGCCGCCGGCCCGAGGCCGGCGACGGGAGCGGGACGACGGCCTTCGAGGCCGAACACGACACGCTGACCGAGGGGGACAGCGTCCGGGTCGATGGCGTCGACGTCGACGAGCGCCTCGAGGTCGTCCTCACGAGCGGGGAGCGACGCCGCCCTCTGCTCACCTTCACGCCGCGGCCGCGGTGGGCGTTCTCCTTCGAGCAGCGCGAGGGGACGGTCGTCGCGGTCTACACCGGGGAGAGCCAGCGCGACGCCGAGTCGTTCCGGCTGCTCGTCGACGGCCAGCCGGCCGACACGCAGCCGGCCGATGTCCACGACACCCTCGAGCGCGGCGACGAGGTCGGACTCGGCTCGCTCGGCGCCGGTACCGAAGTCACCGCCGAGTGGGTCGTCCCCGACGAGCCACGCGAGGTGCGCAGCCACGTCGTCGCTCCCGACGCCGAGTTTGAATTCGAGCTGGGCGGCGACGGGGAGACGGTGACCGTCGAACACGACGGCGGGAGCGCGGTCGACGCCGACGACCTGTCGGTCGCGGTCCACGGCGCTCGCGGGGGGCACCTGGAGGAAGCCTGGGGTCAGTCGGGGACCGAGGTGACCGAGGGCGACGCGACCACCGTCGACCTCCCCGACGGGGCCGGCGACGGCCGGCTCCACGTCGTCGTGGTCTTCGACGGCCGGGAGATGCTGGACCACGGGGAGTTCGACCTCTCCGACGGCGCGGACTGACTGGCGGCTGTCGACGGCCCCCCCTCTGACCGCGTATTCCAGTTCGTTCTCGCTGGTCGAACTCTACCGAGACGAGTAATTAAGACACGAGACTGTCAATTCGGAGGACGTGACCGAATACGACTACACCAGGTACGAGGAAGAAAACGGCGCCTCAGTCATCACCTTCGACCGACCGGAGACCCTGAACGCATTCAATACGGGGCTGCTCAGCGAGGTCGAGGCCGGGATCGAACGGGCCGAAGAGAGCGATGGTATCCGGGCCATCGTTCTCCGGGGGGCGGACGGCGTCTTCTCGGCAGGCAATGACTTCGGCGAGGAGCACGACCTCGATGGACCCGCAGAGCGGCTGGAAGCCTATACGGGCGACACGCAACAACGACCCGGGTATATCGGCCACTACGAAGCGATCTTCCAGTCTCCACTCCCCGTCATCGCCGCTATCGAGGGCTACGCCCTGGCAGCGGCGTGTAACGTCGCGTGCCTCTGTGACATCGCCATCGCAACGGAGGACGCGGAGTTCGGCTATCCCGACGTTCGCATGGGGTCGTTGCCCGGAATACTCATCCATCCGTACGTCGGCGTCGGCATCAGACATGCCAAGGAATTGCTTTTTTCGGGCCAGCATATCGACGCCGCCGAGGCCGAGCGGATCGACCTTATCAACCGGGCCGTCCCCGCGGACGACTTCTGGCAGGAGGTCATGCAGCAGGTCGACCGGATCAAACTGACGCCATCGTCGACCGTGACACTCTCGAAGTACATGCTCAACGACGCGATGCGGCAGATGGGATATCAGGCACC
>Ga0207714_1000718_pt1 | contig 22320 bp, 17 predicted proteins | sample PonA232FremontCA_2_FD_187270 | JGI IMG/M metagenome (GOLD analysis project Ga0207714, IMG submission 187270) | Marine sediment microbial community from Fremont, CA, USA - Pond A23 Sediment 2 (SPAdes) | ecosystem: Environmental > Aquatic > Marine > Unclassified | place: USA: Fremont, California...
GGAGCGCGACCGGCCGTCGCCGCGCCGGAGCCGCCCGCTCGCGGTCGTGACTCCGCGGTGCGTGGAGAGCGGATTGACCCGGCGACAGCTCCAAAAAAATCGGCGTCGCTACGGTTTCGGGGGACGAATGCGGGAGAAGTGGGCCGGCACGATGTACATTTAGCCGTCTGCGTAACCGGCTTGAACTGTTCTCCCGTGTGGTCTTGCTCAGTTGAGTTCATTGTCGAAATCCTGGTTTTCCGTCAGCTGATCGACGTAGTCCTGTCGCTGTTCCATTCGGTCTCGGTACCGCCGCCACCGGCCCTCCTTCGAGGCCCAGTCGTAGTGGTTCTCGATCGTCTTCACCGTCGCGTCAACCCGCTCCGCGACGACCTCCGGGGGGATCCCCTGGTTCAGCTGCCACGTGATCGACCCGGTTCGTATCGGATGCGGAGATCTCGACGACGGGCACTTGCTCAGGTGCGCGTACTGCGTCCACTCGCAGGTGCTCGGGTTCTTGTCGTGTGGACAGCCGCCGCCGACGCACGGCTGCGTGGCGCCGTAGCTCCACACTCGGACGGTGTTCTCCGTCGGCCGGCCCTGTGCGCTCGCCAGCAGCGGCTTGCGGCCGTGCTCGTCGCGGACGTCGAACCGCTTCCCCTCGATGTACTCGCTGACGACGCGAGCCACCTCGTCGGGAACCCCGACCGGTCGCTCACCCCGCCGGTTGTTCTTGAGCGGCGTGTCCGTGTCCGGGCGGTGTCGGAACTCCACCCAGCTCTGTTCGCCGTCTTCGTAGCGCGCGTTCAGGTCGCGGACGTCGAGCGTCCGCAGCCCGCTCTGGCGGGCGCCGGTGTACCACGCGAGCTCCAGGAACGCGTGCGCCCTGCTGGCGCGGTCCTGTTCCGACGCGCGGTAGTGTTCGAGCAGGCGCATCGCCGCCGGCGTCGAGAGGCTCGTCTCGTCGGCGCGGTCCTCCGGATTGATGTCCGGGATGCGGACCGAGTCGCTGAGGCCGTCCTCGGCGGCGTCGATCTGTTCGAGGTACTCCGCGAACATCCGCATCGTCCACATCTCGCCTTCGAGCGTCGACGGCGCGACCTTCGCGCTGCGGATCTCGTAGTACTCGTCGATGTCGTAGCCGCGAAGCTGGCCGACGTGATCGAGACCGATGCCCTCGCACCACTCCACGAAGAGCTTGAGGCGGTACTTCCACGACTTCACGGTCGCCTCCGTGGCGTCGGCTCGCCGACGACGGAGGTACCGCTGCGCGGCCTTCCGCACCGACATCTCCTCCGGCGCCTGCCTGCTCGTCATGGTCCCCGGTTCAGACAGACCAACGACCGGCCGGAGTAGTGGCCGCAGTTCGGGCACGTGCCGCCGTTCACGAACCGGTTGACGAGCCGGTCGCACTGCGGGCACTCCCACAGCTTCCCGGTCACGGAGCCACCACCTCGCCCGTGTCGAACTCGCTCGCGGGGATGCCGGCCTGCCGGCGCGCCATGTCGACCGCGGCCGAGTCCGTCGCGAGCACGCCGACGGCGACCGTCTCGACGTGGCGCCCGTACGACGAGCGCAGTTCGACGTCGACCTCCCGGCTCACGGGTCGGCCTCCGGCGCGCCGAGCTCGTCGTAGTCGAGATCGCGGAGCTCCGCGGTCACCCAGCTCGCGTCGCCCGGGAGATTCCGGGCGAGTCGGTGGGTGTCGTAGTCGGTGACGACCGCACCGGGCGTCATCACCGCGTAGAGCAGCTGCGGGGAGTGGTAGCCCGCGGGCTCCAGCTCCGGATCCGCGTCGGGGTCGAGTCGCTCGACGCCGACCGTGTACGCGGTCGCCTCGCCGTCGGCGATGCGGGTGAACCTCATTCGTCACCTCGCTCCCAGGACTGGCGGTCGGCGAGCAGCTCCAGCGCCTCGTCGGTGAGCTCGTAGTCGTTCGTCCGGCGGTCGAGCTCGCCCTTCTCGACGAAGCCGCTCCGGACGAGCGTGTCGAGGTTCGGGTAGAGGCGGCCGTGGTTGACCTCGCCGTAGCCCATCTCCTCCAGCGACTCCTTGATCCGGAGGCCGTGGACGTCGCCGTCGAGGCGCGTCAGTTGCCAGAGGATGTCGCGCTGGAAGCCCGTCAGGTCGATGTAGCTCTCGCGGGTGTCCCCCTGAGTCGCGCTACTCATCGCGCACCTCCCGCACGTCGCTGCGGAGGTCGTCGAACGCGTCCGCGCACTCGCTGCAGAGCGCGCCGCCGTACGCCGCGTCGTAGCCGTCAGCCGGCGCTTCGCAGAGACCGCAGCCGTCAGTTCGTCCGCTCAGTCCGTCAGTCGTCGCGCAGGGCTTAAGCCCCGCAGTTGCCTTCGTTGGCATGGTTCTGTGGTTTCAGCACAGAACCCGACCCGGTCGGGTGTCCCACCACCGCGACCGGGATCCTACATTTTCTCACTAGCCGAGGGTTCGTCACTCGGGCTCCGTGATTCCTCTGTTAGTTTGGCGTCTCATAAATGCAACGATGGCCTAATAAGAATCTATTATCTCTTAATCAGCTTACTGAGCTAATAATACTTCGTTCGGTGAAATGAAGTCCCAATATTGAGAAGTTGGCCCTAATGCGGAAAAGCAGTGCATGGATGACACTCTGGGATGACCGAATTATGGAGGTCATCCGAAGCGAAGGCCCTAGCTCCGCCAGTGAGTTAGTCAATCACGAATATATCCACGTAAGCAAATCTACGATTTCCCGGCGGCTCAACAAATTGGCAGATAACGATCTACTCGATCGACTCCCAAACGGCGTCTATTCTCTCACAGAGAAAGGCGAACAGTATCTCGATGGCGAGCTGAATGTCGCGAATCTGGAGGAGGAATCTGAGAACGGTGACGATGGTGCACATGCCGGAACCTGATTATGATAAAGAAATCGGCGGACTGGATGGTGCAAGAGGACGAGAAGATCCTTGAGTATCTCAGCCGCGAGGGTCCCTCGTCGTGGTGGCAGATCGCTCACGACCTCCACCTCGGCGGTCGTCTCGTTCGGACTCGCCTCAACGTCCTCGCGAAAGCCGGATGGATCGCCAACGACGATCGTGGTGACCTCGACGATCACTGGTCGATCACGACGCGCGGCGTCGGTTATCTCGCCGGTTACGTCGACGCCAAACTGATCCGCCCGCTTCCCGCGCTTCGGCCGCCGCACGCCACTCGTCCCGCACGGTGGGCGGGGTTTTGAATCTACACGTGATCCTACAAAAGTTCCTCTGAAGCGCCTAGTTGAGTACACTGGTGCTGCCGCTGCTGGCGCTTCAATCCCACAAGGGTTTGTCTGAAATTTGTTTCGAGCAGCGATCTTCAAGTCGCCTTTGGCGCTTCAACCCAACACAGGTTCGTCTGAAACACACCGCAGATCTCCTTCCGTGCCTTCGACTCGTCGCTTCAACCCCACAAGAGTTCGCCTGAAACCGACCGCAAGCGCAAGCGCGTCAACGGTGTCGTCGTGGCTTCAACCCCACAAGGGTCCGTCTGAAACTGGTGTGCCGTGGTTGACGACCTCGCCGACGACATTGCTTCAACCCCACAAGTCCGTCTGAAACGACTACAAAGGTGCGGAACCGGGTAGTTACTTCAAGCTTCAACCCCACACGGGTCCGTCTGAAACGACCTCAGCCAGTTTGCCTTCGATACGCCCGTTGACGCTTCAACCCCACAATGGTCCGTCTGAAACAGTTCGTCTTTGGCGAGATTCCGGGCGGCCTCAAGCTTCGACCCCACAAGGGTCCGTCTGAAACTCTATCTCACCGGTTTCTATTTGCGACAATGGCAGCTTCAACCCCACAAGGGTCCGTCTGAAACGGGAACGCCGACGTCTCCTATATGTACCTCAACGCGCTTCAATCCCACAAAGCTTCGTCTGTAACTCGGCGTCGCAATGTTGCCGTCGCCAGCGACGTAGCTTCAACCTCACAAAGGTTCGTCTGGAACGAAGCTATCGAAATTACCAACGTTCAAGTCACGGTTGCTTCAATCCCACACGAGTTCTTCTGAAACAACGACCGTCACTCGGTCTTATTTGCAAATGATACGCCCCACAGGTCAATTTTACTATTAAGCGGTAACACTCGATCGTCGATTCTGGGTCCGTAGTAGACCTTTCAGGAATGCATGCAAGAGGGTGCTTTTATCTAATCGAAATTAGTCACCCAATTTTATATGTTGATGTCAAGTTAGGATATGTATGTCAGGCAATCTGACAACCAGCGGGGGTATGTAAACTGGATGCGGATCCTCATTCGGTTATCCGCTCGTCGAGATGCCGCGTACGACAACACGTATCACTCGAAGCTCCGCGGCCGGATCTGGGATGCCCTCTCCGGTACGACGTGGGGTAAAAGCCACGACGAAAATCGGCCGAAAGAGTTCTGCTACAGCAATCCATTCCCGCCAAGAGATATGGAGGAAGGCGACGACCGGACACTACTGATCTCGTCCCCGTACGAAGATCTTCTCGCACACGTCGCCGAAGATCTCCTCCACGACCGTGAGCTCAATATCGGTGAAATGCCCTTCCATGTCGACGACGTGAGTGCCCTCTCTCCGGATGTTGGGGAACCCGGCACGTCGGGAACTCTGGAGACTGGCACAGGCGTGTTGGTCCGAATTCCCCCGTGGCGACTGGAAGACTACGGGATCGATAGCGAACACGATCAGGCGACATTCTGGCAGCCGGAGTTCTCGATGGAGCCGTTCCGCACCCAGATCGAGGCGAACCTCGACAAGAAGCACGGTCTCTTCGGACCTGACTACAAACCAGGACCCTCCGACGTTGAGGGAGACCTTTTCGACGGCTACGAGCTGATCAAAACGTTCGCGATCCCCGTTACCCCGACGACCGGCCAACAGGAAACGTGGGTACTGAGCAAGTGGCGGTTCCCGTACACCGTCCGGAGCGACGATCATCGTCGTCATCTGAACCTCGCACTCGATGTCGGGATCGGCGAGCGCAACTCGCTCGGGTTCGGTTTCCTGAACATCACTGACCATGCCGAGTAACGACGCAGAAACGGCGATCGGTCGGCTACAGAACCGGATTCCCGGGTCGCTGTACGAAGTTGCGTGGCAGTATTCGATATTCGATTGGTACAGTTCGAAACAGTCGGATGCCCTCGACTTCGACCTCAATCCCGAGCACCTGGCTTACTTGACGCCGAGTGCGAAGAGCAGCTTATTCGGCGAACAGGACAGTCTCGTGGTCGTGTACGCGGATCTTTCTGATCCGCAGACCCCACGTCTTCGATCAGACGAGGCCGGTGGTCCAGTCGAGATTAAGACGTACACCCAGAATGATCGATTCCGCGTGGGTCACGCCTATCCCGAGGGGAAGACGAGTAGTATGACGGATTACTCGATCACGACCCATAAAAACGCTGACGCGCACCACATCGCCGGTCTTCGTGATGACGCGTGGGGCACAAACAACATTCGGGACCGATTCACAGACTGGGCACAGTCGGAGTTCGCAGAGGCCGTTCGTGACGATATAGACAGTACGGGGCTGGAAGTTCTAGACGCCCTTGCCGAACTCGGTGGCGACCAGGATACGATGGAGCGGCTGTCCGATGCGTTCCTCGATCTCGTTACGGATGAAGACGAGGAGATCGATGCGCTGATCACGGTTCGAGTCAGGCTGCCAGATTCTGACGACTGGAAGTACCCCGGGGAGGTGTCGATACTAAATGAGGTGATGCGGGCGAAAAAGGCCGATCGACTACAGAGTATCTCTGTCGAGGAAGCTAGCGGAGAGGGGACTGGATTCGTCAGCAATAACGACAACACGGTTACTGGCGGTTCTCCGGGTCTCTTCGGGATGTACGGGAAGAAACAGCGAGAGCACTTTGTCGACCTCGACACCAAAGGCGGCTCGGCGTGGCGGGCGAGACCGCTGGAGTTCGATACGGCGGCTGCGGTCGCCTCCGCGGGATCGCTGTTCGATGACTTCTACCGCGGCCTCGGAAGCAGTCGCCGCTTGTATATTCTCCCGTACCTCGCCGCTCGCTCTGACGAGATCGACGAGGGGACGTTCGAATGGTTCTACGATCGGGTGTACACGCGGCTCCGTGACGCCGAATCCGGACCCGAAGGGTCGTTCGATGACACCGTTGAGGACCTTTTCGCTGAAGCCGATCGGGTGAACGATCACGCAGACACGGAAGCTGACTCAGAACCCGAACATGACGTGGCGTTCAGCGCTCGATCGAACAGGGCGTGGGACAGCGTCCGTTTCGCGGTCGTTCATCAGGTCACCGGCAATCCGGATCGGGTTTTCTTCGACACGCTTGACGGCGTTTCTCCGGCGGTTCAACTAGAGAACGCGCACAACCAGATCACGGGAGCAACCGCGTTCGGCACTGATGGAATATTCAACAACAGTCCGAAACCCGAATCGAGCCCGCTGCTCGGGAGAGAACTCCACCTTGTGCGGTATATCCTGTATGGCGGCTACTTCCGCCGAACGACGGAGCCGACACGGAGTAGCCGAGAAGCGAGCGAGACGCCCGGCGCTGGGGATATTGATGACAGCCGGATGCAGCGTGTCCGGAATCTGCTCACCGGAACGCAGATCGATTCGACATCGTTGTTGGAGGAGTACATCCACCAGCTCGTACAGGATCAGAACGAGCAGTTAGGGAATGATAACGACTACATCTCGTTCCCGAAGCGGAGCGTGGTCGAACAGTACGCTCAGATCCACGCCCTAGAAGCGATGGGCGTGTTGGACACGAGAGAAACGATACGGTTCACTCACACACACATGCCAGACGAATTCGAAGACAGAGACGCACGGCTGGATGACTTCATCGCAGACCACGGAGCCCTGTCGGAGGATCCCGAGCAGGCGGTGTTCACCCTCGGTGGACTGGTCGGACGGATATCCGCGTTCCAGAGCTACGAGAACGTCTCGTCAACGCTCATTCGTCGGTATCCCGTCGACTACCTCACGAAACAGACGGTCAAGGAGGTAACGAAAGAGGTCCTCCAGATGAACAACTCGTACGCTGAGGCTGAGGAGAACCGGTCGTATCAGACGAACGCTCGGTACACGACTCGGCTAGCCGATACGATGCTTTCGGCTGACCCTCAGTCGTGGCGGCTTACCGAATCCGAACTGCAGTGGCTCTACAGTCTCGGGATCGCGTACGGGCTGAGTGATTCGAGCCTGTACGAGGAGGAAGAAGAGACCGAAGAAGAAGCTGAAGCCGAGGCCTGATCATCATGTCTGACAAAATCACAGCAGACCTTGACGGTGACGACAGTGTGGCGAATCGCTCCGAGATCGTCTTCGCCTACGACGCGGAAGACACGAACCCCAACGGGAACCCGCTCTCCGCGAACGACAAGCCGCGGATCGACGAGACGACCGGCACCGCGGTGGTGACAGACGTTCGGCTGAAGCGGTATCTCCGCGATCAGCTCGACGACGACGGCTACGGGGTGTATATCCAGAACCCGACGAAGAGCGACGCCGACTCGGTGCTCGACCGCGACGACCTGTTCTCGGCCGTCACCGGAATCGACGAAGACGATCTCGGTGACATGACTGGCAGCGAGGCGGCGGAGACGTTCCTCGCGAACGCGACCGATGTCCGGTACTTCGGGGCAACGTGTTCGTTCAGCAGCGACTTCCAGAGCGCAATCGGCGACGGCTTCCCGGGTCAATTCATCGGCCCGGTGCAGTTCAGCCACGCTCGGAGCCTGAACACGGTGGTTCACAAGAGCGAGTCCAAGCAGCTTTCGACGGTCGTCTCAAGTGGCGGTGACGCAGAACAGGGAACGTTCGCGACGGACAATCGTCTCCAGTACGCGTTCGTTCCCTTCCACGGTGTCGTAAACGAGGTCGGCGCCGACGACACGCTCCTCAGCCAGACCGACGTTGAGCGCCTCGACACGCTCCTCTGGCGTTCCCTGAAGAACCAGACACTGACCCGGTCGAAGATGGGTCATCAACCGCGGCTCTACCTACGTGTGGAGTACACCACCGACGCGTTCCATATCGGCACCCTCGACGACGGGCTCAAACTGGTTCAGGAGACGCCCGACGCGGAGCTCCGGAACATCACTGACGTGGTTCTCGGTGTCGACGGCCTGCTCGGTGACCTCAATGAGTATAACGACCATATCGAGGCCGTCCACGTCACCGCTGATCGCCACCTGACCGTCGAGGCTGACGGTGAGACAGGTGGACCGGATCACCTCATCTCGGCACTGGAGGACGCAGTCGGCGTCGACTCAGTGGTCGAGATCGATCCTTACGGGGAATGAGTACGACCGACCTCGACGTCGTCGGACGAGAAGCGCTCTCGTTCACGGTGCGCGGTCCGTGGGCACACTTCCGGCGGGTCGACGCCACCACGGAGAAGCTGACCTACCGGGTGATGCCGCGGACGACGGTTGCGGGGCTGTTGGCCGCAGTCCTCGGTGAGCCGCGGGACTCGTACTACGACACGTTTGCGAAGGACTCCTCGGCGATCGCAATCTCGCCGGAGTGCAAGCTTCAGACCCAGTCGATCCCACAGCTCACGCTCCCGACGAAAGGTGGAAACATCATGACCGCTGACGGGGTGTCGGGAAAGACCGTCGTCGACCCCGAAGTGATCGCCGAAGAGCGGAAGCGGCGGACGTTCGAGTACGTCGTCGACGCAGCGTACCGGATCGATCTCGTACTTGACGACACCGAGACTTTCGAACGACTGGCCGAGTTCCTGGAGTCGGGTCGATCGACCTACACACCGGCACTCGGGAAGACTGAGTGTCTCGCGGATATCACAGATGTGACCCGGACAACGGTCGACGACGGCGGCGATCCCGAAGACGTGGACTCGACGGTCCCCGAGGAACACGTCGTTCCCACTCCTGGGGAGCCGCTCCGAATGGAGCGTACGCCGGCGTACATGGAGGCCGACGACGGGGGGCGGAAGACGACCGGCTTCGTCTCGTATGCCTTCGCTCCCGCGAACCAGACGTTGACGGCGCCGTCCGCACCGGTTCGATCCGTCGACGGGCGGTCGGTCTGCTTCCTATAGATGGACACGTCACCCCTTTCGAAACACACGGCGCGGCCCGGTCAGAGCATGGAAGAGCATCTGCAAGGGGTCGAAAAACGTAGTCGTAGCCTGATCTCGGGGGCAGGAACGACTCCGTACGGCGACGACTGGGAGGAACTTGCATCGGCAATCGCGTGGGTCCACGACATCGGGAAGTTGAGCGAGTACTTCCAGACCTACATCGAAACTGGTGACCGAACCGCCGCAGGCGACGCACAACTGACGTACCACGGGAAATTCGGTGGACTGGTTGCGTCAGTAGCGCTCATGGAGCGCGGATTGAGCGCGGAAGCGACGGCTGCCGGCTTCTACGCCGTCGCCAAACACCACTCGGTGCTCGGCAACTTCCACGATCAGATCGGCAGCTACCACGTTCGCAACAAGACGCGCGTCGACGACACGTACGAACTCGCCACTCAGCAGCTCAAGAGCATCGATCAGACGGCAGCCGAGGCCGCCGATGTCGTGATACGGAACGCGAGCGACGGTGCATACAGTTGGGACCGCTTTGTCGATGACGGGACCGGCCGGCCGCGGGAAGTGCTCCGAACGCTCGCCGAGGTCATCGACGACGAGGAATGGTACGGGTGTGCGCTTCGGGCGTGGTCGACGCTCGTTGCGGCGGACAAGATGGACGCGAGCGGACTGGATGCCGTCGAGAGCACTCCATCGGAGCGACCGGCAACCGACAGGCTCACCCACCGCGTCAGATCGCTCTCGACGACCACTCTTCCTAATGGTACTCCGGTAGCGGAGTACCTTGACCACCCAGAGAGGACTTTGCCTGATGAGACCGCGTCTCTGGAACAGCGACTCGGAGCGATCCGCACTGCCGCGAACGCACGGGTAACGGAACGGCTGCAGGATGGCCACGAACGGGGGAAGCAAACCTTTGAGCTGACGTTGCCGACAGGCTTCGGGAAAACCTACACCGGACTCCGTGCCGCTCTCGATCTCGCGGATGTGCGTGACAGCCGCGTCATCTACGCACTCCCGTACACGTCGATCATCGACCAAGTCGACGAGCAGGTGCGAGACGTGTTCGGGCTCTCGCCGCAAGATCCCGCATACACAAAACACCACCATCTCGCGGACACACGGTCCGCTCTCGGAAGGGGTAGCGACGCGGGGGAAAGCTACTCGACGGGGCAAGAAACGCTGCACGCGGAGTCGTGGCGCTCTGGGCTGGTACTGACGACCTTCACGCAACTGTTCGAGAGCGCGGCAGGGCCGGAGAACGTGCAGTCGACGAAATTGCCAGCGCTACAGGACGCCGTCGTGCTCGTCGACGAGCCGCAGGCGATCTCGATGGACTGGTGGGGGCTGATCGGCCGGCTGGTCACCCACCTGACGGAGGAGTACGACGCGACGATAGTGTTCATGACCGCGACGCAACCGCGGCTGCTCAACCGCCTTCCGTATGCACCAACGCCAGAGCCGCTAACCGATCTCGGAACGGATGCCATCGATCTGATCGCGGACTCACCGCGAGTCGAGTTCCGACTGCACGAGAGCCTCACCGGTCACTTCGACAGCGATCGCTCGCCGTTCTCCCTCGATGACGCTGCGACGGAGATCGACGACGCGACGACCGGTGAAACGAACTCACTCGCGGTGGTGAACACGGTAGATTCCGCCGCGGAGCTGTCGGCGACGCTCTTGGAAGACGGGGCCGTGGCGCTCGGCTCGGAGCTGCTGTCGTACTGGCGCGAGCACGACGCCGAAGCGTTCGATCCGGTCGAGTACCTCGACCGAGTCGCGGAGCGTCACCCCGACGCGGAGACGGTCGTGTCGGTACTCACGACTCGGCTTCGACCCCGCGATCGGACGGCGTTGATCGGCGCGATCGACGCGATTCTCGACGAAGACGTGGAGACGCCGTTCGATTCGGTTCCGACGGTCACCGTCTCGACGCAGCTGATCGAGGCCGGCGTCGATCTGAGCTTCGATCGGCTGTATCGCGACTACGCGCCGCTGCCCGCGATCGTACAGGCTGCCGGGCGGTGCAATCGGCGGTTCGGTGGCGAGCCGGCACCGGTCACGGTCTGGCGGCTCGACGGACCGGAGGACGCGAACTACGTCCCGAGCCGACTGATCTACGGTGACCGGTCGTTACTCCGGCCGACGCGGACGGCGCTCAGCGATCTTCTCGACGAGGTCGACGGAGACGAACTACCGGAATCGCTGGTCATCGATCGAGGCGTGAGAGGGTACTACGACGCGCTGCACGAACAGCGACAGACGGAGTCGCGGTCGGATGACCTCGTGGCGGCCTTCGATGAGGCACGCGGCGAGGTGCTTCGGAACGCCTCGTTGGTCAGTTCGGACTATCCGACGCGTGACTACCTGGTGCTAGTCGACGACGACGAATCGGAGACGTACTCCCGGTATCGGCAGCAGCGTGACGCCGGCCACTGGAGTCGAGCGCGGGCGTCGTTCCAAGCCCTCAAACAGACGCTGGTGTCGGTTCCCGTTTCGGAGGAACCGGAGAACGACACTCCGACGCCGATCACCGTCTCCGAACGGGACGAAAGGTACGACATCGAGACGGGTCAGGGCGTGATCGAGGAGACGGTTCAGACCGATAGCGAGGTCTGATCGACCATCGACTCCCGGGGGTTACTCGTCTACTGGAGGTCGACGGAAACACTCATGCGTGAACGGACGAGTTAGGGAATATGTGCCCGAAATCGGGCATGGTTTCAGACGGACCCTTGTGGGGTTGAAGCCGGTGCGTACACCGGACTGATCGACGGCCTCGGGGAGGTTTCAGACGGACCCTTGTGGGGTTGAAGCCCAGAAACGCGGTGTGGAATCGGCCACTCCCGAGGGCGTTTCAGACGGACCCTTGTGGGGTTGAAGCCATGAACTAACCCACCGATCCGAATAGGGAGCTAGTTTCAGACGGACCCTTGTGGGGTTGAAGCGACCAATTCCTTCGCCGCAACACCGTCACGAACGAGTTTCAGACGAACACTTGTGGGGTTGAAGCCCGGTGTGGCCGATCACGGTGCAGACCTCGACACCGAGTTTCAGACGAACCCTTGTGGGGTTGAAGCTTCTTTCGTTAACTCTTGCTCTATCTGTCGTGGCGGTTTCAGACGAACCCTTGTGGGGTTGAAGCGAGATGTACTACGGGCTCGACGAGGCCGACATCACGTTTCAGACGAACCCTTGTGGGGTTGAAGCGCGCCGACTACGGGACGATTAACCGACGCGATATAGTTTCAGACGAACCCTTGTGGGGTTGAAGCGTGTCGCTCGCGCTCCGGGTGTGGTCCGGCGCGTGTTTCAGACGGACCCTTGTGGGGTTGAAGCTTGCAGCAAGCGGGCATCGGCTTCGAGATCGGGGCGTTTCAGACGGACCCTTGTGGGGTTGAAGCTCGTGTCGTGTCTGTGGTCCGGTCGCTACTCCCGCGTTTCAGACCGACCCTTGTGGGGTTGAAGCGAGCCCGTTGACGGCGGCCCGAGCCTCAACGGCGTGTTTCAGACGGACCCTTGTGGGGTTGAAGCGCGGTTGGTGTCTCGAATCCGGCAGTGTTCGGTGCTCGTTTCAGACGGACCCTTGTGGGGTTGAAGCGTGCCGCTGGAGCCGAGACTCGACGTCCCGCAGTCGGTTTCAGACGGACCCTTGTGGGGTTGAAGCTACCGGGACAACGGATACGGGGACGATCGCGGCGGTTTCAGACGGACCCTTGTGGTGTTGAAGCGCGTCGGCGCGGAGCGCGGAGACGAACCGCCAGCGTTTCAGACGGACCCTTGTGGGTTTGAAGCGAGTCGCCGTCCCAACCGATGCCGCCGACCACCATGTTTCAGACGGACCCTTGTGGGGTTGAAGCTCCTCGCCCGGCCCCGCCTCGGCTTTCGTCGGGTCGTTTCAGACGGACCCTTGTGGGGTTGAAGCGTCCTCCTCGAGGAACTGGGTAATTAACCAGAACGGTTTCAGACGGACCCTTGTGGGGTTGAAGCGACGAGCTAGAGAACGAGGCCAACGCCGTGGTCCGCGTTTCAGACGAACCCGTGTGGGGTTGAAGCATCGGAACGTTGTCGACGCCGACAACGTTCCCCGGTTTCAGACGGACCCTTGTGGGGCTGAAGCATGCCGTGGTTCCCTGATCGGCTGGCTGAACGCGGTTACAGACGAATCCTCGTGGGATTGAAGCACTTGACGCTAGAATGTTAAATTCCAAGTAGAAAGTTTCAGACGAGCCCTTGTGTGGTTGAAGTCAAGCCGAAGGGTGCCTCGGCGCGCAACTCATGAGTTTCAGACGAACCCTTGTGGGATTGAAGCATCGTTGTGATCCTCGCTGTCATCATCGTCTACCTGTTTCAGACGGACCCTTGTGGGGTTGAAGCATAGCCCCACCTCCTCGATCTCGTACTCCGGTAGGTGTTTCAGACGGACCCTTGTAAGGTTGAAGCAGTCGGGTGCCACGGGCGAGGCTCAGGAGGGTGTCCGTTTCAGATGAACTGTCGTGGGGTTGAAGCTGCCACGTGTCCTGTGTGCGGCCCGGCGGCCGGTCGTTTCAGATGAACCCCTGTGGGCTTGAAGCCTCGGAGAGCACCATTGGCGGATCGCGGCTCCACGTTTCAGACGAACCCTTGTGCGGTTGAAGCGACGACTACTTCCTCCGCGTGCTGAAGGCGAACGAGTTCCAGACGAGCCCTTGTGTGGTTGAAGTCAAGCCGAAGGGTACCTCGGCGCGCAACTCATGAGTTTCAGACGAACCCTTTGGGATTGAAGCCTCAACGAGCTGCGGAAGCTCGATCTTGACTCGGGTTTCAGAAGAACCCTTGTGGGATTGAAGCACCGTGTGTGAGGGCGCGGTCCGGTTGCTGATCGAGTTTCAGACGAACCCTTGTGGAATTGAAGCGTGACCAAATAGAGCGAGTAAGACTCGCCCGACAGGTTTCAGACGAACCCGTGTGGGGTTGAAGCGGAGCTAATCAGCTCCCTGCCGGCGTCCGTGATCCACGTTTCAGACGAATCCTTGTGGGGTTGAAGCACCGCGTGCGCGACAGACTCGACGTTCTGCTTGTCGGTTTCAGACGAACCCTTGTGGGCTTGAAGTATGGTCCTGATTATGGGTGCTATCGCGCTCGTCGTGTTACAGACGAACCCTTGTGCGGTTGAAGCCAGTATCTCGTGATCGAATGCGAGGCGGAAAACGAGTTTCAGACGAACCCTTGCGGGGCTGAAGCCTTCTCACGTACCAAGCCAGCTCAAACGTTGTGCAGTTCCAGAGGAATCCCCGAGGGGTTGAAGTGAGGATGGCGAGAAGCTCGCAGTCTGGCTCCGGCGGCAGTGCTGGCGGCTCGTCGACGCCGACCCGGAATAGGCACTTCACATACGCTCACGGCAGCACCCCCTTCAGCGACGGCTTGGGTATCATCCCCCACAGTTTCCCGAGCGCATCCGAGAGCGTGGCCAGCTGGATAGTGAGGTCGACGCCGGGAATCAGGCCGGCCCACGCTAAGACGAGCAGGAAGCTGAGCAGGCCAGCGATACGGAGCCACGTCCCGATCCGCGCTGCGAACGCGAGCAGCGAGCGGCCGTGGTAGAGCGCGATTCCGGCTGAGATCGCGGTGACGATCGACCCACCGACTCCGAGCATCTCAAGGATCTCAGCGAGTGGCATCAGTTGCTCACCTCTTGTTGTGCGCGGGGGGGCACCCCCGCGCCTCGGAGTCGAGTACGCGCGCGCCTGTGCTCGGCTATTCGCTTCGAGCGAGATCGCCGCGAGCCGCCGCGAGCTGTCCTTCGACCCTTGCCGGTCGGCGTCGAAGCCGGCTCTTCGAAATTTTTTCTTTTTCGAGCTCTTTTCGATCGCATCTCAGGCACCCCCTGTCGCTTCTTGCCAGCGGCGGAAATCGATCGATACCTCGGCATCGAGACGCGGTTTGTCCTTAGGTTTCGACTTCAGATCCGGCCAGCGGATCTCTGCAAAGTGCGGACTCTTCCAGACGTACGCGTAGCCGGGATCGAGCGAGCTCGTCAGGTCCGTGTTCATCGGACACGAGCGCTCACCAGGCAGCGTGCGGTTGATCGGCGGCTCGTTCCCCGGCATCGTCACGCGCCAACGAATCTTCTGACGCGGGAATTTGTGGACCTCGGATAGTGAGTGCGCCTGATACCCGAACGAGAGCCCCTTCTTCCGCGCGTCGGCGTACTTGTCGCGGAACCACTTGATCTTCTGATAGTGCTGGTGGATATCCTTGGCTGCGTCCGGATCTAGCAGGTTCCCCGCCTCGTCGAGATTGATGAACGTCGGGTGAACGAACTCGTCGCTGGAGATTCGCTGAGCGACGAACGCGAACCACCACTGGTCGGCGTCAGTTGGTCGGTCCGGTCCCTCTTCGCCGCGGGGCGTGACCTGCCGGTAGTTGAAGAAGTTGAACTTCGAGACCGCTTCGCAGCCGCGGTGTAGCGGGTCCGGGAACACGACGTAGAACTGCCCGGCCATCAGCTGTGAGAGCAGATCAGTGATCGACTCGTAGCGGATCACGTCGCGAGCGATGTCCTCGACGTCGACCTGGAACTCGTTGACTGTCGGCTCCTTCGGAACGATTCGGACCGTGGTATCGAGCCCCTCGGGAATCGCGATCGTCGCGAACGGCGCGAACGAGAGCCATTCGGTCCGCTCGTTGGTTCCGGACTCGTCGACGCTCTCGGCCCAGATGTACGTCTCGTTGTTATTCTCCATCCGCCACCAGGCCGTCGAGAGTGCCAGCGTCGACTTGCCGCCGCCGGGCTCGCCGTGCATGAACATGTCCGTCCCGCCGACGCTTCTGATCTCCCGCGCTCGGCGTGGATCATCGCAGATCCATTCGATCAGCTTCGCCCGGTACGGTGGGTATCGCTCTAGTGCCTCGTGGGACGGGTTCGGGTCGCGGAAGTCGTAGTCGACCTCGCCGGCGAGATCTCCAATCAGGTCCTTGTCCCGTCCGTCTGTATACAGCATCATATCGACGAACGCCCGTGGATAGCGGGCGACGGCCGCGTCTTGGCGATCGGCCTGCGCGAGGTACTTGTGCAGCGGCGGTTGCTCGAAGTAGTCGTGAATCGCGTCGCCGTCGTTGTGGTTCGATTTTGTGACGTCGCCGAGCGCCTGGCACGACGTCTCGTGTGGCTCGGTGATCGTCTCAAGCTGTGCTCGGATCTCGGCCTGCGTCGTCGCCTGTTGTCGAGTTATGGTGCTCATCGTTATCCCCACCCAGGAGTGTCGCCAGTTCCGTTGCTATCGGTCGACTTCGGTTCTTCCGCGGTCCGTCGCGTGAGATCTCGAACGGCGCGATTGAACGCCGGGAGGACGATCTGACAGAGATACCACTGTCGGCAGCGCTCCCAGTGCGGCCGCGTGTCGCACAGCAGCAGGTCGCCGCAGGGGTCGTTGTGCAGATCTCGGATGAACTCCCCCGGTGGTGTCCCGTCGCCGAGCGGCTCGCCCCGCGTCGCGACGATCAGGTCGTCGCCCCAGTCGAGGATCTCCGCACGCTCGTCGAGACCACCGTTTAGCGGGCGATGGAGTGCGACTTCTTGGAATGTGTGAAGTTCCTCGAGAGCCGGCCGCATCGCGATCGACTGGCTCTCCGGGTCGTGTCCCGAGTCGCCGTCGCCGTCACGTTCGCTCTCTCCAACGTACTCTCCTGCGTCCTTGCGGAGGGAACGGAATGAATCAGCCTGCACCGGCGCGATCACCTCCGCGGCCCACTGCTGACGGACGCGTTCGGCGACGTCGTCGTCGAGATCGCGCGTTCGTGCTTCGCTATCGAGGAATGCCGCGAGGATCACGCCCTCGCTGTGGTCGGAGTCCGGGCGGAATTCCGAGGCGAACGTCGCGAACTGCTTGGTCGGCACCTCGCCGAGCGTCCGAACCGCGAGATCTTGGAGCCACTGTAGCACGGCCTCCCGCGAGCGGAAGCCCGCGAGGAGCTGCCTACGGAGCGTTCGGATCGTCCGCGGCAGCTGGGCCTCCGCCGGCCGCCGGTAGTGTGTCGCGTTCGCTGCGTCGACGTCGTCACTCGTCGCCATCGTCTCCCTCCGCGCTCTCGTTGGCCGAGGGCGCACCGTTATCTCTCATGGCGTCTGCATCGATGTCTCCGACGTTCTCGACGACGTCTGACTCGGCTGTCTCCGTCGCAGCGTCGTCACCGCCGTGGGGTCCGTCGTCGCCCGCAGTGGACCCGAAAGCCTGATGGACTGTCGTCTCAGTCCCACGACGAAGTTGGTCGACCTTGACGTCTTCCTGAGCTGCCAGCGCTTTCCAAGCGAAGGACTCGGCTTCGTCAAGCCTGTGCGCTTTTCGGTTGCCGATGCTCACCACCAGCATCGACGCCAGTACGGGTCGCAGCGCAGCTGGCGCCGGATCGATATGCACGTGGCTATCGGTCCCCTCAACGGCAAACTTCCACACGAGGACCGGCACCGCAACTGTGAGAATCACCCACGCCGTCGGTCCATAGAGTTCCGCGGCGCGCCATGCCAGTAACGACCCGCCGCCGAGAAGTCCGACAGGCCAGACGAGATCCTTCCAGCTATCGATCTCCGGCGTCTTGAGCCGGAGTCCGGGCGGTTTGTAGTCGGCGAGCTGGTCGGCCTCCGGATCAACAATGAAACACTCGTTCCACGCACTCTCCCAGAGTCTGAACCGCGTCTTGAGCTCGTCAGCGTTCTCGATCCGGGCGCGGCCCCCTTTGAGTCGCGCGAGAAACGCCATCCATCCCGGACGGACGATGCTTAGCCCGTTCTGCCCTTCATCAAGGATATTGAACGTCTGCATCTTCCCGAACGGCATATCCTCGCTGAAACTGAACTCGCCCTCGCCGGCGCCGACGCTGGGAATCTTCGTCGACGTGAACGCTTCGACGCTCTCGATGTGTGGCTGCCAGAACAGTTTTCGTTCTGCTCGCCCCTCGTGGGTCGCGAGCATATATCCCGTGTAGACGACGGCGACATACAGCCCGAGCACGATCGGGATCGTCACGATCACCTCCGCCGCGTAGTAGTACGCCCCGAAGACGATCGCCCCCGTCCCGATCGTCGTGACCGCCAGGTAGTACGCGAAGCCGTGGCCCGGCGGCTCGCCGACCTTGTCGATCCACGTTTTGACCTTGCGGCCGCCGTAGGCCCCGAATCCGAGCGCGGGGATGATGACGAAGCCGCCCGCGAGCATGATGAACCCCGACCACGAGTTGACATCGATCGGCTGGCTCGTCGCGACGCTGCGGTGGTTGAAGGTCCAACGAGCCGTGTCCTCGTGGCCGTTGACCCACATCGTGACCCGCTTCGTTTCGTCGTGACGCGGCAGTTTGATCTCGCCCAACGCCCAGCCGGAGCCGAGCGAGACCTGTTGTTCTTGGACGGTCACGTTTGTCGCGACCGGCTTTTCGGTCGTCGTGTTGCCGCTCGTGACCGTACGCGTTCCGCGCTCCCACGAGACGACCGTCACCGTGAGAGACTCCGTATCCGTCTGTGCGCGGATGGAACGGAGGTATAGCCTATTTGTCTTGAGCGTCTGGCCGCTGCCGAACTTCGGCCCGTTGTTCTCTTTCGTGACTTGCCGCCACGGCTGATTCGCAGGCGTGTGCTCGAGCCAGTAGATCCGCTCTTCGGAGGGAACAATCCGAGCCCCATCCACGGAGTAGTGTTTCCCGTCCTGTCGCAGTTCCTGGAGGCTGTAGTCGGCGGATGTGCTGTTGTCCGGCTGTGCGACTGCGACGCCGCTGAGACTCGCCGTGACAACCGCCAGCACCGCTAGCACCGACAGTACCGTGAGCCAGCGCCGTTCGTGCATCATGATTGCACCTCACTGACCACGTAGGCAGCTGCGAGTACTCCCACGACTGGGCTCGTCGCTACGTACGAAGAGCCCGCGATGACGATGCCGACGCTATCGAGGATGCCGCCGATCACGCCGGAAACGGCCGCCCAGCCGATTGCCCCGGCGAAAAACGCCACGGTCGCGACGATCAGTGTCTTCAGACCACCGAGGATGCTCATCGTCGGTCACCCTCGTTCGACGCCTCATCATCCCCACCGTCGGTTTCGAAGTTGACCTTGTTGACCTCATCAGGCGTTGAGGCTTCTGTCTGCTGTACGCCGAAGTAGCGCCACGCGAGCGCCGCTCCCACGATGATCAAAATGACGAACCCCTGCGAGGACAGCAGCGGCTCGATCACTGACGTACCGAGTGCCTCGAGGCCGACCACGGTAGTCGCGAGCGCGCCGATCGCCCAGACCGTATTCGAGGCGTCTGCCCACCGCCGGAGCACGATATAGGAGCCGACGACGGCGATCGTCACCACGAGCACGATACCTGAGCCGGCCGGCAGGTTGAGTGCGCCGCTCGCGAAGAGCCCGAGGACTCCCGCCCCGAGCAGCGTCACCGAGATGTACGGATGCCGCCGGAGCCAGCCCGCTGTCGACGTGAGCGCGGTGGCGGTCCATCGCGCCCCGGCTGTGAGCGCCGAAGCGAAATATCCCAGCACGGATTGGGCGCCGCCGCCAGCCGCCTGCGCCGCTTCGGTTGCGCCGTCACTACCCCGGCGCCAGTAGATCAACCCGAACAGCCCAAGACTGCCCACACCAAGAATCCCGAGCCACGCCAACCCGCCGAGATCGACGTCGATGACTGTCCCAGACGGTTGGGTATTACCGATCGGCCCTAATACGCCGCCGTCACCACCGCCTGACGACGTCGCGCCGCCATCATCGACGAGGAACTGGAGAATCTCATCGGAGTCGTCGCCGGTTAGCGTCAGTGGCGAGCTCGCCGTTCCGGCGTCGACGACGATGTCCCGGCTTTGTGAGTACAGGACGTACTCCGTGCCGTCGGTCGCATCGAGGAAGGTGAACTCCACCTGATCACCCTCGCTCGCCCCGGGTTTGACATCGAAGACGGGTTCCGCGGTCTGCGGGTCTTCGATCTGGAGCCGCACCTCGTTCGTACTCGGCGTGGCGGTGACCGGAACCGTCGAGATACGGGCCGTGTTGGCCACGTCCGCGTTTGGCATCACGAACTCATGATTCCCCGATGAGTCGATCTCGTTGTACTCGTCGGCCGTCCACGTCGAATTGTAGACGTAGTGTGCTTGACCCGCGTTGAGCGAGTCGCCGAGTGCGAACGAGAGGTCGTCGCGACCGTCGTAACTGTCCACGACGAACTTCGTGTCGAGGCGCTCGCCGACGTTTGTCGGTTCCGTGACGGAGATTTCACCATTTGAGACAGCGACCCGTGAGCCGTTCGCTCGAACGGTTAGGGTATCGCCAGCCGTCACGTCCGGTAGGTGGATTGTTGCCTCAGTTCCCGTGAGAACGTGTTGGTCCGTCGACTTCCACTCTCCACCGTTAACGCGGTACTCGACGGCGTCGATCTTTGCAACCGTGTTGTCGAACGGGATCGTCAACGTCGGATCAGTGCGGTCCGACGAGTACGTCTTGGAGACGTTGTAGCGTTCCGTGAACTTCTCGCCCTCGTAGCTGACCAACTGGATGTCCTCGGCGTCGTGTTGATAGTTGATTTGCGTCTTCATCGCCGGCGCGTCCGCCGACAGCGAGCCATCACCCATCGAGATGTTCAGCTTGTTCGTACCCTCGACGAGCTGCTGTTGCGAGATCTCGGTGGTGACGGTCTCCCCATCAGCGAGCGTCCCGGAGTGAACCTGCGTGGTCTCACCGTTCAACTCCACGACGGGATCGACCGTTTGAGTATGTGCATCGTACGAGATAGCTACATCAACATCTTCACTACCAACAGAGACGACTGCTTCGGTCGTTGAGCGGTTGAGATCGGGGACGTCCTTCGTTATTGTTTCCCCCGGTGACAAGACGCCGCTGACAGATGCGTCGTCGGCACCATCATCATCAATATCGACTCCGGGATCTTCTGTGTATTCGATGCGGTTATAATCAACAGTCCAATCTGGAAGACTACCAGAGGAGACGCTAGTATCAACGGTTTGCTCCCCAGTTGTAAGTGCTGCGAGCTCTGCGGTCACTGTCTCTCCCGCATATAAAGAACCCGTATAGGTCGCTTCGTTTGACCCGTCGCCGTCAATGTCGATCGCGGGATCTTTGACTGGGTTGTCTACTGAGTAATACAATTCTCCCCACTCATTATAATTTGACTGTGAGCTGTCCTCCCTGATGATCTTCGTGGAACTCGCGGAGGTGTCCGATTCTATCAAAACTTGGTCGAACCCACCGTTTCCATCCGAAGATCCAGACACAAACGAAACATGATATGTTTGTCCTTGGCTAAGTTCATACGGTGTGTCAAATGTCACCGTATCATTCGTGGCAAACGTGTAGAACTCCGGATCCCAAGTTCCGACCTGTGTGCCCTGAGTAAATGTACCATCAGCTTCACCTTCATCGACATAAACATCGGCAGTAACACCGTAGTCATCGCCCACAGATTCAGTTTTGAGATTTAATTGGTCAATCTTACCACTCTCTTGTGCAGTGAATGTTACTTCAGATTTGAGGGGGTTATTACCATCATCATCACCCACAAGCCCGACTTCACTATCAACCGATCCATCGCCTTGAGAGTCAACGACGCTAACATTTGTGGAGGTATCCGTTGCTGTGAAAGTGACGAGCGGCTCGTCATTCGTGCTCGGGCCGGTGGGGTCTGTGTCACCGCCTACGGTAATAGTACCGTCACCAGATCCGGAGGCTGCTTCGGCGTAAGACTCCGCATTTCCGGTGAAGCTCACCGTCTGGTTTGTTAGCGGCTGTGTCCCGCCGGGATTAAGTGCGATAGAGTCGCCTTGGGTCGCTGAAGGCGACGACACCGTCTCGGTCTTAGTGTTCACGACGCCCGTCGTATTGATCGTCACGTTAGACGCGGCGTCGAGGTTGTTGACGTCGTACTGCACTGACGACCCGTTCGTGAACTCCTGCCCGATCTCTACCGAGCCGCCCCATGTAACCGAATTATCACTGAAGTGGGGCGCATCGATCATCACCCAGCCGTCCTCGACACGCGTCGGCTGCTGCCACCTCTCGCCAGTCTCAGAGTTTCGCACAGTCACGAAGCCCGGGATCTCGCCGAGCGCATCCTGCAGCTGTGCTGAGTCGATCGCAACTGTCCGCCCCTCGTGGTTCACATCGTCCGAGAGCACGAGCGAGGGCGTCGTATCGCGGTCACAGTCCGCGTTCGGGTTCTTCTGTGCAGCCTTCCCCGGGTTCGAACACACCTTCTGGTTGGCGACATCCGGGAGTGATGCGCCTGATGCGACCTTGTCCGCTTGA
>Ga0207714_1000720_pt1 | contig 22312 bp, 23 predicted proteins | sample PonA232FremontCA_2_FD_187270 | JGI IMG/M metagenome (GOLD analysis project Ga0207714, IMG submission 187270) | Marine sediment microbial community from Fremont, CA, USA - Pond A23 Sediment 2 (SPAdes) | ecosystem: Environmental > Aquatic > Marine > Unclassified | place: USA: Fremont, California...
ACCGCTGCTCAAAGTTGTGACCCCACTGTTTAGCTTCGAGCAGCGCGGACGCTCCGGCGAACATCCCCTCTTGATCGCCCTCGCGCTTCCGATCCGCAGCCGCGTATCGATCCTCTCTGGATTCGTAGAGAAGCCGGTCAACGTACCCACCGCCGTCGGGAAGCGTTCCCTCGGAGATCGTGTCGAATCCGAGAATCTCCAGCACCTCACCGATCCACTGGTCGATCAGTTCGTCCTCACCGTGAGAGGCAACGTACTCACCCTCCAGTTCCCAGAGGTTGCGGAGGTCTTCGAAGGCCGCTTCGGCCTCGTCGTCGGACTCCCAATCGTCAAGATCGGCAACGCGTTCGTCGAGATAGTAACCGGAGAAGAGACTGGAGTTCCGGTAGGGACCACTCCCGAGCGTCGCTTGACTCATGTAATATCAACTCCACCCGTCAGCGGGAGTAAATAGATGACGGAGAAAATCACACATTCTGAACTGTCGCGAGCCGGTGCCCGGGTCGAAGCCCCGTACAGCAATTAGAACCGATCCCGCGGTGTCACGCCGGTCACCGACCAGTACGCACCGGTCAGATCCGTCCCGATCTGCTCACAGTTGCGCTTCGCGTCGCCGTCGTCGGTCTCCTGCCGTCTCTAATACTTGGATTTCTGTGACTCGACTCTGAACTGCCCGTAGAGCCTGTGAAAAGCGCGATGTCGGCTCGCCTTCCGACGCTGCTCACAGCGCTACTCTGAGCCAACGGCTAATCGACCGAGTATCACAGGTAGAGCATCTCCACTGTTTATAAGTGAAACGGGCCGGGCGCGATTTGTAACACACGGTCACACGGTCGCTCGCTTCGCTCGCGCTGCGTGTTCCCTGCGTTCAAATCGTGCCTGCCGGTTCCCTCACCGCCTCGCTGTCGCTCGGCGGTTCAGTGCACGGGCCGGGCGCGATTTGAACACGCGACCGACGGGTTAAGAGCCCGTCGCTCTCCCTGACTGAGCTACCGGCCCACATCAAAACGTACCGCAGTCACGGTAAAAGGCCTTTTCATTCGCCCCCGGTCCGAGGCGTCGGGGTCCGGGAATCACACGAACGCGCCGCGTCTCTGTTCGTTAGTTGAACCGTCTGCGTCCGTAGGGAAACAGTTATGAACTCTGGTCGGAGATACTCGTTGTATGTCAGATAACCGAATCAGCGAGCGGGTCGACCGGCGAACGCTGCTCCGCGGGGCGGCCGCCGCGGGCATTGTCGGCGTAGCCGGCTGTTCAGGAAACGGCTCGGACGGGAGCGACGGCGGCGACGGCTCGGACGGAAGCGACGGCGACGACGGCTCGGACGGTAGTGACGGCGGCGACGGCGACGGCGGAGACGGCGGCGACAGTTCCGACATCATCCGCTGGCACGCCGGCGGCACCGGCGGGACGTACTTCCCGCTGTCCGGAGAGTTCGAGGGCATCATCGAGGACACCACGGACTACTCGATCGAGGTCTCCTCGACGGGGGCGTCCGTCGAGAACGTCGGCAGCCTCGGAAACGGCGACGCCGACTTCGCGCTGATCCAGAACGACGTCGCCTTCTTCGGCCGTAACGGAGAGGGGATCGAGGCCTTCGAGGGGTCGCCGGTCGAGAACCTCCGCGGGGTCGCAACGCTGTACCCGGAGACGATCCACGTGCTCCTCAACCCCGAGGCCGGCGTCGAGTCGCTGTCCGATCTCGAGGGAATGCGCGTCAACACCGGCGACCTCGGCAGCGGAACGCAGGTGAACGCGCTCCAGATCCTCGAGTCGGCCGCGGGGCTGACCACCGACGACTTCGACGAGCAGAACACCAACTTCACCCAGGCGGCGAACCAGCTCCGCGACGGCGACGTCGACGCCGCGTTCGTCGTTGGCGGCTGGCCGGTCGGCGCGGTCGAGGAGCTCGCGACGAGCACCGACGTCGGCATCCTGAACCTGTCCGACGAGGAGCGACAGGCGGCCAAAGACGACGCCTCGTGGTTCGCGGACGACACCATTCCCGGCGGCACCTACGGCGGTATCGACGAGGACGTCGACACCGTCTCCGTGCAGGCGATGATCGCCACCCGCGAGGAGTACGACGCCGACATCGTCGAAGACGTCACCGCCGCGGTCTTCGACAACGTCGACCAGCTGTCGATCAAGACGGACTTCATCAGCGTCGACTCCGCACAGGACGGCATGTCCATCGAGCTCCACGAGGGCGCGGCGCGCTACTTCGAGTAGACGCGTGACCGACGGGTCGGCGCTGCGCGCGGTCGCGTCGCGGCGTGCCGTCGCCGTCGGCGGCCTCCTCGCGGTCGCGGTCGTCGCGGCGGTCGTCGGAGGCCAGCCCGGAGCGGCAGCGCTCGACGGCGACCGCACGCTGGTCGTGACTCACGAGAACGGCACCGAACTCGTCGCGCTGCCGGTCGACGACGGCGACGAAGTCGTGATCGAGTACACACACAGCGTCGAGAAGACGCTCGTCAGAGACGTGTACGCGCCGGCCGACGGCACGCTTCGGATGACGCGGATGGAGTTCAGCTCGTTCGGTGCGGGGCTGCCGTCACACGCCAACGTCACCGAGCGGGACGGACGGTACGTATATCACCCTCCGCAGACAGAACACGAGGTACTGCGCGTGAAGACGGGCACCGTCGCCGACCACGACCTGATCGTCGGCGGCGAGCGGTACGATATCACGGCGATGAGCGGCGGTCGCGCCGTCGAACTCACCGTCGAGCGCCGGGGGCCGGTCGCGTGGTGACCACGCTTCGCGGACCCGGCGCGCAGGGGCCGCGCGTCGCGGGCCGGCCGCGCAGCGACACCCGATCGGACGCCGCGATCGCCCGGCCGCATCGGGACGCGCCGTGACGGACACCGAGAGAGGACACCGATTGTGACGTCGAGCACACAGACCGACGCCGGAATAGAGGGAGAGAAAAGCGACGCGGCCGACGAGGTTTTCGAGGAGGTCGACAAGCGTCGGTCGCTGTCCGGGGCCGCGGTCGTCGCGGTCGCGGCGATCGGTATCACCTTCTCCGCGTTCCAGCTCTGGCTCGGAGCCCGCGGGTTCGTCTTCGAGTTCGGGGTGCCCGGGTACGGCGTGGTCGATCTCGGGTCGCTGTCCTCGCTTCAGATCCGAGCGATCCACGTCAACTTCGCGCTCGTGTTGGCGTTCCTGCTTTTCCCCGGGTCGAACGGCCGAGGGATCCTGACTGGGCCCTTCGACCGTGCGGCCCGTGCGGTCGCGGACCGGCTCGGCGAGTCGTCCGTCTCCGCCGCGGTCACGGGCGTCCGCGACGCGGTCTGGTGGGGGGTCGTCGACGAGGCCAGCGACCGGATCACGCCGTCGGACCTTGTTCTCATCGCCCTCTCGACGCTCCCGACGCTCTATTACGTCACGCGGTACGACGAGGTCACGAACGTCATCCGGATCCGAGGGGTGGGCGGGGCGGGCGGGCTCGCGGAAGTGTATCCGGGGCTCGCGCCGCTCGCGGTCGGGCCGCTCTCGGAGTACCCCCTCGCGTACCTGATGGGAGTGCTCGCAATCGCCCTCGTGTTGGAGGCGACCCGCCGGGCGCTCGGACTGCTTCTCACGCTGCTCGTGAGCCTCTTTCTGCTGTACGCGAAGTACGGCTACCTCATCCCGCGGGATATCCCCGTGGCGCGGACGTTCGCCACCTCGGAGCTCCGGTGGGAACAGATCGTCCAGAACCTCTGGTACACCGTCGAGGGGATCCTCGGCGTACCCGTCGGCGTGTCCGTGCGGTTCATCTACATCTTCATCCTGTTCGGTGCCTTCCTCGAGATGTCCGGCGCGGGCAAGTGGTTCATCGATCTGGCGTACTCGATCACGGGCACGCGGAAGGGCGGCCCGGCGAAGGCGAGCGTCGTCGCCTCCGGGTTCATGGGGATGCTGTCGGGGTCGTCGGTCGCCAACACCGTGACGACCGGGGCGTTGACGATCCCGCTGATGAAACGATCCGGCTACTCGCCTGAGTTCTCCGGGGCGGTCGAGTCGTCCGTCTCCTCGGGCGGACAGATCCTCCCGCCGGTGATGGGCGCGGCGGCGTTCCTCATCGTCGAGTACACGGGAACGCCGTTCCGCGACGTCGTGATCGCGGCGACGCTGCCCGCCGTCGCCTTCTTTTTCGGGATGTGGGTGATGGTCCACTTCGAGGCCGCAAAGGAGGATATTGGCGGGCTCGCCCGGGCCGAGCTGCTCGACATCGGCCCGCATATGCGCCGGGGGTGGTTCTACCTCGTTCCGCTGGGTCTGCTCCTGTACTACCTCGTCGTCGCGCGGCTCTCGGTCGGACGGGCCGGCTGGCTCACGATCGCCGCGACCGTCGCGCTGATCGCGATGGTGGCCGCGTACAACGAGCGGTACGGGACACACCTCGTCGCTGCGGTCGCGGCCGCGTACGCGCTGTTCGCGGGGTCGCTGTTCGCGCTCGGCGTCACCCCGGTCGGACTCCTCTACGGTGCCGAGCCGGTCGATCTCGGCCTCGTCGCCGCGTTCCAGACGGCGCTGTCCTCGCTCCCGACGGTGGTCATCGGTGTCAGCGTGGCGTTTCTGCTCGCCGACCCCGCCGGCGACGCGCCGCTGTTGGAGCTCGACGACGCCGTCGACGACTCGATCGACTGGGCCGACGACCGCCTCGGGACGGGGATCGGCGCGTCCCGGACCGGTCGGTTCGGGGCGTTCGTGCTGAAGGCGATGGACGGCGGCGCGCGGACCGCCACCCTCGTGGTCGTGGCGGTGGCCGCCGCCGGGATAATCCCCGGCGTCATCGGGATCACCGGCCTCGGCGGGAGCCTCCGCGCGCTCATCCTCAACGTAAGCGGCGGGTCGCTCGTCCTGCTGTTGATACTCGCGGGCGTCGCGGCCGTGATCGTCGGCATGGGGATGCCGACCACGGTGATGTACATCATCATCGTCGTGCTGCTCGGACCGGTCCTTCCCGACTTCGGGATCGCGATCCTGGCGGTCCACCTGTTCGTGTTATACCTCGGGCTGATGGCCGACGTGACCCCGCCGGTGATGGTCGCGGCGTACGCGGCCGCCGGAATAGCGAACTCCGACCCGTTCGACACCGGCAAACAGGCGTTCCTGCTCTCGCTCAACAAGATCCTCGTTCCGTTCGCGTTCGTGTTCTCCCCCGGGATCCTCCTGCTCCGGACGCGGGACGGAACGGGGTCGGTCCTGACGGGCGCCGACGTCGCCGACCTCGGGTTCTTTCTCCCCGAGGTCGTGACGCCGATCGTCGCGACCTTCGCCGGCGTGTACGGGCTCGGCGTCGCGATCATCGGATACTACCACACCGACGTTCGTCGGGGCGCACGCGTCGCGCTCGTCGGCGCCGCGATCCTGTTGTCGATCCCCGCGATGGTGTTGCTCCCGGCGTCGACCGCACTCGGGTTCGTCGGCGTCGACGCGTCGCTGTACACGGTCTCGAACGACGTGATAGCTCGGGGCGTCGGCGCGGCGATACTCGCAGTCGGGCTCGTCGGGAACCGGCGTCGCGCCGGCGGCGAGGGGGCCACACGGGCCGGTCGGCCCGCGGACGCCGGCACCGCGGGCGACCCCGGAAGCGCGGGCGACAGCGCCGAGTCCGCGTGACCCCAGAGAGCGCGAGCGAGTTCTCGGCGTCCGGCCGCCGGTGGAGAGAACACACCGGTTAAGTGTCGTCCCGCGGGAGTCCCGCCAATGAGTAGTGTGGCATCCGGGTCCGCACGGACCCGATACGCGATCCTCGGCTGCGGGAGCGTCGGCCACGCCGTCGCGGAGGCACTGACGGAGCGCGGGAGAGACGTGCTCATTCTCGACCGCGACGAGAGCCGCGTCGAGGCGCTCCGTGACCAGGACCTCAACGCCCGGGTACAGGACATCTCCGACCCCGACATCGTCGACGGTCTCGACGGCCGCGACATCGTGTTGATCCTCGCAAGTGACGTCGAGGCGAACAAGGCGGCCGTCTCGGCGGTGCGGGACGCCGGCGGCGACCACTACGTCGTCGTTCGCGCGTCCGACCCGGTGAGCGAAGACGAACTGCGAGAGCGCGGTGCCGACGTGGTGATCAACCCGTCGACGGTGATCGCAGACAGCGCGCTCAAATCGCTCGAGACCGGCGAGCTGGAGTATATGGCCCGCCAGCTCGCGGAGATCATCGAGGGGGGTGACGGCCGGATGGCGATCCTGACCCACGACAACCCCGAGCCCGACTCAATCGCCTCCGCGAGCGCGCTCCAGGCGATCGCCGAGGCGTTCGGCGTCGAGGCCGACATCGTCTATTCGGGCGACGTCGGCCACCAGGAGAACCGGGCGTTCGTCAACCTGCTCGGGATTGACCTCCTCGCTCGCGGCGACGCCGGACCGCTCTCCGAGTACGCCACCGTCGCCGCGGTCGACCTCGCGAAGGCCGCGGCCGATGACCTCGATCTGGACGCTCCGATCGACGTGTACATCGATCACCTAGAGGCGGAGGTGCCGTTCGACGCCCGGTTCGTCGACGTGCGGACCAACGTCTCCTCGACGTCGACGATCCTCACGAAGTACCTCCAGGAGTTCGACCAGTCGCCCTCAGAGGCGGTCGCGACCGCGCTCCTCTACGGAATCCGGGCCGAAACCCTCGATTTCAGGCGAGACACGACGCCCGCGGACCTGACCGCGGCCGCGTACCTCCACCCGTTCGCGAACCACGACACGCTCGAACAGGTGGAGTCGCCGTCGATGAGCCCGGAGACACTCGACGTGCTCGCGGAGGCGATCCAGAACCGAGAGGTCCAGGGCAGCTACCTCTTTTCGACGGCCGGGTTCATCCGCGACCGCGAGGCGCTCGCGCAGGCCGCCCAACACCTGCTCAACCTGGAAGGGATCACGACCACGGCGGTGTTGGGCATCGCGGACGACACTATCTACCTCGCGGCCCGGTCGAAGGACATCCGGCTGAACATCGGGAACGTCCTCGACGATGCGTTCGCGGAGATGGGCGACGCCGCCGGCCACTCGACGCAGGGGTCGCTCGCGATCCCGCTCGGCATCTTCACCGGCATCGAGGCGAGCGGCGAGAACCGCGACACGCTCCTCCACCTCACGGAGGAGGCCGTCCGGCGGAAGCTGTTCGACGCGCTCGGCGTCGAGGGAGGCGGGAGCGACGGCTCGAACGGCTCCTGAATCGGCTCGTCGCGCCCCACGACCAAACTCCGTCGACCGCCCCCGGCAGAGACACTTATATTCGCTCGGCCGCAGAGTCACGGACGCGCCCGCGATGTTCGTCCCCGACGACTGCCCGGAGACCTGTCCCGCCTGCGGCGACCCCTACGAGTCGGTGTCGCGACACGCAGACGGGTTCGTGACGAACCTGATCGAGAACGCGCGGTACCAGCGCGTCTGTTTCCACCCCGCGGCCGACGGCGGCGAGCCGGCGCTCGACTGTTACCACCACACCCACGCGCAGGCCGGAACCGACTGAGACGGCGAGCGAGTTCGGCGACCCGGAGCCGAGCGGTCAGAACCCGTCGCCGTCGGTGATCGAGGTGTACGAGCCGATCAGCGCGCCCGAGAGGTCGACGTCCTCCAGCGTGACCCCCTCGTCTATCACGGAGTTGCGGACCGCGGAGTCCGCGATCGTCGCGTCTGGGAAGACGACGGCGCGGTCGAGCGTCGAGTCGGTCACCGTCGCGCCGCCCATCACGTGGACGACGTCGCCGAGTTCGGTCCGCGTGACCGCCGCGTCGTCGGCGACGAGCGTGCCGCCGTCGAGGGCGTACTCGACCGCGTCGAGGTAGCTCTCCGGAGTGCCGATGTCGAACCACGCGCCGTCGAAGGTGAACGCGTGGACCGGGCCGCGCTCTTGGAGCCACTGGAGGAACCAGCCCGGCTCGTCGGGGTTGTTGTCGTCGTCGAGGTAGGCGGTGAGCTTCGGTAGCGTCTCGGCCGGGAACGCGTAGCAGGCGATCGAGACGAGCGTCGACTGCGGGTCGTCGGGCTTCTCCTGGAAGTCGATCACCTCGTCGCCGTCGAGCTGAACGAGCCCGTAGGACGTTGCGCGCTCGCGTGACCCGACGTCGTAGGCCGCGAGCGTCGGCGTCCCCTTCGACTCGAAGAAGTCGGTGAACTCGCCGAGACCGAAGCTGATCAGGTTGTCCCCGGCGACGACGATGAGGTCGTCGTCGACGCCCTCGCGGTCGACGAGCTGTTCGAGCGCGCCGACCACGCCGAACTTCTCGTCTTCTGCGACGGTCTCTTCGACCGACAGCGTCGGCTTCTCGAACGGGCTGTCGGCGAGGTACTCGGCGAACGCGTCGGCGAACCGCTCGTTCGTCGAGACGAACACCTCGTCGATCCGGTCGTCGGCCTCTAAGTCCGCGAAGATCTCGTCGATGACGGTGTTTTCGCCCACCGGCAGGAACATCTTCGGTCGGTTCTCGGTGATCGGCCAGAGCCTTGTCGCGTAGCCACCCGCGAGCACGACGGCTTTCATATCGTTCCGGTCTCACTCCCGTGACATACCTCTTGTGCTCGGTCCGGAGCGCGGAGACGCGTTCGACCCCGAGTGTTTTGTTCGTCGCCGCCGAAGCGCGCGCATGGAGACGACCCGCCAGCGGATCGCCGACGCGCTCCGCGAGGGGCCACACACGGCGAGTGCCCTCGGGGAGACGCTGTCGCTGCCGACGCCGGCCGTGTACGAACATCTCGACCACGTCTCGCGGTCGGTCGAGGAGGGCGCGGGCGGCGACGAGGCGTTCCTCGTCTCGCCGCCGACCTGCCGCGACTGCGGGTTCGACGACTTCGACGACCTCGTCAACGAGCCGTCTCGGTGTCCGGCCTGTCGGAGCGAGCGGGTCTCGGAGCCGACGTTCGTGATACGGTAGTGCCCGGCACCGAACCTCAGAGCTCGGCGAGCAGCGTCGCCGCGGCGGTCGCCGACGACCCCGGCCCGCGGGCGGTGATCAGGTCGCCGTCGACGGTGACGCTCTCGTCGGCGTCGAGCTCGGCGTCCCACTCCGCGCCGGCCAGCCGGACCTCGTCTTCGACCCAGTACGGGAGTTTCCGGCCGTCGGGCACGACGTCGTTGTCGTCGACGATGTCCGCTTCCCAGTCGTTCGGGAACCCCGTCACGGCGCGTCCCTCCACGAGCGGCGTCCCGTCGGCCTCGCGCGTGAACGCGAGGATGCCGACCGCGTGACAGACGACGAGGGCGACGCCGTCGTCGCCGGCCACCGCGTCGAGCAGGAGCTGGCGGGCGTGACGGTCCTGATTCACGTCCCACACGGTGCCGTGGCCGCCGGGAAAGACGACGGCGTCGTGGGCGGCGGCCTCGACCGCGGCGATCGGTTCGGGATCGGTCAGCCCCGGGTGGTCGGCGTCGATCTCGCGGTACTCCGCGGCGACGTCCTCGCCGCCCGCGGCGTCCGGCTCCAGCGAGCGCTCGTCGACGACCGGGGGGGAGCCCGACGGCGTCGCGACGGTCACGTCGATTCCGTCCGCCTCCAGCGTCGTCAGCGGCTCGATACACTCCTCGGCCCAGTACCCCTCCTCGCTCACGACGAACAGCGCACTAGTCATGCGTACTCCGTCGTTCGTGACCCCGGCATAAAACACGCCCGCGGCCGGCGGCAGCGTCTGGAACTCACAACGTGTGGCGGTCCCCGGGGCATCCGTCAGCCGCCGCCGGAGCGGGCCGCGGACGCGCCGACGGCGCTCGTCATCCAGCACTCGTCCGCGTCCGCGGACGGCGCGTCGATGCCCGCGCTTCCGCTCTGAACCCGTTCGAGCCGAAACTCGTACCGACCGGTCACGCTGCCGTTCTCGCGCGTGACGACCGTGACGCTCGCGGTGTCGCCGTCGACGTCCGGCACGGAGTACTCCGCGGTGTCGTACGTGAGCATCGGGGCGTAGGTCGGCGTCTCGAACAGCGAGACGAACTGGTCGACGGACCCGACCGCGCGCTTGTTCGTCGGCGACGCGAACGCGCGTGCGGCCCTGATGCCGTCGTCCGTCGCGTCGTCGCTGTAGCGAAACGCGTTCAGCTGCAGCTGCACGACGCCGAGGGCGGACCGCTCGCAGGTGGGCGCGACGGCCGTGTTCCGCGCCGCCTCGCCCGACCCGTTCGGCGGGCCTCCGCCGGCGGGCCCTACGGTCGAGTCGGCGTCGCTCGACGCCGGATCATCGCCGTCGCTCGCGGCGTCCCCGCCGTCCGCCCCGGACGGCGACGGAGCCGCCGGGTCGTCGCTCTCCGCGCCGAGCGGCCCGACCTCGCTCGGCGCGATACCGCCGGCGACGACGGCCCCGATCCCCGCCGCGAGCAGGATGGCGGCGACCGCCGCGGCGGCCGTCCACGAACGGTCGCGGTCGCCGGTCCGCGCGTCGGTCGACCGCTGCCGGTCGCCCCCGCCGTCGACGTGAGCGCCGGCCGCGCGGGGCGGGTCGGCGGCGGTCGTGCGGGTCGCGTCGTCCGCCCCCGTGACTCCGGCGTCCTCAGCGCGGGAGTCGCGGTCGTCATCCGAGCGCCCGCCCTCGACCGAGGACGCAGGCGTTCGACCGTACGTCTCGGACCGCATCGGGACGCCGAGCGCTCGCCTCGCGGCCGCGTTCGCTGCCGCGGGCGGCACCCCGTACAACAGGCGGCGTCTGAGGTCGGTCGGCGTGACGACGCGGACACCGTCGGGGACCCGATCGCCGCGCGGCGCGTCGTCCGCGACGACGACCGCGTCGACCGCGTCGGCGGTCGTCGCCTCGTCTGCGGCCGCGACGACAAACAGCTCCGTCCGTCGGTCGCCGTCCGTCACGGTGACCTGCGGTCCCGTCACCGCGACTGCGTCGGCGGTCGCCGCGTACGCCTCGGCGACGAGGGTCGCGAGTGTATCTGTGTCGAGCGACTCGAGCGCGTTCGCGAACGTCTCTGGGGGAACGGGGTTGCGGTCGGTCACGGGTCGTCTCTCCGTGTGTACTGGTAGTTCGTGACGCGATCGCTTCCGTTTTGCGCCGAGGCGCTCCCGGCGGCGATGGACCAGAAACAGTTCGGATATATATTCCTCAATATATCCGGGTACGTGCGGAGCAGCGTCCCTGAGGCCGGGTTTTTAGGCTCACCTAACTGTTCAATTTTATTATGATTGAGCCGGCACGTACGCCCGCAATGAGTGCGAACGGACTCGAACGACGGGCGCGGAGCTACCTGAGCGACAACGTTCCGCAGATCCAGCAACACGGCGGCAGCTTCGAGATACGGGACGTGGACGCGGAGGCGGGCACGGCGACGATCGCGATCGGCGGCGCCTGCTCGGGGTGTGGCATCGCTCCGATGACGATGAAGGCGATAAAGCGTCGGCTGCCGGAGAGCGTCGACGGGCTCGACGACGTCGAGGTCGTCCGCTCGGGTGGCCCGCGCGCCGCGGTGATGCCCTCGAAGACGGACGAGATGGACGGAATGGAGGAGTACGAAGACTACAGCCCGCCGTTCTAGCCGCCCGCGGTCGACGAGCCCGAGTCCGTTCGCCTGAACCGCGGGCCGACGGACCGGACACGGCGACCGTCGACACCGTGGTTTATTGATACTACGTTCCATACGTTCGGTATCGATGGTAAAACGAGAGCAGTTGTTCTCCGCGATGACAGCGTCGTACGTCGTCGCGCTCGCGCTCGCGCTCGTCGTCGGCGCGGTGTTCGCTCCGGTCGTCTGGAGCGGCGTGCCGAGCGCCGACGACGACGAAGACAGCGTCGCCGTGATCACTCTCCGGGGCGGGACGACCGACGCGAACGTCAACGACGTGAAACAGGACCTCCGTGACGCCCGGACCGACGACTCGATACGGGCGGTGGTGCTCCGGGTCGACAGCCCCGGCGGACCGGTCGATTCGAGCGAGGAGTTCTACCTCGCCGTGAACCGGACCGCCGCGGAGCTGCCCGTCGTCGCGTACGTCGAGGGGACGGCCGCGTCCGGGGGGTACTACGGTATCGCACCGGCCGACGAGATCGTCGTCAAGCCGAGCTCGAACGTCGGCAGCATCGGCGTCATCGTACAGGCCCCGCTGAGTCGCATCGAGCAGGTCGAACGGCAGGGCGAGACGTTCGTCCGCTCTGGCCCGGACAAAGCACAGATAGACAAAGACAGCCTCCGAAACGACCTCGAAGTGCTCCAGCGCTCCTTCGTCGGAACGGTCATGCAACACCGCGGCGAACAGCTGACCCTGTCCCGCGAGGAGGTCGCGAACGGGGACACGTACCTCGGCTCCCGGGCGATAGCGAACGGGTTCGCCGACCGGATCGGCGACAGCGAACTGGCGATAGAGCGGGCGGCTGCGCTGTCGACCGACATCGACGGCGACCGGTACGACGTGACGTACCTCGGGAGCGACGAGCCCGACCTCGGCCTCGTCGCCGTCTCGGACGACGCGGAGACGGTACAGGGCGAAAACGGAGTGACGTACGTCGTTTATCCGGACGACGAGACGCAGTCGTTCCGCGAACCGGTCGAGTACTACGCCGTCTGGGGGATTCCCACGAACGAGACCGACGCGACGGTGATCCGCGATGACTGAGGGCCGCGTCGTCAAGCCGCTCGCGGTGTTCGTCGTCGTCCTCGTGGCGATACTGGGCGCGACGTTCCTCCTCGCGGTGCTCGCTCCGGGCGGGTCCGGGCCGCCAGACGGCCAGTCGATCGACGGGCAGTCGCCGCCGCAGTACCAGCCCGACGCGGTCGACGCGCCCGTCGACCCCGAGGCCGGCGAGATCGAGATCGACACCGACACGAACGACAGGCGGATCCTCGTCGACACCGACCACGAGAACCAGGTGGCCGAACGCGACCTCGAACCGGTCACGGAGGCGGTGTTCGAGGCGGACCACACCCTCGAGTACGGCGTGTCCGACGGCGACGAGTTCGGCGACGAGCTCGATCGGTACGACGGCGTGTTGATAATCCAGCCGCTCCAGAGCTACACGACCGCAGAGCGGATCGCGCTGCGGGAGTACACGGACGACGGAGGGCGCGTCGTCATCCTGGCCGAGCCGACGCAGACGCGGCTTTCGACCGGGTTCGGTCAGTCGACCGCGACGGTCTCGTTCGGCGCGACCGACGTGCTCGAACAGTACGACGTCCGGGTCGGTGCCGAGCGTCTGTACAACATGGACGACGAGGCGACCGACAACAACTTCAAGTCGATCTACGCGTCGCCGACCGAGGAGAGCGACCTGTCGGACGGCGTCGAGACGGTCAACTTCGACACCGCGGGCTACGTCGCGACGGACGGCGGCGTCGACACGAAGTTCACCGCCGTCGAGGGGACCCGGACGCTTGAGACGCGGCGTCTCGGCACGTACCCGACCGTCGTTCGCAACGACAACGTGGTGTTCGTCGCGGACACGACGTTTATCCGCGAGTCCGACGTGTACGACGCCGACAACGAGGTGTTCGTCGGAAATCTGATCGAGTTCCTCGTGACCGACGAGCCATCGAGTCCGGCGAACGGGACCGCGACAGAGAACGGGACCGCGACAGAGAACGGGACCGCAGCGCGGGTTCGGGAGGGAGCCGCGCTCCGGCGCTAAGCCCACGGCCCGCCGCGATCCGCGGTCCGTCAGACGTTGATGTCGCGCTGCGGGAACGGGATCTCGACCCCGCGGTCGCGCAGCGTCTCGCGGATCCGCTCGTTCATCTCGTCTCGGACCGCGGACTCCGGTCGCCGGACGTCAGACCAGACGAACGAGCGGAGCACGATAGACGAGTCGCCGAACGACTCGACGGTCACTACGGGATCCCGCTCCGATACGTCTCGGAGCGACTCTCGGATCGCCGTCTTGACGGGGCCGAGGTCGGCGTCGTACGCGACGCCGACCGCCGTCGAGACCCGTCGGTCCGAGGTCGGAGCCGACCGGTTCACGATCACCGACTCGCCGAGCGTCGCGTTCGGGATCGTCACGACGTTTCCGTCGCGGGTCTGGACGTCCGTGCTCCGGACGCTGATCTCCCGGACGACGCCTTCGACGCCGTCGACCTCGATGAAATCTCCCTTCTCGTACGTCTCGTCGGCGTACAGGGAGACGCTCCCGAAGAAGTTCGATATCGTCTGTCGACCCGCGAACCCGAGCACGATGCCGACGACGCCCGCGGGCGCGAGGAGGACGCCGGCGTCGATCGGGAGCGTCCAGAGGACGACGAGCGCGAAGAAGACGGAGACCACGACGTCCCAGACGTTCCCGGCGATCGGGGCGAGCTCTTCGTTGTACCGCTTTCCGACCGCCCGTTCGACCCAGTCTTCGCCGTCTGTCCGGGCCTTCCACCCCCAGACCACCGATAAGGCGACCACGACCGCAGAGCGTGTCCACGGACTCCGTATCCCCGTCCAGACCCACGCCAGCTGGTCCGGCAGCGTAAGCAGCTGCGACACTCGGAACCCCGTCCCGGCGATGAGCCCGGCGACGAGGACAACCGCGACCGTTGCCTGGACCGCGCGGTCTCGCCAGAGCGGATACATTGTCAGCGGGCCCGCCGGAGGCGGCTCATCGCCGGCTCGGTCATGGCCGGCCGCTCGCCGAGTCGTCGCTTTGCATCTACGGTCGTACACGGCGTCTGCGATCTGTTATACGTTCGGGTCGAGCGATTCTCGGACTCGGAGGCCGGGGCCTGCGTGGCACCGCTCGGATCGGCCGACCGCGGCCGACTACGCGGTGTCGACGGGGCGGAAGACCACGAGCCGCTCGCCGTCCATCGCGCGCTCGGCGACGTCGACGGCGACGCGCTCGTCGACCCGCGGGGCGGGCGCGGCGTCGCCCGCGTCACGGTAGATCCCGGTGACCCGCGTCGGCCCCAGGTCGACGACCGCGGTCGCGTAGGGCGCGTCGGCGGCGAAGTCCGCCGCGGGAACGTGAACGACGCTGTGGGTCTCGACGGTCCCCGTCTCCGCGAGCGGCTCGCGGGACCGGTCGGTCGCCCCGCACTCCGGACACACGCGCCGCGGGGGCAGCGAGCCGTGCCCGTTCGGACAGACGAGCGCGAACCCATCGCCCGCGGCCAGCGCGTCGAGCCACGCGTCGTACCCGGTCTCCGGTCCGTCGCCGCGTTCCGTCTCGTCGCTCATTCCGCGACCTCCAGCACGTGGACGACCGCGCTCGCGACCGTTCCGCCGGCGTTGTGCGCGACGCCGACGTCGGCGTCCGGCACGTGCTCGCTGTTCGGGTGGTCACCGCGCAGGAGCCGCGTCAGCTCCGCGATCTGCGACCCGCCGGTCGCGCCGACCGGATGGCCCTTCGCTTTCAGTCCCCCGGAGAGGTTCACCGGGAGGTCGCCGTCGGCGGTCGTCTCGCCCTCGCGGGCCGCGGCGATCGCCTCGCCCGGCTCGAAGAACCCGAGCGATTCGAGCGCGAGCACCTCGGCGATCGTAAAGCAGTCGTGGACTTCCGCGAGGTCGACGTCGGCGGCGTCGACCCCGGCGTCGGCGTACGCGGCGGTCGCGGCGTCGGCCGCAGCGGGGGTCCGGGCGAGGTGGTCGCGGTCCGCGAGCGCCATGCGGTCGGTCCCCTGTCCCGTCCCGGTCACGGCGACCGGGGCGTCGAGCCCGTTTTCGGCGGCGTACTCAGCGGAGACGAACACGAGCGCGCTCGCCCCGTCGGTGACCGGGCAGGCGTCGTAGAGGTGGAGCGGTTCCGCGATCGGCGGGGCGTCCATCGCCTCCGCGACAGACACCTCGCGACGGTACTGGGCGTACTCGTTCGGGACGGCGTTCGCGTGGTTCTTCGCGGCGACGTGCGCGAGGTCCTCGCGGCTCCCGCCGTAGGCGTCGAAGTACGCGGTCGCCATGAGCGCGTAGGCGCCGGGGAACGTCACGCCCGCCCGAACCTCGAAGAGGTCGTCGGCCGCGATGGCGAGCCCGTCGGTCACCTCGTCGGTCGGGAGGGTCGTCATGCGCTCCATCCCGCCCGCGAGCGCGACGTCGGCGTCGCCCGCCGCCACCGTTCGGACCGCCTCGCGGACCGCCACGCCCGCGGAGGCGCAGGCGGACTCGTAACGCGTCGCCGGGCAGCGGACGCCGGCCGCCTCCGCCATCAGCGGCGCCTGATGGCCCTGGTGTTCCGCGAGCGCCCCCATGAAGTTGCCGTAGTTCAGTTCCTCGACGTCTCCCCGCGGGACGTCGGCGTCCTCGAACGCCCGCAACGCGGCCTCGCCGAACAGGTCGCGACCGGTCCGGTCGGGGTGTGTGCCGAACCGCGTGAGCCCGACCCCGGCGACGCGTACGTCGGTCATACACGAACTATGTTCGGGGATCGGGTTTAGCTCTGCCGGAAGCTGGGGTTCGACCGGTCGCGGGGCGGAGCTCCGGCGGGTCGCGTCAGCCGATGTACCGTAGATCGTCGTCCGGGACGGCCGGACCCTCCTGCATCTCGCGGATCTTCCCGACGACTTCCTCCATCTCCTCGGCGCGGTCCTCCAGGCTCTCGTAGTCGACCGCGAAATCGAGCAGCGCCTCGAGCGTCTCCAGCACCGCGCGGGCGCTTTTCGGGTCGACGAGGTAGCCGCTCGTCTCCCCCATCAGGCAGGCGGCGTCGAGCCCGCGACGGCCGCCGAGCCCGAGCACGAGCCCGGAGACACCCACGATGCCGCCGGCCGGCTCGTCCGGCCGGAACTCCACGCCGGCCGCGGCGAGGTCGTCGACGAGGGCGGCGTTCGAAACCGCACCGAGGACGGTGTACTCCTCGACGAGCTCGCCGGTGGGGACGCCGCCGAGCGCGAACGCCCGCTCCGCGCCGAACTTCTCTGCGACGTCGAGGAACGTCGAAGTGAGCCGGTAGTGGCCCGCGTTCGAGCCCGCCTGATGGTCTCCGGTCAACACGAGCAGATCCGTGCCGTCGGTCTCGACCGCGTGGAACTCCGCGCAGGTCAGCTCCGCGACTCCCTCGTCGTCGACGCTCACCTGCGGCGGGAACTCCGTGGCGTACACTCGGGACACGAGCTCGCTGTCGAACTCCTCTAACAGGTGTTCGGCCGCGAGCTTCCCCACGTGACCGACGCCCGGCAGCCCCTCGATCAGCACCGGGTCGTCGAGCGCCGGCACCGCGACCTCGTCGATCTCGATATCGTCCATACCGAACACGTCCGAGCGGCGGTCACAAGAGGGTGGCTATTCGTCGTCGGACGCCCCTCGCGTCCCCGGCGCGCCGGAGCCCTCCGCCGGGCCGCGTCGCCGCGCCCGCCGTCGGTACTCCCCGTACGGGTCCTCCGGGCTGAACGGGGCGGGCGCGCTGTTCGCGGTCGGACCGCCGCACTCGGGACAGCGGTCGCCGAGCGCGTACACCGGTCGGCGGTGGGCGGTCTCCCAGTTCGCGCAGACGCGGATGTCGGATTTCATCGAGAGGGAGACGGCTACTCGTCGGCCTCGCGGCGCTCGCGGTGGAACTCCCCGGCGCCGCCGGCGGTCTCGATCGCCTCGCGGGCGCGAGCCGCCGCGGCCTCGAGCTGGTCTTCGGCCGTCTTGTAGTCGGGCGCGCGGACCTTGATCCGGTACTCCGGCGAGCCGACGTATCCCACGTCGAGGTCGACGCCGTCCGGCACCTCGCCGTTGCCGGTGGCGGCTGCGAGCGCCTCGCGCACGTCGTCGACGCCGTCGGGGGCCGACGATTCGAGGTCGACGTACCCGGTGACGTCGACGTACGGCACCGAGACGTTGTCCCGCGCCGTCTCGACTATCGCCGCCGCCGTCTCGTCGTCGACGTCGACCGGTTCGAGGGCCTCGTTTCCGCGTATCGCCGCCGCCTCGAAGGCGTCGTAGAGGCTCTCGTACTCGGAAAGCAGAGCGTTCGCGACCGCGCTGTACCGGTCGTCGTCGACGTCCTCGCCGAGCGCGATCAGCGTCCAGTTGTCCGCCTTCTGTGAGTTCTTCCAGTCTTGGATCGTCTCTTTGCGCTGGTGTTCGTTGACGTCTTTGATCGACAGGTCGATCTGGTTCGACGACTCGTCGACGTCGAGCACCTTCGCGACGACCGTCTGCCCCTCGCGGACGTGGTCGCGAACGTTTTTGATCCAGCCGGAGGCGACCTCGCTGACGTGACAGAGGCCGCGTTTGTCCTCGTACTCGTCGAGGTCGACGAAGACGCCGAAGTCGGCGATCTCGTCGACGTCGCCGACGACCAACTCGCCGGATTCGGGCCATCCGCTGTAGTTCATGACTGGCGCGAGGCGGTTACCGCGCCTCAACGGTCTCGACTATCTCGCCGTGGAACGTCGCCTCCCCGCCGGCGGGCGTCGCGAGGGTGGTGCCACAGACCGCACACGACACCACGGAGGAGGCCTTGCCGAAGACGACCTGTTCGTTCTCGCAGTCGCCGCAGGCGACGCGGTGGAAGTCTCCCGCCATGCTCACTCCTGGAACGTGAGACGGCCGGCGCGCCATCCCTCGCGCATGTGGGCCTTCCCGCAGTCGCCACAGCGGTACTTCAGGTGGGTCTTTTTCGTCGGCTTGTCGCCACCGGGCACCTTCGAGTACCCGCCGGCGTTGCCGATCGTCGCGAGCGCGCGGCGCTGCTGGCGCGCGTCTCGTTTCATACCGGTCGCTCGGCCCGACCGGACCTTCTCGACCTCGTGTTCCTGATGAGAGTCACAGTGCGGGCAGTACGTGTTGAAGCGGCGTGGCATCTCCATGATATCGACCTTGCAGACAGATCCGTCGTCGACGCTTAAAACGGGTTTGGTCTGTGTGCCGGCGGGAGACGCGCCGCGTCCTCTCGTTCGGCCGGTCTCCGTCGACCGCCTCAGCCGTCCCACTCCGCGACCGCCCGCACTGGCGACCCGTCGCCCCCGCGCAGTCGGAGCGGAAACGCGTACAGCCGGAACCGGTCGGGGAGTCCGTCGAGCCGACACAGGTTTTCGACGACCGGGAGCCCGGCCCCGAGTATCGCGTCGTGGGCCGGCGTACCGGTCGGTTCGTCGCCGGTGGCGTCGCCCGCCGGCCCGGCCGGCGGCGTCGGGTCGGGACCGAACGCGTCGAGAGCGACGCCGACCCCCGCCTCGCGGCAGCGCTCTGCGGCCGCCGCCGTCAGGTACGGGTGGTCTCGGTACCGGTCCGTCCCCCAGCGGTTCGCCCACCCGGTGTCGACGACGAGGAGGTCGCGGTCGTCGCCGACGTCCGCCGGGTCCGGCAGTGCTCCGGGGCCGATCGGTTCACGGGCCGCGAGCGGTCCGGGGTCGACGAGGCGCGCGTCGAGTGCGAACGACCCGACGTCGAGCGCGTCGACCGCCGCCCCGTCGGGGAGCGTGTGTCGCGGCGCGTCGACGTGCGTCCCCGCGTGGGTGCCGGTCCGGAGCTCGCTCGTCGCGTACCCGTCGCGCTCGTGGGTCGCGCTCGGGTCGAGCCGGACCGCGGGGTCGCCGGGGTACGTCGGCATCCCCGTCTCCACCGGCCGCGAGAGGTCACGGAACACGACGGCCGGTCGGTCCGCTCGTTTATAAAACGATCCGGTCTGCGGCCGGCTCACCGTTCGACGAACTCCACGAGCACGCCGCCGGTCGACCGCGGGTGGCAGAACGCGACCGCGTGGCCCCACGCGCCCGCCCGCGGTTCGTCGTCGACGAGTTCGACGCCGAGGTCGCGAGCGCGGCCGAGCGCCTGCGGGAGGTCGTCGGTCGCGAGCGCGACGTGGTGGACCCCCGGTCCCTCACGGTCGAGGTAGTCGGCGACCGCGCCGCCGTCGGCCGGTTCCAGCAGTTCGACGTAGCCGCCGTTGCCGAGTTCGAGGAAGGCGACCGCCATCCCGTCGACCGTCTCCTCGTGGACGACCGGGGCGTCGAACAGCCCCCCGAACAGATCGATCAGCCCGGCGGCGTCGCGCGTGGCGACGCCGACGTGGTCGAAGCGCATACTCCGCTGCTCGGCCGCGGTCGACTTATAAACCGGTGGGACGCTCGGCGGCGGTCCGGTTGCGCTCACCGTCCCGGCGTGTACTCGCCGAACTCGTCGCGGAGCACGTCCGAGATCTCCTGGACGGTCGCGTACGTCTTCACCGCGGCGACGGCGTGTGGCATCACGTTTTCGCTCCCCTGTGCGGCCTCGCGGAGCCCCGACAGCGCGTCCGCGACGGCGTCGTCGTCGCGGTCGGCTTTCACCGCGGCCAGTCGCTCCTTCTGTGCGGCCTCCTGCTCGGGGTCGACCTCTTCGAGGTCCACCGCCGGGTCCTCGTCGACCTCGAACTCGTTGACGCCGACGATGATCCGCTCGCCCTCCTCGATCTCGCGCTGGCGCTCGAAGGCGACGTCTTGGATCTGCCGTTGGACCCAGCCGCTCTCGACGGCCTCCAGCATGCCGCCGCGGCGGTCGACCTCCTCGATGATGTCGAACGCCTCCGCCTCGATCCCGTCTGTGAGGGCTTCGACGTAGTACGAGCCCGCGAGCGGGTCGATCGTGTCTGCCGCGCCCGACTCGTGGGCGAGGATCTGCTGGGTGCGGAGCGCGGTGCGAACCGACTCCTCGGTCGGGAGCGCGAGCGCCTCGTCTTTTCCGTTCGTGTGGAGGCTCTGCGTGCCGCCGAGGACGGCCGCGAGCGCCTGATACGCGACGCGGACGATGTTGTTGTCGATCTGCTGGGCCGTCAGCGTCGATCCCCCGGTCTGTGTGTGGAACTTGAGCTGTTTCGATTTGGGGTTCTCGGCTCCGAACCGCTCGTCCATTATCTGTGCCCACATCCGACGGGCGGCGCGGAACTTCGCGGCCTCTTCGAGGACGTTGTTGTGCGCGTTGAAAAAAAAGGAGAGCTGCGGGGCGAACTCGTCGACGTCGAGGCCGGCGTCGAGCGCCGCCTCGACGTACGCGATCCCGTTTCCGAGGGTGAACGCGACCTCTTGGGCCGCCGTCGAGCCGGCCTCGCGGATGTGGTACCCCGAGATGGAGATCGTGTTGAAGCTTGGCGTCTCGGCGGCGCAAAACTCGAAGATGTCGGTGATGAGCCGCATCGACTCCGCGGGCGGGTAGATGTAGAGGTTCCGCGCGATGTACTCTTTCATCACGTCGTTTTGGATCGTCCCGCGCAGCTCCGAGCGCGGGACGCCCTGCTTGTCGCCCATCGCCACGTACATCGCGAGCAGGACCGCCGCGGGGGCGTTTATCGTCATCGAGGTGGAGACCTCGTCGAGCGGGATCGAGTCGAAGACGGTCTCGAAGTCGTCCAAGGTGTCGATGGCGACGCCGGACCGTCCGACCTCGCCTGCCGCCATCCCGGCGTCGGAGTCGTATCCCATCTGCGTCGGGAGGTCGAAAGCCATCGAGAGGCCCGAAGAGCCCTCGTCGATGAGGTACCGGAACCGCTCGTTCGTCTCCGCGGCGGTGCCCATGCCGGCGTACTGTCGCATCGTCCAGAGCCGTCCGCGGTGCATCGTCGAGTAGACGCCGCGGGTGTACGGCTCCTCGCCGGGGTAGCCGAGGTCCTCTCGGTAGTCGACGTCGACGTCGGCGGGGGTGTACAGCGGGTCGACCTCCCGACCGCCGGTGTCGGTGGTGAACGTCTCCTCGCGCTCGCCGAACCGGTCGACCGTCTCGCCGTAGGTGCCCGCCTCCCACGACTCCTTGCCCTCCCGGATCTCGGCGAGTTCCTCAGGGTCGTACATTACTAAATCGGTCGACCGAACGGGACTTAACAGTTTTCAGGGACGGGCGGGCGCGGGCCGCGCGACCGGCGGCGCCACGGCACCCCGTCCTCGCGGGGGCGATTTAAGTATCCCGCGTTCGACACGGCCGCATGGACGTACTCACGGACCCCGCGCGCCGCTTCCTCGCCGCGACGGCGCCGGAACACACGCCCGTTCAGGCGGAGATGGCCGACCTCGCCGACGAGTGGGGGTTCCCGATTATCGGCCCCGAGGCGGGGGCGGTCCTCCGCCTGCTCGCGCGCCTGACGGATGCGGACCGCGTCTTCGAGTTCGGCTCCGGGTTCGGCTACTCCGCGACGTGGTTCCTGCGCGGCGGCGCCGGGAGCGTGGTCTGCACCGAGTTCGACGCCGACGAGGCCGAACGGGGCGTCGCGTTCGCCGACGAGGGCGGCTACGCCGACCGCGTCACCTTCGAGGTCGGCGACGCGATGGAGACGATAGACCGCTACGAGGGCCCCTTCGACGTGGTCCTGATCGACCACCAGAAGGGGCGGTACGCCGACGCCTACCGGACGGTCCTCCCGAAAGTCAGGACCGGCGGCGTGATCGTCGCCGACAACGTCACCCGCGGCCCCATCGACTTCGAGGCCCTCGTCGCGCACTTCGAGGCGGGCGAACCGCTCCCGGACGACGCGGTCGACGCGGAGACGCGGGGCATCGGCGAGTACGTGGGCACCGTGCGTTCC
>Ga0207714_1000721_pt1 | contig 22297 bp, 23 predicted proteins | sample PonA232FremontCA_2_FD_187270 | JGI IMG/M metagenome (GOLD analysis project Ga0207714, IMG submission 187270) | Marine sediment microbial community from Fremont, CA, USA - Pond A23 Sediment 2 (SPAdes) | ecosystem: Environmental > Aquatic > Marine > Unclassified | place: USA: Fremont, California...
GCGCATCGGCGACATCATCCGCTCGTATGACGCGGAGATCGCCTACCCGACATCGACCCTGCACGTGGCAACGATGCCACAGCCGGGCGGCGAACCGGCGTATGTCGACGACGAGGCCAACGCCGCCTCCTGGCAACGCCGCACGCAGACCACGCGCGGACCTGGCCGGCATGGCCAGGCCGATAATGACGCTGAAGGCGAGGGGGGCGAATGAACGCACCGGCGAGCATACCGGCGATCGACCATACCGAGCGCCTCTACACACCGGCCGAGGTCGAAGCGGCGGCGGATCGCCTCGCCACCGCGATCGACGGCTGGCTGGACGGGCGCGACTGCATCGCCCTGTGCCTGCTCCAGGGCGCCATCGTCACCACCGGCATGCTACTGACCAGACTGCGCGCACCGCTGGAACTCGACTCGATCCACGTCACGCGCTACCGCAACACCACACGCGGCCGCGACCTCCAATGGTTCGCTTCACCGCGGACACCGCTTGAGGGCCGCCGTGTACTGATCGTCGACGATATCCTCGATGAAGGCCATTCGCTCGCCGTCGTCGCGGCCTGGTGCGAAGAACAGGGTGCCGCCGAAGTCCGGGCAGCCGTGCTGGTCAACAAGAATCACGACCGCAAAACCCCGGAGGCCAAAGCCGATTTCATTGGGCTCGAGATCCCCGACCGCTACGTCTTCGGCTACGGCATGGACTATCACGGCTGGCACCGCAACGCCGCCGGCATCTACGCCGCACCGGAATAGACTCCCGGACCGTAGGTCGCTTTTTAACCCGACACCGACCACACGCCATAATTCCACGCCTCGACGCAAGCGCACGATCGAACACGGGACGACAAAGAATGCTGGGTATAATCGGTGGCACCGGCCTCGACCAACTCGACCTCATCGAGAACCGTAAAGAACACGCCCCGACCACCCCCTGGGGCACCCCTTCGGCCGGCCTCGTCACCGGAACGATCGGAAACACCCCGATCGCCTTCCTCCCGCGCCACGGTCACGACCACTCCGTCGCCCCACATCAGATCAACTATCGCGCCAACCTGCGCGCACTCGCTGACGCGGGCGTCGAGCGCATCGTCGCCGTCGCGGCCACAGGCGGCATCCCCGAACGACCGGGCCCAGGCGGCATCGTCATCCCCGACCAGCTCATCGACTACACCTGGGGTCGCCCGTCGACCTTCTTTGAAGGCGAGGGCGCCGAAGTCGAACACATCGACTTCACCTGGCCCTACACCCGATCCGTCCGCCAGGCCCTGCTCAACGCCGCACAAAAGGCCGACATACCGGCCACCGACGGCGGCTGCTACGCCGCCACCCAGGGCCCCCGCCTCGAAACCGCAGCCGAGATCCAGCGCCTCGAACGCGACGGCGGCACCATCGTCGGCATGACCGGCATGCCCGAAGCCGCCCTGGCCAGGGAGCTCGCCATCCCCTACGCCTGCCTCGCTGTCGTAGTAAACCCCGCCGCCGGCAAAACCGACAAAGAGATCAGCCTCGAAGAGATCCGCCACCACCTCAACGCCGGCATGAACCGAGCCGCCAGAATCCTCCAGAGCCTCACCCTGTAGGAGCGGGCGTGCCCGCGAACCGCCGTCCAGACTGCGCCACGGATCCACCCCGACCACCGGCCCGAAAACCACAACCCCGGCAACCCCGAAATCAACCCCAATCTGGACGGGTAATCCCCCGTTTTCAGGTGACGCCGGGAGCAATAAGTGGGGTGTACCTTCGGATTTTGCAGGCAGGCGACAGTAAGCCCGCTGTGCAGGCGGCGCTTGACCGGCGCGCATCCGGGAGCCGGACTCCGGAGGATATGTGAGCGTGAGCAGGCACGGCGGTTGGGTTTGAAGCCCTCGCCGGGATACTCTCGATCACGGGAGATTCGAGGTTCCCTTCTATGTTGACCGTCGTCCGTACGTTTTGGCGCAAGCACCGCTTACTCCTGCTGGCGTTTATCGCCGCGATCGCGGTCACGGCGTTCTTTGCCGTGCGGCTGCTGGTCTTCACGTTGTACTGGGCCGACCCCGATCACCGTCGCCAGTCACTGGAAGACTGGATGACGCCGCGCTATGTGGCGCATTCCTACAACCTGCCGCATGACGTGGTCCGTGAGGTGCTGGAGTTGGACGCCGAAGAGGGCAAGCGGCGCACGCTGGCGGATATCGCTGACGCCTCGGATCTGACCCTCGAGGAGATGCAGCGGCGGATTGATGAAACGGCGCGTGTCCATGGGGGTGGTGGGGACTGATGGACGCGGTCTTCACCATCGTGGCGAATTACGGCGCGGCAGCCTTGTTTGCCGTGACCCTGTTGAGTTGTCTGGCGCTACCGGTGCCGGCCTCCCTGATGATGCTCACGGGGGGCGCCTTCGCGGCGTCCGGCGATCTCGTGCTGACCACCGCGGTGCTGTCCGCGTATGCCGGGGCGCTCGTCGGTGACCAGACCGGGTATGTAATCGGGCGGTCCTGCGCGGGACCGCTGGAGCGTTGGGCTGAGGCCGGGCGGCGGCGCACCTTCCTTCTGGGTCGGGCGCGGGCGTCGATTGACGAGTGGGGCGGCGTTGGTGTGTTCCTCAGCCGTTGGCTCGTCAGCCCACTCGGGCCTTACGTCAACTTCGCCAGCGGCGCGGGGCGTATGCACTGGATCCGTTTCAGTGTGTGGGGCGCGGCCGGCGAAGTGGTGTGGGTGGTGCTGTACGTCGGCCTCGGTTATGCGTTCGCCGAGAGCCTACCGGCCGTCGCCGAGTTCGCCGCCGATTTCAACGGGATTATTGCCGGTGGTGTCGTCGCCGTCGGTCTCTGGATGTGGCTGCGGCTGATGCAGAAACGCCGTGGCCGCCTTAAGCGGTCCTTGTCGAGTGACGACTCCGGGGTAACCTCTTAGCCCTGACGGGGTCGCGAGGACGCAACTTTCATGGTGGCGCATGTGGGTACCGATGACGCCGCGGCCGGTGGCCCCAGGACCGTAAATCCCCGCGTGCACCGAAAACACTGGGCGCCATCGCTGGGGTCCGGCGGGTGTGTCGGTTATCCTTTGGCAACTACTCCCGCTTACCCCGAGTGCAGTCATGTCGAAGTCCCTTGAGGATCAATTCAAGCAGCTGGGTCTGGCCGACGAGAAGCAGGTGCGCAAGGCTCGGCAGGGGAAGAAGAGGAAGAAGGGTAGCCCGAAGCGATCGCGCCGCGAGCCGGCCGCGCCGAACCCGCAGGCCGAGGCGGCTGAGCGGGAACGGGCGGAGAAGGTGGAGCGCGACCGCCAACTCGAGTCGGAGCGTCAGGCGCGCCGCCGTGACAAGGAAGCGGCCGATCGTGTGCGCCAGATCATCGAGACCCACCGTGTCGAGCGCGGCGAGGGTGATGTGGCCTACCACTTCACGCGCGGGAGCCGGATCAAGGAGATCCGGCTGGGCACTGGCCAGCACCGCCGGCTCGCGGACGGGGAGATCGCGCTCGTGGCCTGTGGCGAGCGCTATGAGCTCGTACCGAGGGCGACCGCGGGCCGCATCGAGGAGATCGACGCCGAGGCGGTATTGGTCCTGAATACCCCGGACGCGGAGTCCGACGACGATCCATACGCGGACTTCCCGGTCCCGGATGACATGATGTGGTGACTGCGCAACCCGGCATTACGGCTCGCGGCCGGGTCGGCGGCGTTCGAACCCGCGGTTTTGCGCCGATGGCGCGATTGCGTCAGGCTGCAGGTGATCGTCAATGGCTTGTGCCAGGAGGTTTTGCGCCATGTCCGCTTTCCATCGTCACGCAGTCCATCTCCCGCTCGAAACGGCGCGCACGATCGTCCGCGCGGTGATTGATGCCGCGCGGGAGCAGAATCTTAAGCCGATGACGGTGGTCGTGCTCGATGGCGGCGGTCATCCGGTGGCCGCTGAACGCGAGGATGGGGCGGGCATCGCCCGTTTCGACGTGGCTCGCGGCAAGGCCTGGGCTGCCCTGGGCGTGGGGACGTCCAGCGGGGCGTTCGGAGCGGTGAACGAAGAGCGCCCCGCGTTCCTGGGCGCCGTTTCGGATGCGACTGGTGGCCGCGCCGTGCCGGTCGCTGGCGGCGTGCCGGTGCTCGACATGGCCGATGAGATTATCGGCGCGGTGGGCGTCAGCGGGGATACCTCCGAGGCGGACGAGGCCGTGGCGGTTATCGGGATCGAGGCGGCGGGGGTGGTGGCCGGGGTTTCATAATCGCTGGTCGGTCCGGTACCGCGGGGCTCGCGGGGATGCGGACAAACGATACGGCCGATGCACTGATTGGCCGGGCGGATCAGGCCCTCTATCAGGCCAAACACAGCGGCCGGGATCGGGTTGGACTGGGAGAGTCCCTTGAGCGGGTCACCCGAGGGAAATTACCGGTGCAGTGAATGGGCCGATGCCGCTTGCAGGGGCTGAGTGAACCCGCGCAATGCTGTCGGCGGCGCTGATGCGCGCGACTTCTCCAGTCCTGGCGATGGCGGATCATGCAAAGATACGGTCGGTTCGGGCGAAATTTCGTCCACCCGAGCGCGCAGGATGGTCCCTCCTCGTGGCATTCCCGCCACGGATCAACAACACATCCCGGTACCGGTCCGCTGCGGTGTCCAGCGCGGATCGCGCGGGAACGATGGGAGGATCACTATGGCGTTCCATTCGAGCGATTTCTCGAATTTCCTCGTGCGCGGCCTGGCGGCCGGCGCGCTGACCCTGATGACCGCCACCGGCGCGGTCCAGGCCGAAGAATCGAAAGAGGTGCGTTTCGGTGTGCAGCCGTGGCCGGGCGTGACCGTCAAGAGTGAGGTCTCGGCGCAGCTGCTGGAAGCCGCCGGATACGAAATCGACACCAAACAGCTCAACACGCCCCTTACACTCGAGGGGCTGTCCAATGGCGATCTGGATGTCGGCCTTGGTGGCTGGTATCCGATCTCATCCTCCATGATTGATCCGTTGGTGCAGGACGGCGAAATCACGCGGCTGACCGCGAACCTCGAGGGTGCCCTGTCCGGGGTTGCGGTCCCGACTTATGTCCGGGATGCCGGTGTCGAGTCGATGTCGGACCTCAACGAGTACGCGGATCGCTTCGAGAAGACGATTTACGGCATCGAGTCCGGCAGTACCTGGAATACCGGCGTCAAGGAAGCGATCAAGCAGAATCGGCACAATCTTGGCGAGTGGAAACTGGTATCGAGCGGTACGACGGCCATGCTCGCCCAGGTCGGGCGCGCAACCGGGCGCGAGGACTGGGTCGCGTTTTACGGTTGGCGGCCGCACTGGATGAATATCAAGTACGATCTGCATTATCTGGAAGCCCCGGATGACAGTGAGATCGCGCATACGGAATCGACCGTGTACACGCTCACGCGCAACGGCCTCGAGAGTGATATGCCCAACGTGAACCGCTTCTTCAGCCAGTACCGGGTCGAGCCCGACACGCAGAGCCGCTGGATCTACGAGCACAGCTACGAGGAGCGGGCGGAAGACGAAGTCGCACGTGATTGGATCGCCGCCAATCCGGAACGTGTCCGCGAATGGCTTGATGGTGTGACGACCGTCGATGGCGATCCGGCATTCGAAGCAGTGAAGGCCGAGTACGAACTGTAACCCCGTTCGCGAGGCGAGCGTATCGGCCCCACCGCCGTTTCACGGGGGTGGGGCCTTTTATTTGTGTGGGTGGTGGAGTGCGCGGCCCGGTCCGGCCCGGCCCGGGCAGGCCGCCGGCCCGTCGAGAGGGGAATCGATGGAGAACATACGCGGCAGTCTCCTGATGGTGGCTTCGATGGCCGGCTTCGCGCTCGAGGACATGCTCATCAAGCAGATGGCCGGCGCCCTGCCTATGGGGCAGGTGATCGCGATGATCGGTCTCGGCGGGACGATCAGTTTCACTGCATTCAGCGTAATCCGGGGGAATCGGGTCTGGTCGCGGGCGTTGCTGTCCTGGCCGATCCTGCTGCGTAGTCTGGGCGAGATCATCGCGACGTCCGCATTCGTCTCGGCAATCGTGCTGACGACGCTCTCAAGCGCCTCCGCGATTCTCCAGGCGACCCCGCTTGCGGTTACGCTCGGGGCAGCGCTGTTCCTGCATGAACCCGTCGGCTGGCGGCGTTGGACGGCGATCGGGGTCGGCTTTGTAGGGGTGCTGCTGATTATCCGCCCGGGGCTTGAGGGCTTCGCGCCGGAATCCCTGCTCGCGGTGATCGCCGTGGCGGGGCTGGCTTTGCGTGATCTCGCGGTACGCCATGTCCCGCCCGCGGTGACCAGCGCCCAGCTCTCCGTATGGGGGTTCGCGGTCGTGGTACCTACGGGACTGCTCATGATGTTGTTCCTGGCGACGCCGCCGGTTATGCCCGCTACGGTCGATCTGACCCGGCTGGGGGCAGCCTTCGTCGTCGGTGGACTGGGGTACTACGCGATTGTCGCGGCAACGCGCACGGGCGATGTCGCCGTGGTCGTGCCGTTTCGCTATACGCGGCTTGTCTTCGCGATGATTCTCGGCGCACTGGCGTTCGATGAACGCCCGGACGCGCTGATGCTCGCCGGCGCCGCCCTGATCGTGGGTGCCGGGCTCTACACGATCTGGCGCGAGGGCCGGGTACGGCGGCGTTCGGGGCCGGTCGAGCCGAGTCGCGAGACGCCCTGAGCCGATTATCCGGAATGCCAGCGGCGCGTTGCTGGCGTAAAATCGTCCGTGGCCTGTTCGAGGCCGAAATCTTGCCCCGCATGCGCAGGGAGACGCCCGCTTGTCTATCGCTTCCATTGTTCGCCGCCGCCCGCGCCTGATCGGCGTGATACTGCTGGCCCTGGTTGCGGTTGCCTGGATCGCCTCTGGTGTCATCATGCGCGAGCCACCCGAGGTATCCGAATCGGGGGGCACCGAGCCGATGACGGTCGCGGTCGAGGAACGGCGTGCACAGCGCGTCGAGCGCATCGTCGCTTTGCAGGGCGATGTGGAGCCCCACCAGCGCATCCAGGTGCGTGCCGAGACCGCTGGTCAGATCGCCGGGTGGGATGTGGCCCTCGGCGCGGATCTCGACGCTGGCGAGCGCCTGGCGCGTCTGCGCATGGATGACCGCGAGGCAAAGCGCCAGGAAGCGATCGCGCGGTTGCGGGACCGCCAGAGTGAGCGCGATGCGACCGCGCGCCTGGTCGCAGACGGTGCCGCCCCGCCGATCCAGCTGGATGCCCGCGAGGCGGAAGTCGCCGCTGCCCATGCTCGCCTGGAGGCGATCGAACTGGATATCAAGAATACCCGCATCCGGTCGCCGATCGAGGGTAGGTTGAACCGGCGGATCGCGGAGCAGGGAGACTTCGTGTCCGTGGGTGATCCCGTCGCCGAGGTGGTCGACAACGATCCCCTGCTGGGTGTCGCGCAGGTTCCACAGCACCAGATAGAGCGGATCGAGTCGGGTCAACCGGCGCGCCTGCGCTTCCTGGATGGCCGTCGGGCCGAGGGTCGGGTGACGTTCGTATCCCGTGTGGCACGGCCCGGCACGCGGACCTTCCGGGTCGAGGTTGAGGTCCCTAACGCCGAGGGCGCCTTGCCCTCGGGGATCAGTGCCGAGATCGAGATCCCCACCCGGGAGGTCGAGGCCCACAAGGTCTCGGCGGCCGTCATCAGCCTGGATGACGCCGGCCGGGTGGGCACCAAAATCGTCGATGATGATAACCGGGTCGTCTTTCACCCGATCGAGGTCATCCGGACCGCTCCGGATGGTGTCTGGGTGACCGGGCTGCCGGAGCGAATCCGTTTGATCACGGTGGGCCAGGACTTCGTTTCTGCCGGCGAGGAGGTTCGCGCCCGCACCGCCGAAGGTGAGGCGTTGCCCACCCATTCCGACGCACCCGGTGATTCATGAAAGGGCTGGTCACCTGGTCCGTCGCGCATGCGCGTACGGTACTGCTCGCGCTGTTGATCCTGCTGCTCACGGGGACGGGCGCGTACGTCACGATCGCCAAGGAAGCCAACCCGGAAGTCGATATCCCGATTTTCTTCGTGACCGTGCCGTATCCGGGCGTGAGTGCGGACGACGCCGAGCGCCTGATGCTGCGGCCACTGGAGCGCGAGCTCCAGAGCATTCGGGGCGTGGACGAGTTGCAGTCCTGGGCCGGAGAGGGGTTCGCGCTGGTGCGGCTCGATTTCGAGGCCGGCGCGGATAATCGCCAGGCGCTGGCGGACGTACGCGAGGAGGTGGACAGCGTCCAACCGGAACTGCCCGAGGACGCGCATGAGCCCGACGTCCGGGAAGTCGATCTGTCGCTGTTCCCGGTGCTGACGGTCAATCTGTCCGGTCCGATGAATGAGCGCACGCTCGTGCGCGTCGCGCGTGATCTGCGTGACGAGATCGAGGCGCTGCCCGGCGTGCTCGAGGTCGATATCGGCGGCGACCGCGAGGAGATGATGGAGGTGCTCGCCGATCCTCTGGTGCTCGAAAGCTATGCGCTGTCCTACCAGGAGATCACTGGCGCTATCCAGCGCAACAACCGGCTGATCGCGGCCGGCGCGGTCGATACGGGTGCGGGGCGGATTCCTTTGCGGGTCCCCGGCATGATCGATGACCCACAGGACGTTCGCGACACGGCGATCCGTGTAGAGGGCGATACGGTCGTCACCGTTGGCGATGTCGCCGAGGTCCGCTCGACCTACCATGACCCCGAGGGATTTACGCGTATCAACGGCCAGCCTTCCGTCTCACTGGAAATCAGCAAGGCGACGGGGGCCAATATTCTGGATGTCGTCGCGCGAGCCCGCGCGACCATTGATCGTGAAATCGCGAATCTGCCCGAATCGCTGGAAGTAACGTACCTCCAGGATGGCGCGAAGGATGTCGAGGATCTGCTTGGGGATCTCGAGAACAACGTGATCACCGCCGTGATCATCGTGGCGCTGGTGATCCTCGGTGCCATGGGGCTGCGCCTGGCGCTGCTGGTCGGCATCGCGATTCCCGGCGCCTTTCTCACCGGGATCCTGGTCCTGTGGCTGGCGGGTTTCACGCTCAATATTGTGGTGCTGTTCGCGTTGATCCTTGTGGTTGGCATGCTGGTCGACGGGGCGGTTGTGGTCGGTGAGCTGGCTGACCGCTATCTGGCACGGGGCATGGAGAAAGTGGAGGCATTCCGCAGCGCGGCCCAGCGCATGCTCTGGCCGATCACCGCCGGCGTGGCGACAACGATCGCGGTGTTCGCGCCGATGATCTTCTGGCCCGGCATGGTCGGCGAGTTCATCGTCTATCTGCCGGTCACCGTGATCGTCACTTTGACCGCGTCCCTGGCCATGGCGTTGATTTTCGTACCGACGCTGGGTGCCGTCTTCGGCTCGCGCCGAGCGGTCAATGCGGGACAGGTCCAGCGGGCGGAAGCGGCCGAACAGGGTGATTTTGACCGGCTTGGTGGTATCACCGCGGGGTACATCCGTGCACTGCGCCCGCTGGTCCTGCAGCCCTGGTGGACGCTGGCCGGTGTGCTGGCCCTGCTCGCGCTGTCGTATCTCGCGTACGGCGTCCATGGCCGGGGCTTGGAGTTCTTCCCCGATATCGAACCGGACTTTGTCCAGATTCAGGTCCAGGCACGCGGGGATCTGTCCGTCTGGGAGGCCGATGCGCTGGTGCAGCGGGTCGAGTCCCGGGTCCAGAACATCCCCGAGATCGGTGCGATTTATGCGCGCACGATCGGGACCCAATTGGGGCGACTCGAGGGCGACTACGCAGAGGATGTCATTGGCGTTATCCAGCTTGAGCTGACGCCATGGCGCGCCCGCGATCCGGCGTCAGTGGTGATCGAACGGATCCGGGAGCGCACGGGCGACGTCCCCGGCCTGCGCATTCAGGTGCGGGCCCAACAGCGCGGTCCGACCTCCGCGCGGCCGATCCAGCTCGAGGTTCGGGGAGAGGATCCCGGGCAGATCACTGCGACCGTGCGTGATATGCGCGCGGCGATGGAGCGTGTCGGCGGGTTCGTCGATGTGGAGGATGATCTGCCGCTGCCGGGGATTGACCTGGAGGTCCAGTTCGATCGGGAGCAGGCGGCCCGATTTGGTATCGACGTACCACAGCTCGGACAGGGCGTTCAGCTTTTGACTGATGGTCTGTTGCTCGGCACGTATCGCCCGGAGGGCACGGACGAAGAGGTCGATATCCGCATGCGGCTGCCGGCCGATAAACGCCATCTGCAGCAGCTTGCCAACCTGGATCTGCCGACGGCCGACGGCCTTGTGCCGCTGGCCAATTTCGCCGAGCTCGTGCCCGTGCCGACTTCGGGCCTGATCAAACGCCGTGACGGACAACGTGCGCACACCATCATTGCGGATGTCGCGTCAGGCCTGCTCGTGGATGAGCGAGTGAGCAGGCTGCAGCAGGAGTTGGCATCGTCGGACCTGTCCGAAGAGGTGAGCGTACGCTTTCGCGGTGAGACGGAGGATCAGGCCGAGGCGCGTGATTTCCTCGTGCTCGCATTCGGTCTGGCGCTGCTGCTGATGCTCGCGTTGATGGTGACCCAGTTCAATCAATTCGGGCAGGCCCTGCTGGTCCTGTCCGCCATCCTGTTCTCGACGGCGGGCGTTCTGCTCGCGCTGCTGGTGCGGGGTGAGCCGTTCAGCATCGTCATGAGCGGGATCGGGGTGCTCGCGCTCGCGGGGATCGTGGTCAACAACAATATCGTGCTGATCGATACCTACAACGAAAAACGCGGCGCCGGACTGGCGTCAGCGGATGCGGCGCTGCGCACGGCGGCCCTGCGGTTCCGGCCGGTGGTATTGACCGCCGTCACGACGATTCTGGGGTTGATGCCGATGGTCCTCGGCTGGACCGTGGACTTCGTGGAACGCGATTTCCACATCGGCGCACCGTCCACCGATTACTGGATCCAGCTCGCCACGGGTGTCGCCGGTGGGCTCCTGTTCGCGACACCGATCACCCTGTTATTCACCCCGGCGATGCTGGTGCTGCTGGAGCGATTCGCGCGGAGTCGAGGGAGCTCCACGCAAGCGAGGGGCGACCTCGGCCCGGAGTGAACTCGATCGATTACCGCGCTAGCAGTCTGTCGGACTTAGGGCATCGTAGCGAGGCGAGTGGGAATCGAGGCCAGATTTTCGATCATCCGGGGAGAATAGTGGTGACTATTTGACGAGGAGGATCGGCAATATGGACCGATTCCCACTTGCCGCAGTAGATGAGCCTAAGTCCGACAGACTGCTAGACTGCGGGGCTTTCCACGTGCGGGATCGATATGGCCAACAGTACCGGTACAGGCGCACTGTGCTTCAAACACGCGACAGGCCGGAGTGTGCACGGCGCATGATCGGTCGATCGCTATTCGCATCGAGTGCAGATGACCCGGATACGGTTTCGTTACACCAGGCCCGTCTGGATCACGTGTTCCAGTGCATGAAGCAGGCCGGCGCCCGCCGCGTACTCGATCTGGGCTGCGGTTCCGGGGCGCTGTTGGCGCGGTTGGTGCACGAACCGCAGTTCGAGCAGATCATCGGACTCGAAGTCTCGGGCGAATCGCTGATCGAGGCCCGGGACGCGTTGACCGCGTGGCAGCGAGGGCCGCAGGCGCGGTTGCGGTTCGTGCGCGGTTCGTATCTCGAAAACCACGATGCACTGGCGGACTTTGATGCCGCGGCGATGGTCGAGACGATCGAGCATATCAAGCCTGAGCGCCTCTCGCGGCTGGAATCGGCGGTATTCGGCGGGATGCGGCCTCGCCTCGTGTGCGTGACCACACCCAATCGGGAATACAATCCGCTGTTCAATCTCTGGCCCGGACAGCATCGCGAACCGAGCCACGAGTTTGAATGGGATCGTTGCCGGTTCCGTCGCTGGGCGACCGGTGTGGCCCGCCGCAACGGTTACCGGGTAACGTTCGATGGCATTGGCGACTGGCACCCCGAGCTCGGCCATCCCACCCAGAGCGCGACCTTCGCAAGGCGTCAACGCGAGTCTGACAGCAACGCATCGGTGGCCAGCGCCGGCTGATGCCATGGCGGACGGTCGCGGCGTTTTCGGCACCCCATTGCGGAACGAAGCGGATGAATGTCTGTCGGGGCGCGTGCGCAAACCCAGGAGCCGAGAATAACCATGAGCATTGAACGCCTCGACGAGGGTACCCGCATGAGCCAGGCCGTGATCGACGGCGGCACGATCTATCTCGCCGGCGAGGTCGGCGAGCCCGGCGAAACCGCCGAGAACCAGCCCCGGCAGGCGCTGCAACGCGTGGACGAACTGCTCGCGGGCTGCGGGAGCAGCCGCGAACAACTGCTTCAGGTCACGATATGGGTGGCCAGCATGGCCGCGCACTTCGACGAGGTGAATACAGTCTGGGATGCGTGGGTCCCGGAAGGCGCCGCACCCGTGCGTGTAGCGGGGGAGGCGAAGCTGGCGCTGCCCGAGCTCAAGGTGGAGATGATCGCGGTGGCGGCGCGGGCATGAGTGAGCCCGTGTCGAATAAACCCGAGTTGACGGACCGTTCGGGCTTCCCCCACTGGACGAGTGAAAAAATCCGCTTCCAGGATATCGATCGGCTAGGCCACGTGAACAACGTCGCCATCACCATCTATGCTGAATTCGGTCGTGTCGAATTCCTTGATGCCGTCATGTCGACCGCGCTGACGGGCGGTAATGGGCCGCTCTGGGTGATCGCCCGGCTTGATATCCAGTTCCGTGCACAGTCGTATTATCCGGGTACCGTGGATATCGGGACGCGCGTTACGCGCATCGGCAACAGTTCAATCACACTCGGCCAGGGTCTGTTCGTCGGCGAGCGCTGTATCGCCACGACCGAATCGGTGGTTGTACTGGTCGATCCTGACACGGAGCGCGGCACGGCGTTATCCGATGAGGTGCGTGACGCTGCACGGCCTTTCGAGTCGGCCGGATAAGTGTGTGCATTGCCGGCATTGCCCGGCAAAGGCGCCTCGATACGGTTAGCCCGGATCGCAATGCCGGGCAAGGCCGGCCTGCTTCCCGGGTTCCGCGTGCAGGCATGTTTGCAACGCAGGTGAGCGCGCGCTCGACCATCCGTACAAGTACGCATGGTCGGCTGGCGTGTGGCGTGGAAATATCCCGATAACGGCAGAAAGGCGATACGCCCGGCAGGGAATTCGCCACGCCGGCTGACCAGGGAGGATACGGGATGACGACTGCGACCGTGGCGGCGAATCTCGCGGCGCTCTGCCGCGACAATCTGGACCAGCTCGACCACATCGACGGACTGCTGGCACGCCTGGAACCGGGAGACTATACCCATCAGCAGGTTGGCGCCGATCCCATCGGCAGGCATGTGCGCCATGTGCTGGAGCACTATGAGAGCCTGCTACAGTGTTCTGGTGGCCGCATCGACTATGAGACCCGTGCACGCGATCCGGAGGTCGAAACGGATCCGCGGGTCGCCAGCGAGCGTATCGCCAGGCTCCGTGAGCGCCTGGCGGCGCTGCCCGAAACGCAGGGCCCCGCGTCGGTTCGGGTGCGGTACACCTCCGCCGACGATAAGCGGGCCCCCTGCGAGATCGAATCGACACTCGAGCGTGAATGCCACTTCGTGCTCAGCCATACGGTCCACCATATGGCCTTGATCGCGCTGCTCGCGCAATGGCATGGCCGCGGCCTGCCCGCAGGATTCGGTGTCGCCGGTTCGACCCTTCGCTACCGGGCGCAATCGGGCGACCCCGTGGCCGCGGTGCCGTAGCGCTGAGTCTCCCCGGAGCGGATTCTTAACCTGCCGCCCGGCGTCCGGATGCTGCCGGCATCCGGTAATCGCGAATAGCCCCGGGCGCTGGGACCGCCGCAGCGCCCGGGCGTGTCACCGTCAGGCCGTGGCGGCTGACAGATCGCGTTCGATTTCGCCCTGCAGCGTTTGCAGGCGGTCGCGCAGGCTTGGCTCGCCGGCATCGAAATCGAACGGCTCATGGTGGAGCGCGCAGATCGTGCCGAGGATCTCTTGGTCCGGCCCGCGCAGGGGGAAGCCCAGATACGTGCCCAGGCCGAACTGGACGAGGTCTTCGTTGCCCTCCCATTCCGGGTCGGTACGGGCGTCACGGACCTCGAGCGGCTGTCCCTCATTCACAACCTGTTCGCAGTAGAGCTTGTGGCAGCCGGGATTCACGCTCTTCGGGCCGGCATCGCCCGGGTGGTAGCTGTCGCGGCGAGGCCCCGCGCTCGCCGCCGTAACCATGTGCGTCGGAGTCGAGCGCATGATCAACAGCGAATCGATGCCGGTTTCGTGCGCGATGGCCTCGAGCGATTCCGTCCACTGCGGACCGAATCCCTCGTAAAACCCTTCGTCAAAGACCACAGCCATAATCGTGCCTCCACGTGGTTCGCATTCTCTCCCGCCGGTGATGGCCCGGGAGTGCGCGCCAGTGTCGCGAACGGTTCCGGCCCGGCCTATACGTAGTTCCCCATATTTCTCCCCCGGGGCCTTGGGGCTACATTCGGTTCGCAAGATGATTCCCTGCTGGGCACCGCTACGGGGGAACACTGCAGGCGCGCTGCAATGCGGATCACGGGCCGGGCCTCGCCGGCTCATGGACATGGTAATGGAGGTACTCATGAGTGAAGCCGATCGGTCAGCCCGTTTCCGCTACCGCCTGTCGGGCCGGCGGGAACGCGAACAGGACGTTTTCTTCGAGGATTCGCTGGATCCGGCGCTCTGGGGGCCGGGCGACGAAAAAGAGTGGGATACGTGCTGGCATACCGGGATGCCCGAGCGCGCGGCCTTCCGGGCAACGGCGCCGAATCGCACTGTTAACCATATACCAGGTAACAACTGCCTGACGATCAAGAGTCGCCTGGACGCTACGCTGCGCGCGATCCGCGAGCGGGCAACGGTAGCGTACGGCGAGGGCAGCACTTTGGCCCGGCGGACGGAATTCGTTCCAAGCGTCTACAGCATGCCGGGCGATTACCACGCGCTGCTGTCGGCGGCCACGGACGATCCCGATCAGCTGTGGATGCTGAAACCGAAGAACGGTGCCCGCGGGCGCGATATCCGGCTGCTCGACGATGTGGCGGAGACGCCGACCGATGATCGCTGGCTGGTGCAGGGGTATCTCTCCCGGCCGCATCTTATGAAAGACCGCAAGTATGTCCTGCGGCTCTATGTCCTGGTCAGTTCGGTCGAACCGTTGCGGGTCTACGTGTACGAACAGGGCTTCGCCAAACTCGCGTCCTGTCCGTACTCGCTCGAAGATCGATCAAATCCCTACGTCCATCAGACCAACCCCGATGTGAATGCGCACAACACCGACGCTGAGTCGCCGGTCGTATTCATCGATTTCAAGCGCTACCGCGCCTGGCTTCGCGAACAGGGGCACGACGATCAAAAGCTGTTCGAACGCATCGACGATCTGATCGCCCTGACCCTGATCGGGGCGCGCGAAAACATGCGCTCGGCGACTGATCGTTTCGGGGCGGATCCGCGCGGATGCTACGAACTGATCGGTATGGATTGCCTGGTTGATGAGGACCTCAACCCGTGGCTGCTCGAGTGCAACCTAAGCCCGTCGCTCGGGGTCTGTGCCGCCCCGGAGGACGGGGGCGTCGTCGAGGAGCAGGTCAAACACCGGCTGGTGAACGACATGGTCGCCCTTGTTGGTCTCAATGACGCCAATCGCCAGCGCGTGGGCGCGGACGGCTCGCCGGAAGAGCTCGCTGCGGAGGCTGACGCGGAGGCGGGCCGTGCCGGCGGGTTCCGGCGGGTATACCCGACACCGGAGCCGGAGCGCCACCTGCCGTTTTTCCCGTTCCCGCGCCGCGCCGACATGGTTCTGGCGCGCCACGTCGCCGGGCGTACCGTGGAGAACCCGGTCGCCCGCCGCTGGCGTGTCGCCGAGGTGATCGCCGATGACCAGCTCACGCTCTATGCCGAGGCCAGTGGCGAGGTCTTCGCGCCCAACCCGACCGCGTCGCTGATCTGGCTCCACGCGAGCGAGGGCGGCGATCCGGATACGGTCGTGCGCGAGCTCGTCGCCGCCAGTGGACTCGACCCGGACGGCGACCCGCAGGCACTGACCGCGGTTGAACGGCAGGTGTGGGACGCGTTCGCGGACTGGTCCCGCGACGGGCTCCTGATCCAGACATTGGCGGACGAGCCCACCACCGATTGGGCCGAACCATGGACCGACAGCCGCCATGCGCGGATCGACGGGGCCGAGCATCTCCATCGGCTGGAGTTGCTCTGTGGCGCGAATCCGCTGGAACTGCGTGGCTGGAGTCGACCGGCTTTCCGGCGTCTGGATCCGATCTTCCAGCCCCTGCGCAGCAGCGGCTGCGACGCGGCCGGCGTGCAGATCGAGATCGTGCGCTCGCGACACGGCTTCGATGTGATCACCGATGGTACGGCGGTCGCGGAGAACCTGTCGCTCGCGGCGCTGGGACCCTGGCTGGTGGAGGATTTACTCAAGCGCGCGCCGGAGTCCGGTGAGATCGCTTTGCCGGCGGCCCTCGTCCGGTTCAGCGCCGCGGTTGACGAGCGCGCATCGCGCAACGCGCTGGTATGCCGTGAGGGCGGCGATGGCGATGATCGCCTCGCACTGACATGCCGCGAGGTGGCGGGTGGCGGCGTCAGCGGTGGCGTACGGATCGATCTGGCGGAGACGGGCTGTGTGCATGGCCTCGGGTTGCCCCTGCGCCACACGTATGACCCCGCTGAGGCCGCTGATGCAACGCCCGGCATGCCGCTGTGGTCGTTCGGGCGTCTCGGCGCGCTGGAGGCGTCGATGCCGGAAAACCGACTGCAGTCGATCGAGGCCGTAATCATCGCTCGGACCCCGACGAGCCACCAGGGCGACGCACAGCCTGAACGCATCGGGTTCCATGCCGCGCTCGCGTATCTGATCCCGCAGGTTTATCAGCCGGACGCGGAACGCCCGGATCGACAGACAATAGCGCGGATCGCCGAATGGCTCAGTGAACGCCCGATCTATGCCGTTGATCGCGATGCCAAGGGGGAACGGATCGCGGAATTGATCCCGGCGGCCGACAGTGGTGCGGCCGTCGCAAACGAAGAGGAAACGGTCCGTACAAGTACGGATTATGCGGATCGCTGATAGCTGCCATGCTCAGCCACACATTACGGAAGGCCACGGTGCCGAAGTGATGGACACGCTGTGGTGACACCGCAATCGCTGGAATGATGACAAAAGGAGGAGAGCATGGGGGCACCGATGAATAGCGGGGATGAATCCCTCGATGCCGTTGGCCGGCACGCGCACTGGTTTGTTCGGGCGGCGTTCTTATCCGTATTCCTTTATACGGGGATCGACAAGTTCATGGGGAGCGGGATCGACGGATTCGCGGCGGTCATGGAATTACCGTACCTCATGGCGTTACTCGTAGCGCTTGCCGAGATCGGTGCCGGCGCGTTGATCGTGCTTGGAGGTCTGACGAACGGCTGGATTACCCGTCTTGGTGCCGTGATGACCGTACCCGTTATGTTGGGCGCGATCGTCATGGAGCACTGGGGGCAGTGGCATTTCATGGCCACGCCGACTCATCCGCTCGGGGGCATGATGTTCCAGGTCACATTGTTGCTCGTGGCCCTGTACATCCTCGTGAGGGGCAACGAATTCTGATTGTCTCCATGGTCACCGGCGATGAGCCGATCGAGGTGCATTTCGACCTCGTGTAATGCGACTTCGGTCGCAAAGTCTCAGGAGGAGATATGTCTCAAGAAGAAGCGCAACGGCAGCAACTGCTTCGCAGTCTGTCACGCGGTATCGCCTACGCGGCACCGGTGCTGGCACTCGTCGCGGGCGTGTCGGGAGGGCATGCAATTGTCTCCGATGCGGTCGCCGATGATGGGTACCAGATGACCGTGGCCGAAGCGGACGGCGAGGCCGAAGGTGAGGCCGGAGGTGAAGCCGAAGGCGAGGCCGAAGGCGAGGCCGAAGGTGAGGCCGAAGGTGAGGCCGAAGGTGAGGCCGAAGGTGAGGCCGAAGGTGAGGCCGAAGGCGAAGCAGAGGGTGAATCCGAAAGCGGCTATTGAACGGCCGCGGCAGGATTCACGACAGGTATATCGTACCGGGCGCTCTGCCGCCGTTTGTTCGAACGGCGGCATCGTCCGGTGCGGTATACTTTTTTGTTTTCGAACCATCCCCCCAGTGCGGACCGGCCGGTTCCGGGGTGTACCGATCGTGGTGACCGGTGACGCCGACAGTCCTGATGGGAACTGACCCTACCGCGGCTGCGCAACGCAACCCCTGCGGTTCACCCGGGCGTCCCAAGGCAGCCCGGCTGCAGGCGATCGGCGGGCGACCACGGCGAGGCGCCACTCGCCGAAACATCCTATAGCGGCCGCTATCCGAAGATCGTCAGATGCCATCGATCAGGAGGCACTCGTGCCGTGTGCGGGCGGCTGACACTGCGGCCGTCATGCGCCCAGGGTCGACACCGCGGCATGTGTTCAGGATCATGCTGGTCTCGTTGACGCTCAGGTGGTCGCGACGCCACGCGCCCTCGCGCGGACGCGGTGTGCGGCGGGCGATGGCGCATGGCCTATCCGACAACCGATCCCGACCGGCGAACATTCGATGATCCGATTCGAGTCCGTGACCAAGCGGTTTGACGACAGCCCGCCAGCGGTCGAGGCCCTCGATCTCGAAATACCGGATGGCGAACTGACCGTACTGGTCGGTCCCTCCGGGTGTGGCAAGACGACTTCGCTGCGCATGATCAATCGCCTCGAGGATCCGACCTCCGGCCGCATCCTGATGAACGGCAGCGATATCATGGGCCAGGACCGGATCCAGCTTCGGCGTGGCATCGGCTATGTCATGCAGACCTCGGGACTGTTCCCTCATCGCCGGATCGGCGCGAATATCGCCACCGTTCCGCGCCTGCTCGGCTGGCCGCGGGAACGGATCGACCGGCGTGTTGAAGAACTCGCCGAACTGGTGGGCCTGACGCCGGATCTGCTCGATCGTTTTCCGCACGAGCTTTCGGGCGGGCAGCAGCAGCGGGTGGGGGTCGCGCGTGCGCTCGCCGCGGATCCACCGCTGATGCTCATGGACGAACCGTTCGCGGCCGTCGATCCGATCGTGCGCACGCACCTGCAGGACGAATTGGTGCGGCTCCAGCAGCGTTTGGGCAAGACCGTCGTATTCGTAACCCACGATATCGATGAGGCGATCAAGCTGGGTGATCGCATCGCGGTCTTCCGCAATGGTGGGCGGATCGCCCAGTACGCATCGCCGACCGAACTGCTCGCGTCACCCGCGGATGATTTTGTCGTCGGATTTCTCGGGCGTGATCGCGAGTTGCGCCGCCTCGCGCTGATCGATGTCGCGGATGTCGCGGTGGAGGACGCCCCCGTCGTCACGCCAGGTGACAGTGCGCAAGCGGCCCGCGAGATCGCCCGGCGTCATGGTCGCGACTGGGTGATCGTGGTGGGCGAGGATCGACGCGTGCATGGGTGGCTCGCGCTCGATGCATTGACCGGCGCCGCGGTCGCCGACGCGGTGACCACGGCGTTCCGCTATACGGTGAGCGAGGGTGACTCGCTGCGCGCAGCGGTCAATGCAATGGTGGCCTCGACCATCGGCATCGCCCCGAGACTCGACAGCGAGGAGCGCCTGCAGGGTGTGTTGACCCAGGCAAGCCTGAACCGGGTACTGGCGTAGATCCCGTGCGCTGGTCCTGGATCGAAAGCAACACCGCTGTGCTGCTCGACAAGACCCTGGAGCACATGCACCTGGCCGGGCTGGCGATGCTGTTCGGTTTCCTGATCGCGTTCCCGTTGGCGCTGGCGGCGGTGCACTGGCCGCGGATGTATGGCACCGCGCTCGCGGTGACGGGGGTGGCCTTCACCATCCCTTCGCTGGCGCTGTTCATCCTGTTGATCCCGTTTACGGGGCTGTCTGTGACGACGTCGCTGATCGGTCTCACCATCTATACGCTGCTGATCCTGTTCCGCAATATCGTCGCCGGATTCAACGGTGTGCCGCGTGCTGTCAGTGAGGCCGCCCGGGCAATGGGTTACACCCGTCTGCGTCAGCTGTTCACCGTGGAACTGCCCGTCGCGCTGCCCGTCATCATGGCCGGTGTGCGGATCGCGGCGGTTACGACCATCGGACTGGTGACCGTGACGGCGCTGATCGGGCAGGGCGGCCTCGGGCAGCTTTTCATCAGCGGCTTCACGCTGCATCGCACGACACCCATCTTCGTCGGATTCCTCCTGTCGGTCGTACTCGCCGTGGTGGTCGATCTGGCCCTGGTCGGCGCGCTGTGGTTGCTGACGCCGTGGCGGCGGGGCCGCGAATGACCCTTCTCCGCGGCCTCATGTCGATGCGTTTTGCCTTGCCGGCGGTGGCGACGGTCGTCGTGCTGGTGGTGTTCACGGTCAAGGCCGCCGGCGCCGCTGCCGCGGGCGGTGAGGTCGGTATCTTCCTGAACACCGTCGACTGGTTCGCGAATCCGGCCAACTGGCAGGGTGACAGCGGAATCCCCGTCCGTGTCGGTGAGCATGTCTACTACGTCTTTGTCTCCATGCTCATCGCGATGCTGATCGCGCTGCCGGTGGGGATCGGGCTCGGTCATCTCGGCCGTGGTGGCCTGCTAGCGATCAATGTATCGAATATCGGACGCGCGGTACCGGAGTTCGGTGTGGTGATCCTCGTATTCCTGCTCGTGGGTTACGGCGATACCCCCATCCTGGTCGCGCTGGTCGCGCTGGGCGTTCCGCCGATCGTAACCAACAGCTATGTCGGCATGCGTTCCGTCGATCCCGACATCCGCCAGGCGGCGCGCGGGGTCGGCATGACCGGCTGGCAGAGCCTGTGGCAGATCGAATTGCCGATCGCGCTGCCGGTGATCATGGCGGGCATCCGGACTTCGGCCGTGCAGGTCATGTCGACCGCGACGCTCGCGGCCTACGTCGGACTCGGCGGTCTCGGGCGTTACCTGATCGACGGACTCGCGACGCGCGAGCTGACCCAGGTGGTCGGCGGCGCGATCGTGGTCGCTTTGCTCGCCCTCACCATCGAGGCTATTCTGGCCATTTCCCAGAAATTGATGGTTTCCGAGGGCATCCGCGGCTGAGCCGACTCCGGATGCCTTCGGGCCACGAAGGGACACCCGGACATCCCCCGGGATCGCTGCCAGATCCCTCCAACCCCCGGTCAATGCCGGAAAAGGAATCGTGATATGGGCATGAAATGGCTGCAGATGACGCTTGCGGGTATCGCACTGCTGACCGTGGCCGCTACGGCCGCGGGACAGCGCGTGGTCGTGGGATCGACCAATTTCGCCGAACAGTTGATCCTCGCCAACGTCTACGCTGAAGTGCTGGAGGATCGTGGCATCGAGGTGGAGAAGCGGCTCAATCTTGGTTCGCGCGAGATTGTCTACCCGGCGCTCAAGGCGGGCGAGATCGATATCCTCCCCGAGTATACCGGGGCGCTGCTGGCCCATCTGAGCGAGGGCGGCGATATCCCGGCGCGCCGGCCGGATGAAGTGGCCCAAAAGCTCCGCGAGGCATTGCCCGAGAGCCTCGAGATGCTGCAGCCGGCCGATGCGCAGAACAAGGACACGCTGGTCGTCCGTGCCGAGACGGCGCGGGAACATGATCTCGATACGTTCTCGGATCTGGCGGCGGTCTCGGGCGACATGGTCGTCGGCGGACCGCCCGAGATGAAGACCCGCCGTGTCGGCCTGGAGGGCCTGCGGGATTTCTACGGCATCGAGTTCGCGCAATTCCGCTCGCTGGACGCGGGTGGCCCGGTCACGACCGGGGCGCTGGAGAACGGCGATATCGATGTGGCACGCATGTTTACGACCCAGGGCGTGATCGATGCGCGCGGATGGGTCGTGCTCGAGGATGACAAGGAGCTCTCGCCGGCGCAGAACCTGGTGCCGGTTGCGCGTGCCGAAGCCCTCGACGATACGATCCGCAATGCGCTCAACGAAATCTCCGCGAGCCTGACCAACAGGGGGCTGCAGCAGATGAACCGGGCCGTCGGGGTCGATGAGCGTGAACCCGCGGATGTCGCCGGGGAGTGGGTTCGAGAGCACGGCCTGGTCGCGGACTGATCCGGGTTCGCTGCGCCGGCGGGGGCGCCCTGCGCCATGGGCGCGGGGCGGCGACCGCGTTCCCCTGCGGCCTGAGGGCTTCCAATAATCAACTCGCAATAGGACTCCCCCCAACACTGGTGAAGCGCACTCGGAGGCCCGCTGAGTCAGGCTTTACCGGTATTCGGGGGAGTGAATGGGGCGCGCGTATTGACCTGTCCTGCGCGCCTGCCTAGTATCACACCCGCTGTATGGCGCCGATTTGAATGCATCAGCTTGCGGGCGCCTTATAAATGCCGCTAAAGCGAG
>Ga0207714_1000722_pt1 | contig 22291 bp, 15 predicted proteins | sample PonA232FremontCA_2_FD_187270 | JGI IMG/M metagenome (GOLD analysis project Ga0207714, IMG submission 187270) | Marine sediment microbial community from Fremont, CA, USA - Pond A23 Sediment 2 (SPAdes) | ecosystem: Environmental > Aquatic > Marine > Unclassified | place: USA: Fremont, California...
GTTCCCGGTTCAGGGTTTCCGGTTGAATCGGTCCGGAGCGATGGTTCTGAGTCCTGGGTTGCTTTTTGATCGGGCCTCTGATGTCCGGCGTTCGATGGCTGGGTTTCATCAGGCCTGAGTTGCAATCCCGAAGTTTTATCCCAATCACGGCTTCAGAGTAGCAGCGTGGGAGCCCTGCTCCCATTCGGTGAATGTGTGAAAACAGACCTTGCTTGTTTGTTCTTCTCTATAATTCAATAAGTTAGCTCCAATTTTTTTAAAACAAGGTATTGCCGCGTGTATCTGCCCTCGGAAATCAGGCAACTCTTCAAGGGAAACTCTCGCGAATCGGTCTCCGTATACAAGAGCGGTCCTGGCACCCAATCCCTTTTGGCCAGGACAGCGCTGGACTACGGTCAGGATGTGGTCGTGGTGCTTCCCGAGGCCCGCTATCTGGAGGAGTTTGCCTCCCTTGTCTCCTTCACGGCCGATGATCCGCAAGCACCTGCCTTCTGGGACCGGCAGTGGATCGTCCTCCCCCCCTATTCCCCGAGTCGGGAAAGCGCAAATGAGGACTGGGCCGCACGATGGTCCTGCCTCTTCCAGCTCCGGGAAAAACGCGGACCCAGGGGGATCGTGCTCTCCCTGGACAATTTCCTGCCCTATCTGCCTCCCAGAAGGGTGCTGGACGAGGAGTTCGTCCTGCTCATGCGGGGGGAGGAGTGCCCTCCGGAAGAGCTCATGGAGAAATGCGCCGCCTGGGGCTACGAGCGGGTCTCGCTCACGAGCCGGGTGGGGCAGTTCTCCGCGCGCGGGGACATCCTGGACATCTTTCCTCCCGGATACGAACTGCCCCTGCGTTTGGAATATTTCGGGGACACCCTGGAGAGCATCCGCCTTTTCCAGCCGGTCAGCCAGCGCTCCAGTAGCGAGCTGAGCGAAGCGGTGATCCTGCCGGTGGCCCCGGCGGTGCTGACCACGGAGGCCATCAAAAAGGCCCAGGGGGTCTGGGAGCATTTGTGGACCACCGGGCGTCTGAGCAAGACGGCGATGTCCGGTCTGAAGGAGGGGGTCCTGAACGGGGATACCCACATCCCGCCGGGCCTTTTCTATCCCGATCCGGCCACGATAGCGGACTGGCTGCCCAGTGACGCGCTCACTTTCCTGGTCGACCCCGGCAGGGTGCGTTCCACCCTGGAGGAGGTGGAAACGAACTGGACCGAGCGCATGGACAGGGAGGCCGAACAGCGCGGCTGGGCCCTTCCCGCTGATTGCGTGGTTCAGCCCCGGAACAGGGCGCGCGGGGAGCTCCTCTCAGGCAGGCAGGTCCTTTTCGAGGAGTTGCCTCTGGGGGATCGGAACAAGGGTGTTGAGCTCCCGGAAAAGCGCTACGACTCCTTCGCGGATATCTTTTGGCGGCCCGATCAGCGCAAGCGCCCCCTGTCCGCGCTCACCACGGCCCTTTCCCAGTGGCGCGAGATCAAGCATCAGATCGTGCTTCTCTTTCACAGCGAGCATTCCCGCAATCGGCTCTTCAAGTTGCTCGAGGGCTCGGACCTGTCCTTCAAGACGCGCTATCACCCGGGACAGTCCGGCATTTACGCCCTGATCTCCGAGTTCCACGCCGGCCTGGATCTGACCTGGAAGGATACGCTCATCCTCTCCGAGGACGTGCTCCAACCCTCGGGCCGCAAGGAAGGGGGCAAACGGAAGGCGGACACGGAGTTCCAGGGACTGGAGCGGCTGGAGGAGATCCAGCAGAACGATCTCCTGGTGCATCGGGATTACGGGGTGGGGCAGTTCGCCGGGCTGACCCGCATGAAGGTGGATTCCGGAGGCAACGACTACCTGGTGCTTGTGTTCGACGGAGGGGACAGGCTCTATGTTCCTGTGGATCGGCTGAATCTGGTCCAGAAGTACAAGGGCCCCGAAGGGGTGACGCCCTCCCTGGACAAGCTGGGCAGCAATCGATGGGCCAAAACCAAGGAACGGGTGCGCAAGGCCCTGGAGACAGTGGCTCACGACCTGGTGCAGGTCTATGCCTATCGCACCGTGGCCAAGGGGTTCGAGTACCCGGTCGAGGACGAGCTCTACAGGGAATTCGAGGCCACATTTCCCTTTGAGGAGACCGCGGACCAGGAAAAAACCATATCCGAGGTGGTCAAGGACATGGAAAGCCCGGAGCCCATGGATCGCCTCGTGTGCGGGGACGCGGGTTTCGGCAAGACAGAGGTGGCCATTCGGGCGGCCTTCAAGGCCGTGTCCGCGGGCAAGCAGGTGGCCCTGATGTGTCCGACCACGGTCCTCGCGGATCAGCACTATCAGAACTTCAAGAGCCGCATGGAGGATTTTTCCGTACGGGTGGCCCTGGTGAGCCGCTTCGTGCCCCAGAAGCAGCAGAAGGAGATCCTGAGCGCGGCAAGCCGGGGAGAGATCGACATCCTTATCGGAACGCACCGCCTCCTTTCCGAGGATGTCCACCTGCCCCGGATCAGCCTGTTCATTCTCGACGAGGAGCAGCGGTTCGGCGTGCGGCACAAGGAGAAGCTCAAGAAGCTGCGCAAGAACCTCGACGTCCTGGCCCTGACCGCCACCCCCATCCCGCGGACGCTGCAGCTTTCCGTGTCCGGCATCCGGAATCTGAGCGTCATCGAGACCCCGCCCCAGGACCGCAAGCCCGTGCATACCTCCCTGGTCGAGAGGGATCCGGAAGAGCTCAGATCCGTTGTCCGCAAGGAGCTGGACAGGGGTGGACAGGTTTTCTGGGTCTATAATAGAGTTAATGGATTGCTCCGGGTACAGGAGTACGTGCAGTCCCTTGTCCCCGAGGCCCGGGTGGGTGTGGCTCACGGACAGATGCGCGAGCGGAGCCTGGAGGACGCCATGTACGGGTTCTGGAAGGGGGACTATGACATTCTGGTGTCCACTGCGATTATCGAATCCGGGCTGGACTTCCCCAAGGCCAACACCCTTATCGTGGACCAGGCCCAGATGTTCGGCCTGGGCCAGCTGTATCAGCTTCGCGGCAGGGTGGGCCGAGCCACGGAACAGGCGTATGCCTATTTCGTGGTACCCTCCGTGGACAACCTCGGTGTCTCCGCCCGCAAAAGGCTCCAGACGGTCCTGGATCTGGACTATCTCGGAGCGGGCTTCCAGGTGGCCATGGAGGATATGCGGCTCCGGGGAGCCGGGAACATCCTGGGCGAGACCCAGTCCGGCAATATCAGCAAGGTGGGGCTCGATCTGTTTCTGGAGATGCTGGAGCAGGAAGTCAGACGGGTCAAGGGCGACGAGACCCTGCAGCAGACCGAGCCCGAGCTGAACATCGGCTTCGAGGCCAACATCCCGGCGGAGTATATCCGTGAGGACAGGGAGCGCCTGAACTACTACAAGGCGATCTCCTCCTCCAATAGCTGGGAGGAGCTTGAGCAGTGGCGGGAGGAGCTCAAAGACCGCTTCGGCACGCCGCCCCAGCAGGTGCAGAACCTCTTCGCGGTCCTTGGTCTGAAGAAACAGCTCGCGTGGCTCCAGGTGGAAAAGGCCGACCTCCTCGCAAACCGGGTGGTCCTCAACTGGTCCCAGAACGCCCAGCCGGTTTCCTCGCAACAGATGGTGCACTGGGTCCAGCAGCACCAGGACCGGGTTCGCTTCGAGCCCCCGGCCAGACTGGAGTTGCGTTTTGCCGGCAACTCGAGTATTGCGGAGGAGTTACAGCAAATAGAAGAATTGTTGAGTGAATTGGCCTCTACGGCCAATGCCCTGGAGGAACAGCGTGATACGTCGCATTGATTTTCTGGCGAGCTTGTTGGCGGTCTTGTTGTTTTTGGTGTGTTTTCCCCAGGGTCAAGCCGCAACAGTGAACGAGATCGTGGCTGTTGTGAACGGGGAAGCGATTACGCGCTACGAACTGCAGCAGGAGATGCGGAATTCCCCCGCCCAATCCGGCACGGGGGTCATGGGGCTCCAGAGGGACAAGGACGGGGACAGGGAACGGAAAGTTCTGCGCTCCATGATCAACGAGACGCTTTTCGTCCAGGAGGCCGATCGATTGGGGATGTCCGTCCCCGATGAGGTTGTTCGGAGCCGGCTGGAGCGGGTCCGTCAAGAGAACGGCCTGAGCCGTGAAGAGCTCGAGGAGTATCTGCGGGAGCGCGGGCGGGATCTGGACCAGTTCAGGGAGACCATCCGCAGAAAGATCAAGGTCAATCGGCTGCTCAGCTCCATGGTGCGGCAAAAGGTGGTGCTGACCCAGGAAGAGCTCCGCAGCTACTACAAGGAGCACAAGGACGACTTCCTTCCCCCCAGCGAGGTGGAGCTCTCCATTATCCTCATGCGGGACAGGCAGGAGCTGAAAACCTTGCGTGCCAGGATCCGGCAGGGGGAGGTCGCCTTTTCCCGGGCGGCACGGCGCCATTCCGTCGGCCCCGGAGCCGAACAGGGCGGAAACATGGGCACAGTGGCCTTTGACGATCTCAACCAGCAATTGCGGGATGTTGTTCTGGATCTTGAGTCCGGGCAGATGAGCCAGGTTTTCCCCTTCCGGAATGCCCAGGCCCTGCTGCGTCTGGAGAGGATGCAGTCAAGCCAAGGCGAGGAGGCCTTTTCCCGCGTTCGGGACGAGGTCCGACAGGAAGCCTATAGCCGCAAGGTGCGCCAGCGCTTTGAAGAGTATGTGGACAAGCTGCGCTCGCAGGCTGTGATCGATAAACGGCTCTGAGAGGATGCGTGGTTTGCTTAAACATCCAGGGATCCGGGAAACGGAGCAAGAAGGCGAAACCGCGGGAGCTGAACAGGGCGCGTGAAAACGCCCAAGGGATAGGGAGCCGGCTATGAGCCTCATGGAGATCGGACAGACGCTGAAAAAAGAGCGCAAGCGGCAGCAGCTTTCCCTGGAGGACGTCTACGCCACGACCAAGATCGGTATGGATATTCTTCGGGCCATCGAGGAAGCCGATCTCAACCAGATGCCGCATCTTGTCTATGCTCGCGGATTCATTCGCAACTATTCGAATTTCTTGGGCCTTTCCGGCGAAGACATGGTGCAGGCCTTTGATGAGGCTATGGAGGTTGAAGCGGTCCAGGCGACCCACAGGCACCGGGGAGCCGGAACACGAAAGTCCGCAGACGAAAAGGCCGGTAAAAAATCCGGCAACAAGGCTCCCGTCGGCCTGGTCCTGCTTCTGGTTCTCGTTCTCGCCGGGCTTGTGTATTATTTCTTTCTGAGCCCGCCTGCCGAGCAGCCGCGGAAAGAGAGTCCGGCTATTACGAAAAATGCTTCCAGCGAGCAAGAGCAAGAGCAAGCGGAAATGGGCCCCTCTGAAGAGGCCAACGCCTCGTCCGGCGAGAGGGCGGCGGGAACGAACCGCTCCGCTGCCACAGCCTCCGGGGTAAGCGACGAGGGCGAGTCCGAGGAGGAAATCGGGGAATCCTCGCAGTCCGGGCAAAACGGGACCTCTCTCGCCCGGTCGGAAGCTGAGCAGGAGGTCGAGGCCAACCGTTCCACCCAAGAGGACAATGCCACTGCCCGCCCGGCGAGCCACGAGCTCCGCATCGCTGCCTCCGAGGCCTGCTGGATCAATGTCGATGTGGAGGAGGGTGTCCGGGATTTTTATCTCGAGCCCGGTCAGGAGCGGACGGTCCAGTTTCGGGGCACGGGATCCTTTATCCTGGGCAATGCCGGTGGCGTCACCTTGTATCTGGACGGGGAGGAATACTCCGTTCAGGCCGAATCCGGCGAGGTCAGGGAGATTACCCTCCCCTGACCCGTGAGGCTGGTGTGCCCCGATGCTCCCCGAGGAGTTCAGTCAGGATGTTGTGATCCTCAAGACAGGGCGTTTCCGGGAAGCCGATCTGTGGCTGCGCTTCCTGGCCCCGGACCGGGGAGTGATGACGGCCTTCGCCTTCGGGGGCCTGAAAAGCCGCAGGCGGTTCCCTGGCTGCCTGGAGCCGCTGAGCCGAGTGCTTTTCAAGATCGCCAGGCAGCGCAATTCCGGATACTATTTCCTGCGCGAGGGAGCCCTGCTGGACCGGTTCAGCGAGCTGCACAGACACACCTCGAGACTGGGCATGGCGGTCAACTGTGCCAAGTTCGTGGAAGCCGCTCATATCGGGGTCGAGGGCTCGGGCAGGGTCTTCGCTCTTCTTCGGGACACCCTGAGCCTGCTCAATGAGGCGGATCACGTTCCGAGCAACCTTCCCCTCTATTTCCGCGGCAGGCTGGCTTCGGACTACGGGTATCGTCCGGAATTCGGCAGGTGCGTCTCCTGTGGCGCGGCAGCATACCGATTGGAGCGCGCGGGATTTTCCCTTGCCCGGGGCGTCTTGAGCTGCGCCGGCTGCGGTCTTTTATCCGATGCCCGAGTCCTGCCCGGAACCGCTCTTGCGCATCTGGACCGCATGCTTACCTGCGATCCCTCGGAATGGGCCCTCCCGGGAGAGGGAGACGCACGTTCCCTGCAGCAGGCGAGCCTCCTGCTGGAACAATTCGTGGAATACCACATGGGACTGGTCTGGGACTCCGGACGATTTCGGCCGGCGGAAGCCGGGCCGTCGGGAGAGCGGTAAACGGCCGCATGGATCGCGGCCCCGCATTTTCGAGGCCGGTGAAGAATTTTTCAGGTCCGACTTGGTGGCCCTTTTCCCTTGAACCCTGACCTACTGCCGGGAGAGGAAGTACTATGCATTTTCAGGACGTGATCATGGCCCTGCACCGCTATTGGGGGGACTACGGATGCGTGTTGCATCAGCCCTATGACGTGGAGGTCGGCGCAGGGACCTTCCATCCGGCAACCACGCTCCGGGTGCTCGGTCCGGAGCCCTGGAAGACGGGCTACGTCCAGCCCTCCAGGCGGCCGGCGGACGGACGTTACGGAGAGAACCCCAACCGGTTGCGCCAGCACTACCAGTATCAAGTTATCCTCAAGCCGGTGCCCAACAACACCCAGGAGGTTTACCTCCAGAGCCTGTTCGCCCTGGGCATCGATCCGGCCAAGCACGATATCCGTTTCGTGGAGGACGACTGGGAGTCCCCCACTCTGGGTGCCTGGGGCCTGGGCTGGGAGGTCTGGATCGACGGCATGGAGATCACCCAGTTCACCTATTTCCAGCAGGTCGGCGGCATCGATCTGGAGCCGGTCAGTCTGGAGCTGACCTACGGACTGGAGCGGATCTGCATGTATCTGCAAAACCGCGAGTCCGTCTTCGACATCTCCTGGAACGACTACTGTACCTACGGCGAAATCCATCAGCAGACGGAATACGAGTATTCCAAGTACAACTTCGAGCACAGCACCACGCAAATGCTCTTTTCCTTTTTCGACGAGTGTGAGCGGGAGTGCAGCATGCTCTGCGAAAAGGAGCTTCCCTGGCCGGCGTACGACTACTGCTTGAAGTGCTCCCATCTGTTCAATCTGCTCGAGGCTCGCGGGGCGATATCCATCACCGAGCGCACCAGCTATATCGCCAGGGTCAGGCATCTGGCCTCGAATGTGGCCGGCTTGTACGCCAAGCAGCGCCGGGAGTTGGGCTATCCCATGCTCGCCGAGCAATAGCCGGAATCCGAGGTCATTTCGCCAGGCGGTCTCGGGAGCGGGCTGTGCCATACAGCTCTGCCGGCCCGTTCGCAAAAGGGGCTGAAAGAGCCGCAGCCCAATTTGATCGCGTTGACCACCTGCTCGTTTTATCCCATTGTAGACGGTTTGGCTTTTGCGCTTCTCGAGCGGCGCATGGAAGCGAAGCAAACAGCATTGCGGGAGCGAGCAAGGAGCAGAGTGACGGGGTTTTCCCCGCAGCAACAAGGTGGACGCGATCGCCACGTTCCGCGGAAAAGCACGATTGTTGCCGCAATAGCGGTCACGAGTAATATTCAGGACATAAGCTGTCGGGGAAAAGGAGCTATGGCAAACTACATTTGGGAAATAGGGACCGAGGAGATGCCCGCCAGGTTCCTGCCGGACCTGATGGACCAATTGGCGAATCTTGCGGCGAATTCGCTGCGGGATCTGGGCCTCGGACACGATGGAATCGAGACCTATGCCACCCCGCGGCGTCTCGTGCTCTGGATCGCGAATATCGATTCCCGGCAGGAGGTTCGGGAGGAGCTGATTGCAGGACCTCCCGTCCGGATCGCCTACGACGAGCAGGGCGAGCTGACCCGGGCCGGAAGCGGATTCGCCTCCTCCCAGGGCGTGAGCCCGGAAGAGCTCTTCACCACCAGCACGGACAAGGGGGAGTACCTCGCGGCCCAAGTGCGTCGCGGCGGCGAGGAGACAGTCAATCTTCTCCCCGATGTTTGCGCGGATATCCTGGACAAGCTCTCCTTTCCCAAGAAGATGCGCTGGGAATCCTCGGGCTTCCTCTTCGGCCGGCCCATACGGTGGATGGCCGCCCTGCTGGACGAGGACGTGGTCCAGGTGCAAGGGGCCTCCCTGACCGCGGACCGCTTTACCTGGGGCCATCGGGTCCAGGGTCCGGGGCCCTTCTCCATCCCCGGCGCCGAGGAATACTTCCGGATCATCCGGGAACAGGGGGCAGTGGTCCTGGATCGCGACGAGCGCAGGGACCGCGTCAAGCGCGAGGGCGAGGATCTGGCCCGGGAAAAGGGCGGCAGCGTGGTCTGGGAGGAGGACCTCCTGGAAGAGGTGATCGACGTTGTGGAGTATCCCAAGGCCGTTCTGGGAAGCCTGGATCGCAAGTATCTGGATCTTCCCCGGAATGTGCTTCTGACCTGTATGGAGAGCCACCAGAAGAGCTTCGGGGTGGAGGACGAGCAGGGCAATATGCTGCCCTATTTCCTGTGCACCCTCAATCTCGAGCCCAAGGATCTGGATCTGGTGCGCAACGGATGGGAGCGCGTGCTCAAGGCCAGGCTCGAGGACGCCAACTTCTTCTGGCGCGTGGACTCCCAGGCGAGCCTCGAAAAGTGGCGGGAGGAGCTGAAAAAGGTCGTCTTCATGGGGCCCCTGGGGAGCATGTGGGACAAGAGCGAGCGCCTGCAGCGCATCTGCCGCTATCTGGACGAGTCCCAGGACACCGGCATGGCCGGGGAAATCGAGCGTGCCGCCGCCATCTGCAAAACGGATCTCGTGTCCGAGGTTGTGGGCGAGTTCGACAACCTTCAGGGCCACATGGGCGGGATCTATGCCCGCCAGAAGGGCGAGTCCGACACCGTGGCCCGAGCCGTGGAGGAGCACTATCAGCCCGAGGGTCCCGAGAGCCCGGTTCCGGAGAGCCTGGGCGGGGCGCTTCTGTCCGTGGCGGAGAAGCTGGACAATCTGGTGGGCTGCTTTTCCCTGAACATGGTTCCCACGGGCGCTCAGGACCCCTACGCCCTGAGACGGCAGGCCCTGGGAATCGTGCGGATCATTCTGGAGAAGGGACTGCGTCTGTCCCTGTCGGACGCGATCCGCCGGGCCAGAGAGAGCTACGAAAGCTTTGAGCACAAGCTTTCCGCGGAGGACTGCCGCTCCGCCCTGGAGGATTTCTTCCTGCAGCGCGTTCGGGCCTACTACACCGGACAGGGCTACGCCACACGCACCGTGGAGGCCGCGCTCCAGTCGGGAGCGGACGACCTCTGCCTCCTGGACAGGCGGCTCAAGGCCCTGGACCGATTCAGCAGGGAGACGGATTTCGAGCCCGCGGTGCTCACCTTCAAGCGGGTGGACAACATTATCCGCAAGCAGGGTGCCGGGGAAGCCCTGGACGGTTCCTACGACGCTGAAAGCCTCTCCGAGCCCCAGGAAAGGGAGCTGGCCCGCTGTATCGAGGAGATGGGACCCAAGTGGCGCGCCCTCTGGCAAGAGGAGGACTTCGACAGCCTTCTGGCCCAGCTGCGCGAGTTGCGCCCCGTGGTGGACGCCTTCTTCGACAACGTCATGGTCATGACCCAGGACCGGGATCTGCGCCGCAACCGGCTCAATCTCCTCTGGGCCCTGCTGACCATGCTTTCCGGATTGGCCGCGTTCAGCGAGCTGCAGATCTAGGGCTCTTGAGCGAGCCATCCATACACGCAAAGAATACACTATTGTTTGCTCCACAGCACTAAGCGCTGGGCTTGACAGCGGGGCGACTTACCCCTTACAAGTAAGCGCGCGGAGGGCTTTTCCCGAGGTTTTGGCGGGAAAATGCCGAGGCGCAAAACGATTTCAAGGAGAACAGGAGGTCATCTTGGCAAATATCAAGCAGTCCCAAAAGAGGCACAGGCAGAGCGAAAAGGCGCGCGTGCGCAACAAGGCGGTCAGGACCCGGGTCAAGAATTCCATCAAGGAAGTCCGCTCCGCAATTCGCGTCAAGGACAAGGACCAGGCCCAGAGCGCGCTGCGGCGGGCGAATTCCGTCCTGGACCGCGCCGCCTCCAAAGGCGTGATCCATCGCAGGAAGGCCACCAGAAGGATTTCCCGGCTTTCCCGCAAAGTCGACGCCATGGAATAGCCCGTTTTTTTCGGGGACTGTGAGGCGGTGGCCGGGGCCCGTCCTTTGGCGCCGCCTTCTCCGACCCCGCATCGCTCCCCCCACGAGTGTTCCGGCCCCGGACCCTTCCTTCCGCAAGGACGGCCATCGGGCGGGACACAATCCATAGTACGCCCCGACATCCTCTTGCCTCATTCATGAATGTTGAACGGTCCCGCCATTACGCGAGCGGGGCATGAACTATGCAGCTCAAACACTCCACCAAACACTACCTCACGTTGCTGGGCAAGCTCATCCTTCTGGCCGGCTGCGTGGTCTATCTTTTCAACGGAGTGGATCTGGAGCGGCTGACCACGGCCATAGGGCGCTATCACAACGGAAAGATTTTCCTTGTTCTGATGACCATGGCCACGGGCTTCGTCCTGATGGGATTTCGCCTCTGGGATCTGGCCCAGGGAGCTCTCAGCCTGGCCAAGAGCGTCTTCGCCGAGTTCTACGGCTTTTTCGTGAACAATGTCCTGCCCGCCAGGCTGGGGGAGATGGCCAAGATCGTCTACCTCTACAAGAAAGGCGGAATCGAGGCCTCGCGGGGAACCGAGCTCGTTTTCTGGGAGCGCTTCGCCGACCTGAACGTTTTTCTCTTCCTCGTGGTCTTCAGCGCCATCATGACCGGGACCCTGGCCATCGTGATCCCCTTCGGCGTCCTGGCCCTCGTCATCTGGGGCATTCTCATTTTCTTCTTTCTCCGACCGAATTCGGTCTACCGCTTTATCCGGATCATCCCCGGCCGCAAGGTGGAGGACTTTGTTCGCTCCTTCCTGGAGTACATCCAGGCCCGAACAGGCAGCAGCGGCTACGCCAAGCTCACGGGGTATTCCCTGCTCATCTGGCTGGAGCATCTGACCGAGATTTTCCTGATCATCTACTGGATTGCCGGATTCGATCTGACCTGGACCCAGGGATTCGTCGTCTTTGCCCTGACCCTGACCGGCCTGTCCATCCCCCTCGCTCCCGCCGGTTTGGGAGTGGTGGACTCGGCCATCGTCTTTTCCCTGGGGCTGTACGGGGTGGGTCACAACGAGGCCCTGGCCGCGAGCTTGATCTGGCGCTTCATGCAGTACGCGATCACCCTCACCACGGCGCTCGTGGTGATGCTTCGCTACGGGGCCGGGCTCAAGGATCTGTGGAAGCGCAGAAAGAGCCAGGTCGTGGAGGAGAAGGGATAAAGCGAGCAATGGCACCAAGCGACAGGCTACAGGCTATAGCTGATAAGCAATTGGCTGGAGGTGATGGGCGGTGATACATGGCCATTGAGCGGCAAGGGATAAATTGAAGTAACTATTCATCACCTTACGATACCGTAAATAGTCACGGGGCCTTTTTTCATCTTGCACCTTCGTCTCTGGATTTTCTAACGCTCGCCACGTGGGGGCATCCCTGCCCCCACCCGACTCTCGTTCATTGCTGTTCTTCCGCAGCTTGACAGGATATCTACAGCAATGAGCTTTTGGCCATTAAGAGCATGTTCACGGTCGGGTTTCCCCCACGTGGCGAGCGAAGAAAATCGAACAGAGCCTCCGGTGAGTTGATTCCAAAAGACCCCGTGACCATTTACGCTGAGGCCAGAGAAATAGTGAATTGTTACAAATTGAAGGTCTCGGGGGCGGAATGGCCGACTGCGAGGGGGATCGACACATAGCCGGTGAATCCGGCCAGCGGCTGGATCGCTACTGGGCGGCTCGTTTGTCCGCCTCCGGCTGGTCCCGCACCGCGATCAAGAAGTGGATCGAGGCGGGCAGGGCCCGGGTGAACGACACGGTCTGCCGCGATCCCAGCTACCGGATCCGGGAAGGCGACGCGCTGGCCCTGGATGCGGAGGAGTCCCGGGAGAACCTGATTCCGGAGGCCGGCGCTCTGGATGTCCTCTGGCGCGACACCCATCTCGCCGTGGTGAACAAGCCTCCGGGCCTGAGCGTGCATCCGGGCGCCGGGGAAGAGGAGACGACCCTGGCCCACCGCCTTCTGCACCACTTCCCCTGGCTGCGGGCAGAGGGCGATAACCGGCCCGGCATCGTCCACCGCCTGGACAAGGACACTTCCGGTTTGATGGTCGTCGCCTTGAGCGCTTCCGGCCACGAGGCCATGACCCGCCAGCTCGCCGAGCGGCGGGTGGACAAGGAATATCTGGCCCTGGTCCACGGCCGCCCCGAGGCGGAAAGCGGTGAAATCACCATTCCAGTCGGCCGCGATCCGTTCCGGCGATACAGGATGCGGGCCACCCGCCGGGAAGGCAGGGAGGCCCGTACGAGCTATCGGGTCCTGCGCGTCTTTCCGGACAAGGAGATCAGCCTGCTCCGTGTCCGGATCCACACCGGCCGTACGCACCAGATCCGGGTTCACATGGCCCATCTGGGGCATCCCCTCCTCGGCGACCGGACCTACGGCCCCCAGGCCTTTGCCGCCTTCGGGCGCCGCTTCGGCGGCACGGTGGCGAAATTCGTCCCCAGGCAGATGCTGCACGCCTGGCGAATCGGATTCACGCCAGTTGGCTCCGGCGAAGCGATCGCGTTCACGCAACCCCTTCCCAAGGATTTCTGGCGGGTGCTCCTGCATCTGGAGAGACGGACCCAGCGCGTGGGAGTTACCGGCGTTCTGGGCAGCGGCAAATCCGCCTTGACCGGTCTGCTTTCCGGGAATACGATACCCACGTGGGATGCGGACGAGAGCGTGGCCAGGCTCTATGCCCCCGGGGAGCCGGGATGGGAAATGCTCCGCCGCAGTTTTGGACAGCGCTATGTCCCGGATGAGCAAAGCGAAGTGGACAAAAAGCGCCTCTTCCGCGATATGTGCGAGTCCGAAGCTCTCCGGCAAGAGGTGCAGGAGCTCATTCATCCCCTGGTCATGCGGGATCTGCAGGACTTTTTCCAGCGCTGCCGGGACCACGGAATGGCTCTGGCGGAAGTGCCGCTGCTATCGGAATCCGGCGGGCGTTTCAGAGAGCTCTTCGATGCGGTCGTCGCGGTCTATTGCCCGGATAGCCTGCGCAGAGGGCGTCTGCGGGAGAAGCGCGGGCTGGATGCGGAGACGATCCACTCTATGGAGTCCTGGCAGGCCTCCCAGGAAGAAAAAGTGCGAAACGCGGATTTGGTTCTGACCAATCCCGGAGACTGGCAGGGCCTGGAACGGGCCGCGGAAGACCTGCGCAAGGTCCTGGCCCGTCTGCGACGGCGCAAACTGCGCCGCTTTCTGGATTGGCTCAGGCAGTATCGCCTGTTCTGAAAAAAATTTTTGGCACATCCCGCTCTGCTCCATGCAGAGCCCGCCGGTTCGGATCCTCCATGTTTCCCATCAAGGACTACATCCCCCGCAGATACACGCCGCTCGCCCTTTGGGCGATCCTAGCCGCCAACGCCCTGGTCTTTGTGTTCGAGCTGAACCTGCCCGAGGATCAGCTGAATCAGCTCTTTCACATCCTGGGCGTGGTTCCAGCCCGCTACTTCCAGCCGGAGTGGGCGGAGTGGGCCGGTTATCCGGATACCGGGGTGCTGCCCTTTGTCGCGCACATGTTCCTGCACAGCGGCTTCTTTCATTTTCTGGTCAATATGTGGATCCTGGTCGTGTTCGCGGACAACATCGAGGACGTGATGGGGCCGCTGCGCTTTGTTCTCTTCTACCTCTGCTGCGGCCTGTTGGCCCTGCTCGGACACATGGCCTTCTTTTCCCAGTCCACGGTCCCGGTTATCGGCGCCTCCGGAGCCATCGCCGGAGTGATGGGGGCCTATATGCGCCTCTATCCCCAGGCCAAGGTGCTGACCCTGATCCCCATATTCTTCTTCCCCCTATTTATCAATCTGCCCGCGCTCATCTTTCTGGGGCTGTGGTTCCTGATGCAGTTCTCCTCGGGAGTCGTTGCGGCGGTGGGAACGCAGGGCGCGGGCGGTGTGGCCTGGTGGGCCCACGCCTTCGGCTTCGTGGCCGGGCTGCTCCTGATTCCCTTGTTCAAGGTGGATGCTCGGTGTTACTACTGCCATCCCAGAAGCGGGGGAGGGGACGATTTTCATTTTATGTAGGTTCCCCGTTCGGCGTTCAACGTTCCCCGTTGAGGGTTGGGGCTCGGGGAGTATTTCAGGTTTTTGGGCAGGGTTGCCGATTGGAGGGTGAGTATAGGCTTTACTCTTCCACGCCATACATCCAACGATGGAAGAAGGACCAACGCTCGGTTGATGTGTTGTTTGCGGAGTTAAGGGCATGAACCAACGTTTCTTCAAGGGAAGAGCAGGCGAGGCAATACGCAAGACCCCAAGCCTTCAACCATTAACCCCAAACGTTGAACGTTGAACGCTGAACGGGGAACGGACAACGGGGAACGAAAATTCAGAAAAAGGACGATCTATGCTGCAAATCAAGGATCTGCACGTCAATGTCGGGGGCACTCGCGTTCTCAAGGGAGTGAACCTGGAAATCGCGGAGGACGAGACCTTCATCCTCTTCGGCCCCAACGGCTCCGGAAAAACGACCCTGCTCATGACCATCATGGGCTTTTCGGGATACGAGGTCACCCAGGGCTCCATCCATTTCCGGGGCAGGGATGTGACCCATATGCAAACCAACGAGCGGGCCGAGCTGGGAATGGGGCTTTCCTTCCAGCGGCCGCCGACGATCAACGGCCTCAAGACCAGGGAAATGGTGCGCATCTGCGCCGGCGAGCGGGATGTGGACATCGATGAGCTGGCTCGCGAGGTCAAGATGGAGGACTTTCTGGAGCGGGACATCAATTCCGGATTTTCCGGAGGGGAGCTCAAACGCTCAGAGCTGCTGCAGCTCATGGCCCAGAACCCGCGGTTGGTTCTCTTCGACGAGCCCGAATCGGGAGTGGATCTGGAGAATATGGCCCTGATCGGCAAGATGGTGCGCAGGCTCCTGGAACAGGATCTCACTCCGCGCAGCGACATGAGCATGAAGGAGCAGAAGCAGCGCAGGCATTCCTCCGGATTGATCATTACCCATACCGGATACATCCTGGACTATATCAACGCGGACCGCGGAATGGTCATGTACAACGGCGCCCTGTGCTGCGAGGCGCGGCCCAGGGATATTCTGGATCACGTGAGTACTTATGGCTATGAGGAGTGTGTGCGATGCATGAGGTAAACAAGAACAAAAAGAATGCGGGCCAAGGCGAAAACACGGAGGACGTGGACCTCTCCCGCTTCGACTTCCAAGGGGGCTCCGGGGGGGTGACCCTCGAGGATCTGCGCTCCATGAGCGAGGGGGACAAGCAGCAGCTCCTGATGGCCGGTGTGGACGTCTCGGAGAAGGATCGCAGCGGGACCTATCTGCACATGGACCACTCCAATGTGGAGTGCTCCACCTGCAGGGAAGGGGTCGAGGTCCTGGACATCAAGCAGGCCCTGCAGCAGTACGACGGCCTCCCGGAATACTACTGGCAGCTGGTGAATCCGGACAAGGACAAGTACACCCGCGAGGTCGCGGACAATCTGCACGGCGGCTACTTCATCCGCACGGAAAAGGGCGCCAAGGTCACCGATCCCGTGCAGTCCTGTCTCTTCATCAAGGGAGAGAATGTGGGCCAGAACGTGCACAACATCATCGTCGTGGAGGAGGACTCCGAGCTGCACATCATCACCGGCTGCGCGGTCTCCCACGAGGTGAACACGGCCCTGCACCTGGGCATCTCCGAGTTCTACGTCAAGAAAGGGGGCAAGCTCTCCTTCACCATGATCCACAACTGGGGCGAGGGCGTCCATGTCCGGCCCCGCTCCGTGGGGACCGTGGAAGAGGGGGGGGTGTTCCTGAACAACTATATCCTGCTCAAGCCCGTGGAGTCGGCCCAGCTCTATCCCTCGGTCTACCTCAACGGCCAGGGCGCGGTTGCCAGGTTCAATTCGGTCATCGCCACACCGCCGGGATCCTATGTGAACAGCGGCAGCAGGGTGGTCTTAAACGCCGAGGACAGCCGGGCGGAGATCATCGCTCGCACCATCACCACCGGCGGAACCATCATCAACCCCGGGCACATCCAGAGCAACGCCACGGATACCAAGGGCCATCTGGAATGCAAGGGGCTCATCCTCCAGGACGGGGTCATCCACGCCATTCCGGAGCTGGACGGCAGGGTTTCCGGAGCGGATCTCTCCCACGAGGCGGCAGTGGGCAAGGTGGCCCAGGAGGAGATCGAATACCTCATGGCCCGGGGCATGGACGAGGAGGAGGCGACCTCCACCATCGTGCGCGGCTTTTTGAGTGTGGACATCCCCGGGCTGCCTCCGGATCTCAGGGAGACCATCAACCAGACCATCCAGGAGTCCGGTGAGTCCATGTTTTAGCCGGGATTGGACGGGGACTTGGCCATCTCCATCGTTGCTGCGTAATTTTGAAATCCTCATGTATTTCTATACACTTCGGTTTCAAAATTTCTTGCGCCTCGCATATGGCCAAGTCTCCGTCCAATCAAAGCTTTGGCTTCAGGCAAACGAAATTCTTGATGCTTATTTCAAGGACGCGAGCAGATCTCCGATCTGCAGGGAGCGCGCTCCGTCGAGCCCGCTCTCGTGGAGCAGATTGTGGCCGCGCAGGTGTTCCATGCCCTGGCGCACGAACTCCTCGTGGCCGACATCGGGGTTGATTCCCGGGCAGTAGTCCTGGGCCATGTGCCAGCTCGACTCGTCCTCGAGGTTGCCTCGGAAAAAGGGCCAGGCCAGGCAAATGTCCGGTTTGACCGCATGGACGCCGCAGCCGGAGCCGGGATTGAAAAAGACGCAGCTGCCGTCCTCCCTGGTGGCGAGATAAAAGGTGCCGGAATCCGTTTTGAGGGTATAGCGTTGTTCAAACTCCCGGCGTGAGATGGCGAACAGCTCGCTCAGACGCTCCCGCTCCGAGCGGGAGACAACGATCCCCCCCTCTCCGTCGCAGCAACGTCCGCACATGTGACAGGTAAAGGCTTCTTCCGCCATGGTGTGTGGTCCAATCCCTTTTTGGGGTCCGTTGCAGAAAGCTTTATTCTTTTTCCAGGCGCAAAACGTGTTGTTCGGGGACTACTTGCCCCGCTTGAACATTTTCTCCAGGTCGGCGGAGGTGAGCTGGCCGCTCACCGGTCTGCCGTGGGGGCAGTACTGCCTTTCCGGACATTCCAGCCAGACCTGCAGCAGCTGGACCGCCTCGGTCAGGGCCAGGGACTCCCCGGCCTTGACCGCGTTCCTGCAGGCCATCAGACACCACAGCCCCTCAAGCCCCTGTTCGCCCTGTCGCAGGACATCGCGCAGGAACTCCCTGGCGTCGGAGCGGTCCAGGTACTGCGGGATGCCCTGGATGGACAGGTTTTCCCTGTCCTCGCGCTGAATGGCAAAGCCGAGCTCGCGCAGATTCCTGGCTGCGCCGTCCAAAACACTCTGCTCGCTGGGATGCAGACGAAGCCGCAGGGGCAGGGCGAGCCTTTGCGTTTGCTGTCTCTCCCAGTCCTGTGTGTATCTGGTATAGAGCACACGTTCGTGGGCGGCGTGTTGATCCACGAACAGGAGCTTGTTCGCGGAGTGCAGGATGAGATAGGTGGCCTCGAGCTGGCCCACATAGGTCAGATCCGGGGTGATCCGCGCCGTGGCGGAGGTTGCCTCGTCCTCCGGATCGCGGGAAGAAGGTGGTGTCGGCGTTGGTCCGGACTGCGGTCTTTCGCCGCCGTCCGGGGACGGTGAGGCATATGTGTCCGTCCGCTCTCCGAGCTCGGTTTCGGGGAGGCGCGGTTTCCGGGGAGAGCCGGTTTGTCCGGGGGGAAAGCTGCTAGGGGTTTGTGGGGCCGTCTCCGGCCCAGCAGCGGTCAACGAAGACTCGGCATCGGTGAGAACGGTTTGGACCGCGTTCACGAGCAGGGAATAGACCGCCTTTTCCTCGCGGAATTTGACCTCGGACTTGGCCGGATGGACGTTGACGTCCACCTCCGAGGGGGGCAGCTCCAGAAAGAGCACGGCCTGGGGATATTCCCGGGAGAGGAGCCTCCCGGCATAGGCCTGCTTCAGGGCGCTCAACAGGAGCTTGTCCTGGACCGGGCGCTGGTTGACGAAGAAGAGGATCCGGTCCGCTCTGCCCTGGGCCCTGTCCGGATGGCCCACGTACCCGCTGATCGAGGCGCCGTCCTCTTCCCGGTGAACGGGAAGGAGCGAGGTGGTCACCTGTTCGGGCCAAAGGGTCTCCAGGCGCTGCAACAGGGTCTGATTGCGCTCGAAGTCCAGGACTTTTCGGCCGCCGGAGGTCAGACGAAAGGCGCAGCCGCGATGGACCAGGGCCAGCCGCTGCAGCACGTCCTGGCACTTTTTGGCCTCGGTGCTCTGTTTTTTCAGGAATTTGAGCCTGGCCGGGGTGTTGAGGAAGAGATCCCGCACCTCGACCCGTGTTCCCTCCCGAACCGGAGCGGGGCGGGGCTCGGAAAAGGCCCCGAACTCCACCTCCAGGCTGTTTCCCTCGCTCCCGCCTCGTGGCAGGGAGGAGATCCGAAACCGGGATACGGAGGCGATACTGGGCAGGGCCTCGCCGCGGAACCCGAAGCTGGACAAATGCAACAGGTCGTGGACGGAGTCGATCTTGCTGGTAGCGTGCCGGGTCAGGGCGGAGGCCAACTCCTCCGGGGCAAGGCCGATTCCGTTGTCCTGGACCCATATCAGGCCCTGCCCCCCGGATTCGATGCCCGCCTCAACACGGTCGGCACCGGCGTCCAGGCTGTTCTCCGCGAGCTCCTTGAGCACGCTCGCGGGGCGTTCCACGACTTCACCCGCGGCGATCTGGTTCTGGAGCTCGCTGGGCAGAACGATGATTCCGGCGCGTTCCTCGGCTTCGTTCATAAGCGCCTATTGTTCCTGGGCTGCGACGCCCTGTTCCAGTTCTCCGAAGGGTCTCAACCCGATGGTGAGGCTCACTCTCTTTTCTTCCGGCTCCTCGGTATAGGTCAGCCCGAGCTTCCAGCACTGATCCAGGTATCCGAGGCGGGCCTCGCGCTCGATGAGCTGCGAGCTCTCGATATCACGCTCCTCGGAGTAGCTCAGCTGCCATCCGGGATCGGGCTCCAGGCTTGCGCCGTACCTAACGATGGAGAGATCCTCCTGATTCTTGCGGTGGACGTCATGTTCCAGCTCCCTGAGGTAGTCGTACCCGTAAAAGGCGGACAAGGGCCCGTGGGAGAGGTCCAGCATATGCTGGTGCTCGGTGATTTCCTCTATGTACGGGGAATACCAGGTAGTGCTCCGGAGCGAGATCCAGGTTAAGGGGGATATTTCCGATTCGAGCCGGATGTCCGAAAAGGGCCGTCTGGGGTAGGTATTCAGGTCCTCCGAGCGCTGCGCCTCGTTGATGTCGTAGCTTTGCTGCAGTTCGAGGTCAACAAGCTCGCGATAGCTCTTGGTCCGCTTAGTGCGTGTACCGTTTCCCGTAGCTGATGCGACGATCGTGTCCTTGCGCAGGGTGAACAGGTTGGTCAGGGAGTAGGTGATCTCGTTCCGCGCCGCGATCCGGTCCACGGAATCGTAGTCCGGCAGCCTGGATTGGTCCTGCTCCGGAATGTAGTCGTAATTGACCTGGGGCCGGAGCGTGTGCTTGAGCATGCTCCACTGCGAGGCCTCGCGATTTTCGGGGATTGCTTCGAGCCTTTCCGCCGGATTGAGCTCAAAGACCCGAAACAGCTCTGTGGTCGCCCTGCTGGAGAAGTCCCAGATGCCGCGCCGCTGGAATCGTTCGAGCTGCGGTCGGCCCTGTGATGTTTCCGGCGTGTAATAGACGGTCTCCCGCCAGCCCAGGCTGGGGGTAAGCGTGCCGTATGCGGACTGAAGCGGGAGGCTGACCCGGGGATGCATGTCCAGTCTGCTCCCCATGGTGGTGTCGTCCTTGCGGCGCCAGAAATAGATCGCCTGGTTCTGGGCCTCCCATTCCAGGGGGGTGTCCAGGAGCTGGGTCTGATGGAGGTCGAGATCGACCTGGGGCAGGCGCTGCAGGGTGGGATCCTTATTCGGATCGGTATTGAAGTAATTCAGATTCTGATTGTATTCCACCCGGGTCTGTAGCCCGACTCTCGCCCAGTTCCGGCTTATGGAGAAGACATTTTGGCGGATGGGATCGTCCCGATCGTTGATGTCTCGGCCGAAGCGCTCCAGAAAGGCCCGCCTGCTGTCTTCGAAGCCCAGGATCCCGTAATCGAATTCCCGCAGATAGAACTTGTCCGAGGCGAAATCCAGGTCCAGCTTGGTGCGCCACTGGGGGGAAATCAGGTATCCGTTGTACTTGCTCCGCAGCCAGAAACGGTGCGGACTGGGCCGTTCATAGTTGTCGAACTGCTCCACATCCTCCTCGTCCTTTTGGTCCTTGAGCCAGTCCACTCGGGCGAGGCCCTTGCTCAACAGATCGGGGGTGAATCTGTATTCCGCTCCCAGCATGGCTCCGCGCTTGCTCATGCCGTGTGCGGTAAGGGTCAGGTCCCGCTCCTGATCGATGACCTGATAATAGGAAAGGGTCACGGATTGCCCGTCCTGGGTGCTGGTGCTGAGATTGGGGACGAGGAATCCGGATTGGCGCGTTCGCTTGGCAGGGAGGAACATAAACGGGGAATAGAGCATAGGGTTGTTCCTGAGACGGAATCTGGGATGCCACATGCGCGCGTGTCCATCCATGACGAATGTGCCATGGGAACTTTGCAAAGACCAGTCCGGCACCTCTCCGTCGCATGAAGTGAGCGTGGCGCTTTTGAAGGAGTAAGTATCCGTCCCTGTTTTGCGGATCTCGCTGCCGGTAACGTAGATGTGCGGATCATAGAGGAAGAACTGGGCCTCCCGGAAGGAGCCGGTCTGCTCGGTGAAGTCGAGAAAGGCGTCCTTGGCCCGCGCGGAGTTTCTTTCCATTTTGAGCCGTACATTGTTCTCCATCCGGAGTTGTTCCTGGACCCAGTTATAGCGTGCGTATTCGGCCTGGAATCGCGTTTCCCCCTTTTTGACCACGATGTTGCCAAAGGCGTGCAGAGTGTTTTCCTCTTGCCGGATAACCAGCCGATCCGCCTGGAGTTGCCAGGGGTCTTCGGAGGTCGGGGAAAGGGAGAGAGAGGTCTCCTGCGCTGCATGCACCGGAAGGGAAATTCCAGGGAGCAGAACGGCCACGATGGCGAGGAGCACGAGCAGGGCAGCTGGAGATGGACGGATCTGTGCCACGGAGTAGTCCTCCCGGAGGATCGGTAGCTGTGTGTCCTTGCTGGTTAAAACGGGTCTCAACAGTCCGCGGTGCTGTTCGGAGGTTCTGTCCGCCGAGAGCCGGGCTGGCCCATAACAGATTGTGCCATTGTTTCCGGGCCTCGCCAAGGAATTAGGGTTGTAGCAGATCCCGCGGGGCGAGGCAAAGACGGCTTGGGGGTCCTGGAACCGCGTTTGGGGTATATGCGGAATGTAAGCCTTCACGGGGATCATCCTGCGCTTCTGCGACAGGAAGAGCACCCACCACAGAGGCACGGAGGATGCGGAGGAAGAAGCCTTATCCTTTGCCCTGAGACGGGGCAAAGAATAACAGGGCTCCGCTTGGCTCGAGTCCTGATTCGCTTTTACGCCGGGCTGAGCCCTTTGACTTTGCGGTAGCCCCGCATAGCCAAAAATCTTCCCTTGGCGTCCTTGGTGACTTGGCGGTTCAAATACAAACAGGTGCGATTGAACCGGTTGAACCGGAGTAACGCCCCGCTGTGGTCTCGTTGCGCTTTGAAAAAGCAGGCAAAAGAGGAGGAAGGTGGGGGAATGGCTTCTTGACAAGGCAGGCCCATGCGTTTAGGTTTGGCAATGCGCGGAGAGGTGGCCGAGCTGGCTGAAGGCGCTCGCCTGCTAAGCGAGTAACGGGGTAATACCCGTTCGGGGGTTCGAATCCCCCCCTCTCCGCC
>Ga0207714_1000725_pt1 | contig 22251 bp, 20 predicted proteins | sample PonA232FremontCA_2_FD_187270 | JGI IMG/M metagenome (GOLD analysis project Ga0207714, IMG submission 187270) | Marine sediment microbial community from Fremont, CA, USA - Pond A23 Sediment 2 (SPAdes) | ecosystem: Environmental > Aquatic > Marine > Unclassified | place: USA: Fremont, California...
CGAGGAGGCGATGTACCAGTCGAACTCGGGCAGGTAGCGAACCCAGGCGATCTTGTCGTACACATAATTGCCCGGGTCGCTGGGCCGGTCCCACTTGTACACCAGCTTGCCCTCCTGGGTCTTCGCCGCCCGGATAAGCTCCCGTCCAATGGGCTTGCCAGTGACCGGGTTTTTCAGATCGCTGAAGTTCGTTCCCTCGATGTTGGAATTGGGATGGATGATCATGTTCAGGTCGGAATCGAAGATATAGAGGTACCCGGTCTGGGCGATTCGCGTGTTGCCCAGGTGGCTCCGCAGCCGTTGGATAATCGCCTGTTTGCGGGCCTGGATTTCCTCCTCCACATCGTCCACGTAGACACCGGTCCCGATGACCCATTCCCGCTCGGGGAGGTGCTTGTAGTAGGAGAGCTTCTGGGAGGGCTCCTCTTCCTCCAATCGCCGCCACCAGTAGGTGTGGAACCCCTTGTTGTGCTCCCGGGCGCCCTCCACCATGGGCGGTACGATCAGATTGCCTCGGGTGTCCTCCTTCTCGGAGAAGTCCGCTCCGTGGAGCTGGGGGTCGGGATGGGAGATCAGGCGGGATTGGTAGTTGGCGATGAAGACGTAGTCGTTGTTGCCATAGGTGAAGTCCCGTACCGCGGTCAGAATCCGCTCTCGAGTCGCTTCGGGCGAAAGACCCTGGGCTTGGGCTTCCTGCTCGATGCGGTCAATGGCTTCCACGGCCACCTGAAGGATACGGCGCAGCTCCCTGCGCCGGGCATCCATGGCGGATTTCCGCCAGGCCTCAAGGTGACGGTGCTCGTTCTGCGCCATCTCGTAGATGTTATTGAGCACAATCCGGCCGGTACGCTCCTCCTGCTGCTCGACTGTGTCGCGAACCCAGGGCACAAAGGATAGGTAGCTCGCCCCCGTGAATATCAGCACGGCGACCACAATGGTGGAAAATGTTTTGAGAAAGAGCTTGGAATGGCCCATCTGATTCCTTTTTTTCTGGCGGAGGAGACAAAAGAATTCGTTTTTGGCCCGAGCAATAAAACGGGACAAGCAGCCTCAGTTTAAACGCCATTTCTCGCAATAGGAGGCCCTGGAGCGGCGAGTGAGCTCCTTGTTCAAGAGGCCGAAATCCGGATGGATCCAGGTCATGGAAGCTTTCACGGAGTTTCTTGCTCTGCGTCATTTGCGGTGAGAAAGAACTCTCGTCGGCACCTTCCCCGCCCCGCCCCGGAACGGTTTCCTGGTCACCGGGTGGAAGTGCTTCCCCATGAGACAGGATCCGAGCGCATCCACATAATGCAGCCTGCTTAGATGTTGGATCAACCGCAGCAGATACTCCTTGTCCGCTGCTGCCCCCAGAGGCGGACCGGCCAGGGCCGATCTGGAGTCACATAATGCACTGTGGGCTGCTCTCTGCGCGCAAACCAGGGAATCCGAACCTTCTGGGTCTCCTATCGGCTCCTTGAATGTATGATTAAGGAAAATCACCAAGTTGGAGCTGTTTTCGCAAAACTTTTTCCTATTGCCACAAAATTCAGTTGGATTAGGCCGCCTGGCTTGTCCTGGTAAATAATTGAACGATCTGCTCGGGTAGACTGTGGTCTTTTATGATAGACCGAAACCCAGGTAGGATTCGATCGCTGTCCTCCTTTGATTCCCTGTTATCAAAACCGGGATCCTGCTCCAGGGAGGCAAAGAGCTCCTCAAGGGTGGGTTTACCGTCAAGGAGAATCTCCATGTACTCCGGGTTATCCAAGTTTTTGATCAGCGGTGTCTCGGCCAGCATTGCCTGAAGCATCCGACGAATAGAGTTGTTCCCGGTTTTGCGGCGATGAGCTCTACGCAAGCCGCGAAAGAACTGCTCAAGAATGTTGTTGGTCCGCTGGGGATAAATGGTTACCTTGCCGCCGGGCGTATCTACCTCAATAGGATCTGCAAACAGCTTTTCGGTGTACTTATCGATCTGTTGGCCCATCTTACGGCAAAGGAGATCATTTGCTAATTTGGGGTCTTCTTTGAGGCGGAGACGGAATGCCTCTACCCCTTGTCGAATGGTGGACATTGTTTCCTTAGTTCCGTCATCATTGAGTCCACTTGTTCCATCAGCAGGGGCAATACGCATTGCCTTTCGCAGATCATCGAATATTTGAGCACGCCAGCGAAGATCCTGTACAGCCCTTACAAGTTCGGGGTCTTTGGCCGAGCCTGAAATCTTGTTGGCCAGCTTGCGAAGAGGTCGGCTGCCTTTGTCTCGAGGCACGAGCTCCAAGAGCTCAGGCAAACGACGGTCCAGCTCAAGCACTCGCTCAGCAAACTGGAGCAACGGCCTATCAAAGGGGAACCCGTAGCCGTTTCCGCTGTGTTTGCCATGTATAGCCCATAGAGCCAATGAGTAGGCTGAGACAAGAGGCAAGGATGACCTGTCTTCCGGTGGCTGTGCATCTGTGAGGGATTTCGTCAGCTGTGGCGACGCAAGACCTTGCTCCTTGAGCCGTTGTCTCATTTGTCGGATCAGGTAGCGAAGCCCTGTACTGGCCCCGTGCTCGCGGAGTCGATTCCTCAGTCGCCGATAGGCTGGGTCAAGAAAGTCTTTGCCGATGTCTCGCAGGAAATGAAAATGGCAGATAAAGTCTTTTACGTCGGGAAAGACCTCTCTCACAGCCTTACATGTCCCGGTTCCCATGTCATGGACACAGGCTGTAGGCGTCCCGTATCTCCTTTGAATCTCCTGCAGGAAAGGAACGATATGATCCCTGTGCTCGCTGGGGATTTTCACATTGTCCAGCACAAATTGGCTCAGGCTGTCCATTCCACTCATAAGCGCCGGCGCATCTCCTTCATGGGTGGCATCTAAATGGAGTACGTAGCCACCGGCCATTTGCATTCTTTGACGAATGCGCGGTGTGGCCCGGCGATGAGCAAGCGCCAGATAGGAAATGAACTTGCGGCCCAAATAGTCGATCTCGGAAGCACAAAGGCGTACATTGCGGGATAAGAGCTCGGTCTGGACTTCCTCAAGGCTGCGGTGCCGCTGAAACAGGGCTTGGCCAACAAACACCAGGACCTCAAAGGCCACATTGCACCGCTTCGGTACCATCTTGAGCAATGTCTCCGAGCCATAGACACGGGAGCATTCCGGACACTTGAGCAAGGTCTCGTGAGCTGTGAGCGGACCGGTCAAGGCAAGCACTGTCTTTTTCCTGGTTTTTTGCACCAGAAGAGAGGTGCCGCAGTGGCATTCCGTAGCTTCCGGAACAAACCGAACCACTGGTGGACATGGGAACAGGGCGGCAGGCGATACCCCTTGGAGCAAACGATCCAAGCAGGGCTTCAAGACCCCTAAGGCTTGCGCCCCGCAGTTTACGGAGTTTTTTTTACCCCATACTGCTCGAAGAGTCTTTCGATCTGTGCCGCCTTGACGGGGAGCTTTCTGTTGGCCTTCACTCTCTCGGCCAGTTGTTCGAAATTGGATTCCGGGTTGCGAATGAACTCCACCAAGACCCAAACCGCTATCTCCGCTGGAAGCGGATCCGGGGGCGGGCTTTGCCTGGCCATAGCCTGACGCTGGTTGTCCGCAATACGCGGATCCGCTGCCAAGTAAACATAGGAGCGTCCCGATTTTTCCCGTTGCAGCTTTCCGCGCCGGCAGAGTTGAACGAGCACTGAGTGGCAGCGGGTACGAAGCTTTTCGCCCAGCTCTTCCGCTGTCATCCCAGCAGAGCTGCGTGTGATCAGCTTGATCAGAGTATTGTTCAAGTTTCCGGCCTGCGAGAAGCCGATACCGGTGGAAAACCAAAGCCCGTCCCGATTGAACCGTGGAACCCAGGAGAGGGTATACCAACGGCCGTTGTGGGTGAAGCTCCTGTGGTAACCGACCTGGGTCAGGAAGCGCCGGACCGAGGGTATGGAGTAGTTGAGCTCCTGTGCCAGAGACTCGATGGTCCAACAGGGATGCTTTTCGAACAGGGAGGCAAGGCGTTGACCGGGCTGGACATTGGCCATACTGTCCTCCTGATAAAGTATTGCAATTGCTCTTCATGAAACGGTTACTGTGCAATACTTTATCAGAAAGCCAGCCCATAAACAAGCAAGAGCCTAGCATGGACGAACTTGCTCGTTTAGGTGTAAGCATAATGCTATCAGCGGGTTATGCGACATGGTCTTATCTGGCATCACAGAGCGCTTTTGCTCTCCCTTTCCGAACTCTTGAGAAAGTATAGCAGATCTTCCTGTCTAACTGATTGAAATATTTGAATCCAACTGAATATTGGAAACATAGCAAAAAGATATTCCTTTTCCGTCTGGGCCACAATCGAACCACAAAAAACAGGAGCGGAATTGGCGCAAACCAGCACTTACGCATCTGCGGCTCGCGCATGGACTTCACGCTCAAGCCCGGAAACGGGATCTGCTTGAACAGGGATATCCCTGACCCCCTGGATTGTTCAGGGAAGCCGAACATGACGCGTCCTCCGTTCAGCGGATTCCGATCCGGCAGCCGGTCCAGGGAAAGGGGATGACTGCCGGGACAAGAAATCAAAGGAGAATCGTCGTGCGCACAAAAACCCGCCTTGTTCCAACCACTTTCCTGCTGGCCCTGCTTGTGCTCGCCGCGGGCAGCCTTCAGGCACAGAACGCGACTGCTCCGGCCGCGAGACAGGACAATGCGAGCAACCAAACACTGGAACGTCTTGCGGTCAGAACAGCCAAGGAGTCGGGGAGGACACCCATCCAGATCAGGCATGAGAACACGGATCGGGTGGGACGACGACTTGTCTTCCACATGCGGGAACGATTCAATGAATCGGGGCTTTTCCGCTTGAGCGACAGGGAGGAGGAGAAGATCGTCCTCCATGTGAAAACCCGTACCGAATTCCCGGACAGGCCGGGAATAAGCTCCATCTACGCACTAACCTGGACTTTCTCCTACGGGGGGGATGTGCTGAGCAATTACCTGCGGAGTCGAACGGGCATTGCGGGCTCGGAAGCCCTCAAGAGCCTTGCCGAGGAACTGGCGGCCCAAACCCAGGAGATCTCCACCCGCTACAGCTACCTTTTCGAAGAGGACCAGTGACTTGTCCGTCTTGTGAAGGACGATAAAACGCCAGCCCGTTCCCGTCGGGCAAATCCTCCCGACGGGAACGGGCTGGACGGCTCAATACCCCTCGAGCGACCGGGCGCGCCTCTCGAGCTTTCCACCCAGGTCCCGGAGCAGCTCTCCGCCCTTGACTATTGACGACCGACGGCCGGCATCACCTTGAAGCCTTCTGTGCACCCATTCCGCAATGTAGAGTATTTCGGCCACATCCAGCTCAATTTCTTGTCCTGCCCTCTCCCCGAGCTGTTGCACCAGCATCTGCCTGGCATCCTCTCGGGCTGCGATGGCCTGGCTATAACGCCGGACAATCTTTTCCCGCTCCTCCTGCATTTCCCCGGATTCGCCCTCCTGAGCGGCTTCTCCGCTCTGTCCCAGCTTCTCCTCGATCTGACTCAGCTTGTAGTTGAAATGGACTGCCTTGTTGTCCGCCTCAAGGTAATCCGCGGTCAGGGTGTCCAGCTCCCGGTTTTCCCCCAGAGTGATAAAGACCGTGGAAATGTTTTGCAGATAGGAGCTCCCCAGTCGAAGCATCTCGGAAATATCTGCCTCTGAGAGCTCCTTCTCGCTTACCTCGCCCTCCGGGCCTTCCACGCGCCGGGTGCTTTCCCGGGCCTGCCGGATCAAAGCACTGACAAAGCTGTCTGAATAGAGATCATAGGCACTTTGCAGGATTTTAGGCTTTAAAAGATGGTCCAAAACCTCCTGTCTGGCCTTTTGCAGGGCGGAACTGGAATGCCTGAGGCCGGTCAGCTCAGTGCCGTATCGCGCGTTGATGGCACGCACGCTTATACGAAGCGTCCCTTTCTCCCGGGGATTGTCCATACCCCATTCTGGGTGATAACTGGACACCACGAAATCGGCCAGGTCCAGGACAAATGCCGGGGTCACCACTCGCCGCCCTTCCGGCGTACCATTGGCTTGACCTCGCTCTTGCGTCCGGTTCTTCGAGGCATTCTCCGAGGCATTCGGCCCGGAGCTCCCCTCTCGGGCAGTGGTCTCCTGCTCCGGGGAGGTCTGTTCTTTCTCTTGTCCTTTTTGCCGCGAAGCATTAAACTCGTCGTTTTGCGAAAACAAGAGCCAAGCCGCTGCAAAGGCGAGCAAAAGCGCAAGGGCTATGATGCCCAGCTGGACCTTCTTGGGTTCCATATTTTGGTGATCCGGCTCGTTGCATCGACCCCACCTTGCGACACACTTTCGGAAGGCGGGGTCTGACAGTGGATGAATGTATTCAGACAATAGCAGAAAGCCATCCCCGCTTCAAGAAAAGTCAAGTATTGCGAGGAACTCATGCACGGAGAGGAAGGCAGAGCCGGCATGCCGGATACACTGCTACGGGGTCCCTTTCGCAGCCGCAGGGACATTGTGCTGGCCTCGGCTTCCCCGAGGCGGCAGGAGCTGTTGCTGAGACTGGGGCTGGATTTTCTGGTTCGGGTCAGTGACGCCCGCGAACCGGACTGGACGGAAAACACCGAATCGCCTGAGGATTTCGTCCTTTCCGCCGCGCGCAGCAAGGCGGAAAGCGTAATCCCAAGCCTGCCGCACGGGGTGGTGCTCGCCGCGGACACCGTGATCGCCCTGGACGGAAATGTCCTTGGCAAAGCCGGGAGCAGGGAACAGGCGCTTTCCATGCTGCAGCAGCTCGCCGGCAGAACCCACGCAGTGCTCACGGGATGCTGTGTTGAGGACAAGCACGGCGGCGAAGAAACCTTCGTCGTCGGCACCGATGTGACCATGCCCGCCCATGAGGAGAGTACGCTCCGGGCCTATGTGGAAACCGGGGAATACGAGGGCAAGGCCGGCGCGTACGCCATTCAGGGGGTGGGATCCTTTCTGGTGCGGGGCATCAGCGGCTCCTACACCAATGTTGTGGGACTTCCTCTGCAGGAAGTCCTGTTCTGCCTGCAGCGAATGGACGCTGTCGAGACACTTTCGGAGGGGGAGGCATGAGAGCGTATAAGCCGGCTGTGCACCTGGCCACCCTGGGGCCTATAGGTCATTCGCTTCCAGCCCCCGGCACATGGGGATCTATCGCGGCAGCCCTTCTGGCGCCCTTTGCCTTCACCCCGATGGCTCCCTGGCTCAGGGGAGCTGTCCTGATCCTTCTCCTCGGCGCCGGCACCTACGCCTCTGCAAGCGCCGAGGACGCCTTCCGGTGCAAGGATCCCCAGGCCGTAATCATCGACGAGTTCGCAGGTCAGCTTTGCGTCTTCCTCCTGGTGGCCAACCCGCATCCCTTCACCATCGCCGCAGGGCTGGTCCTTTTCCGCCTCTTCGACATTCTCAAGCCCTGGCCTGTGGGGGCCTCCGAGACATGGTTCCCCGGAGGCCTCGGCGTGATGATGGACGACATTCTGGCAGGGGCCTATGGCCTGCTCTGCCTGCACCTCCTGCTGGTTTTTTTCTAGCCCGATGTGGGTGATATCTGAACGGATCAGTTGACCAGGCTCTGCACCGGTGCCGGAATACGGCCACCGTGCCGCATGAAGCCGTCCGAGCATCCGGAGCCGGGCACGCTCATGATCGCGGACTCGCCGAGCAACCCCCCGAAAACGGCCCTGTCTCCCGCCTTCTTGCCCGGTACGGGTATGAGCCGAGCTGCCGTGGTCTTGTGATTCATCACCCCTATTGCGATCTCGTCGGCGATGATCGCGGCGACTGTCTCCGCAGATGTATCCCCCGGAAGGGCCACCATGTCCAGTCCCACGGAGCAGACGCTGGTCATGGCCTCGAGCTTTTCCAGGCTCAGCCGCCCCTCTTCGGCAGCCTGGGCGATATTGAGATCCTCGCTGACCGGGATGAAGGAACCGGAAAGCCCGCCCACGTGCGAGCTGGCAAAGGCCCCGCCCTTCTTGACCGCGTCGTTGAGCAGGGCCAGCAGGGCAGTGGACCCCGGGGCGCCGATACTCTCCAGCCCCAGGCTCTGAAAGATCTCGCCCACACTGTCCCCGACATTGGGAGTGGGAGCCAGGGACAAATCCACCGTGCCGAAGGTGACATCCAGCTCCCGGGCCACTTCCCGGCCGATGAGCTCGCCCACCCTGGTCACCTTGAAGGATGTGCGCTTGATCACCTCGGAGAGATCGCCGAAGCTCAGCGAGGCGTCCTTGCCGAGCACCCTCTCTACCGCCATCTTGACCACTCCGGGCCCGCTGACCCCGACGTTGACCACCGCCTCCGGTTCGCCCGGGCCCAGGTAGGCCCCTGCCATAAAGGGAACATCCTGGGGAATGTTGGCGAAGACGCACAGCTTGGCACAGGAAAGACCGTCCTTGTCCGAGGAGAGCTTTGCTGTCTCCTTGATGCAGCTGCCCATCATGGATACGGCGTCCATATTGATTCCGGCCCTGGTCGAGGCCACATTCACGGATGCGCACACCCGGTCCGTGGTCTGCAGGGCCTTGGGTACGGCCCGGATGAGGGCCTCGTCACCGTGGGTCATGCCCTTTTCCACCAGGGCGGTGAACCCGCCGATGAAATCGATATCCAGATCCCGGGCGGCCTGATTGAGCGTCTGCGCCACCTCAACGAGCTCATCCCGGCTGAATGCGGCTCCCACAAGGGCAATGGGGCTCACCGATATGCGCTTGTTCACCACATCGATCCCGTAGGTCCGGCCCACGTTATCGCAGATGGAGACAAAGCGCTGTCCCGTGCGGAGAATCTTGGCGTAGACGTTCTCCTTGAACCGCTGCAGATCGTCGCTGATACAGTCATAGAGGCTGATACCCAGCGTCACCGTGCGGACATCCAGATTCTCGTTACGCACCATCTCCAAAGTGGAAAGAACTTCCTTCTCCGAGAGCATACTCTCCCCCGCTTTCTGTTGCTCAACGGTTTGCGTAAATGCCGGGCTCGCAGGATACTGATCCTGGGCGGCCCGCCATGATCTGTAACCGGCTCCCTGGATCAGCTGACCAACCGACTCACTGACTCACTGTCATACTGACACACCGACACTCCGACTCATATCCGGCACGTATCCGCAAATATACGCTTATGCTGCACGCTGATTTCCAGACCCACCTCTTCCGCCTTGGCCTTCAGCGCCGTCACGAACTCGGACAGATTCTGTCCGGTGGGGACATCCACCTCGTAGATGGCGACAGTCTTGCCCGGAAAGGAGGTACTGCGGCTCACAAACTGCATGTTGACGATATTGACCCCATAGGCCCTCATCACGCAGGTCACAGCGGAAACCAACCCCACTCGGTCCTCGCCGATGGAGACCACGACAAAGGGCTCCGTCTGAACAGGAGCGGCGCTTTCCGTTTCCTCGATGACCTGCACGGAAATCTGGAGCCCCTTGTCGGCAAGGGCTTCATTGAGCTTCCCCTCCACATCGTTCGTTTCGCAGCTCTTAGAAGTGGAAACCACGAAAATCCCGGCAAATTCCTGACGCAGCACCGTCTGGGAAACATTCTCGATGTTGCAGCCCATTTCGGCCAGCAATGTGGACACGTCGCAAACAATTCCCGGGCGATCCGTGCCCAGGACGGTTACAGCAAACTGCATACATTCTCTCCGCTTGGCGTTTTGGCTCCGCACATCTTCGCCGTTTCTCGGGCACGCCCTTCGGAAAAACCCCTTTAGAGCGCAGCCAGGAGAAGCAAGGCATCATCCGGAGCGTCCCCGAAGCGCCCATTCATTCACATCACTGCGCTGGGTGTGTTGACAGGGCCATTCGCTTCCCCTATGTTCGATAACACGCAAATTGAATTAGTGCTACGTAATCATCGCGAAACGGAAATTCGCACCGCTCGGTCCTCAGTACCGCCCTGCCTGACAGGGATGTTCTCAGGAGGCGGACAAACTCTGTCCCCGCCGCGCTTAAAGAAAGAAAACAAGATATTACGCGAGGTCCGGAAGCTGTCAAGCTCCGGCATCCCGGGGGGCAGATTCGAATTTCCCTTGCTTCCGAGGAGCGTTTTGGCACGGATCTCATAACGAAACGAGAGCTCTCATGCACATCGCGGAAGGCATTCTTCCCCTCCCTTTGCTCGGCGCCGGTGCCGGGCTCAGCCTGCTCGGCGCCGCCATCGGGCTCAAGCGAACCCAGCAGGAAGAGATCCCCTTGGTGGGTGTCATGGCCGCCGCATTCTTCGTGGCCTCCCTGGTCCACGTCCCCCTGGGACCGGCGAGCATCCATCTCCTGCTCCTTGGGCTCGTGGGCCTTTTGACCGGCTGGGCCTGCTTCCCGGCCATTCTGATCGCCCTCCTGCTGCAGGCCCTGTTCTTCCAATACGGCGGTCTCACCGTGCTCGGAGTCAACACCTGCATCATGGCCCTGCCCGCTTTGCTGGCCCATCTTTTCGGCACGCCCCTGATACGCTCTTCCCGGAGGTGGATAACCGTTTCAGGCGCCTTTATCGCGGGGGCCGGAGCAATCCTTGCGGCCGGCGTTCTCGCCGCCACCGCGCTGGCCCTGGCGGGGAAGGCCTTCTTCCCGGCCGCCCAGACCATCCTTGTGGCCCATATACCGGTGGCTGTTATCGAGGGGATGATCACCGTTGCCGTTGTCGGCTTCATGCACAAGGTCAAGCCGGAAATGCTCGCATCCCGCAAGCAATAGGAGCTTCCATGGTTCGCCGTATTCAGAAACTCACCCCCTTTTTGGGCCTGCTTCTCCTCTGGCCGTCTGTTTGCCTGGGTCACGGAATGAACCTTTTCTGCTGGACCGATCAGGACACTGTAAAGTGCGAAAGTCGGTTCTCCGGAGGCCGGGCGGTGCACAACGGCTCCTGGCGCGTCCTGGACGCCACTTCGGGGGATCGGCTCCTCTCGGGCGCCACGGACTCCGAGGGACGCTTTTCCTTCTCTCCGCCCCAAGAAGCCGAGGAGAAACGCCTCGACCTCAAGGTGGTGTGTGAAGCCGATACCGGCCACAGGGACAGCTGGATGGTCCGGGCGGCGGACTATCTGTCCGATGTGTCCGGCCACAAAGAGAACACTGGGAGTGAGGCGAATGGGGATGAGGCGACAGAGCCTTCGGAATCCGTCGAGGCCATTGGGGAAGAGAAACTCAGGCGAATCGTGAACGAAGAGCTCGCTCCGCTGAGAAAGGAGCTCGCCCGTCTCCGCGAACCGGGGGTCACCCTGCGTGACGCCCTGGGCGGGCTGGGCTATATTCTGGGTCTTGTCGGAATCTGGGCCTTTGCTGCCAGCAGGAGGGAGTCGCGGCAATAATGGATGCGGACTTCAGCAGCGGATCGTCACTTATCCATCGCACGGACCCCCGAGTCAGGCTCCTGCTCTGCCTGGGCCTGGCTCTGGCCATGGCCGGCCTGAACACACTGACCGCCGCCTCGATCGCCCTGGTCCTGGGAGCCTGCCTTGCCGGAAGTGCCCGCCTGCATCCCGGTGCCGTGGCCAAGCGCCTTGTCCTGGTCAATGGCTTCATCGCCTTTCTCTGGATCATGCTCCCCTTTTCCGCTCCGGGAGCGCCGCTGCTCCGGATCGGCCCGCTCACGGCCACCAGTCAGGGTATTGAGCTGGCCCTTCTGATCACCCTCAAGGCCAACGCCATCCTGCTCAGCATCACGGCCCTTGCGGCCACCATCCCCATGGCGGACATGGGCCAGGCTCTGGCCTCGCTGAGAGTGCCGGACAAGTTTACCGTGATGTTCATCCTGTGCTACCGCTACCTGCACGTCATCCGCGAGGAATACAACCGTCTCGCCGCAGCCTTGCGCATCCGCTGCTTCCGGCCCGGAAGCAACCGCCACACCTATCGCACCTACGGCTATTTGCTGGGCATGCTCCTGGTGGGAAGCTACGAGCGCGGCAGGCGGGTGCACCAGGCCATGCGACTCCGTGCCTTCCAGGGACGCTTCCACTCCTTGCATCCCTTTGCCATGCAGAGTAGAGATCTCTATATGGCCCTGATCATCGTCCTTGCCGGGGCGGGCCTAATCCTGACGGAGATATACGCCAGCGGCCATTTGGGCCTCTAGGAAAATACCATGCCCGAGCTGCTCCGCCTCACAGACATCGTTTTCGCCTATCCGGAAAGCAGGGAACCGATCCTGAACGGGCTCAACTTCGAGCTCGGCCCGAACCGGCGCATAGGCGTTATCGGCCCCAACGGCAGGGGCAAGACCACCTTCCTGCATCTGTGCGTGGGCCTGCTTCGGCCCCGCAGCGGTCAGATCGCCTTCAAGGGTCGGCCCCTGGAATGGAGGGAAAAGGAACTTTTGCAGCTCAGGAAAGGCGTGGGGCTGGTTTTTCAGAACCCGGACGACCAGCTCTTCTGTCCCACGGTCCTGGAGGATGTGGCCTTCGGCCCCCTGAACCTGGGCTTCAGCCGCAACGAGGCGGCGGATCGTGCGCGCTGGGCCCTTCAGCTGGTGGATATGCCCGGATACGAGAACCGAGTCACCCACAAGCTTTCCGGAGGGGAAAAAAAGACCCTCTCCCTGGCCACCATTCTGGCCATGCAGCCCGAGGCCATCCTTCTGGACGAGCCCTCAACCGGCCTTGATCCCGACAGCAGGGAGCACATCCTGCGTGTTTTGAACGACCTCCCCCAGAGCCTGGTCATTGTCTCCCACGACTGGGATTTCCTGGCCCATAGCACCTCCGAGCTCTTCACCCTGGACCAGGGCTGCCTGCAGGAGACGGACAGGGGAGCCCTGCACAAGCACGTGCACTACCATCCCAGTGGCGAAGTCCCCCACGTGCACCAAAGCGGTTTATCCTGAATCCGCGGGCTTTCCCTGCGCACTCCAGGGAGCGGTTGCGGCCCGACTACGCGGAATCGGACTCGCCTTCTTCCCCGGCGCTTTCCCCCTCGCCCTGCGCGGCTCTTGCGGTCTCTTGCCCCGAGGGGTTGGCATAGGTGTCGTTGAGCTCCTGAATATAGCGCTTCACATCCTGCCGCAGGCGGTTCAGGGCCGACTTGCTCCGTCTGCCCCAGCCCACGGGGCTTTTCCGGAACAGGCTGCGCCACCACTTGCTGTTCTTGGCAAAGGCCGCCACATAGTTCTGGCGCTCCTGATCGGAAACCTTGGCCGCCATTTTTTCCGCAATTTTTTTCGCGGCTCTGCGACGGACCGTAAAGTGGCCCCAGCCGAGAAGCAGAACCACCACTCCCGCAACGACGTAGAGCCAGGGAGGCTCGGTCAGCCATCCGGGAACCTCGATTTGAGGCCGCAGGCCGTCCCAGTATCCGCCCCAGACGGTCAGCCCCAGAAACAGGGCCACAGCCAGCACAATCACAATGCCTTCCACGAAGAGCACGCGCTTGCGCCAGCTTTGCTGAAACCGGGCAATGGTCGGCACGACCGTCTGCTCCAGATGGTTGGCGGACTCTTCCAGCATCCCCACGATACGATAGGCCCGCTCCACCTGCACCTGTTCCATGCGCTGATAAACAGCCCTGCGATCCTCATCCGCCTTCCTGCTGAAACGCCTGCGCAGGGATTCGTCCTCAATGGGGAAGGCGGCGTTTGGGTCATAGATGCTGAAAGTCCGTCCCGCTGTCAGACCGCTCTGGGCCAGGGCCCTCTGCCAGGCGGCAAAGACCTCCTCGGGGTTGTCCTCACCCGCGGTCATATCGACCTGGTTCAGGATGAAGAGGAACTTGTTCGCATCCCTGCGCTGCAGGGTATCCTGCACCAGATGGCTCAGCGTGTCCCGCATAGATCCGGATTCGGGATGGCGGGCATCGAAGAAGATGAGCACCAGGTCCGAGAGGTCCACGATCCGATCCGTGATCCTCAGGGTGGACGTGCGCTGGGCGTCCGCGTCGAAGCCCGGGGAGTCGATAAGGATCTTCCCCCTGAGCTTGTGGCTGGGACAGGTCTTGAGCTGGACATAGGAGTCCACATGTTGGCCCTCTCCGGGAGCCACCTCCTCGATCGCCCTTCCGATGCGATAGAGCGGAAAGCGCGGATCCGAGTCCAGCGCCATCCCGGGGAGGTCGCGCACTTCTTCCTGTCCCGTGTAGCAGATCACGGAGAACTTGTCGTCCACGGCCTGATTTCCGGTGGCTTGCAGTTTGTATCCCAGGTAGGTATTCAGGAAGGTGGACTTGCCTGAGGAATAGGTCCCCAGAATGGAAACAAGCGGCCACCAGGGCGTGCGCAGGGCATAGGACTGATCCGGGAGCAAAAAGCCCATCTTGTGGCTTACCCGATCCAGGTTGCGAAAACTCTTGACGACCTTCTGCAGAACAGGGTTCTCCTGTCGCAGATGCTCCTCCAGGCGGCTCAATCGCTGCTTGAGCTGATCCTTTTGACCCATACGGCCCCCATTGTTTTCATCCCTTTGCAGCCCGCTATCCCCTTTTCAAGCGGACCTTGCCCCAAGAATCCCCAAGATACCCTGCGACGGCGCTTCCGCCTCAGTCAACCGTCAGCCGGAACTCTGCTACGGCGCGACCACAAGCTCCTGCCCCGGTTGGATGTATTCGTCCTCGCCGAGGTCGTTCCATTCCCTGAGCTGTTCCACGGAAACATCGTAGCGCTGGCCGATGCGGAACAGGGTTTCCCCCTTCTCCACTGTGTGCCATCTCGTCTCGGACCGGGATTCGCCACCCGTTCGGGCCTTGCCGTCCGAAACCTGGCGGTTGGCCAACTTGTCCTCCAGGCTCGCCAGACGATCTTCCAGATCCGAAACCTCCTTCCTGAGCTTGGCCAGCTCCGTCTCCCTTACCCCGGAGGATTCCCGCATTTTGTTCATGTTCTCCAGGACCATCCGGTGCTGGAACTCCAGCTTATTCAGTCGCGCCTCGACGTTCTCCGTTTCGTTCTGGTTCTCTGCAGCTTTCCGTTCGTCTCCGGAGCCGGTTGCGAACACGATCAGGATCAGAACCAAGAGAAGAACCCCGCCGCCGATCGCGATGGGCAAAAGATGCTCGCGCAATTTCTTCATCCAGTCCGGTGCCTTTGTTGCTTGCGGATTGCCCCTTTGTTCCAGCTCATCAAGATCGTTGAGCTCTGGTCCCTTTTGAGCCATAACTTCCCCCTATTGCCGCCGGATCGCCGCACATAAAGGCCGAATGTGCGGAGCCGCTTTTTCCAGTGACAGAATCGCGGACATCTTTTCCAGCGCGAGCTACCCGGACTCCTGGCGCAGCCTGTAGCAGGAAAGCCCCTCTCCGGCCAGCACGGGCTTGAAGCACTTGTTGTCCGACTGGCATGCGGATGGCCGCGTATCCCCCTCCATCCATCTTTTGACCATTCCGGGCTCGCGGATCAGGGGCCTGGCCAGGGAGACAAAATCCGCATCCCCCTGTTCCACGAGATCCCTGGCAACCTCGAAGGAACGGATTCCCCCCACCAGAATCAAGGGGATGTCCATTTCCCGCTTGTAATTGCGGGCAAGATCCAGATAATAGACTTCATCCTCGGTGGAGCGGATGGGAGTGGTGCGGGGCGGAATTCGAGAGCCGGACTTGGGGGTGCCGCCGCTCAGCTCCACCGCATTCAGCCCCCTTTCCTGGAGCATGCGGCACACGGCCAGGGAGTCCTCCGGGTCCAGTCCCCCTTCCAGGTAGTCCGCCGCATTGATCTTGATCAGGACCGGAAAGCCGGGGCTTGTCCGGCTCCGAATGGCTTCGAGGACATCGAGGACCATCCGGGCCCTGCCTGCGATATCTCCCCCGTATTCATCGGTCCTGCGGTTGAAACAGGGAGAGAGGAACTGGCTCAGGAGATAACCGTGCGCGGCATGGATCTGCACTCCGTCAAAACCGGCCTGCTCTGCCATCCGCGCCCCGCGGCCGAAGGCCTCGGCCACGCGACGAATATCCTCGGGCCCCATCTCCCGGCAGGAAAACTCGTCCCCTTCTCCCGGCCGGGAGGGACCTATCGGTTCCAGGCCCGTCAAATCGGGATTGGTTTGGCTGCCGGCGTGGGCCAGCTGCAGGACTGCACGGCCTCCCGCCTCGTGCACCGCTGAGGCCATACCCTTGAGCCCAGGAAGCATATCCTCGCTGTGCGCCCCGAGCTGCCAGGGACCGGCCTTGCCCTCCGGGCTGACAAAGGCATGGCTGCTAATAATCAGGCCCACCTCGTTACGGGCCAGCTCGGCCATCTTCTCCGCCAGCTCTGGGGGGCAACTTCCGTCGTCCCTCGCCATACCCTCCCAGGTGGCGGACCGCACGAAACGATTCTTCACCTCCATTCCGCCAATCCGCGCTGCCTCGAACAAGCGTGTCATCTCCTGCGCCTCCTGCATTCTGCCCGTTTACACCTGAGTATTCGTTCATTCCGGCTATCCGGCACCCTGCACAAAGGGGTCTTGAACTTCTGTATTCCTGTCGCTGCCAAGGCTGTCAGCCTTTTCCGTTCCTGTCATCACCCCGAAGCCATGCGGCCTGCGCCCTCTGGTACTCCGCTTCGGTCTCGGTCCAGCCGAACCCGCTGGGAACGCCCCCGCTTCGCTCTTGGGGATCCGTCCTTCCGCCGTCCAGGGAGCAGAAAAGCTCTTTCAGACGCCGGACAAAGCGTTTGCGCTCCCCGCTGGCACGCCCGTTGGTCATGGGGCCTTCCCTTTTCCCGCATGCTCGGGTTATCCTTGTCCCGTGATCTTTATGCCGCTCCGGACGCACTGGTCTTCCCGGTTCGCGTTTCGCGGCTTGTGACGTGTCCTGCTCAAGCTGTCCTTAAGATGGAACGTATGCGTGGCTATGCAGAGGCTCAAATAAACCGACAATTCACGGTGGACAAGTCACTAGTCCCTGTATGAAACAAAGACGAGGACTATAAAAAAACCTATAGCATATTCCGGGCTCTGACTCAATTCCAAGCCTTTGTTCCCGGCAAGATCCCGGTCGCGCCGGAAGCACCTGAGCCTCTGCGGGAAAGATTGCCTGGAGACAGGGCCCTTTGTTCACGCGTTCCGGGTAGAGCGGCGAAGCTTTTGTGAATGCATTCAGATGGTCTTGAATGGCGTGGACGTTTTGCTTTCCCCCTCGTTGTATAGTACAAGAACATTTTTCTGCGACCGGCCGGGAAGGGGAAAACCTATCCGTCCGGATAATAGGACAAGGAGGTGCCATGCCCCCGGATCTCGGGCACACTGTTGAACAGGCGCTTTTGGCCGGCTCGAGCGGATTGGATGAATCGGAGAGCAAGGCCTTCCTGCAGGAATACAACATCCCCGTTGTCACCGAGCACACGGCATATTCCGCAGATGAGGCGGTACATGCGGCGGAGGCGATCGGCTATCCGGTGGTGCTCAAGGGTCTGGCGCGCGATATCGGGCACAAGACCGAGGCCGGCCTTGTGCGGCTCGGCCTGGAACACGCCGATGCCGTCCGCGGGGCGTATGCGGACATGGAACGTATCCCGGGGCTCAAGGGAATGCTCGTCCAGCCGCAGATCAAGGCCCAGCGCGAGTTCCTTGCCGGATTTTTCCGGGATCCGCAGTTCGGGCCTGTGCTCATGTTCGGCCTGGGTGGCATTTTCACCGAGGCCCTGTCCGATTTCAGCCTGAGGCTCGCCCCGGTCACCGAGCAGGAAGCCCTGGGCATGCTCCGGGAAATCCGGGGATACAGCCTGTTGCAGGGTTTTCGCAATCAAATGGCTGCCGACGAAGCGGCCCTGGTCCGCACCTTGACCGGACTCGGGGCCATGGCCCGGGACTATCCGAGCCTCGCCGAGCTGGACATCAATCCCCTTCTGGTCACTGCCCAGGGTCAGGTGCTCGCCGCGGATGCCCTTGCCGTGCTCAAACGGGATGCTGGCGTTTCGCGCCGGCGTCCGGCGATCTCCCAGGATATCACCGAACAATTCTTCAAGCCGGACAGTGTCGCCTTTGTCGGCGCCTCCGCCCGGATGGGCAAATGGGGGCACCTCCTGGTCACCAACGCGATCAGCGGCGGCTTTTCCGGCCCCGTCTATCTGGTCAACCCCAAGGGCGGGATCATCGCCGGGCGAGAGGCCTACACCTCGCTCGCCTCCCTGCCGGAGACTCCGGATCTGGCCGTGGTCACCATTCCCGCGGCCCAGATCCCCGGGCTCCTGGACGATCTCCGGCAAAAGGGCATCAGGCGCATGGTGCTCATCGCCTCCGGCTTCGGCGAAACCGGCGCGGAAGGCCGCGAGCTTGAAGAGCATCTTGTGGACAAGGCCAACAGGCTGGGCATCACCGTTCTCGGTCCCAACACCATGGGGCTGTGCAACCCCCACCACAGCTTCTACTGCACCGGTTCCATCGTTCAGCCCCGTGCGGGTACCACAGCCATGGTCTCCCAGTCCGGCAACATGGGCGTCCAGCTCCTCTCTTTCGCCGAGCAGCAGGGCATAGGGATCCGCTCCTTCTGTGGCTCTGGCAACGAGGCCATGCTGAGCGTGGAGGACTATCTGGACTATTTCGCCGCGGATAAAAAAACCCGAACGGTGATGCTCTATCTGGAAAGCCCCAAGGACGGGCCCCGCTTCCTCGAGGCCGCCCGCAGGACCTCCGGCGAAAAGCCCATTGTTCTGCTCAAGGGCGGCAACACCAAGGAAGGGAGCAAGGCCGCGGCAAGCCACACCGGAGCGATGAGCTCGGACAGCGCCGTCTTCGAGGGCCTCTGCCGGCAGGCGGGGATCATCAAGGTGGACGGCCCCATGGATCTTTTGGATCTCACCGCCGCCTTTTCCTCCCTCCCCCTGCCGCGGGGAAAACGGGTCGCGGTGGTTACCCTCGGCGGCGGCTGGGGCGTGATCACCGCGGACATGTGCGCCCAGTACGGGCTCGAGCTGCCCGAGTTGAGCCGGGACATCCTTGACTTTCTGGACGCGGAGCTGCCGCCCTACTGGAGCCGCTCCAACCCCGTGGATCTGGTCGGGGAAAGCGATCTCTCCCTGCCCATGAAGACCCTGGAAAAGCTCGCCGCCTGGGACGGGTGCGACGCGATCATCAATCTGGGGATCCTGGGCAGGCGCGCCTTTGTCCGGGAATACCTGGATGCCGTGAGCTGCGTTGATCCCGGCTATTCCGCAGGGTATCTGCAAGAGGTGGACCTGGAGCTGGCACGCTTTGAGCGGGAGTATGTTGAGACCACGGCCCGCCTCATGGAGACCCATGAAAAGCCCATTTACGGAGTCCGCCTGCAGTCCGGGGAGTCGGACAGGACCATTGAAGAGGCCTCCTGTCCGCGCTATCAGAGCGTTTTCTATCACACCCCGGAAAAGGCGGTGAAGGCCTGCGCCATGATGTACCGCTACAACTGCTTCCTGGCCGGAACCTGCGATTATTGATCCGGAATAGGGGAACGACCTCGGAGAAGAAAGCCATGACCAGCTTTGAACAGGGTCCCATCAGACCGCCCAGCGAGGCTGGCAGCCTCCTGCTTCGCTTTACCCGGAACTGCCCCTGGAATAAGTGCGCCTTTTGCCCGGTGTACAAAAGGAGCCGCTTCAGCCGCAGGAGCCTGGAGGAGATCCTTCAGGACATCCGTGCCGTCGCCCGGATGCTGGAGGAAATGCGGGAGTATGCCCGCACCGTTACCGGCAGGGCGGAGCTGGACGCAAGTGTGATGCAGCGCATTCTCAAAAGCGGGGACTGGAGCGAGCAGCACAAGCAGCTCGCCTTTTGGGCGGTCCAGGGAGAGGGGACGGTTTTCATCCAGGACGCCAACAGCCTGATCCTCAAGACGGATGTGCTGGAAGAGGCCCTGGCCACGCTGCGCAGCGAGGTCCCCCAGGTGCGGCGGGTCACCATGTACGCCCGCAGCAGCACGGTGGTCCGCAAGAGCGAACAGGAGCTCCAGCGGCTGCGCAAAGCCGGCCTGGACCGCCTGCACATCGGCATGGAGAGCGGATCGGACCAGGTGCTGCGCCTGATCCACAAGGGCACGAGCTCCTCGCAGCACATCGAGGCGGGCCGAATGGCCATTCAAAGCGGCTTCACCCTGTCCGAGTACATCATGCCCGGCCTGGGAGGCAGGGAGCTGTCCCGCGAGCACGCCCTGGAAACCGCTCGCGTGCTCGACGCCATCGATCCGCACTTCATCCGTCTGCGCACCCTGCAGATCATGCCCGGCACCGAGCTGGATGCCATGCGCAAGCGGGGCGAGTTCACCCCCCTGGACGACGACGATGTGGTTTCCGAAATCCGGCTCCTCGTCGAGTCCCTGCGGAAAACCACTGCCGAGCTCGCCTCGGATCACGTCATGAACCTGCTCCAGGAGGTCCAGGGCCGCCTGCCAGGGGACAGGGAGGCCATGCTCCGCGTGATCGACGAATACCTCCATCGCTCCCGGGAAGAGAGGCTGCTCTACCGGCTCGGCCGCCGGGCCGGAGGCCTCAGTTCCCCGTCGCAGCTCGACGAGCCCGGTACCCGGCAACAGCTGGAGCGGGCCCGCAAGTCCCTGGAGGCCCAGGAAGGCAAGGATCTGGAGGCCATCATCTCGGACATGGGCAAAAGCCATCTCTAATTCATGGAACACCCGACACCAGGTAAACACAATCTATGATCAATCTTGCCGCATCCCTGGAAGGGGCACTGGGGAGCTCTCTGCTCTTTTCCGCCGGAATCTGCTTTGGAGGCGGCGTCCTGGCCAGCCTCTCCCCCTGCGTTTATCCCCTGCTCCCCATAGTTGCCACTTATGTCGGCTCGCGCAGCATCGGGGAGCAGACCCGCACCAAGGCCTTTTTCATGTCCCTGGCCTATGTCCTGGGGCTGGCGATGGTCTATACAGCGCTGGGCATGGCCGCCGCCCTGACCGGCAGCCTTTTCGGCGGAATCGCCAGCTCTCCCTGGGCCCGGATCGCCGTGGCCAACGTCTTTATTTTCCTGGGGCTGAACATTCTCGATGTTATTCCCCTTCCCCTTTTATCCGGGCAGGGCGGAACCAGCGGCAGGGACAGGCAGGGATTTTTCGGCGCCCTCACCCTCGGTGCGGCCTCGGGTGTGGTCGCCTCGCCCTGCACAGCTCCGGTGCTGGGTGTGGTGCTGACCTACGTGGCCACGACCCAGGACGTGCTCTGGGGAGGGTCGCTCCTTTTCGCCTTCTCCCTGGGACTGGGACTGCTCCTTTTGGTCGTGGGCACCTTTTCCGGAGTTCTCACAGCCCTGCCCCGGCCGGGCAACTGGATGAACAATCTCAAAAAGGGCCTGGGGCTGATCATGATCCTGCTGGGCGAATACTATCTGGTCCTTGCGGGACAGGTCATGCTCTAACAGCCGGCAATCCGGTCTCTATTCCTTTTTCTGAAACACCAACAAGGACAAGCAACTATGCTACGGAAGGCACTTCCCCTATTCTGTTGTCTCCTTCTCCTTTTGGCGGCGGTGCATCCGGTCTCCAGCGCCGCGACGAAGGCCCCCTCCTTCGAGCTGAGCACCCTGGAGGGAGACCAGGTGAGCCTGCAGGAGCTGACGACAGATGGACGTCACTTGCTCCTTGTCTTCTGGACCACGTGGTGCCCCAGCTGCAGAAAGACCATGCCCGAAGTGGACCAGCTCCGCTCGGACCATAGCCCAAGCAATCTCTCCGTGCTGGGAATCAACGCGGGATGGAACGACAGCCGCTCGCGAGCCGTCAGATTTCGGGACAAACACGGGCTCAGCTTCCCCATCTGCTTCGACCGGGGAAGCCGGATCTCCAAGAAATACAGCATTCGCGGCGTTCCCACCCTGTATCTCGTCGATCCCAGCGGGCGGATCCGCTACCAGGGCTACAGCGTCAACATGCAGCTCCTCGAGCTCCTGGAGAAAATCAGCTCCGAATAAGACAACGCGTTTCCGCCCACCCCAACCCTGATGTGCCCGGGTTTTGCCACCGGCCAGCCCGGGCACACCAACGGTGCCGTCTTGCCACGCATTCCGTAACCAGGGTCACGGACCCGACCTCCCTTTCACGTCCCATATTCGATCATTTTTGTCATATCCTGACCCACTAATGTCCCAACATTGCGAAGCTCACATACGATGCACCCGTTTCATACAACCTTCATTCCCGGGCAGACTCCGGGCACAACGAACCATGAAAAGCGAGGCGAAGGCGGGTGGACGCTGAAGCCCGGGGTTCATCCCGGGTTTCACATGATAGGGCACGCAACACCTCATCGACATTCCCGGAACACTACCTTTGAGACAGGCTTCAAATGGTGTGTCTTCCGTCTGGAGTGGACCCAATTTCACCTCAAGCGGTACGAACAAGGCCATGGTGTATTATGAAACCCAGCGAACCCGGCACTCATTCACTGAATGAGTGCCGGGCTAGC
>Ga0207714_1000727_pt1 | contig 22222 bp, 25 predicted proteins | sample PonA232FremontCA_2_FD_187270 | JGI IMG/M metagenome (GOLD analysis project Ga0207714, IMG submission 187270) | Marine sediment microbial community from Fremont, CA, USA - Pond A23 Sediment 2 (SPAdes) | ecosystem: Environmental > Aquatic > Marine > Unclassified | place: USA: Fremont, California...
TCCGCTATTCCCTCCGTCCCCAGCAGTGCGTCCATCTGGAACCCTACGGTCAGGCCGAGGTTCCGCAAGTCGGTGACGGCCGAGACGCTGCCCCCGCTAGTTTGGTACTCGTACAACGGAGCCTTCGGGTCGTCCGCGGCGAAGGCCGCATCCAGTCCAATAATTACTGTGTCCTCGGCCTGGTGGTTCTTACCAACGTAAACCACGGCGGTCGAATCGTCCGGCAGTGTAACGTCCGTCGTGACGTCCCGCTCCAGCCAGTTCCCCTCAATGAAAGCTTCACCGGTGTCAATGGTGGCCGTCAGGCCGCTGTGGGTTTCATCAAACCCGTGTCGCGCCAGGTCTGCTAGTTCCCTCTCCCCGTTCGGAACGATCCAGCTTGTCCCGAGGCTGTTATTGATTACTCCCGGCAGGGTCAACTTCCCGCCGATCGGTCTGTTAACGCTTGGTTCTACTTGATCTGCCATAATTTCCTCCTACCGCGTAAATTCAATTTTAATGTCTACCACCAGGGCAAAGCTTGAGTCCTTTGCCACCGAACTTCCCAACAACGAGTGGTTCAGCATCAGGCCGTCCGTTTCCTCGGTGAACATCCCCACTTCGCGGATCGTGAACCCGTTCGCCTCCTGGGTCCCGAAGTACGTGGAAAACAGGATGGCGCCGCCCTCGTCCACCGTGTTGGTAAAGTCCGCTCGGTATACCTCATTGTTCAGGGCGGTGTCAGTTGGGCTCGGTGTAACGCTGTCATCGTCGCCTAGGGCTGTCCAATAGGTTGTGGGCGCCCGGTCCGCTAGGTTCATGCAATCTACCGCGTACTGGTCGAATCCCTGGGTCGTCGTGTTGCTCTGTTCGGTTTCTTGGTCCGGCTCCAGGTCCTGCAGATACTGCCATTTTTCGTCCTCCGCCATCTGGCCCCAATGCTCGGGCAGTCGCCCCCGGTCGTACTGCTTAATTGTGACTGTACCTTTCGACTTCACCTTATCGTGTACCTGTCTTTCTTCAGTCATTGATATTCACCATAGTTATAGGCGTCTTTGCTGTATTGCGCTTCGCCGTCGAGTTGCTTTATCCTTCCCCAATCCGACTCGTCCACCATTATGCGCTTTTCGCCGTATTGCAGTGTTCCACCTTGCCACAACTGCTTGGCGTCAATTGGTAAAGCTTGTGGCATCCTGAACTCGTCCACTTTGCTGGTTTCATCAACGAACACGTTTCGGTGTAGGATTGCTCCGGTGTTGTCCGCCTTCTCTTCCAGCCGATCAAACCGGCGCTTTAGGCGCCGCAACAACTTCACCGCTTCCCGTAGAAGATGGTTCTTCATTGGTACTCACCGTAACCGTATGCGTCCTGGTTGTACTCCGCGATCCCATCGCTCGTCGAGGTCGTAACCGACACGACGGCCGATTTCTCGGTTTCCTCGACGAACTTACCGCGCGTGATGATGCTACCACTCCTGGTGGACTTTTCCTCTAGCCGGTCCGCGCGCTGTCGCAACCCCCTCAATAACTTCACTGCTTCCGTCAGGTCAGGATTCATACTGTATCAGCCCGTTGGAACTTCAGCGTGGTTTCCAGCCTGGGCCCGCCATACACGGTGTCTTTCTGGGTCAGTATGTAGTCCGCTGCAACGCCCAGCTTGTCGAATTGAATCGTCACCGCCTGTCCGGTCCGCAACTGGTGGGCCCGCTTCGACCTGGCCGGTAAGGTCAGTTCCTTGTCCGGCTCCGCGTTCCTTCCGAGCTTGGCCTGGATTAATTGGTTAACTTCGCTGCTAGTGCGCAAGTTATCCCTGTAGTAGTTGGACGAGCGGACGCGGTACTTCTCGGCCGATTCTCTGTCTTGTTGCACGGATGACAGGTGGTACTGGAAGTAGGATTTGATCACGGGTTCGCTCCCCGAGTTTAACCCCAGCAACTGGCCGTCCACCCCGTCCGCTTCGATAATGAGCCAGGGGTCAGGGTCGGGAAGCTTGTGGTCTGGCAGCGTGAACGTAGTGAGGCCGGCATCCTGTAGGTCGGCTATGTTGACCACCTTCTTGACAATGTCACTGTCCGGGTCCGTTATGGCCGCGGGTGCGCCGCCCTCGTTGCTCTGTATACGAATGCGGATGCTGTCGCTCGACGGTGTGGTGTTATTTTGGTCTATCATAATGGTGTCCCGGTCCTTGCTGTTCGGGTCGGCGCCGTCGGATAGCCGCACATAGACCGTCTGGAACCCCAGCGAATCGTTGTCGGCCCAATCCCACTCCCCGGCAGCCAGCGATCCGGCTGTTCCCGGCGTCATGGACACTGAATCCTCGTAAGTATTGTAAGGGCTGGCCAGGCCGGGGTCGCCGCCCCCGTCGGCCTCTACATAATATTCGTTGGTTCCGCTTCCGGAAGCCGTCCACTGCAAGTCAGTAATGTCCTTCAATTGCGTCGTCAGTTCAGTCCATACCTGTATTTTGTCAATCGTCGCTTTCCTCATTCGCAATTGGTACAACTTCCGCGTTCCCTCTGTGACCCGGAACCAATATTGTTGTGGCGTCGTGTCCTCTTCCAGCTTGGACGAGGTACCGCCTTTGACGCGCACCCTGTTGGTCAAGTCAGCCGAGGAGAAGTTGACGGTCGGCAGTCCGACATCATCGCTTTGTACAGAAAACGACGTCGAGATACCGTCCAGGGGCTTGAACACGATCGACCGCCCGCGCTGCCCGAGAAAGGCGTCCGAACGCTGCGCAAGCTCGATCACGAGCTCCAGCAAGTTCGTGCCCTGACAGAAGCGATCCACGGTGACGCCCACCGGCTCAATGAGGCCCTTCTCAATGGCGGGCGCCTTGCGGTTTATCAGTTCCTGTAACAGCGGCCGCGACCCGCCCGACACGGCGCGGTTCTCGAACTCGTCATATATGTGCCTCATGCTTAGGATGCCGAACACGAAGTCCGTAACGCTGAAGTCAATGTTCACCCTGGTGGGTGACTGCTGGTTGTAAGTTTCCGGGGTCAGCAGTCCGCGCCAGCGTTCGGTCAGCGCATCCTCTCCTTCCAGTTGCGTCCGGAAAACGGCCTCGTCGCCGGCGCGTATGAGCTTCGGCCCCTGGGTGTACTTACTGACCGGCGTTGAAGCGACCGTGATGCTCCCCGTGTCCTTGTAGTTCTGCACCCGCTCTTTGATGTCTATTTCCTGTAGTTCCGCTTGCGGTATGGTGAACGTCCTTCCGTCCACCGTCTGCACGTTCAATTCGGCATTAGTTACTTTCATTTAGAAGTTAGCACTCTCCAGTTCCTGTTTTAATCCGCGGGCAGCCTGTTTACCCTCTTCCCGCGACGTGGCTTCTATCGTGATGGGCCCGATTTGTACGTTCTTAGTTCGTCCCACCGCGGCCACGTTGCCACCCGACTCCTTCGAGTTCGGCATGTTGAGGAAGTCTAGTACCGCGTCCGCGCCCTTTCGTAGGGTGTCGGCCGGTATCACGGCCTCTTGGTTGTGCACAAACCCCGCTAGCTCGTTCTTCGGCCCCGAACCCGTCCAGGGCGTACCCGACTGCCAGCTAAAGAAATCCGACAACTTGCCGGGGATGCTGGGCCAGTCAATGCTTGGGGTCAGGTTCTTCCAGTCCAGCTTGGCTATGATCGATAATCCCTTGTCCACCCACCCCGGAAAGTTCGGCTTCCAGTTACCTATTGCAGCAATCGGCTCGATTTGCGTTTTCCACTTCGGGAAGTTCGGCAGCCAGCTATCTATTGCAGCGATCGGCTTGACCTCATCCACCCACTTTGGGAAGCCCGGAATCCACTTAGCAATCAGGGCCCTCGGTTCCAGTTTCTTTGCCCAGGTCGGAAGGTCGGGGTTGGATACCCAATCCGGCAGAATCGTGACGGCCAGCTTCTTCCAGCCTTTCGGGGTCTTCAGTTCGCCGAAGGTCAGGTTGTTCGCTATGTCGATCGTTCCAATGTTGGAACTTATAGTGTCCGTCAGTCCTTCCACCGTGGTCCACTTGTTCCAGTCAATGCCTTCCATCGTGCTTTTGATGCTGCTGAACCAATCCGTCATGTCCTCCTTGCTGACGGAAGGCCAGCTATATGAGTAGTTCTTCATTGCCGTGCCCCAGCCCGATTCTATGGCGCTGGTGACATCGCCCCAATCCGTGCCCTTCAGTTTGCTGCCGATCTTTTTGACCACGGACTTGACCTTCTCCCCTTTAATTTCCACGTTGCCTAGTGCACTGCCGATCCCGCTGAACGTCGTCCACTTGTCCCAATTAATGTCCTTCATCGTTTGGCCGATCGACTTTGCCCAGCTTGATATATCCTCTAGCTTAATCGACGGCCAGGAATAAGAGAACTGCTTCATGGCGCCGCCCCAGGCCTTCTCTATCGCGGCCCCGATAGCACCGCCCACGTCGTTGTCCCTCATCCAGCCGATCCAATTTGTCTTGTCCTTTATCTTTTGCCATAAGCCCTTTTCCGGCTCCAGCTTCGTTCCTTTGCCGCCCAGCTTCAGCGTCGTTCCCTCACCGACGGTGAACGCCTTGCCTTCGGGGTTTGACTCATCCCAGGCCTTCTGGACCTTCTTTTCTAGCTCCGTATCGCTCATGCCGAACGTCACGTCCAGAATTTTCCCTATTGTGATTACGGCCAGGGCGCCTGTAACCGCGATCGTCCCGCCCGGTATACCAGCAGTTACAGCACCTATCGCTGTTGCTGCCTTCCATACCGCGGCCCCACCAGCGATAGCACTGACGGTCAGCGCCACCGGGTGTTCGATCCCGGCCTTGGCTAGGTTCTTTATTGGTTCGGTCGATTTAACGGCCGCTGATACGTCGGCCGTCACGGTCGGATCGATCTTGTTCAGGACCAGCATTGCCAGGGCACTTGGTATTAATATAGAGCCTCCCGGTATGCCGGCCGCTGCAGCCGTCAACACGGAACCCGCCTTCCAGATGGCGGCCCCGCCGACCAGTCCAGTAATTGTCATTTTCACCGGCGACTCCAGCCCTTTCTTAGTTAGGTTCTTCACCGGATCGCTGGACGTGGCGGCCTTCTTCAGGTCCTTCAGCCACTTGATGGTTACGTCCAGGCTGGCCTGGAATGGTACCTCTTTCTTAATACCTTTCCCTACGTCAATGGCGTTCTTAATCGACTTCTTCGTGAACTGCACCGTTCCTTGAGCTAGATCGACGTTCCACTCTATCGTGCGGCCAATCCATTCGGCCACTTCCGAATCCGATCCTTTCAGCAAGTCAACGATCCAATTAATCCGTTTGTTGGCTTCCTTGGCGGCCTCGTTTTTGCCCAGCGCAAAATCCACCGTCCACCCAATTACTCGTTCGGCGGCCTTGGTCCAGTTTTCCAACTTATTACCCCAGTCCTTTCGAAGGTCCACACCCCACTGGATCGTGTCCTCCAGGGCCGTCTTTATCATCTGCTTTTTCTTGTCCCAATCGGCCTCAACGAAATCAACTATAAAGCTGACCTTCGGGGATGCGTTCGTGATGGCGTTCAGCACGTCCTGCCAGGTGTTCACCTTCTTGATAAAGTCAACCAGCCCCGATATCGCCGGGTTTATGCCTTCCGAAACGAAGTTCGTCAACGAGGGCAGTAACTTGTCCCCGATCGCCATCCAGGCGTTGTTCGCTCGGTTCCTCATAATTTGCATTTTGGTATTGAAGGTGTCCATCTTCGCGTTGTACTCGGCCTGAAGCGATCCGGCCTCGGCCATCTGGACGTTCGCTTTGTCCAGTAACTTCCGGAAGGAGCCGTAATTGGCCGCTAGCTTCCGGAGCGCCTTGGTGCTTACCTCATTGAATATCATACCCAACTTCTCTGCTTCGGACCCGCCCTTTTGCATGCTTGTAACTAACTTATTAATAACCTTCAGCGGTGCTTCGTCCCGCATTCGTTCCAACTCGTCCGCGTTCATACCGTAGGCATTGGCTATTTCCTTGATCTTCCGTGGGTCCTGCAGTGACGACGCCAGGCGCCGTAATCGCGTCCCGGCCCGTCGAGCCGAGGATGAAACTTCTGTTACGGTCGTGTTCAGGGACATAATCTCGGGCACCGTCAGGCCCAACGAGGTCATGGAACCCGCGGATCGTAGCATGGCGTCAGTTATCTCGGAAGCGGACGCCGCCGCGTTGTTCGATAGTGCATTAATAGCCGCCCCGAGGTTCCTTACCTTCCCAATGGGTGTACCCGTCAACTTAGTGAGCTTCGCGAAGTTCTTGGCCGCTTCTTGGGCCATCATGTCGGTCGCAACGGACATCTGGGCCGTAACCTTAGTAAAGTTCTTTATGTTCTTGGGGCCTTCGATTCCCAGACGACCGGCCTCTTCCGTTATCAGAGCCAGTTCCTTATGAGCGACGGGCATCTCGGCGGCCATCTCCTTAATGGCGACCCCCATTTTGCGCGCCGTTTCCGGGTTAGTTACCTTCTCCACGTCGGCCATCTGACTTTCGAACGTGGCCGCCGCACTTACTGCCTTCGCGGCTCCACCAACGACGGCGGCCCCCAAAGCGGCGCTTAACCCGAGGGCCGCCCCTTTCAGGCTCATCATTGATCCCTGGGCGGACCCCAGCGCGCTGTTCATCCCGCCCGCGTCACCCTGTAATTGGACGCCTAGTTGCTTAGTTTGCGCCATCCTCTTTCATCTCCTGTAGCATTTGATAGTCGCCGTCGCGAAGGTTCAGCTCACTATCTTGTTCGTCCCCATGCAGTAAATTCCATGCCTCCACCAGCGTGCTGATGTCTTGGTCCGTCAGATCGAATACACAATTCTCACCGGGGGTCAGCGTGTAGCCCCACTCGTGGAGAACGCCTACGGTTTTCAATAGCGACTCCTTTACTTTTTTGAGTCAGGTTCCCCCGCGTCCTCATCTTCTTCTTCATCCTCGTCCTCTTCGTTCCGGACGCCGCCGTACAGCTCACTGATCGTATCCAGTATTTCTTGTACTACTTTGCTGTCCCAATCCTCGTCCAGCTCGGCTTTCGTCAGGTCGCCTAGGTCCGGTACGACAATTAACTTCCGGAAGTGCTTTGCTATCTTGTCCGAGTCCACGGCGTCGGCGTCGTCCTCACCGCCGAAGTCATGGAAGAATTCCTTCCCATCGCCCCAGCTCGGTTGCACTACCTTAATGTTCATGTCCAGCGTGTCCAAGTAAACAGACTTGGGGATTCGCTTTCCGTCCGAACCCCGCTCAACGTGAAAGTCGTTCCGTCCGGCAGTTTCGGCCTTTTGGTGTTCTTCAGTCATGCTTAGTCACTCCTTGGTTTAGGTTACTGTGATTGATTTTCCGGTAAACTCCGCGTCCACGTTTGCGAATACATTACCCTCATCCCTGGCCCGTGAACCGGTATCCGTGATGGTGGCGTTTGTCGCCGTTATCGTGTTCAGGTCCAGGTTCCAAACCAGATCGCCGACGACCTTCCGCAGCTGCCGGTCAATGCTGGTGTGGGATGCCTTCTTACCAAACACCGTGGCGGTCGCCGTTATGTCACGGGCGCCGGCCTCTAGGACCTCACCCAGGCGCTCGGTGGCACCCTGGCTGTCCACGTTGTTTGCGATTTCCAGCTCAAAGCTGTTGATCCTTTCTGCAATACTCTGTGTGTTGAAGTTGATGACGTTGCTTAGGAAGCGCTGTTCGGTGCCCCCGTGCTCTGTCACCCGAGAACCCGACGAAGGAACAACTGGTATACCCTTGTCGCCTTCCACGTTCCAGTACGTCACGGCGCCTAGTACCTTGAACACCGTGTTCCCGGTCCCCGTCATGCTGAAGGTTAGGTCGCCGTCGAACGTTCCCAGCACCTCGATCTCATATATCTCCGAGAACGAGTTGCTGGTGGTAGCAGCACTGGAACTCACTGTCACGGTCTCCGTAAGCGGTGACCCCCCGGATAACCCGCGGATTTTGATGTCGCCGTTTTCGCCCGATACGTTGGACGCTATGTCGATCGTGTCCGCTGTACCCGGCTGGTCGAGGATGTAAGTCCTGACCTTCGGCGCCATGTACTCCAGTTCGATCCCCACCGGGGAATTAGCCGCTGGGTCGCCTGAAAAGACCAGTGAATTCGGTACGCAATGCCGTGCTACCGAGTATATGTGTCGGCCCGCTCCGGCGACGCCCTCACCGGCGTGCACTTCCCGAAGCACTACCGTCCTTCGCTCCAGGGCGTTGTTTGTCGTCCGGACTATGGCTTCGAGTACCGGTTCAGCGTTGACATTGCCGCCGCCCACGTCGGCGGCCGCTATGGCGCCCTGTAAGTTGTACCCCATCGAAAATGAGTGGGTTTCCTGTCCTCTGTCAAACTTCTGCTGATCCACGGAACCAACGCCCCGCCGCGGGTTAATCGGTACGTCCGGCGTCCAGTCAATCGAATCCACGACGTCCGCGAATGGGATGTAATGGGCGTCAGCCGGGATATCTCCGTCCACCTCTTGTATACTTTCCAGTCTTTGATCGCGTAATGCGCTCTCATTTACCATATTAGCTCACCTCTATGGTCTTACCAGTAAACTCTACGTCTTGATTCGCAAAAACGTTCCCTTCATCACGGGCTCGGCTGCCTGGGTCCGTAATGATCGCGTTCCGGGCCGTCAACGTGCTGTCCGTCAGGTTCCAAACTATGTCGGCTATCAGGCCCTGCAGCGCGGCGTCAATATTGTCGTGGCTTGTGGTGCGGCCAAACACGGTGGAAGTTATCACAATGTCGCGGCCGCCCGCTCCTAGGTCTTCCCCAAGTGAATTCAGGAAGGCTTGTGAGTCAATGTTATTTGATACCTCTAGCTCCAACGAATTAATTTTGTCGGCCAGTGTCGGGCCGCCCCACGTCACGGTGTTATTTAAGAAACGCTGCTCCGCACCGGCGTGGTCCGTTCGCCTGTCCCCGCTTATCGGGAGAACCGGAATTCCTAGGTCGCTCTCTATTCCCTCGTAGCTTTCGCTTCCCCACATCCGGAACAGGATCGGGTTCAGGTGGTAGTTGTTTGTGATCGCCAGGCCATCGTCGGCCAAGGTGTCAGGGTCCGAGTCGTCGTCCAGCCGGACGTACAGCGTACTGAAGCCCAAACTGTCGTTATCGCCCCAGCCCCAGGTACCCGCTGATAGCGAACCCGGCGTTTCCTCGGTGTCCGCGATCTTCGACCCCGTAACGCTTCCGGGCTGGTTTAGGTCCGGGTTTCCCCCGCCTGGCAGCGTGACGTAATACTCACCGGTGCCAGAACCCGATAGCGTCCACTCGTAGTCAACAATGGGGTTGTGCATCCGTCGCTTGGCCGTCAGGTCGCCGGTGTGTTCGGCCTCGGCCCGCAGCGCGTACAGTTCTTGCCAGACCGTGGTTGTTTCCGTGTCGCCGGAGATTGTCACGGTTTCCCGGACGTCGCTGCCCGCGCCATCCATCCCGCGGATCGTCACGTCCAACGATTCCGCGTTTTCCGGTATCAGCATTAACGTTCCGTCAAACTCGGGCTGGTCCAGCAGATAGGTCCTAGTCCGCGGCGTCATATACTCCAGCTCGACACCGACCGGTGAATTCGCGGCCGGGTCCCCGGACAGTACCAGGCTGTTCGGCGCCGCATGTCGTGCCACTGAAATTAGTTCCCGCTTCGTTCCCCGCGGGCTGCCACCCTGGTGCAGTTCCCGCTGTATCACCGTTCGCCGCACTAGTTCGTTGTTGGCATCCCTAACCAGGGCGTCGTAGACCGGCCCCGCGTTTACCAACGACGCGGTGGCTCGGGCAATCACACCCTGAAGGTCGTACCCCAACGAGAAGGTGTGCGTCTCCGTCCCTCGGTCGAACTTCCGAAGGTCCACGGTTCCGATCCCCCGGCGCGTCGTGATGTTGATGTCAGGGGTCCAGTCCAGCGACCCCACCACGTCCGCGAAGGGTAGAAAGTCGGCATCGCTCGGTATGGCGCCGTCCTCCTCAATGATGTGCTCCACTCGTTGATCTCGTAGTGCTGATTCGTTAACCATAATTTACTCCTCTTCCTCTTCTTCGTCGCTGCTGAATTCTGTTATGCCGTCATATCGGTCCACCAGCTCCTTGCCCGCTTCCTTCGGGACGTTCGCGGTTCCTTTACTGGTCGGGCGGACCGGCTCCTCCATTAAGTCCTCCACGTATAGTTGCGTGGTTCGCCGTTCAAAACTAATCCACATGATTAAGCACCCCGTAAGTATTGATAGCCGATCCTAATAACTTTGCGGTATATCGTCGGGTCGCCATCGGTCTCGTGCATGTTATTATCACCCGCCCAGGATATGTATTCCAGGCCAGCGATCGCTTCCAGGTTGTTCAAGACTACACGAGCGGCCTCTTCTTTGGCGTCTGATAACCAGGTCTTAGGGTTAAGCCCGGCGTCTATGTCCTGAATCGCCTCACGTGTCGTCCAGATACCGCCCTCGGCCTCTCCGGACACTAGCTGGATCGGCCCGCCGCCGCTGCCGGACATCGCGTAAAACCCCGATTCGCCTTCCGAGTTCTCGTCATCCCTCGGCAAGCAGAGTTGGGGTAAGTTTAGCTCCTCGTTGTAACTTTCGTCCGTAATCTCCGGCCTTGCCGCGTTTGTGTCGTCCCACTTGTCCTGAAGCAATTGCACCAGTTGCCAGTTAACGTCGCTCATGCTGCCACCCTCTTAAGCACCAGGTCGCGCAGCCCTTCTCTCGTCGGGTGGGTCTGTTCTATGTTCCACTCAAACCCGCCCAGCTCAAACCGCGTGTGTTGGTTAAGGGACACATCCGCGTCGATCGTTATCACCACTTCCCCGTGCTCCCGCGTTCCCACTTCCGAGCGGCCCTTATCCGTCTTCGTGGCCGGCATATCCCATAGCGCCTTGATCGTAGTTTGCTCACTAGCCGGATAGCCGTATATCGCTTCTCCCCGGTCGTCCGTCCCTGTCTGCACCCGCTCCTTCTTTACCAGGTCCCTGCCGGTTTTAACCAGAAAGCGCCTGTTTCGGCCCGTCCACGTCATAGCTGCTCCACCCTGATTGATGCCCGCAGGTTGCCGGTGTCCACGGGACAGTAAATTTTGGCCTTCCGAAGTATCCGCATCGCCATTATCTGCAACAGTTGACTGATGTCATCTACCTTCTCCCATATCGACTCCACGTTGCTGAACACTTCACGGGCCGCCCTGAACAGGTAAGGCTGGGCCGGCGATGACGACGTCCCGAACTCCACGTATATGCTGTACTCCACGTTCGTCCCGATCAAGTATCCCTTGCTGCTCCACGGGGTCATCTTGTTCCGAAGAAAGTCCGCGGCCTCGTTAAAGCCGTTCAGCTTCATCCCCAAGTTTAGTGACTTCGTAACCACTGCAATCACCCCGTATGCCGGAACGCCACATCGCTGCTGGGGCTGTCGGCGCCGGACGATAACTCGTTCCCCTTGTCCAGGGCCAGGGCCTGCTGTCCGTAGCGGGTCGCCTCGTAACCTTTGCCCTTCTCCCAGCCGTAGCTTTCTTTCTGGTCCTTGTTCGTCTTGGAATCCAGTTCGCGCTCCCGTAACAGCACGAAGTGGGCCGCCAGCCAAAGTTCGATTTGGGTTTTCCGCTGCTCCTCGTAGCTTAGTTCGCTGACTTCCGTGTGAGCGGTTTGGATGAACGGGTCCAGGTTGGTCAGGTCCGTCTCCATGATGTCCTTTATCTCACTGTCTGTCACTAGTGCCATATGGCGGGGCGCCCGCTAGCGCCCGGACGCCCGCTCACCTCCAACATTAAGCGTCCGTGGCGTATACAATCCCACTGTTGCCGTCTTCGTCGCTCATGACTCTCGGAGCCAGGGCCGAAAAGACCTTGTAATTAGTAACGTAGCCACCCTGTGTCTCCCACTCTACCGCTTGCAAGTCTGCGGCGGTCGGTATCTGGATCACGTTGTCAACGGGGTCCATCATAATGACATGATCCGCGTCGAGCTGATCGACCTCCACGATTTGCTGGATGTTGTCCTTCTCCAGGATTCGCGGCATCAGGTCCCTGTCTCCGGTTCCTTCCGGGTCCGCAATGTTCATAGCGTCGAACACGTCGTTCGACACAAAGACCAGGTAAGGACCGTACATGTTGTTGTCGTTCTTGAGCGCTTGAGCCAGGTGCTTGATGTCTTCGTAGATGTCCCCAGGGTTGCTGTCCCAGCTTCCGGTCCACCCAGGATCCGAAGTTACGTCGTAGCTGTCAGGGTGGGTAAGTAGGCCAGGCGCCGCCTGTCCGTTAATCGTCACGTCGGTTCCGTGCAGCAGGGTGTCCTCTAGCTTGGCCGTGATCTTGGTGGTCAACTGTGCTATCATCGAACTGTCCACCGACACGTTGCCGGTCCGCTGCATGTTCATCATCCGACGTCCACCCACCTGAAAGTCGCCGTGAGTCAATGGTATGGGAATCATGTACGTTTCGAAGTTCGTCTGGTCGTTCGGCCCTTGGTTTAGGAAGTCCATGGACTGGGTTACTTCCCCAAAGTCAGAGAGCTGCTGCCACTGATCAAACAGCACGTGCAGCCCGTCCAGCTGGTCCACAACACCAGCGCCGCGTAAGGCTTCGATCGCCTGGAAGCGTCGCCTAGCTATTTTGTAAATGGTATCGTCGATCTCCTTCCAAGCATCTTTGGGAAGGGTCGCGTTCGTCCGTAGGGCCGACGGGTCAAAGTCGTTCTCGGCCAGTCGTTCCAGGGCCCTGGGTGCCAACTCACTAAAAAGTCTGCCTGTTGATTGTTGAGCGTTAGCCATCGTGTTTCACCTCTAAAGCTTCTCCACTTTAATTAATGCTAAAGCACCGCTGACAACTGCCTCTTTCGCCTTTGCCACCGCTACCCCGTCCGTCGCGTTGACGTCCAGTACACCGGCGGGTGCGGCGGTATGATCGGCCAGTGCGGTCTTGTACAGCACGTCTCCTTCGCTTACCGCGGCGTCGCCTCCGTCCTCTTCACCGTACACGTATACGAGCGCGACTTCACCGGACTGCAGCTTGAAGAACCGCACCCCGTCGCCGTCCGCGTATACCTGATCCAGTCCTTCCTGAAAGCCGCCCTTCGCAACTCGAAGGCCGGGCAGCGCTGCCTCATTCGGTTGCACTTCCCACTGCCCCGCCGAGCTGTTCCAAACCAACTCCATTACGTGGCCGGGTAGCACCTCCGAGGCCGCTTCTTCTTCGCTCTCGTAGGGTCCGCCCGGCGCTTTATCGATTAATACGGCGTTTTCTGGCATTGTTAATCGCCCTCCTCGGCCGTCAGTATTTTCCTGCTGTTAACAAGTTCCACTTCGGTCGGTCCTTCACCTTGGGTCATGCTGCCCGCTGCTCCGTAGTTCGTGCTCGGCGTCACCCGGTTTTCTACCTTTTCCAGGGCTGATTTCGGCATATCCTCTAGCTCGTCGCGGCTGAAGTCCACCTGCTTCGAGTTGTCGAGTTTATCCACGAGCGAAAGCTTTTCGCTCCGGTTCATTTCTTCCCTCACGGCGCCCTGAATTAGTTCGCGCAGGTCGCCTTCGTCGGACAACGCGGCCAGGCCGCTGTTGTCGGTTTTGGTTTCGTCAGTCACGTCGTCTTCTTCCCCCTCTGGTCCCCCGGTGTCGGATTCCGCGTCCACGGTTTCATCTTCCTCTTCCTCATCCTCTTCCGCGGTTGCCTCTTCCATCGCTTCCAACATTGTTTGCTTGGTGTCGAGTAGATCACCTTCCGGTATATCCACCCCGCGATCCAGTAACGTCTGCACAAGCTCCTCTTTTTCCATACTGTCACCCCTAAAGGTGTTAATTATGCGCTGCACCAAATTCTGCCTGTTCTCTTCGTATTCCACGTCAAACTCCTCCTCCAGTAAACTCCTAGCCGTTTCGGCCGCCCGGTCGTACACGTCGGACGGTATGTCTGCCTGGGAACCGCGGCCACCGCGAACCGACACCAGGGCGTTCTTGTACAGCACCCCGTTTCCGTCGATCACCTGGAAGAACGTCAGGCCTTCCCAGGTCGTGGCTTCCACGGACCCTAACAAACTGGACTCCGCGGCTTCGGTTTGCTGGGCGTCCGTCAGGTCCGCGACGCTATCAATCTCGTCCCAGCCCTTTTCCCCCGCGAATTCGCCTAACGATCGGCGACTCCAGGATCCTTCGGTAGTGTCGCTGTACGCCGGCGTCCGCGCAGTTTCCCTAATATCCTGTAGCTCGGTTTTGTCGAAGTCCACTCCGACCCCCTGTACGTTGGACAATGGTACTCCAACACCGTCCGGCAGCGAAAGCTCACCGGTCTGATCCGGCAGCACTGCCAGGTGGTCCGGCTTGATGTTTACCTGTACCCCGTCGTAGAACTTGCCATTGTACTCCCCGCTCTCGTCCAGCGTGTCGTGCCAGTAGCTCGTCGAAACGTCCATCGTTTCGCCGGCTTTCAGGCGGCGGTAGGTTTCCCAAAGCTCCTGTGACTTGGCCGAGTTCTCCGTACGGGCCGATATTGCCTTCTCCTCGTCCACCCAAATCTCGCCCTTCAGCTTATTGTCCTCGAAGTGGACGTTGTAGAAGCGCCCGAGCGAGCGTTGATCCACCAGCTTCCGATCCCGTGCCGAGGCCCCACGTGGGTGCGACACCGGCGTGGGCGTGTCGTCCCAAAGCTGGGACGTCCGTTTGATTTCCTGACCCGGAAGCAGCTGGCCCTTCACCACGGCCTCTCGTAGCGCAACCACTGGTATAACCAGGTGGTCCCGGCCGTTGTGCTTGTCGGGCCGGATGTCTTCCGGCGTCGGCTGAACCTGAACTTTTGCCAGCATCTTCTTGTTTCCGCGTTCCATGTTGGCCTCCAACTCCACTTGGTCGTAGTTCGCGTTTGCCACCCGTATCGCTCGGGGAGCACAAAGCTCGTCATCGTCGTGCTCCTCCATGCAATCCTCATAAACCTTGTTTGCCATCTTCACCCACTGACGCTTCTCCCGGTCCGTCAGGCCGCCCACGAACTCGTCCACGTCGTCAACGGTCCAAGGCATCAGCGCCTCCCATTCCATTGTAAAATCAGCGTGGCCGCCACCGGCCGGTCAAAGATGTCGTCATTCGCGAAGATAATGTCCGTCGAATCGGTGTAATACTCCAGCTCCAGCACGTCGCCGGGCTCCAGCGCTGCAGTCCCGCTATAGGGCAAATCCTGTTCGGCGCCCGAGGCCATCGGCCCGTCGTATTGTCGCTGTGAGCAGCGGGCCTCCGTCGTTCCGTTTATCCGGATGCGGCCCAGGAACTTCTTGTCATCGGCCGCCGGAAGCGGTTTAGTGCTGGTGTTCCTGGCGTGGATGCATCCCGTAAACTCGTACAACCCGGCGCGCGTCACCTGAACCTGTTGTCCGTCAGCCCGGAGGAACGCGTGGTGGGACGTAGTTTCTTCTTCGACGAGCGTGAGCCCGTCGAACGACGTCCAAGCGCCCACTGCCCGACTGGCTAGGTCGGGCGTTCTGTGCACCTTCAAGCTCTTTGCCCAGCGTCCGTTATGCGGACGCCAAATTCCCATTATTGAACCTCCTCACCGATCACCAGGTTCGGGTACTTCGCCGCCGTAGCGTTCGAGCCCGGCGATTCCTTCCAGCGGAAAACCAAAAACTGCTCCTCTGTCTCGTCCGTAACGTCCAAACTTACCCGCGGGAAGTCCGTGACCTGTTCGCCGGTTCCTGTGATGCCTGCAACCTCGGCCAGCGACACGTTGTTTAGCTGATCGTATAGCTGCAAGTCCACCGTCTCGTCCGTTCCGGGGTCCACCGTTAATGCCGCGGCCACCTGTAGGTGCCCGAGCTTCAGGCCCAGGGCGCCCGGCGTGAACTTGGCAACGAAGAACTGCCAGTCCCAGGCGTACGACGTCGCGGTAAAATTCGAGTAAGCCTTCGCCTGTGCTCCTATGCTCATTAGTGGGTAGAAGTCACCGTGTATGTAACCCCGCGACTTCCAGCCGCTTCTGTGAGGGGACCAAATGCTCATGGCTTACCGCCTTTTCCGGTCAACGTGTAAGTGGAAGGAGGACTGGGCGCTGCTTCCGTTAACGTATCGAACCCGCGCATACCGACAAAGTGGTGGAACCTCGAAGCCCAAAGCTTCGCCACTGGTGTAACTTCGTTCAGCGTCCGCGTGGACCTCTCTGGGGTCGCCGACATCCTGGCTCTGCTCCACGTATAGCGTACCGCCAGCGTCGGCCTTCACAGCACCTACGATCTGCTCCGCGCGCTGGACGTCGAACCACTTGCCGGTGTACGTTTCGCCGGCCCCCAGCGCTGTTTCCGTGCTATCGCCTCGTTCTAACATTCTTTCACCTCTTTCAGTAAGTTTCGCCTTCTTCCAGTTCCGCGTCACCCGGCCAGGGCGCCGGCTTTTCCTGGAACTCCACGTGGGCGCCGTCCTCGGCCCCCAACCTTTCTAGTATGATCTGGGCCGCTACGATATCGTCCGTTACCCCGTAGTAGCCTGTACCTTTGAACGGGTGGTAAAAATGCCGGTTTACGTGCTGCAACCAGAAGTCGGCCGTTTCGGGGTCAACGATTATATCAATCGGGCCTAGTCGGGACTCCGACGTAATGCTGAAGTGGGCCGAAGCTTCACCCTCTTGGTGTAGCGAACCCGTCAGCCGTTCTACCATGGTTATAACCCCGCCATTATACTATAAATTAAGTCGAAATGTCCTCGGTCCTTAGTGTAAAAATCGCCGGCTCCTTCAAACATGTGCTCCATGCCCATTGATACCACCTCTTTACCCCACATGTCACTGAACTGCTCATCCCCGTAAACCCGGCCGGTGTAGTGGTCAATGAAGTCATCCTTGTAGCCCTCCTCGTCGGTATAGATCGTCGTTAAATTTCCCCCGGAAGTCCGGCGCTCCCAGAACGCGTTCACCGCATCCCGAGTTTCGTTGTTGTACTGGTGCAGAGCGTGGGACCACTCGTGTACCACCGTGTTGGGACCCACGTCCTTCGGCAAGTTCAACTTCTTTGCCGCGCCCTGATGTGAGGCCCGCATCCCCCGGTCTAGTTTGTTCAGTCTGTAGTTCTTCAGGTAGCTCTTCTTAAGGCCGTCATGGTCCTTTACGTACGATTGAAGCCAGTCCTCACCGTCGTCCAAAGCGCGCCCCATTTTGGCCGACCCGACCCGTTTCCCACGAGCAACGTTAAAGATGTCGTCCAGGTTGTCGCCGTCCGGGAGCACGTCGTCCCACACATCGGCCTGGCGGGCGTTCACCTTATGGTTAATCGCCCTCTGAGCGTCGAAGAACCCTTCGCGAACGCGGGCCGTGTAGTCCCCTAGGTCCACGTCCTCGTCCATCCACCTTGCGTAGTCGTCCGCGAACTGAACCTGGTCCCTGAAGTCGTCCAGGTTCTCAAAGTCCCGTAGCTTCGGTTCTATCTGGTCGCGGATTTCCGGCCGAATCAGGGCGCTCATGTCGCCGTCGTCCCATTCACTGTACAGTATTTGTCCGTCCCCCGGCCAGTCGGTTTCGTCGAAGCCGAGGTCGTCAATGCTGTCGATGTCGCGTCGGGCCCGGTTCAGGCGTTTATCCACCAGGTCGTGGGCCGTGCTTTGCTTCAGGTCCAGCAAGTCCTCGGGGTCGTCGATCGTTTCCTTCGTGGCCTGGTAAGCCGCCCGGTCAAAGTGGCCACCCTCGTCGAAGATCGGCCTCTGGGCCGGTGGGAGCGGCTCTCCTGTGCTGGTCGTTGGGACGCCTTGCTGTGCTTGCGGGTGCTTCATCGGCATCCAGGTGCAGCGGCAGTTCGGGTGAAACGGTATCAGGCCGCGCGCTGCTTCGAGCTTGTACGGGTTCCCGCCGACCTGTCCAAGACAAAGCGAACAAACGTTCCCGTCTCGGGCGGTCAGCCATTCTACCTTTGCCGACACCTTCTGCAGGCCGGCGCGTTTGTAGCTGTCCAGCATCGCCTCGTTGTGGGCGTATATTACTTCGGTTCGCGCCATCGTTCGGGCCCGCGTGATACCTATTTTGTCCACTCGGTCGTTTAGCTGCTTCGCCATCTTCCGCGGGTTCAAGCCCTTCGCCAGGCCTTCCGTCAGCACCCGGCTCATTTCGCCGCTCATTTCGTTCGTGATTTTGTTCAGCGCCGTCCAGTTCCGTGTGTAAAGCCGCTCTAGCGTATTCTTGTGGATCGGCATGTTGAACATGTTGCCAAATTCGCGATCGCTCATCGGAGGTACTTCGTAGCCAGGCGTTTGCCGTAGGAAGCGGTTGGCCTGCTTCATGCCCGAGGCATTCGAGCGACGTACAAAGTCGTCCGTCCAGCGCTCCCCGCCGGGCTTTTCGAGGATGTCCTGTTGAATCGCTCGGCCTAGCCACCCGTTGAAGGCGTTGGCCTTCTGGGCGTCAGTGGCAAACTTGAACTTGGCCGTGCTCGGCATCTCCGCGTTGTCGGTCCGGTAGGCCAGGCCCACCAACTCCTCTAGCGACAGCGCCTCGGTGTCAATGCCAAGGCCCAACACGTCCAGGTCAACCACGGCCCGACGAATGTCACCCTTCAGCTTCCGGAAGCGCTTATAGGCAGCGGCGCTGTACTCCTTCCGGAGCGTCTTGGTATGCGTCGGGTCCACTTCGGGTTTCCAGGCTGACTTCGCCAGGTCCACCCGCTCGTGGCTGTGGTCGTGGCCGTGGCCGTGTTCGTGTGTCGCCTTTTTGGTTTTAATTAGTCATCACCCGTCGGAACTCCTCGTTGAACTCGTTCTGTACCTGTTCATTTTCTTCGTCCACCTCGGCCTGGTCCATCTCGTCCTCTGTCGGTCCGTCGGTCAGATCGTACTCCTCCAGCGTGTCGTCGTCAAACCCGAACAACTCCTTCAGTATCATCTTCTTCGGCATCAGGGCGGCCGGCATCCCGCCACTGGCTTTGTTCAGAGCCGCGGCCTTCTTCTGTATTATTTCGGCTTGCTCCAGCTTGGTCGGCGTCCAGAGGTTCGGCCAGTTGACGCTGTAACCGCCTTGGTGCGGCGGGTCGAGGATGTCAATGTCAACGAGCCGGTCAACGAAGCGCTCCAGGATCATCGGCTGCGCGAATTGCGTTTGCCGGTTTTCAATTTGGTCGAACCAGTTCTTTCGGTCCTGTGAGCTGGCAAGCTCGGCCTTCTCCGAACCCATCAGTATTCGCTTCGGTATGCCGGTTTTGACGCTGATTGTCGTTATTACAATGTCGAAGGGGTTCGACGGGTCCATACTAGTTTCGCCGGCCAGCTCCTGTACGTCAACGCCGGACGTCGTAACCACCCGCTTGAACCCGTTCAGGAACTTCTGCATCTCCTCCGTTATGTCGTCGAAGTCCTCGGGGTCCTGTAAGTTGGCGCCTTCCTTCTCGGACACGTGGTAGCCTTTCGTCGCTTGCTGCCAGAACCCTTCCGGCGCCGCACCTATCAGCTTGTCGAGGTCCTGTAACCTGTGGAATACCTTCTTGAGGCGCGGTTCACCATAAACCTCATTATCCAGGAGGCCCTCGGCTACGTGTATAACTCTTGAGTGGTGGACCTTCTTCTGGCTTTCGTCCTTGATGTCGAACTGCTCCAGCTCTTCCAGGCTGAAGTCCAGGTCGTACAGCGTCGGCCGACCGAAGCGTTCCTGTCCCGCGTCCTCCTGGAAGTCCTCGACGTCGGCCTTGCCTTCCCAAAACGGCATCAAGTAATTCAACCCCGTCGCGTTGTCCACCCGTAGCTCCATGTTGTCGCCGTTCGCGTCGTTGATGCCGAGGAGCAGCGCCCCGTAGTGGCCGATCCCGGCCAGGCGGTCCAGCCGCTCCAGATAGTGAAAAACCGAATAGTTCTCGACCAGCGTGCTCCAGCCCTTCATGAAGGAACTTTTGCCGCCTGAACCGTCCGTTATCTCCGGCGACTTTCGCCACGTGTCGTGAGCTGGTCGATCGACAATCACCGACGCAATCCCGCGGTTGTCGTAATACTTCCGGAAGTCCTGGTGGCCGGGGTCTCTGGTGTAGCCGAGGGCCTTTTCAATATCGCGCTCACCATCGTATTGCACACCGACCCGGCCCATCCCGCGGGCGTCCAGCACATCGTTTGCTACCATCGCGCCTAGCGCTTCAAATTCATTCATGTTCTTGTCTTCGCTCATGTCTACTCCTCTTTAAGAACCAGGCGAACCGCCCGTGTATCCGGACGTATCCGCTAACGCGTTGTGGGCACCGCTAAGCGCGTCGATCTGGTCGTCGTGCTCATCGGCGCTCGGGAACTTAACCGCTTCTCGGATAAAGTCGTCGTTCCAGCCGCCCTTTACCAGCTTCAGGTTGCCGGCTTTCGCTGCTGAAGCTACCGGGTTTGCCCTCACTGTTTTCGGCCCCGTGACGCGATCACCGTCGAACGCAAAACCAACGAGGACGTCGCGTCGATAGTGTCCAATCAAGCTTTTCCCCGCCGAACCGGGCTCTCGTTCCATTCGAATCAGCACATTTGGGTAGCGCTGGTTATCCAGTTGTGCTGTCTGCTTCACCGTCTTTTCCACCCAATAGTCGTCCGCCCTGAAGTGCTTTATGTCGTCCAACCAGAAGCGCCCGTCCTTCATCGCCAGCAGCGCGCCAGCCGTCCAGTCCGGGTCGTTGTCGCCCTTCTCGGCCGTCGAGGCCAGGTCCCAGTACCGGACGCGTCGGGCGTCCTTCGGGGCCTCGTCCACTAGGTCGAACCAGGCGCGCTTGAACTTCTCCCCTTCCTCCGCGATTTCCCAGCTTCCGTTCATCACCTTCTCCTGTGTAATCGGGTCAAGGTGGGACAGGCTGTCGCGGTACTCCTCCCGGCGAACGTGGGGGTTATCTTCCAGCGACGCCGGTATGCGAACCCGCTCGTGGTCCGTCACTTCCTGGTCAACATAACGCGCCTTCACCCACTCGAAGCCGGGGCCGATCGGGTTTCCGGCCGCCCTGAAGCGTAGCGGGACGTCCGATTCCACGGTTCGTCGGAGCCTTGAGAACAAGAAGGTGTACTGCCTTTCCAGGAACTCACAAATCTCATCAAAGCCAATGAACTGATACTCGGCCGAGTTGTAGTTGAAGCGGTCGTCCTCGTACTGCATGTGGCCGAACTCCAGCGTCGCGCCGGAAGGGAACGTCCAGGTATGGTCCTTTCCGTTCCAGCTTGCGTCGGTGTCTTTCAGCCACTTCTTCGACCTGGGGATTAAGGAATTGGCTTTGGTCAGGTTGGTGAAAGTTCGTCGGAACAGGATGGCAGCGTAGTCGGACTCATCGACGTACATAAGCGCCGCCATAAGCAGTGCGTCAGTTTTGCCGGGGCCAGCGGCGCCACCGAAGAACACGTCCTTGTTCTCGGCCATCAAGAACTCCCACTGCTTCTGGGTCGGCGTGTGGGGGATGTAAGGGTTATTCAGAACCCTCTGGATCGTCTCCCTCTCGTGACCTGTTAGCTTCAATGGCCCGGATAATGGCCTCTGCTGCTTGACCGTCGTGGTTGACATCAATATCACCCCGGTGTTCCACTTCGCCGGTGAAATCCAGCTCCAGCTCGTCCGCTGCTTCCTCGAACAGGTTAACTTCCCACTGCTCTGATCGTGTGTTCGATAGGATTTGCGTGCTTATCTTTAGCTGCTTCAGGCGGTCGAAGTCCGTGGCGCTGTCCAACAGCTCGGCCACCGTTTCGTCACGGATGCGCCTCATTATCTCGTCGTAGGTCGAGCGAAGGTTGGCCTCCTTCTCGGTCTGCTCCTCCCTAACCTTTTTAGCTGCATCCCTGTGTATCTCGCTGACTACCAGGCCTTTGTCCCAATCGTTCCTGTTGGCCTTCTTGTACCCGTAGCGCTCGTTAAACCCGTACTCCCGTGACATCTCCGCGATAGTGCTTTCGCGCGCTTCGTAACGTCGCCGGATTTCTTCCCATGGGTAGGATTCTTCGGGCATAGTTGATTCAATCAGCGCTCCTCTCTGATTCTCGGTTCGTTTTCATTATAACACAAGCGCACCCCGCGCACAAGGCCCTTCGGGGGGTCGCTCGTCCAGAAAGCCGTCCGGCTTAGGTCGGGGTTTCTGTTTTCGCGGGCCGACGTCCAAGAACGGGGGTTTCCGTAGGACCCCCGTCTTGGAACAAGGCCCGCGTGGAGAACCCCGATTCGCCGCTGCCGCCTGACGTCCGTCCAAGATTTTTACCGCGCGCGCGTTGTGGACGGAACCTTGGACGCCCCGACCATCGGGCAGAGCCGACGGAAAGTACTCTCTCGGTTTGGACGCACGGATCATCGGGCAGCCTGGACAGGTTCTTTCGGCAACTACCCGCGGGGCTTCCGGACGGCCCGTGCGTCCAAGAGGAAGCC
>Ga0207714_1000728_pt1 | contig 22207 bp, 18 predicted proteins | sample PonA232FremontCA_2_FD_187270 | JGI IMG/M metagenome (GOLD analysis project Ga0207714, IMG submission 187270) | Marine sediment microbial community from Fremont, CA, USA - Pond A23 Sediment 2 (SPAdes) | ecosystem: Environmental > Aquatic > Marine > Unclassified | place: USA: Fremont, California...
TCGGTGTTCTGCGTCCCCCAGGTCATGGTGCCCAGGCAGATCGCGCTCACGTTCAGGCCGGTCCGGCCCAGCGGCCGATACGCCATGCCGACAAATCCCCCTTGGTTGTTTGCGAATCTCCGGCCCGCGGTGGGCGGGTGGCGGATCAGCTCCCCTGGGCGCGCGCCTTCACCCGCGCCAGGAGCTTTTCCACGCTCGGTAGCATGCGCTCGACGATCACCCGCACGCCCTCGGCGTTGGGGTGGATGCCGTCGGATTGGTTGAGCTTCGGTGTCTGCGCCACGCCCTTCAGATAGAACGGGTAGAAGACCGTGTCATAGCGTTCGGCCAGCTCGGGATAGATGGCGTCGAAGCGTTCGACGTAGTCCCGGCCCATGTTGCGCGGCGCTTTCATCCCGGCGAGCAGCGCGGGCAGGTTTTCGTCGGTCAGCGTCTCGAGGATCCGGTTCAGGTTGCGCCGCGTGACCGCCGGATCGATGCCGCGCAGCGCGTCGTTGGCGCCCAGCACCACGATCACCGCGTCCGTGCGCTCGCGCAGCACCCAGTCCAGGCGGTTCAGCCCGGCCTCGGTGGTATCACCCGACGAGCCGGCGTTGGTGACGCGCACGTCGTGCCCCTGCGCGCGCAGGGCTTGCTGAAGCTGCGCCGGAAAGGGCTTGCCCTCGCTGAGTCCATAGCCCTGCACCAGGCTGTCGCCAAAGGCGAGGATGTCCCACGGCGGGTCCTCGTCCGCGGCCGCGGCGGGCGCGGCCGCGGCGACAAGGGCGGCAACGGCGAGGGCGAGACGGCGCGGAATGGCATGCAACACGGCGGGTGCGCTCCGGCATAGTTCAGAATGGCTGCGGCAACCTCGATCCGCCCCCGGATATCGGCACCGGCGCCTCGCGCGGCAACCCGCGGTTCATTGATCGCGGGGCGCGCGCGCCCATATCCCGTTGGCACGCCGACATCACCGGGAGCCGCGCGGGCGCGATGATCGACCTCGACCACGTTACCCTGACCCTGCCCAGCGAGGCGGGACCCGTCCACATCCTCAAGGGCCTGGACCTGCACATCGGCGCGGGCGAGACCGTGAGCGTCGTGGGGCCCTCGGGCTCGGGCAAGTCCTCGATGATGATGCTCGTGGGCGGCCTGGAGCGGCCCACGGGCGGGTCCGTCCAGGTCGCCGGGCACGACCTCGCCGTCCTGGACGAGGACGGGCTGGCGCGCTTCCGCCGCGACAACGTCGGCATCGTGTTCCAGGACTTCCATTTGGTGCCCACCATGACGGCGCTGGAGAACGTCGCGATCCCGCTGGAGTTCGCCGGGCGCGCCGACGCCTTCGACCGGGCCGCCGAGGCGCTGAGCCAGGTCGGCCTGGGCGAGCGCCTGCGCCACTATCCGGGCCAGCTCTCCGGCGGCGAGCAGCAGCGCACGGCGCTGGCGCGCGCCTTCGCCACCCAGCCCAAACTCCTCCTCGCCGACGAACCCACGGGCAATCTGGACGGCCACACCGGTGAGCACGTCATGGGCCTGCTGTTCGATATGGCGCGCGAACAGGGCTCGACGCTGCTGCTGATCACCCACGACAAGGCGATTGCCGCGCGCTGCGGCCGGCAGGTGGAACTGGTCGACGGCCGCATCGTCCGTGACAGCGCGCAGGCGCCCGTCGCGCCGGACGCGGCGCGGGCGACCGGGTGAATGTTGCGCATATGGTCGCCGCTGGCTGGGGTCTCCGAATCCCGGCCAGCGCAGGCTGCCAGACCCGTCGAAACCAGCCGGGTCGCGATTCCGGAGATCGCGACTCGCGCGCGGCAGCGTCCCCTCATCTTTCGGCAGGCTCAAGATGAGGGATAAATCTAAAAAGAAACTTTGCGCCTCACCCTGAGCCTGTCGAAGGGTGAGGCGCGTATGGGGACGGCCATGACCGACACCCTCAAACTCGCCATCCGCCTCGCGCGCCGGGAGCTGCGCGGCGGCCTGCGCGGCTTCTGGATCTTCCTGGGCTGCCTGGTGCTGGGCATCACGGCCATTGCCGGCGTGGGCTCCCTGTCCAGCGCTATGCTCACCGGCATCTCGGACGACGGCCGCGCGCTGCTGGGCGGCGACATCGATATCCGGCGCATCCACACGCCGGCGACGGACGAACAGCGCGCGTGGTTCCGCGACAACGCGGAACGGGTCTCGCGCACCGTCGAGCTGCGCGGCATGGCGCGCCGGCCCGGCGGCAACGGCGCGGGTGACGGCGCGCGCCAGACGCTGGTCGAGCTGAAGGCCGTGGACCGTGCGTATCCGCTTTTCGGCACGACCGTCACGAAGCCCGAACAGCCCCTGGCGCAGGGACTCGCCAGGCGCGACGGCGCCTGGGGCGCGCTGGTGGACAGCACGCTGGCGCGCCGGCTCGACCTGGCGCCGGGCGACCGGCTGAACATCGGGGATGTCACATACCGCGTGCGCGGCGAGTTGCTGCGCGAGCCCGACCGCGCGGCGCAGGCGTTCACCCTCGGCCCGCGGGTGCTGGTGGCGCGCGGCAGCCTCGAGGCGACCGGGCTCGTCCAGCCCGGCAGTCTGGTCTATTACCACTACCGCCTGGACCTGCCGGGGGACACCGACACGGGCGCGTTCCGGAAGCGCCTGGAAGCGGCGTTTCCCGACGCGGGCTGGCGGGTCAACGACCTGTCCAACGCTGCGCCCGGCATCACCCGCTTTGTCGAGCGGGTGACGCTGTTCATGACCCTGGTGGGGCTGACCGCGCTGCTCGTGGGCGGCGTGGGCATCGCCAACGCCGTGCGCGCCTACCTGGACGGCAAGATCCCCACCATCGCCACGTTCAAGTGCGTGGGCGCGCCGGCGCGTTTGGTGTTCCTGACCTACCTGGCGCAGGTCATGGCCCTCGCGGCTCTCGGGATCGCCGCAGGGCTGGTGCTGGGGGCGGCCCTGCCCCTTGTCGCGGGACCCATCCTGGCCGGCTACCTGAACTTCGACATCGCCGTGGGCGTGTATCCGGGCGCGCTGGCCGTGGCCGCGCTGTTCGGCGTGCTCACCACGCTCGCCTTTGCCCTGTGGCCGCTGGCGCGCGCGCAGGGGATCCCGGCCGCGGCGCTGTTCCGGGACGTGGTGGCGCACCGGGCGAGCCGGCCGCCGGCCTGGGCGCTCGGCGCGATCGCGGCGTCGGGTGGCGCGCTCGCCGGGCTGGCCGTGGTCAACGCGGACCAGCGGCTGTTTGCGCTGGGTTTCGTGGGCGGCGCCGTGGGTGCGCTGCTCGCCTTCCGCCTGGCGGCAGCCGGCGTGGTCGAGGTGGCGAAACGGGTGCCCCGGGCGCGCCGGCCGGCGCTGCGCCTCGCGGTGGCGAACCTGCACCGCCCCGGCGCGCCCACCGGCAGTGTGGTCATGTCGCTGGGCCTGGGCCTGACCGTGCTGGTTGCTATTGCCCTGATCGAGGGGAACTTGTCGCGCCAGGTCACCGAGCAGATGCCCGAGGACGCGCCGTCGTACTTCTTCATCGACATCCAGAAGGACCAGCGCGATCCCTTTGTCCAGATGCTGGGCGGCATGGACGGCGTGCGCGACGTATCCACCGTGCCCATGCTGCGCGGCCGGATCACGCGGGTGAACGGCACGCCCGTGGGCGAGCTGGACATCCCGGAGGACGTGCAGTGGATCTTCGACGGCGACCGCGGCATCACCTGGGCGCGCGACGTGCCGTCGAACAGCCGCGTGGTGAACGGTCAGTGGTGGGACCCGCAGCACGACGGCCAGCAGCTCGTTTCCATCGACAGGCAATTGGGCGCGGCGATGGGCCTGGAACCCGGCGAGAGCCTGACCATCAACCTGCTGGGCCGGAACATCCGGGCGGAGATCGCCAACTGGCGCGAGGTCAACTGGGAAGGCCTGGGCATCAACTTCGTCATGGTGTTCTCGCCCGGCGTGGTTTCCGAGGCGCCGCAGAGCTACCTGGCGACGGCCAAGACGCCGCCCGAGCGGGAGGCGGATCTGGAGAGCCGGGTCGCCGAACGCTTCCCCAACATCTCCGCGATCCGGGTGCGCGATGTGCTCGACCGCGTATCCGGGCTGCTGGCCAATATCGCCATGGCCGTGCGCGCGACCGCGTCGATCACGCTGCTCGCCGGGACGCTGGTGCTCGCCGGCGCGGTCGCGGCCGGGCACCGGCGGCGCATCTACGACGCCGTGGTGCTCAAGGTGCTGGGCGCCACGCGGCGCAACGTCACCAACGCCTTCCTGCTGGAGTACGGCCTTCTGGGGCTGGTGACCGCGCTGGTCGCCGCCGTGGTGGGGAGCGCCGCTGCCTGGGTGGTGATGACGAAGGTCATGGACGGCGAGTTCGTCCTGCTGCCGGGCGCCGTGGCGCTGACGGCCGTGCTCGCCACGGCCGTGACCCTGGCCTTCGGCTACGTGGGCACGGACCGCGCCCTGCGGCAGAAGGCGGCGCCGCTGCTGCGCAACGAGTAGCCCGCGCGCCGGAATCTGCGCGTGACCCGCCTGCGCGAATCGCGTATCCGGTGTGATTCGCATACGATGGTGCGCTGGCGTGCGATGCGGTCCGCATGGATCGCTGGATCGCACGCGACCCTTTGAAGATAGGGCAAGAGCCAGCGATCCGGTGACCCAACCTGATCGCATCTTGCCCTGGTGGACAGGGAGGCGGGCGCCGCGATGGTCGCGCGCGTGGGGACCGTGGCCTTTCTGGGGATCGAGGTCGCGGACGTGGATGTGCAGGTGCAGGTCACCACGGGCCTGCCCGCGTTCCAGATCGTCGGCCTGGCGGACAAGGCCGTGGGGGAGAGCCGCGAGCGCGTGCGCTCGGCGCTGGGCGCGCTGGGGCTGTCGCTGCCGCCCAAGCGGATCACGGTGAACCTCGCACCGGCGGACCAGATCAAGGAGGGCAGCCACTTCGACCTGCCCATCGCGCTGGGGCTGTTGGTCGCGATGGGCGTGGTGCCGGCGGAAGAGGTGGCGCAGTACGTCGCCCTGGGCGAACTCGGCCTGGACGGCCGTGTGGCGGGCGTGGCGGGCGCGCTGCCCGCGGCGGTGCACGCGCTCTCGCGGGACAAGGGCCTGATCTGCCCCGAGCCGCAGGGCCCGGAGGCGGCCTGGGCCGAGGGGCTGGAGATCCTCGCACCGAACAGCCTCATCGCGCTGGTGAACCACTTCAAGGGGACACAGCTTCTTCAGGCGCCGCGCCCCCAGGTCGCCGACGACGCCCCGGCGGCGCCGGACCTGGGCGACATCAAGGGGCAGGAATCGGTCAAGCGCGCCCTCGAGGTCGCCGCCGCCGGGGCGCACAATATGTGCATGACCGGTCCGCCGGGCGCGGGCAAGTCCATGCTCGCCGCGCGCATGCCGGGGCTGCTGCCGCCGCTGGACCCGGCGGAGGCGCTCGAGGTCTCGATGATCCATTCCGTGGCGGGCACGCTCACCGAGGGCAAGCTGGTCCGGCACCGGCCCTACCGCGATCCGCACCATTCGGCGTCGCTGCCCGCGCTGACGGGCGGCGGGCAGAAGGCGCGGCCCGGCGAGGTCTCGCTGGCGCACCTGGGCGTGCTCTTCCTGGACGAGCTGCCCGAGTTCTCGCGCCAGGCGCTGGAGGCGCTGCGCCAGCCGCTGGAGACGGGGCGCGTGGCGATCGCGCGGGCGAACGCGCACGTCGCGTACCCCTCGCGGTTCCAGCTCATCGCGGCGATGAACCCGTGCAAGTGCGGCTATCTCGACGATCCGGAGCTGGCCTGTGCCCGGGCGCCGCGCTGCGCCAGCGACTATCAGGCGAAGATCTCCGGGCCGCTGATCGACCGGATCGACATCCACGTGGACGTGCCCAACGTTAGCGCCGCGGACCTGACCCTGCCGCCGCCGCGCGAGGGCACCGCCGAGGTCGCCGAACGCGTCGCCGCCGCCCGGCGCATCCAGGCCGAGCGCTATGCGGCCGAGGCCGGGGGCAACGGTGACGGCGCGGCCGAGCGCCCGCGCACCAACGCCGAGGCGGACGGCAGCGTCCTGGAACGCGTCGCCCAGCCCGACGAGCCGGGGCGCCAGCTCCTCGCCGAAGCCGTGGAACGCCTCAAGCTCTCCGCGCGCGGGTACCACCGCGTCCTGCGCGTCGCGCGCACGCTCGCCGACCTGGAGGGCAGCGACGCCGTGGGCCGGGTGCACGTGGCGGAGGCGTTGAGTTACAGGAGAGTGGGGGTCGCCAAAGGGTAGCGGTGGATAGGCGGTCGGCTCTCCGCAGTGAACCGATGGCGCGCGCCTGCGTATACCGTTTCAAACGGGAACGGGAGAGATCGAGATGTCCCTGCGCGCGCTGTCGTCCCTCGGCATGATGGTGTTCACCGCCTTCGTCCCGGCCAAGGAGGCCCCCGCGGCCGAAACCGGCCAGACCGCGCACCGCTTCGAACTCACCGCAATCGACGGCGCACCGCTGCCCATGTCGCGCTTTGCCGGGAAGACGGTGCTGCTCGTCAACACCGCGTCGAAGTGCGGGTTCACGCCACAGTACGACGGGCTCCAGGCCCTTTACGAGCGCTACAGGGATCGCGGCTTCGTCGTCCTGGGCGTGCCCTCCAACGACTTCGGCAACCAGGAGCCGGGCAGCGAAGACCAGATCGAGTCCTTCTGCGAGACCAACTTCGGCATCACCTTCCCGATGACCGAAAAGGTCGCCGTTACCGGCCCGAACGCGCATCCGCTGTACGCGTGGCTGGTGGACGCCCTGGGTCCGGCGGCCAAGCCACGCTGGAACTTCCACAAGATCCTGATCGGCCCGGACGGCCGGCCGCGCGACGCCTGGCCCAGCACCACATCGCCCAGCTCCGGCAACCTGCAGGCGCGCATCGAGAAGGTCCTGGCGGAAAACCCAGCCGCGGCGAGTTGAGCCGCCCAGGGGCGCCGGCGGCACGCTTCGCACCGGGTTGACGCGTGTGGCCGCGCCATTGCCTGCGGGCCGGACTCCTGTGTGCGCCTGATCATCCGCGACAACGGCAGATCCACGGAGGTGGCCGATGGAAACATCGCTCGCCATCGCCCTGGAACTGATCGTTGCCGCCGGCCCGGCGCTGGCGTTCGGCATGTCCAGCGCCATCCTCGAGGTTTGCGCGGGCATGCTCATCGCCACGTTTGCCCGGTTGCTCGGCGATGCCGGCTGGGGCACGGGGCTGTTCCGGCTTGCGGTGGCCGTGGTGTTGACGTTCGCCGCGACCTTCCTCCCGCCGCGCTACCTGCTTTCCACGGACGGCCGGCTGGCCGGGGTGCTGTTCAACCGCCGCCTGACCTTCGGCATCGTCGTGGCACGCGTGGGGGCGCGGAACGCGCGGGCCGGCGAGGCCGCGGCGCGAGCGGACAGGTGACGACCACCTCAGTTCCGGCAACGGCCCTGCGCGCCCGCGTCGCTTTCGCCCGCGGCGCGGCGTTCTTATGGTTGCGGCAGCGAATCGAGCGCAGCGCAACGCAAAGGACGCAGCATGACCGAACCGATCGTGGTGCTCACGGGCGCGGGGATCAGCCGCGAGAGCGGGCTCGCGACGTTCCGCGACGCCGACGGGATCTGGGCGAAAGTGAGCATCGAGGAGGTCGCCACGCCGGAGGCGTTCCGCGCCAATCCGCAGCGCGTGCACCAGTTCTACAACGACCGCCGCGAGCAGCTTCAGGGCGGCGAGGTCCAGCCCAACGCCGCGCACGAGGCGCTGGTCCGGCTGGAGCGTGAATACCCCGGCGAGGTCCTGGTGGTCACGCAGAACATCGACGACCTGCACGAGCGCGCAGGGCAGGAAAACCTCATCCATATGCACGGCGAGCTGCTCAAGATGCGCTGCGAGCGCTGCAGCACCGTCCACGACTGGCGCACGGACGCCGACACCACCACCGCCTGCCCCGGCTGCGGCACGGCTGGCCGGCTGCGCCCGCACGTCGTGTGGTTCGGCGAGATGCCCTTCGAGATGGACCGCATCCAGGAGGCGCTGGCGCGCTGCGGGACCTTCCTGTCCATCGGCACCTCGGGCACGGTCTATCCGGCCGCCGGGTTCGTCCAGCTCGCCAAGACCATGGGCGACAGTTACGCCATCGAGGCGAACCTGGAGCCCACCGACACCAGCGGCCTGTTCGACGAGCATCACAGCGGCCCCGCGGGTGAGCAGGTGCCCGCGCTGGTGGACCGCTTGCTCAAGGGCGCGGCATAATCCCCGACCGCACGGCATAGCCAGGGGAGGCCGCCATGATCCTGACCAGCACGGACAGCGTCGAGGGACACAGGGTCACCGAGCACCTCGGCATCGTCAGCGGCGAGGCCATCCTGGGCGCCAACGTCTTCCGCGACCTCTTCGCCAACATCAAGGATATCCTGGGTGGGCGCTCGGGCGCCTACGAAAAGGCGCTCAAGGAAGCGCGCGACACCGCCCTCCAGGAACTCCAGAACGAGGCGGCGGACCGGGGCGCCCACGCCGTGGTGGCGGTGGACCTGGACTATGAGGTGATCGGGCAGAACGGCTCCATGCTCATGGTCAGCGCCAACGGCACGGCCGTGCGCCTGGGCTGAGCGCGGTGCACGGCACGGGCATGGCCGGGGAATCCCTCGACACGCTGCTGCCCGAGATCCGCGCCTGCCGGCTGTGCGAACCCAGCCTGCCCCTGGGCGCGAACCCGGTGCTGCGCGCGGGCGCCACGGCGCGCATCCTCATCGTCGGGCAGGCGCCGGGCACGAAGGTCCACGAGACCGGCATCCCCTGGAACGATCCCTCGGGTGACCGCCTGCGTACCTGGCTCGACCTCGACCGCGCGGCATTCTACGACGAGACCCGGATCGCGATCGCGCCCATGGGGTTCTGCTATCCCGGCCGCGACCCGCGCGGCGGCGACCTGCCCCCGCGCCCCGAGTGCGCGCCGCTGTGGCATCCGCGCCTGCTCGCGGCGCTGCCCAAGCTCCAGCTCATTCTGCTCGTGGGAAGCCACGCCCAGAAATATTACCTGGGCCGGCGCCGCGGGAAGCGCATGGCCGATACCGTTGCGGCCTGGCGGGATCATCATCCGCCGTACTGGCCGCTGCCCCATCCGTCCTGGCGCAACACCGCGTGGATCGGCCGCAACCCCTGGTTCGAGTCGGACGTCCTGCCGGCGTTGCGGGCGCGCGTTCACGCGCTTTTGGATGACGCAGACGCGCGGGCCTGACGCTTGCAGCGCGCGGAACAGTAGACCACGCGGTCCCAGTCCTTGGCCCATTTTCTGCGCCAGGCGAAGGGGCGCTTGCAGACGGGACAGGTCTTCTGCGGGAGGTCGCGTTTCCGGCGGGTTTTCATGGGCCGGCGGAGCGCCTCATTCGCCGGGCGTGTCCAGGTCGAGCGTGCCCTGTGCCGCGTCGGGCGACGCGCGCCGGCGCGGCCGGGCCCCCGTCTGGCGCATGCCGGACTTGCGGCTGCCGTGCTTGCTCTGGATGGCGTCGGCCTGCGCCTTCGCGTCGGGATCGGCGCGCATGCGGCCCATCCGGTGCCGGGCGTCGCGCGCCGCCTGCTGGTGGTCGACGATGGGCCGGGGATAGGCCTCGCCCAGAACGCGCCTCGCTTCGGGCGCGGTCCAGGGCGTGTGCAGGTGCGCGTCCGGGATCGCCGCGATCTCGGGCACCCAGGCGCGGATGAAGGTGCCCTGCGGGTCCTGGTCGCGGCTCTGCTTGACCGGATTGTAAATGCGCGTGGTGTTGATGCCGGTGGTGCCCGCCTGCATCTGGCTCTGCGACCAGTGGATGCCCGGCTCGTAGTCGGTGAACACCCGCGCCAGATGCAGCCCCGTCTGCCGCCAGTGCAGCCACAGGTGATAACAGGCGAAGGCCTGCAGCATGGCGCGCATGCGGAAGTTCAGCCAGCCGTGCGCGAGCAGCGCGCGCATGCAGGCGTCGACGAAGGGAAAGCCGGTGCGGCCTACCGCCCACGCCCGCAGATGGGGATCGTGCGGGTCGTCGCGCCGGTCCAGGACATCCGCGGCCGGGTGGAGGTTCCGCCACGCAATGGCCGGATCGTCCTCCAGCTTCTGCATGAAGTGGCAGTGCCAGTGCAGGCGCGCCTCGAAGGATCGCAGCGCGCCGCGCCAGGGCGCCTTCGCGGTTTCCAGCGCCGCCCAGGTGGCCTGCGCCGCCTCGCGCATGGATACGGTTCCCCAGGCGAAATGCGGCGACAGCCGCGAGCACGACGCGAACGCCGTCACGGGGCTGGACATCTCGCGCCGGTACTCACGGCCGCGTTCGGCGAGAAAGCTGTCGAGCAGGGCGCGGCCCGCGCGCCGGCCGCCCGGCTGGCGCTGCGGGCACGGGTCGGGCGCCATGTCCGGCGCGGGTGTTTCCGGGATGAGGCCCGGCTCAGCGTCGACGGGCGTCAGGCGGGCCGGCGGCAGCGCCATGGGGTTCGCCATGAAGCGGTCCCACTTGCGCGCCCAGCCGTCGCGCGTGCGCAGCCGGCGGATAACGCCGTTCTGGCGCGTCTCGTGGACGGGGATGCCGTGCTGCTGGGCCCAGGCGAGAACGCGCCGGTCGCGCGCGTAGGTCCAGGCGTTGCCGGTCTCCTGGTGCGCGTGCAGGGCGGCGATGCCGTGACGCTCGCGGATCCAGGCGAGCACCTCGACCACATCGCCGACGCGCACGACCAGCGGCATGCCCAGCGCGGCGAGGTCGGCGCGGAGTTCGGTCAGGCATTCGCGGGCGAAAGCCCACTGCCGGCCGCTGGCGTCGGGCTCGCACCACAGGTCGGGCTCGACGACGCAGAGCGGGAGAACCGGCCCGGCTGCGGCCGCGTCGGCGAGCGGGCCATGGTCGAGGACGCGCAGGTCGCGCTTGAACCAGACGACCTGCACGCCGGTCATGGTGTCTGGCAGGTGCCGTCCGTGCAGGCCTCGCGCCCGGTGATCCGGGTGCGGCGCTTGGCGAACCAGGTGTAGGCGGGCTCCATCACGGCCATCGCCGGGGGCGAGCCGGCAAGCGGTGCCACCCAGCGCAGGCGCGGGATGCGCTTCCAGATCTCGACGAAGACGCGCGCGCCGGTGATCAGCCGGCCGTCGGGCAGACGGGCGTGAATGCGCGCCAGTGCCTGTTCGCGGGTCACGCCCTCGCGCGCGAGGTCGCCCGGATCCTGGCTGATGTCCTGCCACGCGATGCGTTCCGCGCGGTCCCGGCGTTGATAAAAGCCCACCTCCCGGCGGCACATCGGGCAGGCGGCGTCGTAGTACACGGTCAGTCGCGGTTCCTGGGTCATGGGGGAAGAATTAGGCCGCTTTTCGCCCGCGTCAAAGCCGTGGTACAGCCTGCGCCGGAGAGACCACGGAAGGGGCGCGCCATGAGCGATCTGCGCATCGGGGTGACCGGCTGCCGCGGCCGCATGGGCCGCATGATCGTGGACGCCGTGCTCGACGCACCGGGCTGCGTGCTCGCCGGCGGCACCGAGGCGCCGGACGATCCAAGCATCGGCGCCGACCTGGGCGAACTTGCAGGCGCGGGCAAGCTGGGCGCGCGCGTGACCGACGATCCGGTCGCCCTGTTCGCCGCCAGCGACGCGGTGATCGACTTCACCGCGCCGAGTCTCACGCACAAGCACGCCGATCTCGCCGCGCAGTCCGAGGTTGCCTTCGTCCTGGGCACCACGGGGCTGGACGAGGCGACGCAGGCGGCCGTGCACCGCGCCGCCCGGCACACCCAAGTGGTGCAGGCGCCCAACATGAGCCTGGGCGTGAACCTGCTCCTGGACCTCGTCCAACAGGTCGCGCGGGCCCTGGATCCCAGCTTCGACATCGAGATCCAGGAGATGCACCACCGGCACAAGAAGGACGCGCCCTCGGGGACCGCCCTCGCGCTGGGCCGCGCCGCGGCAGAAGGCCGCGGCGTCGAGCTGGACGCGGTGTCGGATCGCGGGCGCGACGGGTACACGGGCGCGCGCGAAGACGGGCACATCGGCTTCGCCGTGCTGCGCGGCGGCGACGTGCCGGGCGAGCACACGGTCACCTTCGCCGGCCCGGGCGAGCGCGTGGAACTCACGCATAAGGCGGGCAGTCGCGGCATCTTCGCCCAGGGCGCGGTGAAAGCAGCCCTGTGGGCGCACAACCAGGACCCGGGCCAGTACGACATGAAGGATGTGCTCGGCCTGCGCTGACCCGCCCCACAAGGGTCCGTCTACGTCTTTTGCACCGGTGCAGGCGCAGACGGCCTCGCCCATCCGGTGGCGGCCTGCAAATCCAAACTATCCATTTGCGCCATCACGGGGTAGATTCGGGCACCAAGACCCATCCCGTCCTGAGCGCCATGACGGATCGCCGTTCGGAGCCCGACACCGCTTTCGACTGGCTGGCCGCGCTGCCCGAGGCCGTGTGCGTGACCGATGCACAGCTCGACGGGCCGGGGCCGCGGATCCGCTACGTCAACCCCGCGTTCGAGCGCCTCTTCGGCGACGCCGCCGATGAGGTGGCCGGCCGGCGATTGCGCGGCTTCCTGGGTGGCGAGGCGGATGCGGCCGTTTCCCCGGAGATGCGGGCGGTGCTGCGCGCGGGCCGGACGTGGCGCGTCTGCGCGGCCATCGGCCACAAGGACGGCGGCATCCTGGACGTGGCCTGGGCGATCTCGCCCGTGTGCGACCGCGCCGGGACGATCACCGGCTACGTCGGCACGGTGACGGAAGCTCCGCGCCCGGCCGCGCCCGAGCCGCGGGGCGACGCCAGCCTGGAGTCGTTCGAGAACGCGCCCTTCGGCATCTACAACACCACCCCGGACGGCCGCTTCACCTGGGTCAACCCGGCGATGGCGCACATTTACGGCTGTGCCGATCCGGCGGAGTTCCTGTCCACCTTCGCCAACACCGACGTCGCCTTCGCCGATCCGGGCAACCCCTACCTGCCGGCCTACAAGCACAAGGCGTCGCGCGAGGCGTTTCTTGCGGAGATGGCGTCTTCCGGCCGCGTCAGCGGCTTCGAGGCGCTCGCCCGGCGCAAGGATGACACGGCGTTCTGGTCGCAGGAGGACGCGCGCGCCGTCCATGCCGACAACGGCACACTGGTCGGGTACGAGGGCTTCATCCAGGACATCACCGCGCGCAAGGAGGCCGAGCGGCAATTGCGCGAGAACGCCGCGCTGCTGGAGATGGCGGGCCGTGTGGCGCGTTTCGGCGGTTGGGCGGCGGATCTCGGGGCTGGGGTCGTGCACTGGTCGGACGTGGTCGCGGACATTCACGGGATGCCGCGCGGCTCGAGCCCCCCGATCGATGTGACCATGGCGTTCATCGCCGAGTCCGACCGGGCGCGCATCCGGGCGGCGTTCGACCTCTGCGCCACCGAGGGCACGCCCTACGACCTGGAGGCGGAGCTGGTCACGGCCACGGGCCGGCGCACCTGGGTCCGGCTGGCGGGCGAGGCGGTGCGCGACGAGGGCGGCGAGATCGTCTGCGTCCAGGGGGCGCTGCAGGACATTTCCGAGCGCAAGCGTGTGGAGACGGAGCTGCGCCGGGCGCGCGACCAGGCGCGCGCAGCCGATGCCTCCAAGACGCAGTTCCTCGCCAACATCAGCCACGAGCTGCGCACGCCGCTGAACGCCATTCTGGGGTTTTCCGACCTCATCCGGAACGCCACGCAGCCGGTGGGCGAGGCCGAGCGGCACAGCGAATACGCCGACCACATCTTCGAAAGCGGCAGCCACCTGCTGGAGCTTGTCAACGACCTGCTGGACATGGCGCGCATCGATCAGGGGGCGTACACGCTGTGCGAGGAGCCGGTCGGGCTGCCCGAGGTCGTCGAGGCTTCCCTCAAGCTGGTCCAGCACATGGCGCGCCAGAAGGCGATCGAGCTGACCACCGACCTGCCCGCCGGGTTGCCCGGGATCTACGCCGACGCCCGGGCGCTGCGCCAGGTGGTGCTCAACCTCCTGACCAACGCCATCAAGTTCACGCCGGAAGGCGGACGCGTGTCGGTGATCGCGCGCAACGAGGCGCACGAACTCCGCCTGGACGTGGCGGACACCGGCGTGGGCATCCCCTCCCGGGACATCGAGCGCGTCCTGCGCCCGTTCGAGCGCGTGGAGAAGCACCTCTCCCACGACCGGCGCGGCGGCACCGGCCTGGGCCTGGGCATCAGCCGCAGCCTCGTCGAGATGCACGATGGCGAGCTGACCCTGAGGAGCACCCCGGATGTGGGGACCGTGGCGCGGGTCCACCTGCCGAAGGCGCGTCTGATTCCTTAGAGCAAAATCGATGAAAGCCGAACCGGCTTTCATCGTGAATTTTGCTCTAACTTCCTGAAGAGCGGGCAAGTGCACCAATCCGATCGCATCCTGTCCGAACGGCCGGATGTCATGGCCAGGGCCGGCGGCTGTCGAGCACGCGCGCCAGAATCTGCTCGCCGAACGCGCTCTCCACCAGCTCGACGGCGAGCCGGGCGGTCCGGTTGCGGGTGTCCAGCGCCGGGTTGACCTCCACCACGTCGAGCGAGGCCAGCGCGCCGCTGTCGTGGATCATCTCCATGGCGAGCTGGGCCTCGCGGTAGCTCAGCCCGCCCGGAACGGGCGTGCCCACGCCGGGCGCGATCTCCGGGTCCAGGGCGTCCAGGTCCAGGCTCACGTGCAGGTGCGCGCTCCGGCCGGCGACGGCGTCCAGAATGCGCGCCATCGCGGGGCGCATGCCGGATTCGTCGATGCTGCGCATGTGCTGGACCTCGAGACCCGCATCCACGACGGCGCGCTTTTCGACCGCGTCCACCGCGCGCACGCCCAGTTGCCGGATCTGCCCAGGGCGGAGGATGGGCCGGCCGGGGCCGAGGGCGCACAGGGAATCCGGCCCGTGGCCGCACAGGATCGCCACGGCCATGCCGTGGATGTTGCCCGAGGGTGAGGTTTCGGCTGTGTTGAAATCGGCGTGGGCGTCGATCCAGAGCACCGTCAGCGGCCGCCGCTGTGCCCGGGCGTGCTCGGCTGCCGCGGCGACGGATCCGATGCTCAGCGCGTGGTCGCCGCCCATGAGCACCGGAACTTCGCCGGCTGCGAGGGACTCCCGAACGGCACCGTGGACCGCCGCGGCCCAGGCCGCGGTTTCCGCCAGATGGCGATAGCCGGCCTCGGGCGCGCGCCCGGGGTGCGCCGGGCCCACAAGGTTGCCGCGGTCGCGGACGGTATAGCCCATCGCCGTCAGGGCTTCGGGCAGGCCGGCGACGCGCAGCGCCTCCGGCCCCATCGCGGCGCCGCGCGTGCCCGCCGCCACGTCCGAAGGCGCGCCGATGAGCCCCACGGGCGGCGCGTCGCCCGGAGCCGGGCGGGTCCGTTCGCGGCGCCAGCCGGTGCCGGGCATCGCGGTCCTCCGTCACGCCGGTTGCGACGGACCCAGTTTGCCATCGGCCCGGTGCCGGTTACAGCGCCGCCGTCACGCCGCCGAGCCCTGGTCCCGGCCGGGCCGCCGGTTGCGCGCCGCGCGCTCGCGCCCGGCGAGGTACGCGGTGCCGCCGGCAACGGCGACGGTGAGCAGAATCACCGTCAGGGCCGCCGCGGAAACCTCCACGCGGAACAGCAGCAGGGCCCCCAGCAGCACCAGGTTGACGGCGAACCAGCGCTGCCCGCCGGCCTCGTTGAAGGCAAGTTCGCGCACCAGGGCGCTTTGCTGGACCAGCGCACGCCCGCGCTGCTTCAGGGCGCGCGGCAGGCTTACAAGGCCGCGGCTGACGCCGTCCTCGCCGGCGCGGATGCCCGCGGCCGTCACGAGCCCGACGATCAGCGGCGCCAGCGCCGCCAGCGCCGGCTGCGGGCTCGCCAGAACCGCCCAGGCGCCGGCCAGACCCAGCACGACGGCCGCCAGCGGCAGGACACGCAACACCGTGCGCGGCAGCCAGTGTGTCAGTTCGCCGTCCGGATCGGCGCCCGCCATGGCGTTGGCGAAGCCGCCGATGCCGCGCATGAAGAACCAGCCCGCCAGGGGCAGGCTGGCCACCAGCGCGGCCGTACCCACCACGGTGGTGAAGCCGTTCCACGCGCCGGGGAAGACGAACGCTTGAAGCCCCAGCCAGACCAGGAAGGGCGTGAGGAGAAAACCCCCAGCGAGCCAGGGCACCCAGTGCATGGGCATGGTCAAGCCTCCATCCAGGATCGATGCGAAAAAACCGGAGTGTTTTGGTCTTGTTTCTACCCTGATATGAGGCGATACGACACGGGGAAAGATGCGGCGGACTGCCGCACCGTGCGAGGGTGAGCGTGCTGCCCCCGGCCGGTGACGGCGCGGTCGCGGCGGCCGGCGCGGCGTGCTACATCCCACGCGCCATGACCGATTCCCAAGCTTCCGCCCCAAAGACCGGCGCCCCGGGCGAGGCCCCGCGGCGTGCGGCGTTCGACGTGCTCCGCCAGGTCCTCCGCCGGGGCAGCGACCTGGAGGGCGCCATCGCGCATTCGCCCCGCTGGCAGCAGCTCGGCGCGCGCGACAAGGCGTTCGCGCGCCAGCTTGCCGCGACCGTGTTGCGCCGCCTGGGCCAGATCGATGCCGCCATCGCCGCGTGCCTGGACAAACCGCTCAAGGCGAAGCTGAACGCGGTGCAGGATCTGCTGCGCCTGGGGGCGGCACAGGTGCTGTTCATGGAGGTCGCCGCGCACGCCGCGGTGGGCGAGACCGTGGGCCTCGCCACCGGTGTGCGCGTGGGCCCGCACAAGGGGCTGCTCAACGCGGTGCTCCGCCGGTTGGCGCGCGAGGGCCTGGACGTGCTGGGCGAGCACGACCCGGCCGCGCTGAACACACCCGACTGGCTGTGGCGGCGCTGGACGGCGACCTACGGCGAGGCGACGGCGCGCGCCATTGCCGAACAGCACCTGCGCGAGCCGCCCCTGGATCTGAGCGTGGTCGACCCGGACCAGCGCGACGCCTGGGCGGCGAAGCTGGGCGCGACCGTGCTGCCCGGCGGTACGCTGCGCCTGCCGCCGGGGACCGGCGACGTGCGGCGCCTGCCCGGTTACGACGCGGGCGCGTGGTGGGTGCAGGACGCCGCGGCGGCGCTACCCGTCCGGCTCCTGGGCGACGTGGCGGACCGCGAGGTGGTCGACCTGTGCGCCGCGCCGGGCGGCAAGACGGCCCAGCTCGCGGCGGCGGGGGCACGCGTGCTCGCCGTGGACCGCTCGGTCGAGCGCTTGCAGCAGCTCGTGGGCAACCTGGAACGCCTGTCCCTGGCGGCCGCGACCGTCGCTGCGGAGGTCCAGGACTGGCAGCCGCCGCAGCAGCCGGAGACCATCCTCGTCGACGCGCCCTGCACGGCCACGGGGACCCTGCGCCGGCATCCCGACATCGCGCGCCTCAAGCAGCCCGCGGACGTGCCCTTCATGGCCGATCTCCAGGCGGAACTCCTGGATGCCGCCGCGCAGCTCCTGGCGCCCGGCGGCACGCTGGTCTACGCCGTCTGTTCGCTGGAGCCCGAGGAAGGGCCCGAGCGCATCGCCGCGCTTCTGGAAGCCCGCGGCGAGATGTCGCGTGCTCCCTTTGCGCCGGAAGAGATTCCCGGATTTTCCGGCGCCGTCACAGCGGAAGGGGATCTGCGCACGCTTCCCCATCACTGGGCGGAATCCGGCGGAATGGACGGGTTTTACGCCTGCCGGCTCCGAAAGGCGTAGACCGGCCGCCCCCTCCGCGGGCTTGCACGCCGGGGGCGTGGTGCGGAACCTGATCCGGGCCGCGGACGTTCATGTCAGGGTTCGCGCGCACCGAACAGGATGAAAGGTGGCTTCATGAAAAAAGCGCTCGCCATTGTCGCCGGCGTCATCGTGCTGGTGATTGCCGTGGCGCTGATCGCGCCGTTCCTCATCCCCACGGAGACCTACACCGCGCAGGTGCGCAAGCAGGTGAAGGCGGCCACGGGCCGCGACCTGGAAATCGCCGGCGACGTCGGCTTTTCCATCCTGCCCAGCACCCAGCTTACGGTGAACAAGGTGGCGTTTGCCAACGCCGAATGGGCGGATTCGCCGTATATGGCGCGGTTGGCGAAGCTGCGTGTGCAGGTCGATCCCTGGGCGCTGCTCTCGGGCAACCTGAAGGTCCAGAGCTTCGTCCTGGAGGAGCCGATCATCCAGCTTGCCATCAATCAAAACGGCCGTCCCAATTGGCAGTTCGACACCGGCAAGCCCGCCGCCGACAAGCCGGCCGCCGACGGCGAGGCGGCGCCGAAGGACGGCGGCATGGGCGCCCCGCTCCAGGACATCACCCTGGAAGACGTTCGCCTGGTCAACGGCAGCGTGACCTATGCCGATGCGCGCAGCGGCGCGCGCTACAGCGCGAATGCGGTGAACCTGTCGGTGGCCCTGAAAAGCCTGGACGCGCCGTTCGGGGCCGAGGGCTCGCTGACCTACAATGGCGAGCCCATCGAGCTGAACCTGGAGACGGGCGCGCCGCGCGGCCTGATGACGGGCAAGACGACCGAGGTCACGGTCAGCGCCGATTCCGCGCCGCTTGCGCTGGCCTACGACGGAACCGTCGCCATGGGGCCGCCGCGCACCCTGGACGGCTCGGTCGATCTGACCATCCCCAGCGTCAAGCGTCTCGCCGCCTGGGTGGGCGAACCGGTCGAGGCCGAACCGGGCACGCTGGAGACCTTCGAGCTGAAAGGGCAGGTCAGCGCGAAGGGGCCGCGCTACAGCTTTGCGGCCGAGCGCATCGCCTTCGACAAGATCCGCGGCGAGGGCGACCTCACGGCCGACATGAGCGGGGCCAAGCCGAACCTGACGGGGAACCTGAAGCTCGGCCGGCTCGACGTCACGCCGTACATGCCGCCGGCCACAGCCGAGGCCGATGCCCCGGCCGACGAGGAAGCGAAGGACGGCGCCGAGGCGCAGCCGGCGCAGTGGAGCGACGAAACCATCGATGTCTCCGCGCTCAAGATGGTCAATGTCGACTTCGACGCCAGCGCGGAATCCATCAAGGCGCGCGACATTGAAGTCGGGCAGAGCGAGCTGGGCATCACGCTGCAGGATGGCAAGCTCGTCGCGGACCTGCGCAAGCTGAACCTCTACGACGGCTCGGGCAGCGGCCGGGTCATGGTGGACAGCCGGCCCACGGCGCCGAAAATCGGCATGGCCTTCGACCTCGCCGGGGTGGCGGCACGCCCGCTGCTTACCGACGCCGCCGGGTTCGAGCGGCTCGAAGGCACGGGCAACATCCGCTTCGACGTCGCCTCGCAGGGGCCCTCGCAGAAGTCGCTGGTCGCCGGCCTGGACGGCGAGGGCGCGATCTCCTTCACCGACGGGGCGATCGTGGGCATCAACCTGGCCCAGATGGTGCGCAACGTGGGCAACGCCTTCACCGGCGGCGGGACGCAAAAGACCGACTTCGCCGAGCTGGCCGGGACCTTCACCATCACCGACGGGGTGCTGAAGAACGAGGACCTGCTGCTGCTCAATCCGCTGCTGCGTGTGCGCGGGGCGGGTACCTCGGACCTGGAAGCGCGGATGGTGGATTACCGCGTGACGCCCAAGGCCGTCGCATCGCTCGAGGGCCAGGGCGGCGAGGTCCGGGAAAAGGGCGTGGCCGTGCCGGTCATCATCAAGGGGCCCTGGCACGACCTGTCCTATAAGCCGGACCTGAAGAGCGTGCTCAAGGACGCCGTCAAGGACCCCGAGGCGATGAAGAAGGACGCCAAGAAGGCCATCAAGTCGCTGAAGTCGGGTGGCGGCGATATCGGCGAGACGCTGAAGGGCCTCACCGGCGGCGACGGCGCTGGCGATGGCGGTGACGCCGGCAGCAGCAATGGCGGCGACGTCAAGAAGAAGCTCGACGACGCCAAGGACAAGATGAAGAGCCTGTTCGAGTAGGGTCGTCCGGATGCCGGTCGGGATTGATCAGATCCCGACTGGCGTACGGGACAGCACTGCGCCGCCGCGAACCGATTATCCGGTAGCGCTATAAGGCGGTATCGTCGTGGTGGCGCGGCACGGTTTTCGCCACAGCGTGTTACCCGCCCCGTACGACGGCGTGCGCGGCCTCGCGCGGGTCGCGGAAGAGGTCGCCCAGGCCCTGCCAGTCGCCGCGCGAGCGCCGGCCCTTGCTCAGGATGGCGCGAAAGCTGACGTCGCTGGTGTTGGACACGGCCATCTGCTGGAAGCCGGCCTGCTCGCTGGCCTGACGGAGCTGGTCGCGGTTGAACGGGTCGCCGTCGTCGAGCGTGAGCACCACGAAGCCGTCCGCGTCGAGCACCCGGTGGACGGCCTGAAGCGCCGCCATGGCGGGCTCCGGGTCGAGCCCGGCGAGCAGGTCGTGCCCCTGCACCGCCCGGGCGCGGCCGTCACCGATGGCCTCCAGCGCGCGCGTCGGGGCGTCGGTGTTGTCGGCTGTCCCGGCGCCGACCTCGACCACGCGCCATGAACCGGTGCGGAAATACGGGTGCAGCATGCTCAGCCCGGACCGCCCGGCGTCCACATGGACGACCGTGCGCGCCTCGGCCTGCACCCGGTCCAGGCGGCTGGGTGCGGCGCCGGTGCTCACACCGCCCCCGACAAGTTGGGCGAGGCGTGCCAGCAGCGCGGTCACCACGCGGTCGGGGTCGAAGGCCGCGGCGCCCGTCTTCGCCCGGCGCGAGGCAGCGGCGTAGGCGTCGCTGTCGCCGAGCCAGTGCCCGATCGCGTCCACCCAGGGCTGCACTTCGGCGAGCGTGGGCATGGAAATATGCCGGGCGTAGCAGCGCTCGGGCACGGGCAGGGCGATCCCGCCGCCGTTCATCGCTTCGGGGATGCCGCCCTGGTTGGCGCCGATGGTGGGAATGCCGTTCCAGCCCGCCTCGACGACCACGCGCCCGAAGCACTCGGTCCAGAACGACGGCATGAGCAACATGCGCGTATAGCGGTAGACGTTGCGCATGTCGCGCTGGTTGGGCCAGACCGTGACGTTGGGAAGCGCGCCCAGGTCCAGGCCGTGCTGCTCGCGCAGCCCCTTGGCGTGGCCCCGGCTCTCCACCACCAGGAACTCGGCGTGCGGGATCTGCAGCGCCGCCAGGCAGGCCACCTGGTAGAACAGGGTGGCACCCTTGGCCGGGGCGGGGTTGATGAAGGTGACGTAACGCGGCTCGTGCCGGTCCGCGACCACCTGCGCCGGGTCGATCACCGGCGCGCCCACCCAGGGCTCGATGCCGTCGAGCTGGTTGTAGAAGTTACGCAGGAAGTACGACGTCGTCTCGATCAGGTCCACTTCCTGGAACACGGCCGCATGCTTGTAGTTGCCGTTGGCGAGGTGGAGGACGCGCTTGACGCCGCGCTGGCGCAGGCGCTCCAGCATGCGCCGCTCGGGCGCGAAGCCGCAGTACATGATGACCACGTCGGGCTGGAACGCCTCGACCTCGCGCTCCCAGAGTTCCTCCAGCGCGTTCGTCTCCAGCTCCGAGACCCGCCGGCCCCCGGTGTTCTGCGTGCGCAGCAGAACATTCTCCACGCCCTCGTAGGGCACGCGCCAGAGTTCGAAATCGCCAAAGCTGTCCTGGGTGATCGGCCCCCATGCGGCAACGTCCGCCGGCTCGGGCTGGCGCGGCGGATTGACGTCGAACACGGTCCCCGTGACCGTTCGCGCCGGCAGGCCGCGCTGGGCCGCGCGCCGGAGAAGTTCGATGATGGTCAGCGCCGCCCCGCTCGTGCGGTCGAGCATGCAATGGCGGCTCATGTACATCAGGCGCATGGGGCGCTCGGCCATGCGCGAACCTCCTTTCCCCGCCGGCCTGTCGCGGCGTGTCAGAAGCGGTAGCGCAGCCCGATCTGGAAGCCGTGGCTGCCGTAGTCGGTTTCGATCGCCCCGCTCGGCGCGTCGAACCGGGGATCGCCGATGGTGCGCCGGTAGCGGTACCCCAGCGTAAGCGCGGTCTGGCGCACCACGTGCCAGCTCACGCCCGTGAGCACCTGGTAGGCCGGCATCACGTCCTCGTCATCCGCGCCGAAGGCCCCGTACTCGGCGTCGATGCGGAGCACGCCCAGGCCGCCGCCGACGTAGGGGGTGAACGCCGTGCCCGTGTCGATATCGTAGGCGCCGTTGACGAAACCGCCCATGGTGATCGTGTCGCCGGTTCCCGCTCGACCCGCCGTGGTCGGCGAGGCCGTGTCGATGTCACTGCCGCCCGCGACGGCCTCCAGCTCGACTCGTACCGAGTCGAACACGTGATAGCCGACAGCGAGCGAGCCGCCGAAGCCGGGGTCGAAGGACGCATCGCCGTCGATGCCGCCGCTGACGTCCTGATCCATAAGCAGCGTCAGGGCCGCGCGGCCCTCGACGTAGATGTTCGT
>Ga0207714_1000731_pt1 | contig 22152 bp, 41 predicted proteins | sample PonA232FremontCA_2_FD_187270 | JGI IMG/M metagenome (GOLD analysis project Ga0207714, IMG submission 187270) | Marine sediment microbial community from Fremont, CA, USA - Pond A23 Sediment 2 (SPAdes) | ecosystem: Environmental > Aquatic > Marine > Unclassified | place: USA: Fremont, California...
ACCTCTTCGGGCGTCGACATCGCCGTTCCCTCGGGGCCGATCTGCCAGCGTGAGTCGGAGCCGTACCAGAAGTCGCGGACAGATAGGTAGCCCTCGTCGTCTTCGTTGGGCTCGTCGGCGCTTGGGTGCGGGACGATGTCGAAGCCGTAGCCCGCCTCGTAGCGAGCCTTCTTGCGGACGCACGCTTGGTGAGTCTCGTTGAGCTCCTGGAACGCCGCCAGCGTCTCGGGGTTGTACGGCGGCTGGATGCCTCGCCCGACGTCGGTGGCGATGTGGCGCTCGTCCAGCTGGGTCGTCTCTTCGGCCTTGGACATCGTCGACTGGTTGCCCAGCGTGTCGACCGTCAGGCCGATCTCATCGCCCCCGTCGTCGTCGTCCGGTGTGTCAGAACTCATAGGTAGCTCACTCCGTTGGAGTCGTCATCGTCGCCGGCGTCGTCCTGCCCGTACTCGAACCGCCGCAGCCCCTGCTCGGCCATGTACCACGCCGCGATGAGGTCAGGCGTGTGACCAGAGAGGCGGCCGTCATCGAGCTCAAGCGAGAGCGCCGCCTGGATCCAGTCTTCCGTGGCGTCGTGCCCGCGGTAGAACTGGATGCCGCCCTGGTCGACGAGCGTCCGCAGTCGCGGGATGCCGTTCTCCCACGAGTGCTTCTTCCCCGACGTCGAGATCCCGGTCACCTTCGCCCGCAACTCCGGCGAGAACTCGATGGCGTCGTTGACGACGTACTGCTGCATCCCGTTGTCCTCGATGACGATGAGCGCCGGGTCGTACCGCCGGTCGTACTCCTGGAGGCGCGCCTTGATCGTCGACGGCGACATCCCCTGCTCGGCGTGGGCGTCGAGGAGCACGCGCTCGCCGGACCGTCGGAGCAGCTGGACGACGAACGCCGCGTCGTCACCCGTGGGACTCTGCGCCGGGTCGTGGCCAACGACGATCGCCTCGCCGCTCCCGGCGCGGTACTTCCGCGGCGGCTCGCGCCCACGGATAGAGCAGCCGCCCTGGTCGACGTCCGCGTCGACGTCGGCGGAGTCGAGGAGGTTGCCCGACGCCCCGCGGATGACCATACAGAACTCCCGCCAAAACAGGTGCGGGCTCATCTGCTCGTACTTGTCGCGGAGGTACTGACCTCCGCGCGCCTCGGGCCAGAGCACGTGGACAGTATCGCCGCCCTCCGAGAGCGGGTTGTCGACCTCGGTGTACAGCTCCTCAGGCGGACGGCGAACCTCCCAGTCGGCATCGCTCCGGAACTCCTGGTCCCAGACCTCGAGGACGGCCGGGTACTCGGTAAAGTCGTACGCCTCGCGAGTGGCGATGTGTCGGTAGATGTCGTCGGGTGCCTTCCGCGTCCCGATGATGGCGGTCTTCCCCGAGTCCTTTACCATCGGTACGGTGACACCCTCGATCCACGTGAGGATCTCGTCGGTGCCGCCGTCGCCGCGCTCCTTGATGACGTCGTCAAGGATAAGCAGATGCGACCGGTCGCCCTCGATGCCGCCGAAGAGCCACCCGGCGTACAGCATCGACCCGTTCTGGAACTCCTTCGCCTCCTTGGTGTCGCGGACGGTGGCTGAGTTGAGCGTGGTGAGCCACTCGTTCCGGTCGACCATCTTCCAGAACTCGGTGTCCGCCTTCTTGTGCGCCTGACCTCGTGTGTTGGTAATCCAGTGAGCGCGGAACCCGTCAATGTACTCGAGGCAGGCGATGAGGTAGCCTAGCGTGAACGTCGTCTTCAGCGAGTCACGGTGGGCAAGCATCCCGATGTTCTGATCCGACTCGAACTGCTTTGCCCAGTGGACGTGGACATCGCCGATCGGGACGTGTGAATCCCGCTCGCCCTCCATGTATCCCTCGGTGAGGCGGTTGAAGTAGACATCCCACGGGCAGCCGTCAAACGGGTTATGTGTTTCTCGGCGTACTTCGGGATTCTCCTCGTACTTTTTCCAGATCTGATCAGCCTCGGCCGCCGGGTCGATGTCGTCGACAGCGCTACTCATTGGCATCTGCCTCGTACTTCCGCTGGAGCGTTTCCCGAAGCACGTCCTTCGTCTTGTCGTCGACAGAGTGTTCGGTGGTCTGGTTGACGTCGGCCTCAACCTCTCGCTTCTCCGTCTTCTTGTAGTCGAACGAGCTCGCCAGGAGGAACTTCGCCATCGACGTGTCGACATCGTCGTCGCGGAGGCCGCCCTCGATGAGCTCGGACTCGCCTCGTGCGCGGGCGCGCTCGAAGGCCGTGCGAAAATCCTCATGAGCATCGAGGTAGCGCAGAAGCGATGCTTTGTCGACGCCCGCGGCACGAGCGCATCCCGCCTTCGACATCCCAGTCTCGGCTGCTTCGAGGACATCGGCATGGTCGTCCTCCCCGATGGCGAAGTCGCGCCCCTGTGGGTTCTCGACATCGTCGTCATCCGAGCCATGGGTGGGGATCCAGCACGAGCCGTCCTCGCCAGCAGGGTTCTGGCACGGCTCGTCGTCCGTGGTGTCGGCGCCGCATAGCTCAGTGTCGTCGGTCATGGTGTCGAACAGATCAGGCAGTCAGCATCGTCGCACGTCTCGCGGTGGCTCGGAATCTCGTCGGCGACGTCTTCGATACAGTCCATACACTTGTCCCGGTAGCGTCCGCCCGGGTTCGTCTCCTGGAGCTCCTCGTCGCATCGGTCGCAGGTCGGCATCAGTCCTCGTCGTTGCGTGTCTCCATCTGAACTTCGCGGGCGGCCTGAAGCAGCGAGAGGTACTCGCCGAGCTCGACGCCATTGAACGTCGCGAGGAAGGCGAGCGCCGACGCCGCGATCAGCGTGGCGTCGCCTCCTTGGGAGATGGCGTACGTGGAGAACGCGAGCGCGCCGACGTTGACGACGGTCGCCTTCAGGAGCTTGAGCTTCTTCAGCATCGGAAGAGGGGTGCCGTCATCGTTGATCGTCGTCTTGTACTCGTCGACGACGTCGTCGCGGCAGTACCACGGACGCGAGCGTTGTGCGGTCGTCATGAGACATCCATCAGAGGGTGGCAGTCGCAGGGTCTCGCGGAGCTGTACGCACACCCGCACTCCGGGCAGCGATTCGGTCGGTACGTCGGCGTTCGCGGTGGGTAAGCGTCGGTCATGGTCCTAGCGGTAGTCGCGAAGGTCGAGCGGGTCGCGCATCGAGATCCACGCGCGGCTTCCCGACGGGTCGTAGAACGCGAGCGGACTCGCCTCGCCCTCGGTCGTGACGACGGACACCGTGTCCGTGTCGAATTGGTGGCTGGCGGTAGGGTCCTGATGCATCATTCTCCGATTTTGCCGTCGAACTTCCGCGGGTCGATCGGGAACACGCCGGTGACACCGTCGTCGCTCACACCGTGACACGTCGCGATGTCCGGCTCGTTCAGTCCGTCGACCTCGCCGAGCTTCCGCGGATACTCTCCCACGGGCAACGGCGACGCTGTGACGAAGATCGGCGGGCCGTTCCACGGGATGCGGCCGGAGACGTGGTAGTGACCCATCCAGATGATGTCGACCGCCTGCCCGAAGTTGAGCGAGTCGACGACCGTCGAGAGCCACTCCTTCTTTCGCGACGACGTCTCTGCCTGTGGCTTCCGATCCTGCCCGTGACGGAGTTGGCCGTGTATCTCACCGTCACGCAGCCAGAACGGCGTCGGCGACCCAGCTCGGCCGATGTTGAACCCGACGTTTTCGCAGTGTCCGACCTCGGCGAGCTCGCCGACTGCGTTTCGGATCGACTTGTAGAGGAGGAGGTCGGCGTTCGCCTGTTTCGATGAGCCGGACGCGCGGATATCGCCGTGGTTGCCCGCCTGGCAGATGATGACGACGTTGTCAAACGCCTGCGAGTAGGCTTTCACCTGCCGCATGAGCGGCGAGTGGAGTGTATCGGTCTGCTCGTCAAGCCACTGGTCGAGGTTCTCGTGTTGGCCCTCGTAGATGCCCTCGTTGGTGACGAAGTCGCCACCCCAGAGCAGATACGCCGTATCGTAGTCGCTGGCGTGTTTCTTAGCAAGCGCGAGCGATCGGTCCGTGATGTAGTCGATGATCGGGGGAAGGTCCTCGCTCTGATGGACGATTGAGTCATCGTACCCACGGACAAGATCGCCAGCGTGGAGGTCCGTCATGTGGACCACCCAGTCCTCGTTTCCGTCGGTCGCCGTCGTGTCTATCTCGGGTGTGTCGATCCGCTTCCACGCCTTGACGAGCTCGTTGTGGCGCTTCTCCCACCAGCGGTTCGCCTTCCGGGTGCGGGTGCCCTTGTGCTCGCTCGACCGGAGTGTATGGTCGCCCTCGATCTCGAAGAGGTCGGCCGTTTCGTCGTGGTATATCTGCCACCCCTTCGCCTCGAGCGTCTGGAAGTAGCTCTCGATGACGGGCGGTGACTCGCCGAGGTCGTCAGCAAGCTCCTCGGTGTCGGTCGCGGTTTGGAGCTGGTGGAGGATGTACCGTTCGCGTTCGGTCAGGTCGGACGGATCAGGTTCCTCCGGAAGCGTGGTGTCCTCCTGACTGGTTGACTCGCCGTTAACGCGCGACCAGACGTGCGTCGCCTCGTCGTAGTCAAGCTCGACACCACGCTCCTGGACGGCTTCGCGATGGTCGCGAACGCTCCGAGCCGAGATCCCCATCTCGTCGGCGATCTCCCTCGAGGTCGCCGGGAGCGCGTTCAGGAAATCGCGTTGCCGGTCGGTGAACTCAGGCGTGTTGTCGTCCATTTGGAGTGGAAACGGAGGGGTATGTCACTGCGTGTCGAAGGGCTGCGCCGGGGATTGAACCCGGGACGAGGTGGCCGCGTAGCAGGCTTTGGTTTCGCCTACCCCATAGCGGCGCTCGTCACCCGACCACGGGCACAGCAAGGCGACCGGACTTAGCAGGTTTGCTCGTGACAGCAACTGGAATGTCGTCGAAGCACACACGATCTCGCCGAGACGGCGATTGTGCCGGTCGCTCGTGCGTCGGTACACTCCCTCGGGCGGACCTGGCCTCGCAGAGAAAAGCCGCGAGAACCACGCCTTCGGGAGATGGTCACCGTCGGCCTCGAACCGACATCCACGCCTGAATACACGGGTGACTATCGCTCGTGATCACGGTGCTTCTCGCGCCGAATCGCCTCGCGGACGTCGCGGAGCTGGCCTTCTGTCCAGCCGGACGCGAGAGCGACCTCCTGGTCGACGCCCTGGGGGTATCCCGTCACGACCTCGCGAGTCTCGGGGTCGAGGACGAGCCGGTAATGAACACCGTCGACCCACTGCTCGGTCGCGACGTAGCCGTTGCCGAGCTCGTGGCGAACGCCCTCCTCGATACACGCACGGATGGCCTCGCCGTCGAGGAACCGACTCGGCTTTCGGACACGATCACCGAGGTGTGGCGTCGGACTCCACGCGCTCGGCTCGCGAGGGAGCTGCTCGGCGCTCATGCCGGCACCTCGCGCCGGGAGTCCTCGTCCGAGTCGGCCGTGTCGTCCCGGGTGATCGCGGCCGTGATGGCCGCTTCGGTCGCCTCGCCGAGGCAGTCATCGGCATGGCTGTTCTGTTCTCGGGCTCGAAGCGCTTCCTCGGCGAACTTCTGTCGGCTGATGCTGACGCCCTTCTCCTCCAGCGTCTCGATGGTGTTCTGGATCAGTTCGTGGAAGCGCTCACGCGACAATTCACGCGGTTGGCAGTCCGGCTTGTCGTCACAGTCAAATAGCCAACCGAGTGCGACCGCAGTCCTGTACTCCGAGCGCCGGTGATCGTCCCAAGGCCGATCAAACGCGTCCTCGGTGCCGCATCGGTCGCAGAAGTCCCCCCGCTCGTCTGTGATGTCAGGAGCCGGACCGTAGTCCTCTACTGTCCGAGTCGGATGCGGAGTGTGATGTGTCTCGTAGGTGCGCTTGTTGCCCCGCCGGTGTGGGTTGAGGCGTTCTACGCGCACGACCCGAAGGCACCCCAGACACACGTCTGAAGCGTCGAGCAGGTGCTCATGGTAGGCAGGTTGTTCAGGCATAGTTACAGAGGACTCACGACCGACCGTCTCTCCGGCCCTGTCATCTCGCGGCGGGTGTGGTGCCGTCATCAGCGCGATTGCCTCTGGTTCTGGCACCCTGCCGCGCCCGTCGCCGGGCTGTCGTCACCCGTGTGTTGCTTGGCCCCACGCTTAAGTCGTCGTGTGAATCCCATTCTGGGAGTCACCCTTTGACCCTCCATTCCGACTGCGGCGGATCGGTGTGACGCGGGGAACAGGAGACGAGGTTCTCGTCGTGGAGCTGACGGAGGGCACGGTGGATCGACGTCTCCGGGCGCGCCATCTGGTGGGTGAGCTGTCGGAGAGTCCGCGGGCCGTCGGCGTTGTAGAGCTCGAGGTAGACGAGCGACGCCGTCGGCGGGAGCTCGGCGAGACGCTCTCGCGTGCGTCGGTCGAGGTTGCCGAGTGCGGCGTCACTCATCGTCGCCTCCATGGACGCGCTCCGCGTGGAGATCGCGCTGGCGCTCGCTTTGGAAGTATGCGAGGCACTCGTCACAGCTGTAGTACGGTGTCACCGGACCACCTCGTGGCCGCAGGTGAGACAGCGGCCATGCCGATTCTCTCGTGCTTCGCCCGGCGAGTGCGTCATGATGGCGTCGGTGCTTGGACAGCTCGGATCGGTGTGGAGACGCGTGCCATCCGGCGAGCGTGGCTCGTACCACCGATCGACGGCGTCGTAGGCGATCGGTTCAGTCGGGTTCTCGCCCCAGCGCTCACCACAGCCGTGACATGTCCAGCTATAGTACGGCCCCTGTGCGCCAGCGACGAGCAGGTCCGTCTCGCAGTTGGGGCACTCCTCAGTCATCGGCGTACTCCTCCAGTGTCGTCGGCGAGCCCGTCTCGCCGTTGTAGTCCTCTGGCGTCCCTCCATCGCGGAGCAGCGCGACGACCTCGTCGTAGTCCTCCGGCGGGCGGCCGACGATCTCCTCGAACTCGTTGCGGTGCTTCCGCCCGTGCGACGACATCCCGGCCGGGCTCTTTGTCGAGAAGTCACAGATGCGGCAGCCGTACCTCGTCATCGGTTCGCCCCCACGACGGCGCCCTCCTGTCTGCTCCACGAGACCGCCTCGCCGTCCTCGTCGACGAGTACCGCCACTGACTCGGCGTCGCGCTCGGCGGCCACCTCCCGGCGCCCCGCCGGCGTCATCCCGGCCTGCGCGAGCCCCTCGCCCTGCTCTTCGAGCTCCTCCCGACGCTCCTGGAGCGCGTCGAGGACGTCGTCGCGAGGGTCGCGACCCTCTCGGCGAGCCAGCCAGCGCTCCACGCCTTCCCAGTAGTCGACAAGCTCGCGCGTCGCGATGCCACGGATGCGGGCAAGGATCAGTTCGCCGGTCGTCCCGGCGCCGGTGTCGATGTCGATCTCCTCGACGAGGAACCGTGCCGGGTTTTCTCCCAGCCGGGCGGACTCCTCGGCGTTGAGGTTCGGCACCTCGGTCGCCTGCTCGTTGTGCTGGCCGGTGGCCGGCATCTAAGAACACCTCAGCGAACCCTCGCCGCTCGGGTGGTACACCTCGCCCTTGCGGTCGAGTTTGTCGATCTCATCAGCCGCCTTCGACCGAGTCATCCCGGCCTCCTTGGCGGCGTCGAGGACCTCACGCCGGCTCGCAGCCTCCTCCGGCGTACACAGCTCGTCGATGATGTCCTTGATGCGCTCGATGCGCTCCTTCTGTGACTTCGGCGTCCCTTTGCCCGTGCGCTCGGCGTCGAACTTCCCCGTCTCGGGGTCGTAGTTGAGTCCGACGACGTTCTTCGTGATGCGGATGGCGCGCTCGACGTGGCGCGGCTCGACCGTCTCGGAGAGCTCGGCGCGAGCGAAGCCGACCGACAGACGGATGCCCGCCTCGAGGCGCCGGGGTGTTGCCGGCACCGGGTCGTCGGCGCCGTCGTTGAGCGAACGGACGTCGATGTACGACTCCTTCAGCAACTCCTTCGCGGCGGGCGTCAGCGTGGGGAAGACGTTCTCGCGAGCGTACACCAGCATCGCCCGGAAGACCTCCATCGGCACCGGCGGGTCGATCGCCGTCTCCTCCGGCACGTCGATCTCGACGCCGCGGTTCTCGAGCTCCTGACGGCTCGCGTCGTCCCACGTATCGAGGACGTGGTCGGCGAGCTTCGCGTCCGTCTCCGGGTCGGGGATGTCTTGGACGGCGAGCAGGACGTCCATCCGGTCGATGAGCGCATCGTCGAGGTCGATCTGGTCGGCCATCGGCTCGTGCCGGTCGAACCGTCCGTGGACGGGGTTGCCCGACGCGAGCAGCGCCGTCCGCGTCGGCAGGTCGGCCGTGATGCCGGCCTTGTCGACCTTGACCATCTGGTCGCCCTCGAGGGCGTCGTGCATCGACTTCGTCTTCTCGTCGACGACATCGTCAACCTCGTCGATGATACAGTGGCCGCCGTTGGCTCGTGGCAGAATCCCAGGGGAGAGCGTCCACTCGGTCGTGCCGGCGAACTCCTCCTGGACGGCCGCGGCCGTGAGCCCGATCTTCGAGAGGCCGGTCCCGGAGCGGAACTCCGACTTCGGTGCGATCTCGTTCAGCCGGCTCAGGATGGTCGACTTCCCGCGGCCGGGGTCGCCGATGAGTCCGAAGTGGAGGTCGCCACGGTAGCTCCCGAGGTCGTTGTCGATGCGGTAGGCGTTGAACAGCCACGCCACCGACGCCTCGAACACTGTGTCGAGCTCGTCGTCGGCGAGGATCTGCGGGGCGATGCTGTCGGCGAGCTGGTCGACGCAGTCCTCCTGGTCGGCCAGCGTCTCGAAGTCGTCGCGATGCGCCTCGACGTCGACGTCGTCGTAGTCGTCGCTCTCGAACGCGATGGCGTGGGCGTCGATCCACGTCGTCGTCTCGGGGTCGGCGTTCCGTCCCTGGAGGTCGCCCTCGTTGACACGCAGCTTCCCGAGGATGACCGCCTGCTCGCCACTTCGGTCGGGGAGGCCGTTCTCGCCGCCGTAGTCGCAGAGGTCGTCCTCGACGAACACCGGGATCGACTCGCCCTCGACGTCCGGGCGCTCGCCCGGAAGCTCGACCAGCTGAACCTTCCGCTGGTCGACGAACTCCGACTCGTCGACGGTGAGGCTCCACGGCCCCTGCCGCTCGCAGCCGGCGCACTCGTGCGGCTCCTGGACGCGGTTGCGGCCCTGCGGGATGTAGGTCGGTGTCCCGCAGCGCTGGCACTCGTAGGCCGCCCCGACGAGCCGCGGCGCCGTCCCGGTGACCTTCGACACCTGCCCCCGGACTGCGACGTAGTCGCCGATGTCATCGGCCGGATTGAGTTCCGGGATCGACCGCGTCTCGAGTGCGCCCTCGCTGTCCGTGAGACGGACGTGCGCGTTCGCGAGTTCGACGTCCGCCGGGAGGTCGAACAGTCGGAGTGCCTCCTCTGCGTACTGTCGCATCTGCTCCGGCTCGTCGAGCCAGTCGTCGACGAGGTCGCGGTCGTAGCGGTAGAGGTCGTCCGCCTCGATGTATAGGGAGCGCTGCTCCCGTGGGTAGTGCTGGGCGAGCTCGCCGATCTCGTCGCGGTAGTACGTCTGATAGAACTCGAGGAACTGGTCCGTGAGCGTCGCCGTCTCACCCTGGACCGTAGCGCTCATGCGCCACCCCCGTCGCCGCCGAACGCCTCAGCCACCGGCTGCTCGTTGCCTGCGCGTCGCTGGGTGTCGGCGTGCATCTGTTGCATGAAGTTCGTGTTCAGCAGGTCGCGCTCCTGGTCGGCCGCGCGCTGCTTCAGGTCGTAGAGCACTTCCTCATTCGACCGGCCGTGCTCGCCGCGGATGTCGTCGACACGCGGGTGCGTCGCCCACACCTGCGGGAAGTCGCCGGCCTCCATCTCGTCGAGGAGTGTGTCGAGGGCGTCCTCGTAGCTGCCCTCCTCGTCGACCTTGTCCTCGCGGAGCTCGCGAATCTCGTCGAGGTCGTCCTTCAGCTGGGCGACGCGATCACGGTGTTCGCGAGCCTGTTCGAGTTCCTGCTCAAGGCGCTCCTCTTTCCGCCGGATCTTCCGGTCGATGACGGCGACGGAGTCGTTGCTGTTGACCCCGAGCTCACGCTCGAGAGCAGAGATGACGACCTGCTTGTTCGATCGGTCGTCCTCGTCGACCAGGTACTTCAGCGACGCCGGGATCTCGGCGACGAGCCGCTCCTCGTCGCTCACGCCAACCACCTCCCGTGTACACCTTCTCCCTCAATGTACAATGTACATTCTAATGTATAATGTACATCTAAGTTGTGAGTAAAGTATGTAGTAAGGCGGTTAGACACGGCGGTACACCTCCGTGGATTCGGTGGCGTTGGGAGCATCTGGGTCGTGTTCGTGGACGGCGATGCGACCACAGCGGGCGCAGTCGACGTCGATCTCGGCAGGATACTCGTCCGGACTGTACGACCAGCAGAAGTGGCTCACCGCGTGACAGCAGGCGCTGACGTACGGCTGGGCAGAATCGTTGATCGCCTGGCGTTGCGACTCCGCAAGCTGCGCCTCAGACATCGGTGATCACCTCACCGCCGCCGGCGTGGTCGTCGCAGACGACGCGCTCGCCGTGCTCAGGATGGTCGATGACGTGCTCGGCCGGGTCGGTACAACCAAACGCCCCACAGAAGGAACCGGACGCGACCGCCATCTACGCGGACACCTCCGTTCCCGCGGCCGCCGCAGCGGTCGCTATCGCGGCATGTGGTGTAACTACCTGACTCTCGACAGGACGCACAACCCCACCGGGGTGCGGATCCGCGTGGGATTGTTCAGAAACTTGATAGAGCCAGGGCAGGGATGTGGGAATTATGTTTACAATCCCTGCGCTCCACCAGCCTGTATGTCGACGCGAGATCCCCGAGACGCCGTCGAGGGCCTCCGTGAGCGGATTCGCGAACGGAAGCGAGACGTCACTGACGAGGACGCTGAGGCTCTGATTACCTTCTCCGACCAGCTCGACCTGATGAAGAGCGAGTACTCTGACTACCGGCACCTCAAGCTCCTCCGCCACTGTACGCGGATGGCCGAGGCGACCGACCAGCTCGCCGACGCCGCTCACGATCGCGACGCCGCCGAGGCTGTCGTCCGGTGGATCAACCGCGAGTACGACAACGAGGAGACGAACCGAGACTACCGGTCCGCCATCCGCGTCTTCGCGAAGCGCGTCCGTCGCCTCGACGAGTCTCCCGAGAGCGTCGCCTGGATCCCGACCGGTACCTCGAGCAGCTACGACCCGACGCCGAGCGAGCGCGACCTCCTCCTCTTCGAGGAGGACGTCAAGCCGATGATCGACGCCTGCCGGAACACCCGGGACGCAGCGTGTATCATGCTCCAGTTCGAGGCCGGACTCCGCGGCGGCGAGCTCCAGTCGCTCACCGTCGGCGACATCGTCGACAGCGAACACGCCCTCGCTGTCCACGCTGACGGCAAGGAGGGCGAGCGCGTCGTCCACCTGGTCGTCTCCGTCCCGTACATCAACAAGTGGCTGAACGACCACCCCGCCGGCGACGATCCCGACGCGCCGCTCTGGTCCCACCTCTCGAAGCCCGAGGCGCAGAGCTACACCAGCTACCTGAGCAATTTCAAGGAGCCGGCAAAGCGGATCGACCTCTCGAAGGACGTCACACCGACCAACTTCCGCCGGTCGAACACGCGGTGGCTCGTCCTCCAGGGCATGAGCCAGTCGCGTATCGAGGACCGACAAGGTCGGAAGCGCGGCTCCGAAGCGACCCAGCGGTACATGGCTCGGTTCGGCGAGGAGTCGAACGAACGCGCCTACGCGTCGATGCACGGACTCGACGTCGAGGAGGATCCCGACGGCGACGACCACGCGCCGCTCACCTGCCCGCGGTGTGACCGGGAGACGCCCCGGGACAACGACTACTGCGTCTGGTGTCACCAGGCGCTCTCGCCCGAGGCTGCCGAGCGTGTCGAAGAGGTCGACGAGGCCATGTTCGAGTCCGGCGTCGAAACTGACGACCCCGAGGTTGCGGAGGACCTCCGGACTGTCAACCGGCGGATCACGGCGCCGGTCAAGCATCTGATGGCCAACGACGAGTGACTCAGGCATCGGCCTCAGCCTCTTCGAGGCGGTCGAGTGCGTTCTGCGCGTGCGGTGCGATCGGCAGGTCCGTCTCGGCGAGCCGCGTCAGCTCGGGCTCGAGCTCGCGGACCACCTCGATCGGCGCGTCGTCTTCGTCCAGGTCGGTGCTGTCGTCGGTCGTTGTCGTACTCATCGGGCTTCCTCCAAGTTCCGCGAGTCGATCTGCGCACAGTATTCCGTCCCGCACTGCTCGTCGACGGCGGCCGCGACGGCGATGCCGTGGATGTTGGTGAGGTGGGCCGGCGACAGGCCGTACACCGTCACGAGCGCCTGGTCGCGCCGGAACACAACCGTGTCCGTCAGCTCGTCGTAGACAGCCTCGTCGTGGCGCGGGACGGGCGCTGTCAGTGGGACCTCAACTGTCACCCCGCGCTCGTAGGCGACCACAGCAGAGACGAGCTCACCGCTCGTCCTGTCGATCATCCGCTCAGCGCAGTGTGGCGTGATACGTCCGACAGAGTCGGTGCTCATCCCATCACCTCGACGAGGATGGTCGCGGCGAGCGTGACGGCGAGTCCGACCGTCGCCCAGTGGACCGTGAACCGGAGCGACCACCTCATCGGCCCACCTCGCTCGGGTCGCGCCCGGCGACGACGAGGTCGTGTATCTTTCGGAGCGTCGACCGGTTCCACGAGGTGTCCGCACCCGGCTCGTCGATACCAGCGGCGCGCTCCAGAACCTCAGTGGTCCCGGACTGCGTCAGTTCGTCGATCCAGTCGCGCAGCGCCAGCTCATCGTCTTCGGCGACAGCGTTCGGCTCGTACTCGACGAGCTCGCAGATCGCCTCGAGGACGTCGCGCATCCAATGGAGCGTGACGTGTGCCTTCTCCCAGCTGGTGCCGTCGCGTTCGGCCGTCCCGAACCGCGCCCCACTCGCGCCGGTCGCGTCGGTTATTTCCCGGACGAGTGCCGGCTTCTGAAGATGGTGAGATCGACGTCGGTCAACCTCGCCGGCGACACGCTCGAACTGCCATTTGAACGGCCGACTCTCGCGCCACTTCTCGACCTCGACGTCAGCGAGGAACCCGTCGGGTGTGTCGCCCTTCAGGTGGGCGCCGAGCGTCTTGCCGATCTCCTGGATCCGGGTGTCGACGCGACCGTCGACGGCGTTGAACATCGACCGCGACGAGGTGATGACGACGTCGTTGACGTGCTCGCGAACGTACATTTCGATCGCCTCGCGAGCGCCCTCGGTCCCAGCGTAGCCGTCGCCCTGGAAGCCGTTGGTCTGCCCGACACCGTTGTCGTCGAGGATCTTCTGGTGGACAGAGGTAGCCCCGCCCTCTTCAGTGGACATCAGGCCTCACCTCGCAGAGTCCGGAGCTCGTCGACGCGATCCTGAGCCTCGTCGAGCATCGCTTCGACGTCGTCCAGGTCGGCGCCGGCCGCGACGGCCTGCTCGAGGGCGCGGTCGATGTGTTCGCGAACGTCCTCGCTCACGCGGTCTCACCCCGGTGCTGGTACTGCCGCCACGTGTCGTCGCCGTCGGGCTTCGCCTCTTCCTTGTCGTCGTCAGCTTGAAGCTGGACAAGCGAGCTCGTCGACACCCGGCCGACGGCGCCGACTGACTCCACGTCCCAGCCGGGCGCGTCCGGCTGCGCGCTCACATACTCGACCGGCGGATCCTCAACCCGGATCTCGTCGCCGGCGAGCACGAGGTCGAACTCTCGCGCTTTCTTGGCGGTGCCGGACGCCGACTCCGACATCCGAAGCCGGCGCGTATGCCAGTTGTCGTCGTCGCCAGACACCCACTCGACCGGGTCGGGCGCCTCGATGACGTTCCACGCGTTCGCCCACGCATCGCGCTCAGCGAGCGTGATCTGGAGCTTCTCGCCAAGCGTCGCCTCGAGGACAACCTCGCGCGAGTCGACGAGCGGGTCGGCAGAAACCTCGTCCTCGGCAGCAGCGTGAATCCGCTCCGCTCGACACTCGCCGACGCCGTCAAGCGTCATCAAGTCGTCCGGCGTCGCGCCAGCGACGTCGGCGACGGTCTCGAGGCCGTCTGCCTGGAGACGATCGGCGGTCGTACTCCCCACCTGATCAAGCGAGTCGATGAGCTCGTCGACAGAGTCGTCGCGAGACAGCTCACTCATCGATGCTCACCTCCCTATCAAGATGACCGAGCGCCATTTCAACTGAGTTCGTGATCGCACCGGCGTGGTGGAGATACCACGGGCTCAGATCCATGATGTCTGTCTCATCGCGAATCCAAATCGCGACGGGCATCTCACGCTCGAAGGCCCACATGACTTCCATCGGTGTTCCGATGGACTGCGTGTCGACGTATCCGACAAGCACCGCGTCGCTCGCCCGTAGCTTCGCCTTGTCCTCTTCGACGATCTCCTCCGTACCGACCGTCGTGGGATCGTCGGGGTCGGACACGCCATCCACCACGGTCAGGTCCTCGACCGGAACGTTGTACTTCGCCAGCGGGTTCTGGAAGTCGTACTGCTCGCCGTAGTCACGGCCGGCACGCTCGCGCCACTCGGCGCCACCGTTTTCCAGTGCGGCGACCGGCCCAGCGAGGTAGATCGTCGGCGTCATTCGTGATCACCGTAGTCTGAGACAGTGAGATCCGCGAATGGCGTTTCACCACGACGCACTTGGCACGCGGCGCCGATCCCAGCGTATCCGGCGATGTCACGCGGATGATCGATGTCGTACTCGCCGACAGCGTTTCGCGACATCTTGAGAATCGCCATCATGTACGCGACATCGAGCCCAGTGAGCTCCGCATCGCCACCGAGCGCACCCTGTCCGCGAAGGTACCACGTCCATCCGGCGGCGATGTGCTCCTGATTTTCCACCGCATCGCCGTGGGTATCGCGGTCGTCGTCGACGAGCCGGCCGACGTCTTCGAGCAGCTCCCGCGCAAGCTCGTCGCCCGACGGCATCGTCTCAGTCTGTTCGTGCTCGATCTTGTCACTCGCCATCTGCCGTCACCTCCTGGCCGTCGCGAGCGTCGCCGAGCGCGCCCTGGTACTCCTCAAGAAGACTCGCGAACGGGAGGATCTCCGAGTTGATGAACGCCGCGTACGTGCCGGCCCGGTCCCCGCCGTCGTAGAGGGCAACGTACCCACTTTCGGAGACGACACCGCGGGTGTATCCCTCCTTCCAGTTGTACTCGAAGCCGAGCATGGTCGTCGCCCGACTCCCGCCCGTGTCTGCAAGGTGGGCGGCGTCGTGGTACTTGATCGTCGACTCCTCGGCGTCGCCATCAGCGTCGAGGCTCCGCGTCTGCGTGACGTTCCACACGTCAGCAGTTGGGTAGTCGCTCAGGTACTCAGCGAACCCGTCGACGTTGATCTCGGCCCGCTCGATGAGCGTGCCCTTCGCCGCGCCGAGCGTGTTGAACAGCCAGTCGCCGTCCGAGCGGTTGACGCCGACCCACCCCTCGCGAAGGTCGGCGATCCATTCGCAGTAGACGTCCTCTTTGCCCTGCTCGGTCTCAGTGATGATCCCGTCTTCGGTGACGTAAATCGTCTCGCGCTCGGTGTCGATCGTCCCGGCAGCCTCGCCGGCGTAGATGGTCGTGCCGTCGAGCCGCTCGTACGCGGTCGACTGGATTGCCGGGTACGCGCTCTGCTCGAGGCGCCCGTCGATCATCGGGTCGGCAACGTCGTCGCGGGCGAGTCCGAGGATGGTCGCGCGCATCTACACCGCCTCCGTCGGCGTGTACTCGATCCACGCCTCGTCGCGCTCGCGCTCGCTGACGCGGATGGTGTTACTGTCGGAGCCAACCTGCTCGACGTCGAGTCGAGGCGCGTGCCCAGCTGGCGCCGGGATGTGCCCGTCGTCGATCGTCAACGAAGAGTCGAGTATCTGTGCGTCGGTTCTGCTGCCGTTATTGGCCGTATTACTAAGGCCGTTGGGTGTGCTATCTTCCATTGGGTCTCAAACGCCTCGTTTCGAGGCGGATCTTGGGGACCCAGCCGTCGGCGCTGCAACGCCGGCGGGTTTTCCTCCCGCGGAGGCCAGGTCATCTACGTCTTGGTACGCCCCTTACAAATAGCTTACTGACGGTTGTAAAGTAATAAGAGTCGCTTGTCAGTACACTTTTGGTAACCCGTCGCGAACTGTGATACACCGGTGAGCCTATGAGTACAGCCCAACGACCCACTGACATGCGACAGCCGGCCGACTGGATGGTGCCGTCCGACGATCGGATTTTGGAGTTGATCCGAGAGTACGGCAACCTCACGCCTATCGCCATTGAGGCAAAAGGCGGCCCAGTCCGGCAGTACGCGAGTGAGCGCTGTGGCGTGCTCGCGCGCCACGGCCTCCTTGAACAGGTCCACCGTGGGCTGTACGGACTCACCGACGACGGCCGCGCCTACCTCGACGAGGAACTCGACGCCGCCGAGCTCGAGCCGGTCGAGTAGGCTCACTCCAGCCGCAGCTGCTCCCACGGGATCATCACCTCGCGTTTCTTATCGAGGATCTCGTAGTGCTCGGGGTCGACGTCGAACCCGGACTCGTTGAGCTGTCGGCAGGCTGGACACCAGGCGTGGTTGTTCGTCCGGTCCCAGTCGGTGTGCCCGTACGGACAGGTGTAGCGCCACCGGTCGGGCGTCTGCTCGCGGTCGATCGTCACGATCTCCTCGGCGTCGATCGTCGTGGAGGGCGGCTCCGGCGGCGCGTGTCGTTGCGTCGACATGCGACCAAACCGATGCCCGCCGGGTATATAATGCGATTTCTTGTCCGAGGTGAAAGTAAAATTGTGCGGAGGTGGGCCGTCCGTCAGGAGCCAGCCGCTGCTCTGTGACAGCGAGCGCAAACGCAAAAAGAGCGAGTGGGTGAAAGTGATCTCAGGCGAACGTCTCCTCGAAGTACTGCGAGACGACATCGCGCTGCGGACAGTTCCGCTCGTGCGGCAGGTTGTCGATCGTCGTCGTGTGACCGTCGGGGCCGTCAATACGGACGCGAGCCCCGCACTCGGCGCACTCGAGGAACTTCGGCTCGGTGATCGCGAGCCCATCGACCGAGGGCGGGCTACCGGACTGAACGATACGGAACGCCGTCTCAGGCGAGGCGAACGAGCGGAGACTCATGGCCCCTCCGTGACGCTCACGGCAGCGCGGTGCTCGCCATTGACAACGAGCTCGGCGAGCTCCTCGCTCCCGCAGGGCACCCACGTCCGGCCGTCCCAGCGGTCGACGTGGCGCTCGGCTCGGTGCGGTTTGTCCGGGTTGCGCTCGTAGCGGACACGCCGGCGCTCGCCCGACTCGGTCTCGTACGCGATCGTCGGGAGGTTACTCATCGGTCGTATGCCTCGTCCATCCGCTGCGACATTGGTTTCCCTCCACGCGGGTCGGCGTCCGACTGCTCGGCGAGCCAACTCCCGAGCTCCTGCCAGACCGCCTCAACGGTGTCGACCTCGGCCCGGACGCTGACGTCGGCGGTACAGACCGGTGCCTCGATGGTCGAGGAGCCGTCAAGACTGCCGTGGTCGCGCGGCATCATGACGCGGACGTTCACCACGCCCTGCTCCTCGATGACCTCCGTCTCGATGTCGTCACTCATAGCCGAACACCCTCAACCGTGTAGCCGCAGCGGTCACACTCCCACAGGTCGAGCATCGTCCGGCCGTCACTGTTCCGCGTCGTGCCGCGGTCGGTCCACTCGTCGTGATCGTCGCCGCAACCGGGACACGTCTCTGTCCAGTCACTCATCGGCGACCTCCTCGACGTCGAACACGTCCTCGGTCGTCTGATACTCCTCGCGGACGAGCTCGGCGATCGCCTCGGCCTGCTCCTCGTCGCCGTCGATCGGCGTCACCGTCACCATCGTCTCGATACGCCCTTCGTCATCGCGAACGGCGACGTCGAAGCCGCGCTCGGTCTGCCTCACGCTTCGAACACCTCCGTCCGACCGTCGGTGGTAGCGATGCGGGGTGCGCCCTGAACGGCAGCTCCGAGACCGCGGTCGATCGCCTCGCGATTGACCCAGCCCGGGATCGGAACGGCGCCACGAGCGTAGTCAACCCGCCGCTGGTGGAGACACCGAGCGCCACGGTGGATCGCGTCACGACAGCCGCATGTCTCGGCGATAGCGTCAACAACGTACGTCGTGTGCGGCCGGTACACGCGGAACTCCTCGTCGCGGAGGTCGCGGTCGACTCTGTTGTCGACGACTGTCATCGGCTTGGTAAGCGCGCGAGCGGCGCGCTCGTCGAACGTGCCCGGCCCGGTGGTCGCGTCGACGGTACCGTCGTCAGCCTTAGACATCGCCGACACCCTCCTCGGCCCAGGCCTGCTCAACGCCGACGACAGCGAGCCGTCCTTGCGGGAAATCATAGTCGCGCAGGTCGGCGAGCTCGTCGAGGCTGTCGAGCGAGAGGTCGTTCACGTAGTAGCACTCGTAGGCGGCATCGTCGACCGACACCGGCAGCCACGGGTGGGGGCCGTACGTCGCGAGGTCGAAGCCTTCCTGCTCGTAGTACTCGCCGAGCGTGTCGGCGACCTTCGAGCGGACGAACAGCAGCTGGCGAGTCACCAAGTCTATGGCGAGGCTGCCCGGCACCGGCTCAGTGCGGACGTCCTCGAGCGCGGAGGCGACGCGCTGCTCATACGGGAGCTCAGCGTCGTCGAAGTCGGCGTCGATAGCGCCCTGTTCAGACATCGGGAGTCACCTCCTCACCTGCGAACAGGTCGTCGACGTCGGGCAGTGCGCTCCCGTAGTCGACACCGGCGCGCTCGGCCGGATTCGTATTCCGCGCGAGCCACTGCCGGGCTTCCCAGACGGCCGAGCGGAGATCGTCCTCGTCGTGGACATCGGTCCACTCGCCGGCGTCGGTCGCGACGAGCTCGCAGAGCTCGGCGAGGCGCTCGTACTTGCGCTGCTCGATGGCGTACTTGATGTGGCCCGTCGCCTCGTCGAGGTTGCTCGCGGCGTCGTCGTAGCCGTGCTCGTCTTCCCGCTGCGTACACGCTTCATCGGCAGCCCCGTACGCCGCGGCCAGCTGCCGCAGCTGGTCGTCCTCCTGGAACCGGTCGTGGATGACGTCGGCGAGCAGCGTGTCGAACGCCTCGACGAACGTCGACTCGTGGTGCGAGAGCTCCTTCTTCGCGGTGCGGTTGAGGTCGCGCATCAGGCGCTCACCCCGCGGTGCCGCTGAAGGACGTCGCCGAAGCGCGAGACCATCGCGACGGTCGGCTCGGGGTGGGCGTCGACGGCGGTCGTGTCGACCGCGTCGATGTCGGCCCACTCGCCCTCGTCGACGTAGTACCGGCGCTCGAACGCCACCTGCGCGTCCGCGTCCATGTAGAGAATGGTCGCGCCGGTGGCGAAGCCGAGGTCGTCGTCGTTGTAGTTGATGACGCCGTTGACGCGAGCGACGGCGTAGCACCGAACCTCGTCGGCGTCGGGCTCGACATCGGGCTGGTTCATCTGGCTGATCGCTGCCTCCGAAATCGCCCGCGGGCCTTCCAGGTCGTGGAAGTCCGGAGCGCTACCGTTTTGGGATCGGATTGTGTCTGTCGTCATTGCTGTCTTCCAGGCAGCGCGGTCGTCGGTGTGTCCGCACCGGCGACCAGTCCGTTTCTGGCCGCGTCCCGCGCTTCCTATCCTACAGTACACACCGTGGGTACTTTAGTCTTACTACCTGTAAGGTGTAGTAGTCCAAAATAGTAGTAAAGACTAACTGTATTGGACAGGTACTAAGACCTGTGGAAACGCATGAACGAGCAAGAGATGGCCGTCAAGGTCACGAAGTCAACTAAAAGCGTCCTCGATGTTCTCCACAACGGACGGGCCACGCCAGGCCACATCGTCCAGGAGACGGACCTCTCGAGGCAGACAGTACACAGCCAGCTGAACCAACTTCTCGCCGGTGAGCACGTTCGGTATGTCCACGAGGGTACCGGCCTCTACGAGCTCGTCGACGACCCGCGCGACGACGTCGACCAGGAGGACGACGTCGAGGAGCTGAAGCGGCACGTCCGCGCCGCCGGCGAGGCGATCGAAGCGCAGGACGTCGACGCACTCCGTCGGCACGTCCGAGCAGCATGTGAGGTAATCGACGATGAACCCTGACAAGACCCACACCGCCGAGACGCCGGACGAAGACCCACGCGACGACCGGAACGAAGGCGAGGCGATCGCCTATGTCGACACACGCGACGTCGTCGACGACTATCTCTGGGAGCAGTACGGCTTCGGTCTCACGAAGGTCGAAGAGGAGCTCGCCGACCGGGCGATGACCGAGGAGCCGTGGGACGACGTCACCACCGAGCACGTCGCCGCGATCTCGCCGAACGAGGTGACGGCCGGCGTCCACGTCCGGCGCGTCGACGTCGACGAGCGGATCGACGACATGCCGTTCATGGTCGAGCTCGAGCAGTACTTCCCACCCGAAGATGACCGCGCCGGCGACACGGTCGCACTCCACGGCGAGCACGCTCTCCTGGAGCTGATCGCCGCGCTCGCGCAGGTGATGGACGTCGTCGACGGCGCCGCAGCGGAGGCCGGCCAGTCAGCATGACGGACATGGACTCCCGGCGCCGGCAGATCGCGCAGGGCATCCAGATCGGAGAGCACACGACGATCAAGCAGTCCGCCGCTGAAGCCCTCGGCGGGCGGTCCGGTCGGTCGCACTCGCGCGACGACGCCCTCACGCCGCGGCAGTGGGAGCGGATGTTCCGTGCGAGTCACGACGTCGACGACGCAGACCGCGCGCTCGAATGCCGGATGCTCCACGTCGTCTGCGGTCGCCTCGGCCTCCGATGCGGCGAGGCGACGCACCTTCACGAGGACTGGGTCGACTGGAACGACGGATCGATCCGCATCCCTCAGTACTGGGAGTGTACGAAAAGCAAGCACGACGACCCCTGTGGCTACTGCCGCGGGAGAGCTCGCGACAACCTCGACAGCCACAACCTCACGCAGGACGAGGCGATCGACGCGATCGTCGCGCACCTGGACGACGAGGTCGTCTCATCGATGACGGACGAAGAGATCATCGAGGAGGCGGAGAGCCTCCGCGAGGAGGTGAACATGACCTTCGAGGAGATGCTCGAAGAGCAGTGGTCGCCCAAGACGCCGACGTCGGCGCGGGCGGTCCCGTTCGACTTCGCACCGCGCATCGAGCTGGTGATCGAGCGCTTCTTCGAGCGGTTCGACGAGTTCGAACGGAGCTTCGCCACGATCCACCGCCGGATCGACCGGCTGGCAGAGCTCGCCGAGATCGACTCGAACGTGTATCCTCACGCACTTCGAGCCACCAGCGCGTCGTTCCACGCCTCGCGGGACATCTCTGTCCACGCCCTGATGTCGATCATGGGGTGGAGCGACCCCGGAACGGCCCGGGTGTACATCCGCTCGAACGACGAGAAGGCGGCCCGCGAGATCCGCGGGAAACACCAGTGACGCCTCTAGCCGGCTGAACGCGACCGGCTACAACCTATTTATAAGCTACTCGGAGAAACCGCTGCCGAGCAGCGACAGGGCTGAAAAAGGAGTCTACTGAACCGCACCGGCGGCGAGGGCGATCGACCGGTCCGACGGCGCGAAGTCGATATCGGTCTCGTCGACGAGGAGCTCGGCCAGCTGCTTGACGCCGGCGTCGACGTCGTACCCGATCCCGCGGAGGTGCCGGTACGCGTAGACCGGGTTGTACGGGTTCTTCTCTGAGTGACCAGTCACGAGCACCGGCACGAGCTCGCCGGCGTCGACGGCCTCCTGGAGCTCGGGATCCCACGTCGGCCCGTTGAGGTCCTCGGGTCGCCCGTCGAACGGCGTCAGGTGTAGCTGACGTGGGTACGCCATCAGGATGAGCGCCGACAGCGGCCATGGAAACGCGTCGATGTCGATGCCACCATACCGCCCCCACGAGCCGACCTCTCGGCGCCCACCGGGCGCCTCCTTGTGGGCGGCCAGCGGCGACAGACGGAAGTTCAGCTCTCGGAGAGCGTCCTCGAATTCGGTGATGTCCTCGACGAACGCGACGCCGACGAACTCGTTCTCGTCGATCTCGTAGTTCGTGTAGAATCCGCGCTCGCGGGCCTCGTCGTCGACGCCCGGCAGCATGCCACGGATCGTCCGCCAGAACGGGGCGTCGTCGCCCACATGGGAGACGACCGTCGGATGCGTCAGGGTCA
>Ga0207714_1000732_pt1 | contig 22137 bp, 12 predicted proteins | sample PonA232FremontCA_2_FD_187270 | JGI IMG/M metagenome (GOLD analysis project Ga0207714, IMG submission 187270) | Marine sediment microbial community from Fremont, CA, USA - Pond A23 Sediment 2 (SPAdes) | ecosystem: Environmental > Aquatic > Marine > Unclassified | place: USA: Fremont, California...
AGTTGGTAATGTCTTCACTATCATCAAATTTTTTATCAAATGTCTTTGTTTTCATATAGTTTCACCTCTTCGATTCTAGATTTACGCACGGAAATGATCCGTATGTTATGCTGTCGATAGGTAATCACTGCTGACCAATGCTTGTTTTTAATCCGTCCGATAACAATAAACCTTGGCTCATCTTCAATTTTTGCTGGAACTTCCAACAAATCCGGATCATTCCATAATTGTTGAGCATCAAAGAAGTCGATTCCGTGTTTGCTCAAATTAGCCTTGCTTTTTGATTCGTCAAATTCAAATTGCATTAGGGTATAATAATTATACTTATTTTCTACCTTAAGTCAAGGTCGGTTTAACAAAAAGGTGTTTTAACCCCCCAACATAACGTGCCAAACTCAGCAGTTGTCCAGATATCTTAATATGTTAAAGCCTAGAACTTCTAGTCTCCATCCAACATTCCAAAAAAAGTTCATTTTTGTAGTTTGTAAATCCGAAACCTTTTAACACTTTGGTACAGATAAATTCCTTTCCAGCACCTCTAAAAGCTCATCCTTATCTACAGGCTTGGCGATATAATCATCCATGCCTGCATCCAGGAACTTTTCCCGGTCCCCGCTCATAGCGTATGATGTCATGGCGATAATGGGAATATTTTTGAAATTGCAATATGATGAACGAATTTGTATAGTCGCCTCTACACCGTCCAGTACAGGCATTTGTACATCCATCAATATACAGTCGAATTCATCGTCTTCAAGTATAGACAAAGCCTTTTCTCCGTTGCCTGCAACAGTTACTTTACACCCTTGTTTTTCTAGCAAAGTTCGAATATACAATTGAGTTGTCTCGTCATCGTCCACTAGGAGCACCTTCGAATCCATTATTTTGTTTTCCTGTTTCTGGAATTGAAGACCAATTGTATCGTACTGCAGAGATTCCGGAATCCTAAATGGTAGACTGACATAAACTGAAGTCCCTTCTCCTTCCTTGCTGGATATAGAAATACTGCCGTTCATCAAATCCACCAGTCTTTTGACTAGGGGAAGTCCCAGGCCTGCTCCTTCGAATTCTCGTGTATATGAGGAAGAATCACTGCCCTGAGTAAAAACATCAAATATTTTATTTATCCTCTCTTCTGAAATGCCCGGTCCATTATCTGCAATAACAAACAGCAACCTACATTTATCAACCTGTGGGATCGACAGAAGAGTAACTTCCAATTCTATCTGTCCATCTTGGGTATATTTATTTGCATTGCCCACCAAGTTGAACAGGATTTGATTCAAACGAGTACTATCCCCGATGAGTTGTTCCGGGATGTTATCTTCCACATTTATACTTACTTCGTTTTGATTTTTTTGAGTGAGTTGTTTAAAAATATCTCTTGTCGATTGTATTAAATTGACAAGTATGAATTCCTCCTCCTTGATTACGAGCTTATTTGCTTCTACCTTGGAAAGATCAAGGATGTCCGTTAAAAGCCTGTTGAGCCGCTCTGCGGATTCCAACCCAATTTCCACATATCTTTGTTGATCTACATTCAAATCGGAATACTGCAATAATTGGAGCATTCCCATAATCCCATTTATGGGAGTTCGAATTTCGTGGCTCATGTTGGCCAAGAATTCTGACTTGGCTCTATTGGCAGTTTCTGCTTGCTCCTTAGCTTGAAGTAAAGCCTGTTCGGTCTGCTTGCGGTCGGTGATGTCACGGATCACCTCAATTGCTCCTACAACATTCCCTTTTATATCATGCAGAGGTGAGGCTTTGGCAAAAATCCATGCGCCAGTATTACCATAAAGTGCATCACAGAACACTTCAGCCAAAAGCGTATTCCCTTGCCGAGTAATTGCGGGATATAAAGATTCGACCTTTTTTGTGTCCTCAAAGACAAGGTCCATAAGTTGTGGCCGTGCTTTTCCGTAAAAAGGAATTGTATAAACGTATTCTCCCTTGCCGAGCATCTCAGAGGCCGGTACACCCGTCATTTCTTCTATAGCTTTGTTCCAAATAATAACGCGTTTTTCCCTGTCAATTGCCAATGTGGCATCAGGCAAAAATTCTATGATATCAGACAGCCTCTTTTCACTTTGCCTTAAGGCTTCTTCAGTTTGTTTCCGCTCTGTAATATCTATTAGAGAAACAACACTCTTTGTGGTTTCTGGAATCATATCTATAGTCAAAAAGCCTTGGTGCACCTCACCATGGCGATCAATAAAACGGAACTCATAGTTTTGGGGTACTACACCAGGATCCTGCCTTCTTGAAAAGTGGTATTCTTTCATCCAGGCAACATCGTCGGGATGCACGAATTCGGTCCAGGATTTTTTGCCCTCCACTTCTTTTCTGGAATAACCTGATAATTCTTCAAAGTTAGAATTGGCATGAGAAATAGTGGTATCCTGTTCAAGAATAAACATTGCCGAGCCTGAAGTCTCAAAAATCGAGCGGTAGTAGTTCTCTGATTGCCGTAGGGCTTCCTCGGTCCGCTTTTGATTGGTTATATCACGCAACTGCTCCACAATCTTGGCCACCTCTCCATGTTCATCCAGTATGGGTATGCTGCGGCAATCCAAATACATTCCCAGTTCCGGAACATATTTTTCCAACTGAACCATTTTTTTTGTGCCCAGGGCTTCTCTAGTGGCGCATGGCTCACATTCCCTATTTCGCCCTATAAGTTGAAAACACTTTTTATTGCGTACTTCCTCGGGAGACATGTTCAAAAGCTGGTAGCCGGCCAAGTTGTAGCGATCTATGCTGTGATCTGGATATTGAATAGCAAGTATGTCCGGAATTCCATTTATGATGCTCTCTAAAAGATTATTCTGCTCTCTTAGCTCCTGTTCGAGTCTCTTGCGCTCAGTGATATCTTCTGCTGAGCAGACCACATACTCTACTGTGCCATCGGTTCTCAATTTAGGAGTCTTCAAGATAGAAAAAAGTCTCCATTCGCCAGATGCATGCTGCAACCATTCTTCTGTAAGCACTGGTTTTCCTTTTTTAAAGACCTCGATATTGCTCAGACGACAAATTTCCGCTACATCTGCGTGAAAAACATCATACAGATCCCTGAAAGCCATATCTTCCTGTACTAGGCCTTGAAATTCCGCATGAGCCTTGTTTACTGCCCCGTAAGTTCGCTCGTCTATCAAATACCAAATATGTGTCTGGATATTATCCAGCAGTATTTGTTGCTGTTCTATTGCCCTATCTCGTTCCTCTTCTGCACGTCTGCTATCAGTGATATCTCTGTGAATCCCCACATAAGCATAGGCTGTTCCATCATCTCTCAATAGAGGGAAGCTTCTAAGATCACACACAAAAATTGAGCCGTCTTTTCTTTTTCTTAATACTTCATTGATGTACGTATTCCCCTCAAATAATTTGTACTGTATTTCTTCTATATCTGAGTTGACACTGAATATGGATGGATCATCTCCTTGAATTTCCTCTATCTTATAGCCGAACAATTCTTCTGCTTTCTTGTTGACGTAGGTGATCCGAAAGTTATTGTCTACTACCACAACAGAATCATAGGTGTTTTCCAATATTGTGCTTAGAAATCGATTTTGTTCTTCAGCCTGCTTTTGCTCGGAAATATCCAGGGCCACTTCGGCAACCCCCTCCAATATTCCTTCTGGTGAGCGCAACGGATAGCTCTTTATTAAATGGGGTCTACCGTCGGGGGAACTCTTTTCTATTTCCTGACTTTCCCCGGTTTGTATGGTCATCAGAACGGGACAATCTCCACAGGGTGTTTCACGTCCCCTTGTAACCCGATAGCAATATTGTCCCACCAAGTTTTTCGGATCCTCGTTTATTAAGTTTCCTGCCTTCTGATTAGCCCACTGGATTCGTAAATTAAGATCCAGGGTTAACATTAGTTCATTTAATTCATCGTAAAGAGAGGTGTCACGATGATGAGGATTTAATCTTGAGGTCATAATATTCTCTTTTTCTGAAGATTGAGTTGCGATCAACATCAATAAGATTAGAGTGTTTGGCTGTTATGGCCTTCTTTGTCATTCCCCGGCTTGTCCGGGGAATCCAGTCTCCTGCCCTATTCTGAGGATGGAAAGAGGTCTAGCTTCCCGCCTTCGCGGGAATGACGGAGAAAGAGTCTCCAGCTTTCGATGGATTGACAAAGTATTGCAAATTCACTTGACAACTTATTTCACTATTTCAGCTTGTTATATAAATCCAATTGAATTTTGTGACAATAGCATATGAAATTCACCGATCATCATTCTAGAAACTTTCCCAATATCTTTGATGTCATTCATTCAGTTCCAGAAAATAATCTGAGTGCTGTTCATATGCAAAATTTGTATATAATTGCTTTTTAAGTGAGATACCAAATTTTGACAACCCCAATTTATTAACAGTTTAACAAAGTGTTGGACTTAAAATCAAGCAAGCCTTCTTGCCACTTAATTCAGTAGTCCAGATCCTGTGGGATACCTCCCCATAAGAAAACCTAATCCTCACATACTATTGCAAAATCTTCGTTATTGTAAATTACAGGTGAAAAATTAAAAATTGAAAATGCTTTGTTAAGGACCTCAAGGAAGCAATCGAACGAGTTCATTCAACGAACTGAGCACGTCCTCCATATCAACAAAAAAACGTCCAGAAACTTCTTTTACCGTGTCCTCCAGCATGGCAATGATCTTAGCGTAGGGCATCCCCCCGCCAAACCTGACATCAGATCTTACTCCGGCAATGGGATTTTTGGGCTTGGTTGCATAGAACCAGCCAATCTCGAATGCCGTGCCGTCATCCACCTGCGGACCGTACAAAAGGGCTACAACTATGTCACTTCTGAAAGCAGTTCAATGCACCTGGTCCGAATCAACCTCTGACCACCGGAGTTGATAACAACACGAACTATTCCACCCCCAACCCCTTAAACACTGCATCCACGGGGTCGGAATAAAAGCTTGTCTGAAACTTGGCGAAAAGTTCACCAGGTATAGTTTGGATATCTCCTACACTGCTCATAGGAAGCAAAATCCGTTTTGCCCCTGAATTAAAAGCTACTTGCAAGGTCTCAGCTATATTATCAGCTGGAACTATGCTCCCACCAAGACTCATATCGCCTAGAACAACCATTTGGCTTTGAACCGGTCTTTTCATAATTCCAGAACAGAGAGAGAAAAAACTGGGAAGTGTTAATGAGTTAGCTGGTCCTGTATTGTGAAATTCCACAACATGTAAATGGTAATCATGATCTCCAGCTTTGGCTGAGGCACTCACTCTGGAAACATTGGCCTTAAAATAATCAAATCCAACCTTAACTGCTTCTTTGGTCTTGGAATTTACACCCGAACCGGACACTGAAAGTTTCCCGGACCCAGGTACTACTTGAAGCTCCAAGCGGTACAAACCCAACATTTCACCTGTTCCCTGAACTACGGTATAAACAGTGCCTGGGCTTCCCGGTCCCTCAGGAATCAAGGCACCTCCGCCCTGTTCTGGCACACTGACAAAATGTTCCTCCAAATTTTCGTTCTCCAAGTAGCTGAAATGCACATCATAAAATTCCATACCACCTATCTTTTTAAGCTGCTCTTTTACCCTCCTGCGGTACTCCAAGGCATACTGCAAACAATTTTCCACTGTTTCCCGAGGGTACTCTCCATGCGGATAAAGAAGCTTTAACAGTCCTGAAACTGTCTTGCGTGTTGCGATAACATCCCTTTGATTCAAGTTATTACCCAACTTATAAAATCGGTCCAAGGCGTCAGAAAAGCTCCGTTTGCGCATTTCTCGAAAATATTCAGCCAAATAATCAACGATCAAACCATAGTGGTTAGTAAAATATTCAGGACGCATTTTGGGTATTTCCCACCCAGGAACATAGGAATGCATACGATCAAAAAAAGCAGCATCCACCATTTCTTCAGGAAAAGGAGCAAAAAGGTGTCCGGTTTTTACCAGAGTATCAATGGATTGATTTATATTTCCGACAAAGACCATGGACGCAGTGGCGTTTACCTCTTCTTTGCCCCTGGAAAAAGATCCGGAAGCCATAAAATCCTTCATTATTTGCACACCATCTTTATCCTTGAACTTAATCCCGGCGACTTCATCAAAAGCAACTACATCCCACATACCCACTAAACCAACCTGTCTGTTGCTCAGATTATAAAAAAGGTTGGCAACGGTTGTCTGGCCTCCGGAAACAAGGATGGAGTTTGGGCTAATCTCTTTATAGATATGGCTTTTGCCCGTTCCCCTGGGTCCTAGTTCACAAAGGTTGTAATTGTTTTCCACCAAGGGAATCAGCCGGGCCAAAAAGTGCCATTTGACCCGCTCATCAAAAAGAGTGGGTTCAAGGCCGGTTGAACGTAATAATACATCTATCCATTGTTCTTCAGTAAAAGCTTGCCTGGCTTCAAAAAGGGATTCCATATCCATGCTAGGCATCTGGATGGGCTTTAATTGAGTAAGGATAAACGGAGAAGTTTTTTGACCTTCTTCATAAAAATATTGCAGGTCCAGAATGCTCCATATTCCTCCTGCCAAGAGTTTTTCATAGTTCTTTACATATTCCGGTGATACCTCTATTCCTCCAATACCCAGATTGGATAATTGGGCCTCATAGATATCTTTATTATAGTTGAGTTTTACTGTTACCTTATCAATAATTTTATAGCTACCTTGCTCTTTGATCCTGGACTTGACCTTTTCAGCCTCATCAGGACGCACATAGTTCTTGGCCAGTATATTACGAACATTTTCCAGACCGTCCTGGATAATCTCCTCATCATCTGATGAACAATAAATTCCCAGCAAATATTCCAGGACATATACCGGTACATTGGCCCCTTCCTTGACCAGTTTGGTTAGGTCCTTTCGTACCACCCGTCCAGCAAATTGATCGTTTAATACCCCATCGAGATCTTTATTTAAATCTTCTGTCATAATTAATAACCCTAAAATTCATCCATAAATGCAAGATCTATTTTGAGCGGAATGCGCTCGTATTCTATTTGTGTTTCACTATCCCTTAAGACCAGGAAATAATCTTTTTTATTGTCGTAGTCTTTTTGCTTCAAAGTCAATTTGACGGATTTTTTGCGATCATCCAGGGATTCGGATTGGCTGTCAAACGTAATCTTTTCTTCGTTGCTGATAAGTTCGTTCTGATCCCGCAGTGACACCAATAAATTTCGAGGTTTGATCCGCTCTGAAACTGCTTCGGTTTGGATAAACTGAAATTTGGAAATCGTGGAAGTAATTTTTTTGGGATTACCCAAGATAGAAACTCCGGCCTTGCGAATCTCGGACTTGATTGCTTCTTTGCCCTTCATTTCTCGAATAGCTACAACCGGAACGACTATTTCCTGAAGGGATGCTCCGCCATGGATAAACTTGGATCCCCCCATAAAATGAAAACGGTTCAACCCCTTGGGTACCCAAAACTCCATATCATCTTGAGTACCGGCAGTGTTTTTTGTAACTCCATGCCAAACCTGAGGACTTTCTCCCAGGCCTTTTCCCAAAATATATCGTTTTTTGGCTTCCAATATTCCCTCGGGCTTCAAATCCAGCTTACTTTTATCCAGCTCTTGAGGGGCACGGCCGGAAAAGACAAATCCGTGATCTGCAGTAACAAAAACATGAGTCCCGTTTAAGTTGTTAATAATGTGCCTTATCAAGGCATCAAGTTCCTCTATAGTTTTACGCACAGCTTCGAATGCCTTATCCTCACTGGAGGCTGTATCCCCTGTACTGTCAATCCGGTCATGGTAGATATAAACGACCCGGTAAGGTTTTATCAGCTCTCGACCCTGTTCTTTATTTAACTCAAAGAGTTTGTCCGCCCAGATCGCCAAGCCCTCTTTCTCAGAAAGGATCTTGGAGCGTTGTTCCAAATTGGAAGCTGATTTTTCATCAACCAGAATGTTTTGTTGTTCTCCAAATCGAAGTCGATTATGTGGCAACAAGGCGGACATTCCCAAGGAGGTATAACTGGGTACAACTCCCAACATACTCTTCATTGTTCCTTGAAAACGATATTTGCTGTTCACCTCTTGTAAAAGCTCTTGGGCTGCCTCATATCGAAAGGCATCACTGACAATGACGAAGACCCTGGTCTTCGGAGTCTGTCGCAGGATAGGCTGAATAAAGGTGGAAAAGAAATTATGCTGATTTTGTACTTCGTATTCTGTAAGTGACCAATCTTGAAGGAAACTTTGGTCCTCAGAATCATCCAAAAAACTGTCCCAAGCCAAGCTCATCTGATCCAGGAACCAATTATAGCAGTTTTCTACATATTCTTGAAGTTTTTTCAGGACATCCAGCCCTTCCCTTTCCGCTTGGTCTGCATGTTCGCAAAAATGCCGATAGAGCTGATCCAAGTGGTATAGGTCATTAATATATGCCTGAAACATCTTTCCGGGTTGGGCAAAACTGAAACCTTCATCGTAACGACATCGGTATTGATATAATTGAAAAGCTTTTTCCAGAGCCTGATAACAAGATAGGTACAGATTTGTCCCTGAAGGTTGTTCAACCTTCCCGGCCCAATGCCCATTTTTTCGTCTTTGCAATATGTCTTGCCAATCATTGGCTTCAATATCGTTCCCCTTGATTATCCGATCCCGCAGGGACGTAATAATCCTTTTTTCCACAATAGGGAAGGTCATGACATCAAGGAGGTTATGTTCGTCGTGTTCTGCGAGTATTGTTCCCAAGTCAAGTTCCTTTTCCAATAAATTAGCCAGGGCATTGTAGCTGGTAAAGAAAGAGACATGATTTCGCCACTGGGACAAAAATACTGTAATATTAAGTGTGGTTGTACCTTGAGGGAGAACAAAATGAGCAATTGATTGTGGAGGATTATCCGGGAGGTTATGGACCAGGTCAGTTACCAGCATACGCAAAGCCAGATCCTGCAATCCTGGTGTTTCCCGGGAATAGCCGAAATTCTTTTCCATGAACCACCAAAAGGTTTGTTCAAGCTTGCATTTTTGGATAGCCTCCCAAGATTTTAATGAATTATCTTTTCCTGCAGCCCTAGCTTCAGCATATTCGCTTAGAACCTTCATGGCCACGGAAAAGACAGCAGGATATTCAGCCCGGACAGCTACAGCCAGCATCTTTTTATCCAATTCTTCTTCATCATCCCCGGGGTCCACCCACTTCTTGAGACGATTCAACCTGTCCTTGCTTCTGAAAAATTGTTTGCGGGCCTGGAGGTGGGGTTTAAGGTTATGTTGTTCAAGTCCCAGTTCATCCAAAATAATGGATGCCTGATCCGCTTGGAAGGTATAACTGTAGAGCTTGATATCCAGGAGCCAATCCTTCTCAGGAGCTGGTTCTTCAAAAGGGGCGTACAAAAGAAATTTGCTTTCAGTATCCTCCCTTTCCAATTTGATTTTCAACTCCAAGGAACCCCATTCACTTAATTGCAATACAGTGACATCATCTAGTCCAAGCTCCGATATTGACTCCAGAAATTCTTGTTCCGGATCGTACCAGAAAACCAGGCGATGTCCTTCCTGATGAAACAACCTATGGAGATTGTTTTGGATTTGTGATATATTCATTTATCTATCCGTTTTACAATTATATTTACTTCAAGGCTTTGGGTAAAACATACATTGGTCATCTTGGTCGGTGACCAGGTCGATACGCCCACATTTCCCTCACTGTTTCCTAGGTTCACTCTGCTAACAAACCAAAAATATTGACATACTGAGTATTTTTATAAATCTTGACTTTGCCAGTTGACAAATAAATCAAGCATGCCTATAAAAATATTGGAGGCTTTGATGGCTTGTGCTGTCATTGCCTTTTTTTATGCCTCTTCTTTAGGTCGTAAGTCATCAAACACAGCAAAGCTCCAGACTGTGAAATCATCCTGATCATTGATAGTTCTCAATGCCTTATAGCGGAGTTGGCATACTTTTTCTGCCAACGGTTTCAACTCTTTCCGTGCTGGTGCCTCCATATTCCCTACTTGCACTCCCCAAGATGTGATATAGGCCACCAAATCAGCAAGTTGAATAGCGGTAGTCAGATCGCTATGCACAAAAAACGGTTCAGGGACTATCCTTGATGAACGCATTCGTCCTTTCGTTGTTTTCAAAAAATATTCCTCCATTTGATTGACCAGAAGATGACAGCGTGATTTTTCCAGTTCATCAAAGACAACAACCCCCATAGGTTCTGATGCTTTATCCTCCAGATAGTAGTAAAAACGCTCAAATAAGTAAGCGTAGTCCTTCCGTAAAAAGTCATTTTTTTCTGGTTTCTCAGCCTCTTTACTGACAATGCTGGCAAAGGCCCGTGCACGGTGCTGCGAACAAACTTCCAATATCTGGGAAACAAAATCAATCTTGGCTTGTGCTAAAGCCGTCAGTTCCTTTTGGGACACGCTCTGACGTACAGCAGGATCCTCAGACTGACCTTTCTGGAGACAGGAACATGCTAAGGCAGTTCGCTCATGAAACTTCAAAGGTTCAAGTTGACCAGCATGACGGAATGTTTTCCTTTTTAAAAGTTTTTTTCCTTTTAGTTCCATGCGGCCTTCTGTTATACGCATTCCAAACAAGTCATCCTCAAGGCTGTGAATCCGTTGGATGAGATTCCATAGCTCGGTATCCTGAACTGATACACCAGCAAGAACCTCGTATGGTGCTTCTCGTCGGTCTTGTCCGCTTTCATCAAGAAACAAAAAATAGCTCAAAATCCCTCCGTTAGGTTTATTATCGCTTTCAGTCGGTACTGTGCCACAACTCCTTCATCAGCTTGGATTTTTTCACTTCAGGTGTCCAGCCTTGAAGATTTTGTTCTTAAGGTCTCAGCCATCTTTTTTCTTTAGCCTATAAACTTTAGTCTTAAGCCCTCTTCCTGGTTACTGCCTTTATCTCAGCCAACAAATTAAGCACATGGGGACAGACTGATAGTTGAAAGTACTATCTGCTATATGTTAATGGTTAAAAGACAAAACCTCTTTGAATCAGAGGGTTACAAAAGCAAAATGTTGATCGTTAAAGTTACTTCATTACTCTGTATTTTTACTTTCGGGGCGTAAAAATTGTCGTCCTTTCAGGGTAAGCCGGTATTTTTGTAAACGACTTTTTGGTTTTTCCGGGATGGTGTATTCAACAAATCCTTTGTTTAAGAGATATGTCATAAGCTCATTCAGGTATCGAGTCGGTTTGGCCTTACCCAACCCAATTGCGATCTCTTTTTTGCTTAAGGGTTGTTGCTGTAAGAGCATACTCAACACTGATTCAGCCATTTTAGACTCTATCCCTATCTTCACCCCCGACTCTACCCTTGACTCTGCCCCTGACTCTACCCCTGACTGGGTCGGTAATTCTCTTTGAACGGCAGGTCTTTCAATTTTAACTTGCTCAGCCAAATACACAATTACCCGGACTTGGCTGCCGATTTCCACAATCTCCAGTTCCGGCAAACCCAGTTCCCGGACTTCCCGAAAAATGCGGGGCATACCGCTGCCCCATTGCTCAATCCGGCACTCAGTGTTCTATGTGGTATAGGCATGGAAATAATTGCTGTAAGGCGATTCTTCTTAATGCGCAGAATAAATAGCACTGAGTGCCGGACAATCAGATTTAGCTCCCGGAACACCCGGGCAATGACATGGTTGCGAATCTTGGAGATTCCCTGCTTCATGTCCTCAACTGTCATGCCCGGTAAGAGCATGCCAGGATTATCCACCTCAATCCTGTCGTCATAGAAAGCGACCCGAATGGGTGCACCACGCTGAGAATAATCGGCATGAACAAGGGCGTTTATGACCACCTCCCGCAATATGCCCAAAGGAATACTCCAGACATCCTTGCGCCTGACTTCTGAAAATTCAGCTCCACGCATGGCGTGCTTTTTCAAAAAGAGCATGATGCTGTCCACAGCATGGGGTAGGTGATCATGGAGTTCAGTATGGTCAAATATATCCGCCTTGTCCCGGCCCACAAACCGACCGCATTGGATCCAGGCATCAGAAAAATGGCGTTGTCGTTCCTTGCCGAAAAGGAGAATCGCTCCTTTGGTGGGCACCAGCTTGCCCTGGTCCCAGGTGACTATTTTCAGGGTATGCAACTCGTTCTCACCCAAAGATCGTTCTGGACCGAAAATTTCCTTGGCTGTTTCAATGTCCAGATCTTCAATAGAGAGACCGGGCATGGGCAGCTCATCAAAGGAAATGCCCTCAGCAGATCTCCGAAGTTCGGCAATGAGTTCCCGGTCGGCTACCCGGTTTGTGGAGCCCAGGCGGATATAAACGCCGTTTTCAGGTCCTTCAGCTTTGATATAATGAGGGCGTAACCCGCTAAGAAAAACTTCAGCTGTGAGCAGAGTCTTGTCCTCTACTGTGATGAATTCAATATTTGGCACCAGCCGTGGTTCAATGGCATCAGCTACCAGGCTACACAACCTTTCTTCTTCGTCCAAGGGCTGGTCAATGCCGATCAGGTTTTTCTGGTCATCAACCCCAAAAACAAGTCGTCCGCCTGCGGTATTTGCAAAAGCTACCAAGGTCTTGAGGAAATTCCTGGGCGAGGAAAGGTCTTTTTTGAACTCCAAGGTCTTGCTTTCAGGGGAATTGATCATATGTTGAAAATTTGATGGCATTTTGTGCCTTTCCATTTTGTTATTTCTTGCCAGTTATACTCTTGACTTCCGCCAACAAATACCCGAATTTCCCATAATTATGTTTTACTCCGTCATCCAAATCCAAGCTGACACGCTGATCCGCATAATGGCGAAGTTCTTCATCGAATTTATCTAATTCTGCCTGTTTTTTCTTTAAGGTGTTCAGTTCTTTATTGAGCTTATTCTTAACTGATGCGGTGGAGGCGACCTCGATTTCTTTTTGCAGATATTCAATCCTGGAAGAAAATTTTCCCATAAGAGGTGTTACATAGTCGGAACGCATTCTGGAAAGAGTGGTTTCATTATAGCGGTGCAGATAAACCAAGCACTCAAAAGCCTTATTCTTACCTGATGAAAAAAGCCAGTATATGGGTCTTTTCTTGTACATCTTGAGGTGGTCTTGGAAAAATTTGTTAGAGAGATATCTTCTTATGGTTTCTCTGGGAGATTCATTGTTCTTGGGGCTTAAGCTATCTGCTATAAACTTGAGGTTCTCTTCTAAATGTTCTTTTGGCCAAGCAACTGATATAAACTCCTCCAAGCGATTGCTTGCGTCGTCAGCAAACCAATTTTCATCCATAATCGGGATAATCCCGTCATCATCAGCAGGAAAGGTCTGGTATTTTGACGAATCAAAACCTACATTTCCTTCATGAGCGTAGATCAGACCTGGCTCGTCAAAGGAATATCGGCCCATCATGCAGCCAATGGCATAGGAGATTAATTCCTTCATGGTATCGGTTCGCAGTAGGGCTTCCAATTCCTCCTCGGATTTATTAGCCCCATAGCGGTAGTAGGGATTGCAGGTCAGGGTGATTTCTTCCAGGGGAACATCCGGAGTAAGTTCATCTTGGAGGCCATAGGCTTCAATGAAGATACGGTTGTTTTCTTCTTCAAGGCGTTGCATTTCAAAAGTTATTTTATTCCAATGTGCTCTGACTGAGGTATAGGAGTTAAAAATATAATAAGTTTTGTGTTCAGGAGATAGAAGAGGATAGATGATGAAATTCCAAGAAGTCTCATAAGAATTCCAGTCTAATTTGGTGTAATGATATAATAAATCAATAATATTAGTTATATCTTTGTAAAGTTTGATAAATGGCAATTTTTTTAAAATTTGAGGAGTTACATTAAGAGTTGGACTCATAAGTTTCAAAAGTGATGAAGATACTTTTGAATTCAATATGCCCATAGCGTTAAATAACATCTTATAATCTTTTGAAAATAAAGCCAATCCAGCTGAATCAAAAGTAAACCCTTCAGGATAATAACGGAAGCTAGAGGCCGAGGACGTGATTTTTGACCATCCAATATGTGGTAAGAAATAGTAGTCTTCACCATCATGTCTAAATCCTGGTTTTTTTTTCATTTCTCTAATATGACTTTGTGAATACTTTAATACATAATCCCAATTCCCCATCCATTTTTTAAATTCACCACCTTTGTTATGTGGAGTATATTTATATGTTAAGGAGTTAGATACTTTTATCTGATTAAATGGCACTTCTGGCCAAGTTAATATAAATACATTGTTTTTGCCTGTAGAGATACCAGCTTTAACATCAAAATTTGATACTAAAGTTTCTGAATTTAAAAAAACATCTCTAATTTTATCACTCACCCAATACGCAATCGGACTCCCAGGAATCTTCTTGAACTCCGAAGCTGAAGCAGTATAAAGAATATGTGGATTTCCTTTGAACTCTTCAATCTTTTCTTCTTCTGAACCAGCTTCTAGAAGTCTAAGATAGGTTCCTTTATAATTATTCAAATGTCCATTATACAGGACAAAAGATGTAGTCTGTACTACTTCTCCGCTAATACTATCAAAAGCTCGTGCCCCCAGATGTGCCATAGATATAATAGTTTCTGAATCAAGCAATTTGTAACGCAATCTTTCAAAAGAAGACAAAAACATCCAACTTTGCATGGTCACAAGAGAGACAAACCTTTTTGACTTGGCAATATCCAAGGTTCGTTCGATAAACATAGCAAACAAATCCAACTTACTATCTGGATAATTATTTTTGGCGTACCATTTCAATATCTGATTAAGCCCATTATTACCCATATAAGGTGGATTTGTAACCACACAATCATATTTCTCCCCTAGCATCCTTACCTGTCTGACCAACGGCTCCAGCAGCTCCACAGCCTTTTGCTGTTCCAGATCCCCTTGCTTGTTTTTTTGTACAAGCCTTTCAAAGGCATCAATGTTTTCCCAGATCCCCTCTGGTACTTGGATGAGCGAGCCAAAAGTCTTGGCATATTGGAACAAATCCAGCAAGACCTGGAGCTGCCCCTTGCTAAGTTCCGGCTCTTCCCTTTCCTCAAAATTGAGTTGTTTTTCTTTAGGGTTTACCAAATAGCCCTGCTTCTGTTTTTGCCCCAAACGCCGGACTCTGGTCCGAAGAAGGGTTCTAGCCAGATAGTCAGCCTCCAAGCCGTTGGCTTCCTGAATGGCCTGTACGTTTAATTTAATATTATTTCTTTCTAGTATCCTGCGATTGTCTTGTCTGGCCTTCATGAGCAGAGCAAAGCCTGCCAATTGGGCGGACCGATCATCTATTTCCAGTCCGTACAGGTTGTTTTGCAGAATATAATAAGGGATGTCCCTGGTGCGGTAGCCAAGTTCCAAATAGATCTCTCTGAATAGATTGTAGGCCTCTACCAGTATATGCCCTGAACCACAGGCAGGATCCATAAAGGTAATTTCTTCCGGGTTAAGTTCCTGAGGTGTAGTGCGATCTAGTTCAGCCCGGACTTCCGGGTCCTGCTCCGCTGGCTGAATATAAAATTCCATCTTCTCCCGGATCGCCGAGTCCGGATAGGTTGCCAACCACATCCGTCCCAAGGTATTATGCACCATGTAGCGAACGATCCAATTTGGTGTAAACAAGGAAGTCGCTGCAGGAATATCCTCGGAATTAACTGTCTTGCCAATTACTTGATCTTTGCGTTCGGACATATAAAACTGGTATATCCAGCCGATAATCTCCACATCCTGCCACTCTTCCTCCGGCAGGGCCTGAACCAGCTTTTGCACTGGGGAGTCTGTGTGAAGCAAATTATCCGGAAGCATGAGTTCAGTAGCATCGTCTATTTTTTCGAATAAAAATGGGATGGTGTCGTACAAGGCATTACACTGGGCCAAGATGAGCTTTCTGTAGAGTTCATTGTCCCGATCTCCGGCTAGTTTAAGTTCTACCACCTCATTATTGTCCAAACCTGGAAGATCTACTTCAACCGCATTTTCTACAATTTCTGGCACATCCTGACCACTGCGATTGGACAGAACCCGGTATCCGTGGCCGAGATAATCGTGGATTTCCATATATCGCAAAGCCACAAAACGATTGAACCAGGTATAGGCCATAGCTTCAATGAACTGGTAAAACCCTTTTCTCTTGATACGGCTTTCCAATTCTTGACGCAATTCACCTTGCTTTTTTGAAAATGCCTGACCGCCTATCTCGGCAACATCACCCTGAAATTCCACCGGTTCAATATGCTCTTCAGACAGGCCCAGCTTGTTGGCTCTGTCCTTTACTGCCTGGATAAAGTCCTGTCTTGCCTGAGGTGCGTAGGATTTGATCTTGTTTGTATTCATAACGGGCCTTTACAGAATGCGAACTTTCTGATCCTGTTTGATTTCCTCCAAGAGTTCATTGCGTACCTTGTCCACATAAGTGTTTACATCCTCCTCGGTTTCCAGAACCGGCTTGGTGCTCAACTTGGATAATTTGACCTGCTTGGTCTTTTTAGGAGGATTATGCTCATCTTCTGAATCTTTATCCGGAATCAGGTCTTGGGATTGAGCATATAGATCGGGAAGTTGGGATAAAAAGTAATGAATATCCGGTATACTGGTTTCCTGTTCAATCTTTTGTTTGATTTCTTGCAAGGGATGTAAAGCTTTATTCCTGAGATCATTATCTGCTTGATTTTGATCCAAAATCTGTTTTAGATAACTTATTGTTTGTTCTGCTTCGGATATGGCAGCAGACTTTTCATCTTCCAAAACCGAATCATTGATTTGCTCTACTTGAGAAATATACTTTCGTACATCTTTCAATTGACTGTAAGGCCTTTCAGCCTCCAATATGCCCTGCATCTTTTTCATGGCCCTGGATGCTTCCTCGTATTGCTCCAATATATTCCGATTGGGTCTAAAGCGATCCATGGCCTGACGCAGTTCTTCCCAAGTGTGGATCTGATTTGTGTAAAAATCTTCCAACTCATGAATATCTTCACTGCTGTCTTGAAGTTGATCTTTACTTTGATTCAGACTGGAAATAACTTCATAGCTGTCCTGGATATTCAAGAGATTATTTAATTCCGACAGTATTCGATCAATATCCGCTTTTCCTGGATAATTGCCTGTATTTGCCATGGGCTTATAAGAATCGAGCTTTTGCTTCCAGGAACTAAGTCCAGACTTTAGGAATTTAACTAACTGTTCTTGCCCTTCTGGCCCGATCTGACCAAAAAGTTCCTGACCGATACTTCGTGCTTGTTTTAATTCTTTATCAGCTACCTTCTTCCGTAGATAAACCTTTATATTTTTCCAATGCCGGGATTCTGTGAGTGGTTTCACCATCTCTTTAGGCTCTGTTTTTCCTCCTTCCATGATAAGGTCTATTTCACCTGCTCGGAACATTCTGGCAACCAGAACAATTACTTCCTTTTCCGGCCAACCATAAGGCTTTCCTGCGAACCGGTCCTTTAGTTCACTAAGTATAACCGGCTGATTACTACCACTTTTCAAACGAATATATTCCCTGACCTCATTAAGGGCCTTGGAATTTTTTTCCTGACCATCTTGGATCAATTTTCCCTGGGCTACATCGTCTGCAGTAAGAATATGCCTTATTTCTTTGTCAGGCTCAGTAGTTAATTTTTCTAAATAGTTATACTTGTTGTAAATATTCTGAATGAGATATTCCAGTCCATCCTCGATTATGTTTTTGCTGTCATTACCCTCAGGTTCAAATGTATTGCCCAAAGCATATGTTTGTGATTCCGGAACGATTTCACTTAGCAACCCCACTAAGCGTTCCCTGCGCCCCTGATTTTCCTCTTGTTTATCTCGAAGAATTCTCTTGAAAGTGGGAGTAACAGAGGCATCAGATTTGTTACGAATATATTTGTCAGTTTGTTTAAATGTGCGCAATTCACTAATGAAATCCTGTCTATCCGGCAAAATAAGCAAAAACCTTCCAGAATGCTCACTGGTATGTATGATACTTTTAGATTGATTGTAGGCTGAATATTCTTCGTTTAATGGAGTAATAACTTCTATCGCCAATTCATATTCACCTCTGCTGCCGAATACTTTCCCGTCACAAATTTTTTGAAAGGCGTAATCCCTCTGGTTGGGCTGAAATCGGTGCTTACTCTTTTCCTTGAGCAAATCATTAAAAATGATTTCGCCTATGATTTGAGTTTCTTCTCCAGGTACAAGCTCTGTTGACTTGATTTCCCGGTTGACCTCCTGTTCTTCATTAGTCAGGAAGTAGTAGTGTTCGCCGCTGCGATTGATCAAGTTTTCCCGTTCCAATCTCTGTACAGCAGCCTCAACTTTTTTCTTTAAGCTTAAACGATCAGCATCAACCTCCTCTATGCACAAAGTGACCAGATTTTCCACATTTGGTTTGACAATCTCCACATAGCGGATAAGAAAAAGCACTTGCAATAGCTTTACATCAAAAGGAATTTCCAATCCCGGATGATCCCAAGCCTGATCCACGCTTCTTTTAACCGAAGTATCCAGGAAACTTTCAATACTAGTATAAAAGGCATGCAGCGGGACCAATTTACCCACTTCCTCTTCGCTCACGCTTTGAGCCGCCAATTGAAAGGCATCAAGCATTGAACGTTCTCCCATGGCCAAGTGCTTACCTGTAGCTCCTACCTTCCTTATTGATTCAAAGACTTTTTGCAAAAGCTGAAACTGAAAAGGGGCAAATGGATAATTGAGGGTAAAACTGTCTTGGTCGGAAAATTTTTTCAAACTCGGATTATCAGAACTAAAACTGAGCTGACTCTTAATAATATCCCCTTTTTCCTGGAAGAGATCTTGAATGGTAGGCACGGCTCGATCATTCTTTTTTAGCAGTCTTTTCTGGATCACCTCATCTGTATTAGCACTGGAAAGAGTTAGCCTGGTTTTGAAGCGCCCCTGGATTTTGGAAAAGTCATTAGCTTGTGAAGAGGGTAAATCCCCGATAATAGAATCAACATCTTCCTGGGAAGTAACCACAAGCCAAGCTCTTCCGCCACAAATACGTCCCAGATCCTCGGTGATGGTTTGCAGGTTAAGCATGAGATGAGTATCAGTACCGATAAATTGTCCCACCTCATCTATGAGAAAAATGATCCTTTTATTTGGACCATACATATCTAAATATTCCTTAACCCGTTGAGCAAATCCCTCCACAGATAGTGAAAAATTATTGCGCAGGCTTTCCACCCATTGATTGGTTTTATCTGCTGGTCTATCCAGGGCGTTACTTAATGCTTGGACAACTTCATCTTCATACAGGTCAAAAGCATCCCTTTCCTGGAACCAATCGGATTGCGTAATTTTCTGGAATTCAGTACAGAACTCTTGATAACAGCCCTTTTGAACCAAGTATTTTTCAATTTCTGCTATATAAGGATAATCGGGGCAAAATCCCTGCATTTCGTTAAAAACTTTCCATAATACGGACAATATGGCCCTGCGACCTTCAGTTGGATCCGCTCGGCTATCTATATTGAAAAGTATCACGTCATTGTCCAAATCTGCCACACGCTTCATTTCTGCATAAAGCATCGGATCTTGGACCTTGTCTTGAAAGAATTCAATTGGTGTTTTTTCCGAGCCATCTTCCTGATTGCAAACTTTATTGTTTTCCAGAAGGTAGGATAGAATTTTGAGAAAATGTGATTTACCTGAACCAAAAAAACCGGATATCCATATTCCTATTTGACTGGCAATATTAGGATCATGACCTTTATCCAGGGCATTAACATAAGCATCAAAGAATGTTTTGATATGTTCGCCAAGTTCTCTGGTTATAACGTATTCTTCCAATTCCTGCCAGGTAACTGACTCATCCGTTTGGTCTACTTTAACCACTCCATTTATGGATCTATGAATATCCTTCTCAAAAATCTCCTGAATGCGCATAAGATTAACCTTGATATGTCTTTATACTAATTTTGATTATTCCTTACAAAACCAAGCGAAACGCTCTGTAATAATGGTTTTGCCTCAATCTCCCAAAAAGTCGGAGATCTTGTCCGGAATATACCCCCGGATAAAACATGACCAAAGGGGTATTACCCATCACAGGATGTAGGTTTTGTAGTAAGTTGTGGCTGCGGAGCATAGGATAAGCACTACCTACACCAGAGACCAATATCAGGTCATAGTTCTCCGGATCTGCTTGTTGCACAAAAAACTGAGCAATTTTTTTTGGATCAAGAGGTGCTTTTAAAGCATTGAGAAGTGCTTCATCGCCTTTTTCTCTATTAAGACTTAAGACCCTATTAAAAAGATTTCGCTCTTTAAGGTAGGAAATAATAAGATCGAAGAGATTTATAAGTTGAAACCTGATTTCAGGATGTTTTTTTTCTAACTGATTGCATATAAAAGTTAAAAAGTCACGTACTTCAATTTCTCTTTCCGGAGGATAGTCAAAAATATAGAACCCAATCTCATTTCCTAGTCCAATATTGTTGAGCAACTGTTTAGAGGTTAATTTGGGAATAATCTGATTGAGTCTTTCTTCCAAGGAATCCATATAACACTCTTATCCTGTTGATTCCATACAGTTTAAAACATATTTTTCATCATTCGCTATAAGAAAATTCCGAACTTCAGTATTGATTATCACTGGCAATAAATTTTTGGTTTTAGTCCCGTCAATATATGAGGACTCTGCCAAGATCCTGAAGACAACCTGACGAAGCGTTCTTTTCGTGGACTCGGTCCAATTTTCAACATAAGGATCTTTTTGGGCGCACAAATTCAGGTAATCCTCCCAATCCTTCTTATTTAATGTTTTTTGGAATGTACGCCAATGATCCCGGACTATGTTGTCCAAAAAATCCCCTAAAAGCCTACTATGCTTTATAGCTGCAGCTAATAAGGCTTGTTTTACGACATCATGGGAAGAATGCTCAATCAGTTCCCAAAAATCCTGCGGCATTAGACTCAATCTGTCCTTTATCAAACGAGCTTGACGTTTAGCTGAAACAGGACTTCTTTTTTGCAATAAATTATCTACCACTATAGCCCTGTGCCACTGGTCATTATCTACCCCTTTTCTTAGAAGTCCGGCAACAATTCGGCTTTCAGGTATCAATAGCGAGCCGGCTACTATATCTCCGGAATATAAGTGAGAATTGCTATTCATTTCAAATTACTGCTAAAAACATTGATTAAAAGATTTTTATGTGGGGAAAATTTGACATATTAATTCATTTTATTCAACTTTAAATCCAATAAGATATATGATATAAATTTTCAAAAAGCATAGAAAGTTCTTATCTGGGATTCCGCCAATAAGATCGAAGGTGCTAAACTCTTTAACAATTCCTTTTATTGAAAGTATAAAACAGTAGTGTCCGGTTAATTTTAAATAACCGCCGCTAATATCGATCCTGATTCACCAGTGGGAACAATAAACAAGAAAACAGCTCTTCGCTTTTTACAAGACCAAGTTGACCATCGTTCACCTAATGCTGCCAATAATGACCGAAAAAATCTACTAGCAGCTTGGAATTGGGGTTATAAATTCTTGGAAGGCTTTCCCCAAACACCCAACCCGTTCAAGGCAATAGAAAAATTCCCTGAACAGCGCAAAGATAGATATGTCCCACCTGAAGAGGACTTTTGGAAAGTTTTTCACAAAACACCACCTAATAATCAGGACAGATTCATGTTGACTGCCTTTCTGCATTTGGCTGCGAGACGCACTGAAATATTCAATCTAAAATGGACAGATATAGACTGGATTAATAACCAAGTTAGACTATTTACCAGGAAGACAAAAGAAGGTTCATGGGAAGGTTCATGGATTCCAATGACAGAGGAATTAAAGAAATCTCTTCTCTATTGGTGGGAAAACAGGACTTATAAGGAGTCACAGTATGTCTTTACCGTAACTGGAGATCATATGTTTGATAATCAGTACAAAGGCCAACCTTTCAAGGAAAGGCGGCATTTCATGAAGAGACTGTGTCAAAAAGCCGAAGTTAAACCTTTTGGGTTTCACGCCATTCGCCATCTTTCAGCAGTAATACTTTATCAGTCTGGTTATAATGTAGCCGTAATTCAACAAATATTAAGACACAAAAACGCTTCGACCACTGAACGTTATCTCAAAAGGCTAGGCCTCGATCCTTACAAGCTTCAGGAAGCCGTCAGTGTATTTGAAAATCGGGAAAAAGGAAAAGTTATTGGATTCGATAGCCAAAAAAAAGCTCCCAAAGAAGAGGCTTCGGGAGCTT
>Ga0207714_1000735_pt1 | contig 22098 bp, 21 predicted proteins | sample PonA232FremontCA_2_FD_187270 | JGI IMG/M metagenome (GOLD analysis project Ga0207714, IMG submission 187270) | Marine sediment microbial community from Fremont, CA, USA - Pond A23 Sediment 2 (SPAdes) | ecosystem: Environmental > Aquatic > Marine > Unclassified | place: USA: Fremont, California...
GAGAACGTGACCATCACCACAGGCGATGAGATCGAAGATACGAGCGGCAACGCCATCGCCGGCTCAGACATCGAGGCCGCGCCGGTCCAGTCCAGCACGACCACCATCGCTGAGGGCGAAACCAATCGCACCGCTTGGCGGGGCGAGACCGTCGGGCTCGTGGGCGACGAAGCTGGCGAGGGAATCGAACTCTATGGCCACACCCAGCGCGAGCTGGTGAAACGCGTCGAAGTCCCCAACGACGGGCAGGTCTACGTCGTCGAAACCGACGGGCTGGGCTCGAATCGCTACCAGGCCCGATTCGACGGCCGCCGGAGCTTCGATCCGGGGGCGGGCGACCGGCTGCTCGAACTGGCGAATTTCACCGTCGAACTCGCTGTCAACGAGAACCCCGACAAGGACGACGCCACCGTCACCGACACCGAGAACCTGACCGGCACCGTCTCCACCAACGGCGCCGAGGAGACCCTCTCCATCGTCGTTCGGGACGACGAAGACACCGTCCGCTCGACGCAGGTTCGAACCGACGGCTCCGGCGAAGCGACCTTCGACTTCGCCCCGCTCACCGACTTCGACGACGAGGACTGGCACTTCGATCTGATCGCCCGCCATTCCGACTCCGGCGTCACGGCCTTCCGGGACATCAAGGTGAGCGAAGTCGATCACGATGCAGGCTTCGGCGCCGACCGGGTCGAAGACACTCGTGGCAACGTCATCAAAATCCCGATCGAACTGAGCCCAAATCAGGGCGATCGGGTCGCTGCGGATTACGCCACGGTCGTCGTGGGGAGCAATGAGTCGAACTACCGAGCGGTGCTGACAGTCTTCGACGGCAACAACGACCACGAAGTCGAACTCCAGTGGAACACCTACCAGGCTGACGGTGTGGGTGGCGCCGAGGAGTTCGCCGTCGCGGAGACCGACGCGGGCGAGCGCGAGGATACACTCACGGTCGAATCCATCACCACGACCGTGAGCGGCGGCCCAACTGAAGTCCTCGATACTGGCCTCTACGAACTCTCGGTCCGCGCCGGTGCCGCGGCGGGGGGCGCGCCAGCGAATGCGACCATTGGGGCCATCCTCGAGGAGCGACCCCCTGCGGAGCTGGAAGTTTACACCGCCCCGGATGGGGAGTACGACGACCGAGGAGAAATGCGGCCGGCAATCTCCAGCACGGAGCAGGTCGCTGTTGATCAGTACGCCATCGTGGAAGCGAACGTCCCGGGCCTCTTCGGCGACCTCGCGAACCAATCCGACCTGATCGAGTACTTCGTCGCGGGCGATGCGAGCGAGGATGCCGGTGACGGTATCGAACTGACCATCAGAGAAGCCAGCGCCCAAGCCAATCAGGACAGACACCGCCTCCAGCCCGGCCAGGTCGAGAGCGTGTTCACTGATGAAGATAACAACTCGGTCTATCTGGTCGTGGACACGGCTGGGGTGTCCTTCATGGACGCCGATTCGAAACTGCAGGCCTACTGGCGGCTCGACGAGGACCACGGGCTGATCGAGGCCGACGCTGAGGAAAGCGGAGAAGTGTACGAAGAGCGCCGCAAATCCTTCAGCGTGGTCGAGCCAGAGGCGACGTTCGTGGAGACGGCGGACGGTGGCGGTTTGGAAGTGACCCCAGTTCCAGACGCCACCCTCGCTGGCGAAACAACGCTCGCGCCCGGAACGGAGCTTCGGGTCCGCCTGGAGCCGGAGTCCGGGGGACTGCGTCTCAACGAAACGACGGTGAGTGAGAACCGCACCTTCTCGACATCGTTCAACCTCTCGACGGTCCCCGTGGGTGCGAATTTCACCGCGGTGGTGACTGAAACCGGCGAGGAGATTTCAGACCGGGTCGAGGGACGGGTCGTGTCGAGCACAGCGGCCGCCACGACTACGGAGGAAGTTCAGGCCACGACCACGGAACCAGAAACGACACAAACGGAAACCACGACCACTGCGGAGCCGACCACCGAAACCGATTCAACTCCGGCACCAACCGAGACAGTTGTCATCGAACCACCGACGACCACCGGGACACAAGACACACCAGAGACGACCACGGAAACGCCTGGATTCGGGATACTGGCCATTCTGGTGGCACTCGTCGGGGCAGTCCTACTGGCTCGAGCGAACAGGGTCTGAACAATACGGTGATCGATGACTCACGCTCGCGCGTGTGAGATGAACTAATTCGATCCTAGTTACCCGGGTCTGACTTCTATTACGGGCACCACTTCGGATCCGAACGTGCCACAAGTCAGCAAAGATCACAACTGTAATGATCGTTCAGTACAGTACTGTTGAGGGACAATATCGCTAATACCGTCGGTAGGGGCCAATAAATGGTGGCTGCACGCATGCCAACAGAACACCTGTGCAGTCGTTCCGAATTAGTGGGAATATCCAGGAGACATTAAGATATCCCAAATAAAGGGAGGGTGATGGCAGAAAAGGTCGCGGGCATGTCGCGGGGCGGTGCCGACCGACATACCCGACGACTGTTCGTAGAACTCGAAGTCGAGCTGGCAGAGTCACATCCCTGCCCCATGATGACCGTCGAGGAGACAATCGTCGACGTCCGACACCAACTGGGGGCGGATGTCTGCCACCTCGATACGAAGGTGGCCGATTCTTATTGTGAGTGCTCTCAGGAGTGCACGACCGTCGAGCACATCGACACGGAAATCCGGCCCGATTGCGCCTGTCCGGCCTTCGTGGAACACGGCTGTGTGCCCCAGGTCACGGGCAGTGACGGGTCGAAGATGATCCTCAAGACGTATCTCTCGGATCGGGAACCGCTGACCGACCTGATAGACGACCTCCGGTCCGCAGTCGAGAACGTCTCGGTCCACCGGCTCAAGCGGGTCGACTCCCACCAGAGCGGGAATCGCCAGAAGTTCGTCACACTCGACCTCTACGAGTTGACCGAAAAGCAACGCCAGGCGGTGACCGCAGCCGTCGCGGCCGGCTATTACGAAGCGCCCCGGGAGATTTCGCTGGGCGAACTGGCCGATCGAATCGACATTTCGAAATCCGCGCTCTCACAGCGACTGAAAGCTGCGGAATCCAAACTGGTTACTTCCGCCTTTTCCCGCGCCTCGATTCAATGACCGGACGCTGTTCTACGCTCGTGATAAACGGTAACCGCCTTAAATATCTGGATACTGTAGATCGGATAGAGACTGGCTCTGGACCCACTCTTTAAACCATGTCCTCCCAACACACCCCCACCCCGATGCAGGACGCGTCGAGCGCCGGGCCGCCGCTCGTGGCGACGCTGGCGATACAGCCAAAGGAAAATATGGACTGTCCGCTGTTCGACGGGCCCGACGAGGTCGATTCCCTCGAACAGAACCTGAGTTTCGAAGCTCAGGATCCCGACGACGATCAGTCGCCGCCGGATCAGGGGACCTGCAACACGGCGATCGGTCCGGAAGCCGGCGAGTCCACGGATCAGTACATGCGCTCCCGGATCACGCCGGGCTGTTTCTGCCTCCAGTTCCACCAGGTCGAATGTATTCCGACCTTCGAGCGAACGAACCGGAACACGGTCATCGTGACCGTTCAGATCCCCGACCGCGAGATCCTTCGGGACCTGGTCAGTCGCCTTCGGGCGACCGACGCGACGGTCAGTGTGAAGAACATCACCCAGTCGGCGAGTGCCTCTGCGGGCTCGATTCAGCTCGACGTCTCCGAGATCACGGACAAGCAACTGGAAGCCCTCGAAGCGGCCGTCGAAACTGGCTATTATGACTCCCCGCGGCAGGCCGACCTGGAAGTGCTGGCCGACCGACTGGACGTCTCGAAATCCGCGGTCTCCCAGCGGCTGAAAGCCGTCGAATCACGCCTGGCGCGCAAACTCGTCACGCAGTGGTCGGGTCAGTAAGGGACAGGGCTCTTTAACCGGACGAAAATACAGGTTAAACTACTCGGCTCCACCGCTCCTAGCCGGTGGTATGACACCCCGGACTCCGGACCGTTTTCCCCCCTCTTCTTCGCCGACGGAGACCGAATGGCTCCGGCAATGTGCCAGCACCCCGAGCAGTGCAGTCCAAGTCGCGACGGTCCACGCTGGTGGTCGCCATGTCGGATAGCGACCCACCGCTTTACGTGACTTTCCGCATCGCGGATCGGTCGACGCTGCGAGAAGTCATCGAGAAGTACCAGTCAATGGGCCCCAACGTCCAGACGATCACGATCGTCGATCCCAAAAACGACCGGTCTGAACCGCTTTCGATTGAGGTCGGGCACCTGACCGAAAAGCAGTGGGAGGCACTGCGTGTCGCCCACGAGAAGGGGCACTACTCGTCGCCGCGTGGAGGGCACCTCGAGGAGATTGCAGCCGATCTCGAAATCTCGAAATCCGCCGTCTCTCAGCGGTTGCGCGCCGCCGAATCGAAGATCATTCCAGCTATTTTGGGCACGGCGAACCCGGCGCCCTCCGAGCAGCGAGCTAAAGACGCCTAAAAAGCTGCATATTTCAGTCGAGTTCTTACGGCTGGAACTATTGAACTACCGCTATGGCAGAGGACGGTCTTTCAAACGACGTATCGGAGCGACTCTCTCAACGCCGCGAGGCGACCCAGCAATCCAGTGGGACCCTCATCGTCAGCGACGACGAGGCCTACGTGGACGACACGATCACGATTCGCGGGCTCAACCTGCCCGCGAACGCCGAGCTCGACCTGTTCTGGAAAACGGTCAAAGGCAAGTGGGCCGTGCTCCAGGGCAACGAGGTCAACGGCGCGCAATACCGCCCGCGGACCGTCCACGCCTTCACGGTGAAGACGGACAGCCAGGGCAAGTTCTCCGAACAGTGGACCATCCCGGAGGACTACGGCGGGGACCACACGCTGTCTCTCCAGGACAGCGAGGAGACGACCCTCGCCAGAGCCACCGTCAGTATCGAACCGTGGTTCGAGGTCGAGGAACAATCGGTCCCGCTGGGCGATTTCTTCACGATCAAGGGCTACGGCATCGGCCCGAACGTCGTGCAGAACAACTACCAGGTGACCTGGGACAATGGCATGGTCGGGTTCATTACTGGCGTGAAAAATCACGGCACGGCGACGGCGCGAGTGAGAGCCGCGGGACCGGTCGGACAGCACCAGATACAGATCTGGCGCAACTACCGCGGGGTGCCGTTCATGCAGAACAACACGCAGTCCCCCTTCGGCGAGGTGGCCGCCGGACGAGAGTACGAGTGGGACGTGGAAGTCACCGAACCTGAAGATGACCCGAGCCAGATCTGGGTCGAGAAGCTCTTCGACGAGTCGCCGCTGGAAATGCACGTTCCGGAGCCGGACGTCGAGAGCGACGCCGAGATAACGATTTCCCCACAGTCCGGTCAGCCAGGCATCGACGCGGTCATTACGGGCAGCGGGTTCCCCGCCGAGACCGAGGTGGACCTCATTTGGCACACCCACACGGGCCACCGTGTCAAGGACATCCCGATCAAGCCCGACCCGATTCCAGAAGCGCTCCCGACCGTCGAGACCGACGAGGACGGCTCGTTCCAGGTCGAAGTGACCATCCCGGAGGACAAAGGGTCGACCCGACCAATCGCGGCTGTCGTCGACGACGAATCCCTGGCCACCGTCGGCTTCATGATGCAGGCCGATATCCTCAACGTGGACCCGCTCAAGCCCGAGCAGGGCGAGACCGTCGATATCGAACTGGGCGGCATCGGCTGGCCGACCTACGAGAACGCCTACTACTTCCTGTACGACAACAAGCCGCTTGGCTACGTCTGTGGCCTCGAAGCGAGCACCGCGATCACCGAAATCGTCGCCAGCGGAGAGCCGGGCTATCACTTCATCGACGTCTACCCAAGCTTCTTCGACGTCCAGGACGACGAACCGGACTTCGAGTTGAAGCCCCACCTCTCGTACATCGACAACCACCCGATCCGGCCGCTCCCGGGTCTTCACATGGCCATCGAGATTCAGGAGTAAGCACCGCCCGCAGCCATGGTGGTGTCGAAGGAAGCGAGATTGCTGACGCTGTTGGTTCCGGTGGCCCTCTGGCAGGGCGTGGTAAGCGCCGGGATCGTCAGTGCGTCTGTGTTGCCCCCGCCCATAATCATCGCCCAGCGGACGGTCAGCCTCCTGGGCGAACAGGCGTTCCACGAGCATCTTTTCAGAAGTGTTCGACGAACAGTCCTGGCCGCCGGAGTGGCAGCGCTCGTCGGCGTTCCCGTCGGGTTTGCCATGGCTGCGAACCGACGGATCCGAAACACGCTGTCGCCGATTATTTCCGCGATTTTCGCCCTGCCAGTGATCGCACTGTTTCCCCTGATCATCCTGATCCTCGGGAGCAACGAAGCCGCGATCGTGTTCACGGCCGCGGTCGGTTCCTTCATCCTCCTCGTCTGGAACGCTCGCAACGGCGCCGACGCGATCGATCCAGCGTACCTCGAAGTGGCGACCGACCAGGGAGCGACCTCCCGGCTCTCGCTGTTGAAGGAAGTGTGGCTCCCCGGATCACTCCCGCTCGTCCTGGTCGGCCTGCGGCTTGGGCTGAGCATGTCGCTGTTGATCGTGACCGGCGTGGAGTTCGTCGCCGGAAACAGCGGGCTCGGATACGTCCTCTGGATCTCCTGGCAGACCGGCCTGGAACCCAAGATGTACGCCACGCTCGTCGTCATCGGTGTCCTCGGTATCCTCATCGCCGACGGTCTCACCCTGCTTCGGCGTCGCTTGATCCCGTGGGACCAGGCGAGTGATCGAACGGTCCTCGGCCCCTGAATATGACTGCACCACGCATCGACGTCTGTCCCGACCACAGTGCACAGTTCGTTCAAACAATCGCGCCTGAGCCGGATGCGGTCCAGGAGGAGATGGCTACGGAAGCCGAGTCCAGAGGGTATCGGTTTCCAGGTGAAGGATCGTTCCCGACCGTGGGGCCGACCGTCGGCGCCTGGTTGTATCAGCTGGCGTCCCGGCCGGACGTGAAGCGGGTCTTCGAATTCGGATCCGGCTTTGGCTATTCAGCGTACTGGATAGCCAGGGCGCTTCCCGAACGCGGAAAACTCGTTCTCACCGAACGAGACGAAGACGAACTCGCGCTCGCGCGTGAATTCATGGAGCGGGGTCAGTTCCCCGCCACGATTCAGTACGAACAGGGCGACGCGCTGTCGATTTTCGAGGAAACGACCAGAACCTTCGACCTCGTCCTCCTGGATCACGAAAACGACGCGTATCCGGCGGCACTGGAGCGGGTTCGCGGGCGACTGTCTCCCGGCGGCGTCATCGTCGCGGACAACGTCATGACGGCGGCTATTATTCAAACCGAACAGTTGTTGGCGGGGCTCCAGAAGGGAGCAATCGACGACGTCAATGCGCACACGATGGGCGTGTACGAATACCTCCAGACCGTCAGATCGGACCCCGCCTTCCGCACGCAGTTGGTTCCGATCGGGGGAGGGCTGGCCGTAAGTCACTACGAACCAGCCGCGGAGGGATGAGGCGCGTAAAAGGCCCTTAAAGGAACCCGAGCAAATCGAAGTCCTTCAAGTGGGAATCAATAAAAACCCTTGAAAATACAGGTGGACTAATTCAGGGATCGGCCGGGAAGCGCTTGGCATGCGAGAGGGCGAGTCAGCAGAAGACGGAGAGCCGCGAGTCGACACACGGGCGTCAAACCAGGGAGGCACGCTAACGAGGCGACGGTTTCTCGCCGGTGCCGGGGCAGCTACCGCGGGAGCCGTAGGGGGTTGTCTCGGGGCCCCGGGCGGCGGTCCGGCGAAAGTTACCTTCGGCACCCTCACCATTCCAGCCGTCGCGGAAGTGCTCATCGCCCAGGAGAAAGGCTTTTTCGAGGATCGCAACATCGAACTGGAGATCGAGCGCATCCAGAGTGCTCCGAAGGCCACGCCGCAGTTGGCAAACGGGGACCTCGACGTCGCCACGGGTTCCATCGGCGCGAGCCTCTTCAACTCCGTCGCCCAGGGCATCGACATCAACGTCGTCGCAGACCAGACCCAGTACTGGCGTGGCCAGCCCTCATCGAACCGAATTCTGTTCCGAGAGGAGGTCGTTTCGGACAGCGATTCGATCTACGACGTCCCCGAAGGGCTTACGATCGGGCTCCACGGGCGCGGGAACGTGGACTCCTACATCTGGGGTCGCATTCTCTCGCTGAACGACATGACCTGGGCGGACGTAAACCCGACCACCGTGCTCTATACGAACATGCCGACCGCGATGGCCGAGGGCAAAATGGACGCGTGTGCGATCCCGGACCCACTCGGGTTGCAGGTGCTTGACAAAGCCGACGCCACACGGCTGGGCTACGCGTCGATGGTCGCGCCGCGGATGCAAATCGGCGCGTACCTCTTTGGCGGACCGTTCATGGAGGAACGCCCCGAAGTCGCCACTCGCTGGCTCGAGGCCTACCTCGAAGGGGTTCGTGAGTATTACGAAATGGGCGGATTCCCCAGTGACGAGGTAGCGACGATCGTCAACGAGGCCTTCGGCCTCCCGAAACCGGCGATCAAAGCGTCCATCCCGTCGCTGCCCCATCGTAACGGGTATCTCAACGAGGAGAGTATCAAAAACCAGCAGGCCTATCACGCGTGTCGTGGGACGGTGGACTCCGCGGTCGAGGTATCGAAGGTCCTCGATCAGACGTTCCTTGAAAGCGCCCTCGACGCGGTCGGGCGCCTCGACGAGGAGGATGCGAAACCGTCCGTGGAAACGATTCAGCAGTGGAGCGACAACGCACTGGCTCCCTACCCGCCGGTGGGGACGATCCGCGAGCCCAAGAGCTTCCCCGGCGATTCACTGTGTTGAAAAGTATCGTAAATGATCCCACCTGAGGAGCGCTCCCGAGACGGGGCGAACGCGAATCGAGATCGATCCCCGCCAGACGAGCGGCCCGTCCGCATCGAGGTCGAGGGCCTGGCGAAGACCTATCGACAGAACGGCAATCAGGTCGACGCGTTGGACGAGTTCAGCTTGCGCGTTCGGGAGCGTGAGTTCTTCTGTCTCCTCGGGCCCTCCGGCTGTGGCAAGTCCACGTTCCTCCGGATACTGAGTGGGCTCCTGGAAAAAGACGGGGGAGAAATCCACCTCGAAGCGTCCGAGGACCAGCGGCCGACCACGAGCATGGTGTTCCAGGAGAAGGGCATCTTCCCGTGGAAGACCGTGCTCGAAAACGTCGCCTTCGGGTTGAAAATGCGTGACGTTCCGGAGGATCGACGGCACGAAGTGGCAAAGCGGTTCATCCGGAAGGTCAACCTCGACGGGTTCGAGGGGGCCTATCCCCACCAGCTCTCGGGCGGAATGAAACAGCGGGTCGACATCGCCCGGGCGTTCGCCAACGACCCCGAGATCCTCCTGATGGACGAGCCCTTCGGGGATCTTGACGCACAGACGAAACGAACCCTCCAGAACGAGCTCGTCACGCTCTGGCAGGAGCGTCCTAAGACAGTCATCTACGTGACCCACGACATCGAGGAAGCTATCCGGCTTGGCGATCGGCTCGGGGTGATGACTGACCGACCGGGTTCGATTGCCGAGTTGATCGACATCGACCTCGACCGCCCCCGAACGCGGGAGAACCTCGACCTCGCTCGGATGGAGGCCTTACAGCACGAGGTCTGGTCAATCCTGGAGGACGTGACAGAGAATCAAGAGCCATGAACAGGCTCCCGCGGCGAACGCGCTGGCTTTTGCTCCTTGGACCGTTCGTCGCGGTGGCGATAGGGTGGGAAGGGGCGGCGCAGTTCGGCGTCATCGACCCGAACTTCTTCCCGCCTCCCTCGACAGTGCTCGTGCTGGCGGCCGACCTCTACCTACACGGGGACTTCCTCACACACCTCCTCGCGAGTTTGCGACGAATTGTCCTCGCAGGATTACTGGGCGGCACCGCTGGCATCGCCCTGGGAACGGTCATGGGCCGCTCCCCAACGGTCAAAGCCGTTACCGATCCTCACCTCAGCGTTCTCTACCCGCTGCCCAAGATCGCGCTCCTCCCGGTCATGTTCTCCCTTTTCGGAGTGACGGAGATGGCGCGGATCCTCACGATGGCGCTTGCGGTCCTGCTCCTGGTCTCGATCAACACGATGGGCGCGGTCGAACAAATCGAGGACAGCTACGTGGAGGCTGCACTGGACAACGGGGCCGATCGGATCGCCCTCTACCGGGAGGTTATCCTCCCCGGAACAGTGCCCCAGATCGCCAGCGGGCTGAGCCTCGGGTTCGGCGTGGCGGTCGTCCTGCTGGTCATCATCGAGATGGTCGCGGCCGACGCCGGCCTCGGCTACGTGATCTGGACCTCCTGGCAGCAGTTCAAGATCCCACAGCTCTACGTGGCGTTGTTTACGGTCAACGTGCTCGGAGTGATCTTCGTCCACGGCCCGGAAGAAGTCGGTCTGTGGCTCACCCCCTGGCGGAACGGCTAAGCGTACCGCTTTCCAAACAAATTCAATTCACCCACCAATGGCAGACACAGAAGACGACGACCGATCGAAACTCGAGTTCGTCGATACCGTGAGCATCGACACGAACAAAGACACCCTCTGGAGGTTCATCTCGGACGCCGAGAACCTCGCCGAAGTCGTTCCCGGGGCTCAGTCAGTCACCCGGCACAGCGAGCGACACTACTCCTTGGAAATCGAGCGTGGCATCGGCCACGTCTCGGTCTCCCTCGATGGGGAGTTCGAGCTCGTCGAGATGGACGAACCGGAGTGGATCATCGCGGAGGGCGAGGCCTTCGATTCGACGACCGGCAGCACCTTCGACGTCCTCGCCGCGATGGAAATGGAGCAAAACGGGGCGGAGGTGGTCGACCTCTCTTACTCCGCGGAACTCTTCTACACCGGCGGGGTCGCCAGCATCGGGGCGCGACTCCTGCGGAAGTTCATCGAGAAAGACGTCGACCGGTACTTCGAGAACGTCAAAGAGAGAGTCGAAGCGGACTGAGAGGGCTTATCCGGTCGGTATCGGCCGCGCATTACATCCCAATGGCGTCGCTGAAACAGCGCGGAAATCGAAGAAGAAGAACCGCCGAAAAGTCCGCTACTGTTCGACGATCTGGAAGGTGTTCTGGGTGTGGGCACCCTCGCCGGGCGTGTCGATCACGTTGCCGTCGCCTTCGACTTCGATGGTGTAGTTGACCGTGCCGGTCTCGACGTCCTCCGGAAGTTGCCACGTGGCATTCCAGTAGAAGTCGACCATTTCGCCGTCGTCGTTCTCCGTCGCCGCCCATTCGAGGTCGAAGCTCTGGTCGCGGTCGACGAGGTTGATCGTGGCCCCCTCCAGGCCCGCGATGACGCCTTCGATTTCGCTGTCCGTCGGGCCGACGGGCTTGCCCGTCGATCCCTCGTAGACGGCGACGTCGAAGCCGACCATCATGCCCGGAGCGAACAGCCGCTCGGGCTGACAGGAGGAGACAAAGGCGTTGTCCTCGGGAATGCCCGCGGAGCCGGCGTACGTGTCGTCCCGGATGATGAGGTTCTGCGAGAACTCGATGACAGTGATCGAACTCTCCAGGATCCCGACGTTCTGGAAGTTGGCGTCACCGTTCGAGACTTCGACGGTGTAGCTAATCGTGCCCGGTTCGACGTCCTCGGGGATCGCCCAGCTACCACTCCATTCGTCGGCGGGGTGTTCCTCGTCGTCCCCGCTCCAGGCGAGGTCGACAGTGCCGTGGCCGTCGACGTTGACCGAAACGGAATCCAGGGTGTCGTTACCCAGGATCTCGCCCGTCTCGGGGTCATAGACGCCGATCTTGAAGACCGGGTGCATGCCCGGCGCGAACGTCCGCGACGGCGAGCAGGCCTGCGCGAAGCCCGCGTTCGGCGGTACGTACGAGGAGCTCACGATGACGTCGTCAGTGACGACGTAGTTCTCGGGCTGCGGTTCGGGTTCTTCCGTCGTGGTTGCCGGGGCGTCACCGTTCTCGCCGGAACAACCGGCGACAGCGACGGTCGCAAAGCCAGCGGCACTTCCAGCGACGAACTTGCGGCGCGAGAGGCCTGATCCGAGGCCCTCGTTTGTGTCAGGTTCCATTGCAAACTGTTCTAGGAGACCCACTTCAAAAGGGGTTCATGAGCACAATTTAGGGCTTTAAATAGGGATAGGGAAATCACCCGCCTCAGTTTGTGAAAACCGGAAATGTGAGTGTTTCACATTCCTGGTTCGTGGTATACATTCACATATCGAGGGGGTGATTCCGGGGGTCGTGAGTTATGTTGACAAAGAGAGAAATCGAGTGGTATTGCGGCCCGACGATCAGTGGCCAGTCGGCTCGGCTTCCTCGAGGCCCATATCCTCCTTGGTCCTGGGACCGGGGACCGGTTCGACTTCGACGTCTTCGGGATTGTCCCCGACGTAAATCACGTTCGGATCCGAGACGTCCGAGCGTGCCTTGAAGGTGTCTTCCTCGTCGTAGTCTTCGAGGTACTGGTTGGGCGCACTTTCCGGATCGTTCAGGTCGCCGAACTGAATCGCATTGACCGGACAGACGTCCTCGCAGGCGGTCGTGCCGCGCTGCTCCTCGTCCCACTCGCGGTGGATGCAGAAGGTACACTTGCTGCAGGAGCCGTCCGGTGGCGTCCCGGCGACCCAGCGCCCATCGTCGTCGCGTTTCTGGCCCTGGAACTTCTCGCCAGCCACCTGGTACTCGTCGCCGATTGGCTTGTACTTGTTCTCGGGACTGTATTTCTCGCTCGCTTCGGGATTGGCGAGGTACTCCGGCACGTCGGTCCCCACGAAGGAGTTGACGTGGTACGGGCAGGCGACTTCACAGTACTTGCACCCCAGGCAGGTGTCGTAGTCACAGATGGTGCGTCCGTTCTCGGTCTTGAACCGGGAGTTGTTCGGACAGACCTCGATGCACGGAGCGTCGTCACAGTGCTGACACGGACGCTGGAGGGACTCAGCGTCAGTGGGTCCGTCGTACTCCTCGTCACCGCGCTGGTACCGGTAGACCTCCATCCAGTAGTGGCCCTCCGGCGTGTGGTTCTCCTCCTTGCACGCCTGCACGCAGGAGAGACACTGGATGCAAGTCTCCGTGTCGAGGACCATCCCTCGCTGGACGTTCTGACCGTCGTCGGCTTCGGACTGTGCCGCCGCCGGTTCCGACGAGGTGGCCGCCCCGACCGCTGTGGCGCCCACCGCAGCCGCACCTACGGCCTTCAGAACCGAGCGTCGCGATGCCTGGTCCATGACCGAGGGCGTCCCCGGCATCGGCCCGTCCCTGTTGCCGCCCGTGAGGTCAGTGCCGAACTCCTCGGCGACTTCCTCGGCGTATCGGTCCTCGTAATCGCTTCGGGAGAGATCGCCGTTCGAAACGCGGCGGGCGTCTTTTGCCATCCGCTTGGCCAACTCCTCGTCGGCGTCGACGTCCTCGAGGATGTCCCCGGCGACGTCGTCGATGTCGTCTGTGTCGATTGTATCACTCATAGGTTCTCACGCTCCAATAATCGGGATGTTCAGCGCGCCGAAGATGATCAGCAGCCGAAGCATCAAGCCGCCCACGACGACCATGCCGAACTTCACGGCACAGATGCTCGTCGCGCGCCGGCACATGATCGTATTGCGGTGCAGGTCACAACGACCCTCGATACCCAGCAGGACCCCCGAGAGGATCAGTGGGCCGACCAGACCGAGCCCGACGACTCCACCCCAGAACAGCAGCCAGCCGTCGTTCATGATGTACTGGAAGGTCTCGGTGGCCGTTCCACCACCGTTCTGCAGCGTCCACATGAGGACGGCCAGGACGCCAAGTTCGGCGAGGATGATCACGTCGTCGGCCATACTGAACTCCTGAACGCCGGTGTCGAGGAAGCCCTGGGTTAGAACCGTGACGCCGAAGACCGCTGCAATGCCGATAGAGAGGCTACTCGTCAGGAACAAGAGCGGAAGCCATGTCTGATCCCACAGCGGGACGATGTCACCAGCGGCACTGATCAGCAGGGCGGTGTACACGGCCAGCAGGACCCCGACCGCGATGCCGAAGGCGGTAATCGCCCGTCGAACCGATTCGGAGGGGCGGGTCATCCGCGCAAGGGAGTCGATGGGGCCAATGTTGATCGGGAAGCCGTTCTCCCGGCCGAATCCAAGCCAGAGGGCCTGAATCGCAGCGAGGAGGGTGAAGAGAACAATGACCCAGATACCGATGGTCATCCAGGACTGGCTGTTCGTGAAGAGCCAGAACTTCAGGACGTTCAACGGTTCGCCGAGGTGAGAGACCAAGAGGAGGCCACCAATAGCGATGGCGCCGACGGCGATCACCATACTCCATCTGGCCGTCGCGAAGTAGGACTCTTGGCGATCTGGGTGACGGGTACTCAAGAGGTCGGCAACGGCGCCGGCCACGTACGCTCCGCCGGCGAGGCCGCCCAGGAAAAGATAAATCCCAATCGACAGGCCCCAGAACTCCGACGGAAGGAGCGGGTTTACCATCGATATCCCCCCACGGACGTCTGCTCACGTCCGTCCGCAACTGTTCTGTAGTGTTTCGACGTGACGCTCGGATCCATACCCTCTCTTACTGTACATCCGGGCATAGGGGTGGTCGTTAATTTTGCAGATCTTTTTATAGGGGGGAAGCGCTGTCATGGTAACGGTACGCAGAGAGCGTCTCGGTGGAGAAATCCCGGCCTAATCGAGGCACAGAACGAGAGAATGAATCGCAAACTCCTCGGTTCGGTCACTGGCCGATCGGCCGGTTTTGTTTTTAGACCGAGTCGGCTTCGTCTTGCTTGCCGGTCGTGATCTCGAAGTCCTGTTTTGGCGTTCCCACGCAGGTCAGCACGTAGCCGGCCTCGACCTGCTCGTCGCTGAGGTACTGGTTGCCGTCGTGTTCGACGTACTCGGTCCCGTCACCGGGCACTTTCGAGGTACATTGCCCGCAAACGCCGTGCTGACACTGATACGGAACGTCCAAATCGTCATCGAGGGCCGCATTGAGCAGGTATTCGTTGCTTGCCACGTCTGTCGTGGCCCCTTGCTCGGTCCAATCGACCGAGTAGGTTTCCACGTCGGCCGCCGTCGTCTCCTCCGCTTCCTCCGTGGTCTGGTCGCCAGGTGAGTAGGAATCGGCAGCGTCTTGCTTGCCGGTCGTGATCTCGAAGTCCTGTTTGGGCTTTGCAACACAGGGGAGGACAAAGCCGCCGGCGATCTGCTCGTCGGACAGGTATTCGGCGCCCGAATGCTCCACGTATTCGGTTCCATCTCCCGGGACTTCGGAGGTACACACACCACAGATGCCTCGCTGGCACTGGTTCGGGACGTCGACGTCGTTGTCGAGTGCGACGTCTAGGAGGATCTCGTTTCTCCCGACCTCCGTCGTGGCCCCCTGCACGGTCCAGGAAATGTCGAAGACTTCAGACTCACCGGAAGAGGTCGTTCCCTCGCTCTCGGTGGTCGGGGCGGGTGTCGGGTCGTCGGCCCGTGGGCCAGTCTCGTCGTGCTCCCCGATAATCCCGAGACAGCCTGCTGAGGAAAGGAGGCCGGCACTTCCGAGTGCGGCCAAGAGTGTGCGCCGATTCATCCGCTGTCGCTTGCGACCTTGACAGGTCTCCTCGCCCGTCGCCAAACCGGTGTCCTCGTCGGAACGCTGTTGCTCTGCCATAGCGGTTGAAAGGATATCCTCCGGCATCCTCATTCGGATGTAATATGTAGTCTATTAAATTCGGTTTGTGGAAGTCTCACACACTCACGACGGAGAACAACGCTACTCCAAATCCCGGAATGCCGACTCGAAATCCTCGTCTGTCTGGAGTTTGCCTTCGGTCTCGGCTTCGAGGGTCTCGAGGTCTGCCAGGAGGTCATCGTACTCCTCGCTTGCCTCCAGTTCCGAGGCCGGTTTCGAAGACTCGAGGGCCGCTTTCTTCGAGGCCAGCGCGTAGTACTCCTGCATCGCGGCGTCGTACTCCTTGCGTTCCAGCAAGGACTCGATCGCCGATTCCAGGCCCTCCCGATCGATGGGCTTCGTGAGATAATCGTCGAATCCCATCTCGATCACGTCGAAGTCGGGGTCCACGGCGGTGACCATCGCGACACGGCATTCGTAACCCTGCTCCCGGATCTTTTCGAGGACCTCGTCGCCCGAGAGACCTGGCATCCGTCGGTCAAGTAGCACGACGTCGACCGCGTCGTCGAGTTCCTCGAGGGCTTCCTCGCCGCTGTTTGCCATCCGCACGTTGTACTGGTCCTGTAGCCACACCCCGAACAGTTCGGTGATGTTTACCTCGTCGTCGACGATCAATACAGTCGGCTCCTCAGTCATTGTTGCCTCCCTGACCCGCTCGCGAGGCCCGCACTACCCGTGTCTTTCCCCGGTCTGGCGCGGGGTCCGTGAGCCCATCGGTGAAATACCAGCGGGGGTCCCTGCGAGTCATGGCCATCAAGTAGTCGTTACTTTGTGGAGGGGTATAAAAAAGCCACCGGGTGTAAAACGCCTGGTGGGACTCTTTTGGCCGCGGGGCACTCCGTGGATCGTCAAGCCTTATAGCCAGACGCCCATCGAAGATGGATATGGACGACGACCACGCGGGCGGCGGCCGCGCCCACACGGTCCGGCTCGAACTCGACGACGAGCCGGGGGAGCTCCTGCGCGCCCTCGAGCCGATCGCCGAAAACGGTGGCAACTTGCTCAGCATCTTCCACGAGCGAGGGTCTGTCACACCGCGAGGGCGGATTCCCGTCGAGATCGATCTGGAATGTCCGCCGAGCCGGTTGGAGCAAATCACCGCCGCGCTCCGCGAGGATGGTATCAACGTCATCCGCGCGGGGACGGAGGCCTACGGCGAAGAGGTCTCTGTCCTCCTCTCTGGCCCGCGGCTGGAGGCTGATCTCTCTGATACGATCGAGAAGATCGAATCCGAGACACCGGGATCGGTTATCGACCTCTCGCTTTCTGGCACCACAAAGAGCGACCAGGTTTCGAGCGGTCGGTTCCGGCTCGCGATCGAGTCGGGCCGAACCGCGGAAACCCTCCGGGCGGTTCGCGAGGTCGCTGCGACCATGGATCTGCGGGTCGTCGAACCCCTCGTGGAGGGTCAGCGATGAAACTCGCGATCATGGGCGCTGGCGCCGTCGGCCGTTCAGTTGCCCAGATCGCCCCGGAGTACGGGCACACCGTGACGGCAATCGCCGATTCGACCGGTTCGGTTCAGGATCCGGACGGGATCGACGTGAACCAGGCCCTCACGATGAAACGGAACGACGGCACCGTTGGATCGGAGGCGCCCGAAGCGCTCCTGGAGGCCGACTACGACGTTCTCGTCGAGGCCACTCCGACCACCCTTGGCGACGCCGAACCGGGTTACTCGAACGCCGTCGCAGCACTCGAGCGTGATCGAAACGTGGTATTGGCGAACAAGGGGCCGGTCGCCGAACGCTACAACGACCTGATGGACGTGGCAAGCGAAAGCGAGGGCGCGGTCAGATTCGAGGCGACGGTCGGCGGGGCCATCCCCGCCATCGCAACCGCCGAGGGCGTGGGTCCGGAACACATCTCGGCCGCGCGAGGGGTCCTCAACGGAACGGCGAACTTCGTTCTGACTCGCATGCAAACTGAGGGCTTGGCCTACGAACACGTCCTCGCGGAAGCCCAGGATCTCGGCGTCGCCGAGCCCGATCCCAGCTTCGACGTCGAGGGGACCGACGCGGCGTTGAAAGGGATCATCCTGGCGAACGTCCTCGACGACGGCGGGCACGAACTCGCGGACGCGAAAATCGAGGGGATCAAAGACTTCCCCGCGAACGCCCTCGAAGTCGCCGCCGAGGACGGAATGACGATCCGACTGATCGCTGAGGTAACCGCCGACGAGGTCCGGGTCAGCCCGCGGCTGGTGCCGGAAAACGACACGCTTGCGGTGACTGGCACGATGAACATCCTCCAGTTCGACACCGAACACGCCGGTCAGTTGAACATCAGTGGCCGCGGGGCCGGTGGACCAGAGACGGCCTCCGCGGTTCTGGCAGACGTCGATCGACTGTCCTGCAAGAGCGGGTCCGGCCGGTCCTCGTAGACAGATTGTTGGTCACGAGGAACGGGGCTCTTTGACAAACCACCCGACTGCGTCGGGATGGGTGTCAGACGCTTTCGAAATGGTTTTAATCCAAACTGTCGAAGGGATTCCACAGAGCGCGTTTAAAGCGCGAATACAATCATGAGCGACAAACCACACCAAAATCTGGCCATCATCGGCCACGTGGACCACGGGAAAAGCACGCTCGTGGGCCGACTCCTCTTCGAAACGGGGAGCGTTCCCGAGCACGTCATCGAACAGCACCGAGAAGAAGCCGAAGAGAAGGGCAAGGGCGGGTTCGAGTTCGCCTACGTCATGGACAACCTCGCGGAGGAGCGGGAGCGAGGTGTCACCATCGACATCGCCCACCAGGAGTTCGAGACGGACACATACAACTACACCATCGTCGACACACCGGGCCACCGTGACTTCGTGAAGAACATGATCACGGGGGCCTCCCAGGCCGACAACGCCGTCCTCGTCGTCGCGGCAGACGACGGCGTCCAACCGCAGACCCAGGAGCACGTCTTCCTGGCTCGCACCCTGGGCATCGAGGAACTCATCGTCGCCGTCAACAAGATGGACCTGGTCGACTACCAGGAGTCCACCTACCGAGACGTCGTCGAAGAGGTCACGGGCCTGCTGCAGCAAGTCCAGTTCGACGACGAAAAGGCCGGCTTCATCCCGATTTCGGCCTTCGAGGGCGACAACGTTTCCGAAGCCTCCGACAACACGCCGTGGTACGACGGCGAAACCGTTCTGGAGGCACTCAACAGCCTGCCCGAGCCGTCCCCGCCGACGGACGCGCCGCTGCGCCTCCCGATTCAGGACGTCTACACCATCTCCGGCATCGGTACGGTCCCAGTCGGCCGCCTCGAGACCGGGATGATGCACCCCGGCGACATGGTCTCCTTCCAGCCCTCGGACGTGGGTGGCGAGGTCAAGACCATCGAGATGCACCACGAGGAAGTCGACGAGGCCGGTCCCGGTGACAACGTCGGGTTCAACGTTCGTGGCATTGGCAAGGACGACATCCGTCGCGGTGACGTCCTCGGCCCCGCGGACGACCCGCCCACGGTCGCCGAGACATTCACGGCCCAGATCGTCGTGATGCAGCACCCGAGTGTCATTACGGCCGGCTACACCCCGGTCTTCCACGCGCACACCGCGCAGGTAGCGTGTACCATCGAAGAGATCAACAAGAAGATCGATCCGTCCTCGGGCGAGGTCGAGGAGGAACACCCCGACTTCATCCAGTCCGGCGACGCTGCGGTCGTGACGGTACGACCCCAGAAGCCGCTCAGTATCGAGCCGTCCAGCGAGATTCCGGAACTGGGCTCCTTTGCCGTGCGTGACATGGGTCAGACCATCGCCGCCGGGAAGGTCCTGGACGTCACCGAGTCCGAATAATGCAGCAAGCACGCGTCCGTCTCGCCGGCGTGAGTCCGGAAGCGTTGGACAATATCGCGACCGACGTCCGGGAGATCGCCGAGAAGACCGGCGTGAGCATGAGCGGGCCGGTCCCGCTCCCCACCCGGACACTCGAAGTGCCCGCGCGGAAGGGCCCCGACGGCGAGGGGACCGCCACGTGGGAGCACTGGGAGATGCGGGTGCACAAGCGCCTCATCGACATCGACGCCGACGAGCGTGCCCTGCGCCAGCTCATGCGGATCCAGGTCCCGAACGACGTCTCTATCGAGATCGTCCTCGAGGACTGAGCAGGGGTATTCGCGTTTTCGACGGAAAGCAGAATCCTCAAGGTGACCGGGCAGGTACGAACGGTTGCGGGCTCGTAGATCAGTGGCAGATCGCTTCCTTCGCAAGGAAGAGGCCCCGGGTTCAAATCCCGGCGAGTCCATGCACCTTTTTCTTCGTCGGGTGCGCCAAACGCGCACCACTCCTCGAAAAATCTGCACCAAAAATGTCGGGCGCTCCCTTCGGTCGCGCCCGTTGCCTACATTACCTACGCCAGGAAGCTTGAGGAATGGAGTATCCAAAGAGAAGACGTAGCCCTCGCAAACATTGGAAGAAAAGACTGTCCCAAAAGCTACCCTGCCCGATTTATTGGCCGATTTGAGTCACGTCTCCCGAATTACGATTTGACAGCGCCTGGTAGTCTGTGTGGCCCAATCAAAAACCGCTTACCCAATTTCGAATTGTAAAGAGTGACTGATTGATTTGGTTTAGTAGCGCTACTCCCGCCCAGCCGACTTCTCACTCACCGGTGAAGGTTTCGAGTGTCTCCTCAGTGAGCCCCGAGCGTGAATGAATTGTAACGAAATCGCCCTCCTTGATTACCGTCTCCCCAGTCGGGGTGATTGTCCGCTCATCCCGGTTGATTCGGACGACGAGCACACCAGAAGGAATGAGGTCCGCTTCGTTGGCTTCCTGCAGTGTTTTGCCCGCGATCTGAGCCTGTTCACGCACGATTATTTCGACGACATCGGCGTCCCCAGTTAGCCCCGCGACCCCAGTGACTGGTGAGGCGCCCGCTTCGTCGCGGGGCCCGAATGGAGCGTAGGGGCGGAAATACTCCTTGTGCACCAGGTCCTCGTCGTCGATCTCGATCCCGAGCGAGGTGATGCCCTGGGCGATACGCGTCAGGTCGTCGGTGTCCGTTCCAACAACCGTAATTCGGAGGACCCCCTTCCCGGACATGATTTCCCTCACGTTGATCACGCCTGGTACATCCAGGACACGTTGGGCCATCTCCTCGGCTGGCGGGGAATCCGCAGTCCTCGCGAGCATATTCTCGGGTCGACGATCGATCCGGTCATCGAACGCGCACCATGTGACGCGACGCTCGTTAAACTCGGTCCTGACGGAGCGGATGGCGAAGGGGACATCATGGTCCTTGCGGGCGAGGGGCCCCACGCTCCGGTGGCGGCTCGCCGCGGTGCCGAATTCGTCTCAGCGGCAGAGGACGCCTCCCTCACACTTTTCAACGTCCAGTCACCGGACTCCGATACTGACGAAGACCTGTCTCCGATAGAGCGTGGTGAAGCAGTGATCGCGAAGTTAGCCGAACGCGCTGGCATCCAATACATGTCCTACGAAACCGAGATCAGCGTTGCCGAGGATGTCGAGCAAGCGATTATCGACGCTGCCGAGGAGTACGATACGATCTGTGTCGGGGCAACACGCTCCGGTTCGATTTCCCAGGCAGTGTTCGGCTCGCTCCCGGAGGCAATCGGCGAAAAATTGGACAAGAAAGTCGTGATGGCACGCGGCCCCGAGGAGTCGAGGATGTCGGTCCGGGAGGCAATCCTCCGCCGATTGGAAGGATAAAAATCGACAATTGGTTCCCTCTCACGTCAACGAAAGAGCCGGACACCTCCATCTTTCATTCGTCAGGAACCGTCTGCTTGTGTTGCTTTTGAGATCGGATTTTGCATGCGAGACAAATGGCCGAATCAACGCTTCAATCTATTCAGTGTGGTCCGGTGATTGCATCCGGGGAAATTCAATCCGCAGAGTGCACTCCTCATTGCCGTCGTAATATGATAATTCGCCACCGACGTTTTGGACCATGAAGTACGGCTTAGCGACGGCCAGATCACTCCCGTGCTGAAGGTCTGTTTCCGCCCCTTCCGTGAGTAACATTTGACTTCCAAGTGGGAGTAATTCCCCGTCGGCCGCGACGTCGATTGAAATGTCGTGGTCCTGAATGGCCACGGAAACCTTGAATGGCTCCCCAGAGCGATACGTCCTGACTTCCTCGATGAGGTCACGGATCGCCGGTAAAGCAGCACCAGGAACTGTCAGCTCCTCCGGGGCCCCAGTTTCGAGTTGGTTGTCTACGCTAACGTCACCGGGAGCGGCCTCTGTAACCCCGGAAAGAAACGCTTCGAGGGTCACAGCTGGGCCGACAGCATCACTTGGTTGCAGTTCCGTTTGTAGCTGGTTGGCTTGTTCGCTCAGAGCGGCCAACCGGTCGCTCGCGTCGGAAATTTGTGTGACCGCCTCAGTCGTGTCGACGGTTCCTGTCTTGTTTTCCTGTTCGAGTTGATTCGCCCGGCCCTGGATGACCGTCAATTCGTTTCTGAGATTGTGCCGGAGAACCCGATGCAGGACGTCCAATTGCTGGATTCGGTGTGTGCGATCCGAGATGTCCACAGCCG
>Ga0207714_1000736_pt1 | contig 22069 bp, 30 predicted proteins | sample PonA232FremontCA_2_FD_187270 | JGI IMG/M metagenome (GOLD analysis project Ga0207714, IMG submission 187270) | Marine sediment microbial community from Fremont, CA, USA - Pond A23 Sediment 2 (SPAdes) | ecosystem: Environmental > Aquatic > Marine > Unclassified | place: USA: Fremont, California...
TTTCTCGAAGCTGTCCACTTTGTTTTCCACAGGATCATCGAGTCTCCATCCCCCTGCTCTCACTTTAGTTGGCTGAGACATAGTACTTAGGCTTGGTTTGGAAGAGTGCTATACGTGTTGGGTTGTTTTTGGCCCTGAATTTCCCTGTCTAGTCTGCCAGCCATACTTAGAGGAATGAACAAAATATGAATGGTGATCCCTCTTGATACTTTGGGCCGACAGACTAGACACAGAAATTTTAGGGAGAGTGCTATGTTCTTGATGGACGGATTTTGGAGTTGTTGTTGAGAGGCTGAAACCCTGGGCGATTGCTGGTTTTTTGTCTGCCACACACTCTCAACCATAACCAAAAAATACTTCTTCTAGTCAAACCTAATCACTGTTATCCATCTCAGAGTGGAGGAAAGAGCCTAATTTTCGGCTCTATCTCCTAAATTTCCCCTCCTGTAGACTCTTTTGAACATCTGAGAGGTCTGAAACAACCTCACAACGATGTTCTTCTTCATTGAGGTAGTAGTCTACCCACTCTTCGCCTTCTTTTTTCATCTCACTGATGGCTCTCAGTGAGCTAAGGTTGCCATGATGGTCATAGATTGCCAGATATTCCTCTTGAAAGTCATTGTTATCCATCTCACTATGGAGTTTGGTTTGAAAGACTGTTATCCATCTCAGCATGGAACAGAGAGTAGGTGGCAGCCCCCAATGTCCGGGGCTACCACACTCTCCATTACTGGCTACGCATTCTGAGTCTCAGTCTCTGAGTTTCTCTCAGGCTGAGTATTGATGGGACTGCTGGTGCCATTGGCTTTCTGATCGGCAAAGCGATCCTTGACAGCACCCTCAGTGATGTGCAGTTCATGTGTCAGAACATTGATCTCATCGTTCTGCTTCTGCACAGTCACCGTAGCTTTGGCTCCCCGTGGCACTTCACGCTCCAGATCACGCTCAAACTCACTGCTTGTGAGTCCTGCGTCATAGAGGACCTGCCACGGAATGGGATCCTCTTCGCCATACTCTTCGGCAAGCTGATCGTAGGTCTTGCCCTCTACGATCAGAAAATTGTGCCACCGATACTGCTGACCATTCTGATCAACGGCAGCACCCTCACGAGGATATGTGCCGTTGGCAATGGTCTCAAGGTTGGCTACCATTTCTCCATCGTCCACATTGTCAAGGACGACAAGATACTGCTGTAGCTCAGACAGTGAAACCTCCTCCTTCTGAAAGATACTCATAGTCTTTGTTTGTTTGTTTGTTTGAAAGTTTACTTACTACGTAGGGGGTATGTGTCAACCCCGTTTGAAAGCGGGGGTCAGTTGCGGGGATGGACAAAGAACACACTACCCCTACAATTTTGACATACCCCTGTAAATTTACATTTAATAGCTCAATGACTCCATATCGCTAATATATATTATATATCTAGCTTTATCACACCCCCTGTAACCCACGGGGTCTGTTGAATTCAATTTCACATAGGGATCCTTGTATTTACTGTAGAGTATATTTATATAGGTAGATGCTTGCGCACACACGCGCTATACAAAAGGTCCCATGCTGGATATTCAACTGAAAGAGAAGACACTTAGACGAGCATTCCCAGGGTACAGGCTTGCAGGATACTTCCAAGAGTCTGACAGGGAAACGTATGTCCAGTTTAGGATCAAGTGGGAAGATGATACTAGAAATTCTTCTACTGACCAAGATAACATATCTTACACAATAGTAATGAATTAATGGCCTACAAAGCTACCATAAACTCTATCACTATTCCCTATACAGGGCTCAAGTGTCCAGAGTGCAGTAAGGAATTTGAGGAAAAGGCTCCACTGACTAAGATAGAGAAAGGAAATAAAAATACCAGATGTAGCAAATGCGGGGAGCCACTACAGATGGAGATTTTCAAAACATCACAGGCTACTAAAATAAAAGTAAGTAAAATATGAATTTCCAAGATAAGGAAAAGATGGACGATGATGCTGAAAAGCAGATTGCTAGTGTCATGGATCGGGCTAGAGAGGTTGGGGTGCTGTATCAAAGGTCTAGGAATGAAGGAACCACCAGTGCTCTTACGGAGGCCATGAAAAGGGCTGACTCTCCTATCCTCCTTTCGGGCAGTATAGACCACGCAAATAGGGTTGCAAGAGAGGCAGAAGTAGAAAATGCTCGTCTAGTCTCATGGGAGAGTATGAGACCAGAGAACACTAGGGGTATCAGAGGACAGATTATCCCTGATAACTACTTCATGGAAAGGTTTGTATCCTCTGTTTCTTCTGTCATGAAGTTTCTAATTAAGCAAGTCCGAAAGTTGAGGAGAGAGAATAGAGATCTCAAGCAAAGAAATGAAAATCTCAATGATGCAGTAGAGAATGCCAAGAAGAGTGTAAAAAAGGCAAAGAAGATAAACCAAGAGCTAAAAGAAAAAGCTAAAAGTCTTTCCAAAAAAGTAAACAAACTAAGAGATGGCAAATAGAGATAGACCACCTGGAACAGAACTTATTATCAGTGAAGGATATGTCAAGGAATTAGAGAAAGATAATGAAGCAAAAGATGAAATGGTAGAAGTATGGAAGCAATGTGTATCTCATACTACTGACTTTCTGGAAATACTTAGAGAGCATTTTGATGATTTTGACAAGGTACTAGAGCACTTTAACGAAGCCAGTCAAGACATAAAGTTCATTATCACTCCTGATGAAGAAATAAGATATAAAATCGATGAAACAGAAGAGAGTCAAAATAACAATTAGCTCCATAAGAGATTATGTGAAGCTAATGAATAGCTTCTTCAATCTTACAGACAAGGAGATTGATGTACTCTGTGAGTTTATAAAGGAGAAGCTACGTCGAGCAGGATTAGAGAATAAGCCAGCCAAACATCTATTCCATCACAGTGTTAAAAGAGAAATATCTAGAAATAAGTTTAATAAATCACATCACCACTGGATTAACGGCTATGTGATGGACTTGAAGAAGAAAGGTGCTCTTATTCCTCTAGGGCCTGATGGTCACTATAAGATTAGCAAGGGGTTAATTCCTGCTGGTGAGAACAAGATTATCATAGATATAGATTGGAATACCAATGGCTAATGTCAAAGGAAAGCCTACATGGATAAAGATAGGCAATATAACTATGAAAAGAAAAAATCTATGTGGGTGGATGAGAGAAGAACCAGCAAGTCTAAAACTCTTCTTCACTTTTCAGGATTATGGCATACACAATGAGTGGATAGAGAGACCCAAAGAAGAGTTAGACGAGATAGAAGAAAAACTTAATAAACTAAAAGATAGCAACTGCTTATGAGCAAAGGAGGCGAGATAGACAGAAATGAGATATACAAAGACATTGCCAATGATCTAGGAATACCAAAGGATAAAGTTGAAGAGGTAGTTAGACATGAGTTTAAGTTTGTCAAAAAGGTTATGGAAAAAGGTAACTTCAACTCTGTTAGACTACCTCGATTTGGCATATTCGAAGTTAACGAGAAAAGACTAAAGAATATGAAAGCCAATTATGGCAACTGATAAGTCGAAATTTATGATCTTTCAGGAAGGTCCGGAAGATGGGAAAGAGATCAAGTGGGCTATTCCTGATGAACCTCCCCCAAAAACTCATTCTGTAAGAGCAAATGGAGAACTACATTTGTATAAGAGAAAAAAGATTCATCCTTTCGATAATCATATAGATTACATCTACATACATAATGAAAAAGGCCAGTAAGCAGCCAAAGCATTTCTTTCAGATTAGAGGAATTCCAGGATCAGGAAAGACAACTGTAGCCAAGGTAATCAAAAGTCTGAGTCCAGTCAGTGTATTTGAAGTTGCTACTGATCAGTTCTGGGATGAGGATGAAGAGTTTGATCCAGAACGGGCTGAGGAAGCTCATGAGTGGTGTAGAGAACAAGTAGAAAAAGCTACTAGAAAAGCAATACGTGTTGTGATTGTTCACAATACGGCTGCTGAGTATTGGGAGATGGAAAACTATCAGGAGATTGCAGAAGACTCAGGATATGTATATCATAGAATCATAGTTGAGGATCATCATGGATGTGGTTCTACTAAGGATGAAGTAGACGAGAAGATCCGTGACTACATGGAGAGAAAGTTCCAAACTAGAATCAAGACTGATTCATACATGGATCATGATTGATCCAGAAAAGCATGGATACAAGGGTGAACCAAAAAGTATATTTCAAATAGTCGATAAAGTAAACTCTATAAGTATGGCAAAGTGTAAATACACTGTACATTGGAAGGGAAAGTGTGACCAGAAGACTATTCCAGGTAGTGAGTATTGCTTAGAGCATCATGAGAAGAAGTGCAGAGTATGTGGGGAGCAAGCTACACATGATTGTCCAGTGACTATTTCCTTAGTTTGTGGTACTCCACTATGTAATGAACACACTCATAAGGATCATGCTAAGAATGCTCCAGGTAGAACACACTCATAACTATGTGGCCGACTGAGGAAGCAAAAAAGGCAATGCATCCCAGAGATCCAGGGGCAGCTCTGCTACAGAATGGAACCTGGAATGAAGATGAAGCCCAAATGAGAGATGAACTTGTCTGTACTGTCTCTCTTTTGGGCCGATATTATAGGATTGTAGCTGGTAGTATAGATCTAGACAGCAAATACTCAAAACGTACTTATCATCAAAAAATAAGAAACAAAGTATTTGAGGATACCATGACCAATTTTGTGGATAATGATATAATACAGATAAAATGAAGGTAGACTTCTCTGCCAATATCAAGGACATGAATCCAATAGAGACCGAATACCAGGGATACTGGTTTAGGTCCAGGCTAGAGGCACGGTGGGCTGTGTTTTTTGAGGAAATGCAATCCGATTGGGGGTATGAGGTACAGGGATTTAGATTACGGGAAAGTAAGTCTGAGGACCAAATTCTCTACCTCCCAGATTTTTACATTGAAGATGTTGAGACTCCCTGGGAAGATTCCACGGCAATTTGGGTTGAGGTCAAGGGGGCTATGAAGAAAAAAGACATAGACAAATGTACTTCGCTTGCAATTGAGTCTAATCATCCTGTTCTTATGGTACAGGGAGACCCTATGGATGAAGAAATCACGTTGTATCGCAAGCATACACCAACCCAAAAGGTCAAATTTGCTGCAACAGCCCGAGGTATCAAGATCATAAAGGCGAGAGTTTCACCAGCAACGGAAAGACTCAAGGATGCACAACAGCAAGCAAGACAAGAGAGATTTTAATAAGTCTTACATCTCCTTCTCATATGCTGAGAAAAAGATACTCACGTAGCCAAGATGGTCCATTAGAGATGGCAATTACTAAGAACGATCAAAAGAAAACTGCTCTTGTGTTAGCTGGTGGGGGAGCTAAAGCTATTTTTCAGGCTCAGGTAGTAGCTAGACTAAGAGAAGCAGGATACTCTTTTGATCTTATCTCTGGTGTATCAGCAGGATCTCTCAATGCTGCTATACTATCACAGAATGATGGCGGTGTAGTCAATCTTTGGTCCAGTGTAGATAAGGATCAGCTATTTAGTGGAGGTCCTGGATTGTGGAGAGCATTACTTATGGCTCTAGGTATCAAGAAAAGTATCTATGATAATGATGGCTTGGAGAGATTCTTAGCAGAGAATTACAGGCCATCAAACACAGAGATACCATTTATTGTTGGATCAGTAAATCTGAATACTTCGGAGTACAACGAGTTTGAGATAACACCAGATAGTAGAATAACATCTTGGAGAAGAGAAGAAATATACAGATCCATAATAGCATCATCTTCAATTCCTGTACTATTTCCCTCTGTTAGCAGCCTGGGGTCAAATGAAGAACATTTATTTGCAGATGGTGGTCTTAGAAATATAGCACCATTGTCTTCTGTGATAGACAGAGATGTGGACGAGATTCTAGTGGTTACGTGTTCTCCAAGACACCTGGGGACAAGCTCGAATGATCTGAATTCACCATTTGACATTGCAGAGCGTAGTTTTAATATTCTTCTCAATGAGATTGTGAGAGAAGATATCGATTCTGTTCTCAAGGTAAACAAAATACTAGAGAAGTGCGAAAAAGAAGTTAGAAAGGCAGATGGGAGAAAATACAAGCACATAGATATATCCTTGGTTGAGCCTCGTTTTGGACTTGGTGGCCTGTTGGACTTCTCAGATAGTATTCAAAAGAAACGTATAGAAGAGGCCAATAATGTATGCGACAGGCTCCTAGAGAAATCAGCCACCAAGAGTTATACAAAATAATCAGAGATGTAAGAGCAGATCTGTATGTTGTTGAGAAGAAGGTTAGTTCTCTGCTTGAGCATCACAAAGAGGTAAGCGATTTTATTGAGGACTATAAGCTAGACCATACTGGTCGGCTTATACAAAAGCATGTACTACTTGCACAGGAAAATATCCTGAATGCAAGAAACATGCTTAGACAACTCCTAGAGGTAATAGACACATCTGGTTGTTACCCCGATCCTCCTACTGATCTCCCGCAGGACTTCTCTACTCCTTCCGGACTGAGTAGACAGGAAATCAATGGTCTGCTGGAATCTGTGACGGAGATTCACGGTAGAGTCAGGGATTTGGTCAGTGCAACTCTGCACAGGGAACTAGAGGGGTGGGCTACTCGATATCATGAGGAAGCTGTGTTCAATCTTGCCTCTGCAAAACAGTCTTTGAAAGTATATTTAGGTCTTACTGATGAAGAACCACATTCTGGAAAAGGAGAACGAGTTCAGGACAACTCCAACAAGGTACATGATGGAGGTGGAGGCTTTCAAGCATCTGCTAGAGAGGGACGAATCAGAGAATAAGGAAGTTGCAAGAAAAGAGTTTGCTTACATCTATCACATTGTTGATCCTCTTTCTAACTATGCTACCTATGAGGATGATACCCGAAAGGAGAAGGTGAAAGAGGATATCTTTGGGGAAAAGACTGATTGGGTAGAGGATGCTTATGTAAGAAAGGCGATGGAGGTTTATGAGGATGTGAACATGACTGAGGCACAGAAGCTGCTGAAGTCAGCCAAGAGATCAGCTAAGACTCTAAGAGAATACTTTGAGGAAGTAGACCTTACTGAGACAGATGATAGAGGTAAGCTAAAATGGAGTGCCAAGGATCTGATGAATAATCTTTCTAGGATAGGAGAGGTTATTGAAGGTATCAAGTCACTTGAGGATCAAGTTGAGAAGGAGTTAATGGAGAGTGGAGAGCTTAGAGGTGGTGTTAAATTGAATCAGTTTAACCAGTAGTGAATCCAAGCCGTAAGTTTAAGAACACAGATCGGTTTAGACAACCTGCTCTAAAGTTTCTCAGAGATGGAGTCTACTGTGAAGCTCCTGTAGGGACAAAGGATTGGGAGGATTTCTGGAATACACAGAAAGAGCGGAGTCTAAATGGGTTTGAAAGTGAAGGTGTACGGATAACAGGACAACACTACTTCTATCTTAACTTTTGCCCTATCCTTGCTGTTACGGAAAGTGATGGCAAGTCTGCTACAAAAAGCGAGACATTTCCTAAATTCTGGGATGGAGATTATAACTATTTTTGGTCTCTAGAAATTGCAAAGAATGGAATATCAGAAGAAAAACTAGAAAACTTAAAGCTTGGATTTGACCCTCTGGATATAGAGGGTGGAAATCATATGGTCGTCTTAAAGGCCAGAGGAAAGGGATTTTCGTATAAGGCAGGATCAATGCTTGCACGTAACTTCTGTCTTAAACGGAAGTCCAAAAATTATGCAATGGCCTATGATAAGCAATATCTTAAGAAGGATGGACTGCTGACAAAGGCATGGGATACGATAGATCATATTGATGAGCATACTCCATATCGACAGCCCAAGCTGATAGACCAGCAAATGCATAAGCGGTCTGGATATCGAAAGAATAAGGGAGGGACTGATATAGAAATGGGAACTAAAAATGATATAATTGGTGTCTCACTCAAAGATAATCCAGATAAAGCCCGTGGAAAAAGGGGAGATTTAATCTTCTTTGAGGAAGCAGGAAAGTTTCCAGGACTGAAATCAGCCTGGGAGATATGTCGCTCCAATGTGGAGCAGGGGTCTCACACAATTGGGACGATGATTGCCTATGGGACTGGTGGTACAGAGCAAGGTGATTATGAATCTCTGGAAGAGTTATTCTATAATCCTACTTCTTATAACATACTTCCTATTAAGAATCAATGGGAAGATGAGACCCAAGGTAGAGATTGTGCATTTTTCTTTCCAGCATACGTTAATTGGGAAGGCCATATTGATGATGAGGGTAACTCTCAGATAGAGAGTGCTAAACAGTATCTAAAGAAGCAACAAGAAAAGAAGAAAGAGGCTGATGATCCAAATGCTTTGGAGCAATTCTCTTCTGAGAATCCATTTACCCCACAGGATGCTGTACTAAGGATATCGAAAAACATCCTGCCAACTCATGATCTAAAGCAACACCTTGGATCCGTACAGGGGAATGAAAGGTATGCGGCTCTAAGTACTGGACGACTTTATAGAGACTCTGAGGGTAAGGTTAAGTTTACTCCAGATCCAGACTCTAAGCCACTGTTCAAGTATCCAACTCCTAAGAATATAGATCGTAGAGGGGCAGTAGTCATTAAAGAGAGTCCTATCAAAGATGAGCATGGAGAGCCACACGATATCTATGCCATTGGGCATGACCCTTATGCTCATGATGGAAGTCCGGAGAATGCGTCTCTAGGGGCTACTTATGTGTTCAAGAAAACAAATCAGTTTTCTCTGACATATAATGAATGCATCGTTGCAAGTTACGTTGGAAGACCCTCAACAACTGACGAGTATAATCGAGTCCTCTTTATGCTCGCAGAATACTATGGTTGTAAAATTGGATTCGAGAATAACAGAGGCGATGTTATCGGCTATGCAAAGAGATTCAACAAGCTAGACCTCTTGGAACGAGAGTTTGATGTACTCTCTAAGAAGAAAACCTCTCAAAAGAGGAGGACTTCTCGCCCTTACGGGATCACAATGACGAAGCAGAGGAAAAAGGATGCACAGCTATATTTGAAGGATTGGCTTTTGTCTGCTGTCAGTCGTTATACTAATGAAGACACGTTGGAGCAGACACAAAAGCTGGTGATGCATACAATTCTTGATCCGGCATTTCTCCAGGAGTTGATTAAGTATGATCCCAACAAGAAGACAGAGTTTGATAGAGTGTCTGCTGCTATGATTGGGATGTATTATCTCAAAGATATGGAAGCCAGAAATGTAAACTCAGGAGGGGGTATGAATAAACACAAAGAGTTCTTCGATAGAAACTGGTTCCAATAGGATATGCCTCACAACCAAGCATTTACAACTCAGCTTCCAAGGCAGCGTATTCCTAGATCTGAAAAGGATCAGGAATGGAAGGAAAATACTATAGATGCTATTATTGATCTCTGTCGCTTTGAGCCTCCTTTTCGGAGAGAAGATGAGAGAGATGCAATGAGAAAAGCATATCTGTATTATAATGGTTCAATCGTAGATGAAGACTATACTCACGTTACTGAGCCATATGGAAACAAGCGGGAAAACTTTCCTGCAAAGATGAGAAATTATCCTATTATCAAGCCAATAGTTGATCTTCTCATTGGAGAGAAGGCAAGAAGACCAGCAGAGTATACAGTTAAGGTCAACAATGATGATGTTGTAAACAGAAAGCTTCAGGAAAAGACTGATGCTCTGCATCAGAATCTCATTCAGCATTTCATGAGAGAGTTGCAGAGTACAGAAGGGGTAAATACAAGGGGACTAGCTCCACAGGAGGAGCCACCAAGTCCACAAGAAGTAGCCAAGAGATTCGATGATGATTATAGAGACAAGCGAGCAATAACGGGACAGAGAACCTTAGATTATTTTTATGATGATCTAGAGTTAGATCGTAAATTTGTAGATGGGTTCAGACATTTTCTTATCTCTGGTGAAGTACATTCAGCCAGAGGCGTAGGAATGCCTGATATGAGATATGAAATACTGAACCCTCTACAGATAGACTATGAAAAGAGTCCTGGAAATGAGTTTATAGAAGATGGTCAATGGGTTTGCCACAGGCGACTCTCGACTACAAATGATGTACTCGATGCTTTCTATGGTGATCTTGATGCATCGGAAGTATCACAGCTTGAAGATCCAAACAGAGACTACGATCCATTTGTAATATACTCAGATGATGGTTATACGGCTGATAATGATGGTCAGCTTCTAGAGGTATATGAGGTCTACTGGAAGTCCATGAGTCAAATAGGAATACTAAGGTATGTTGACCAAAATGGATTTCCACAAGTTAGAGAAGTAGACGAGTCTTACGAGCCACAGGAAGGTGAAAATATAGAATGGTACTGGACAACGGAGGTTTGGCAAGGATTTCGGATTGATGAGGACATATACAAACGCATCAAGCCTATCGAGATCCAAAGGGGCGAGTTAGACAACAGATCCAAATCTAAGCTACCAATAAACGGGAAGAGGTATTCGGATATGAATGCTCCGAATATCTCATTGGTAATGCTAGGAATTCCCTATCAAATCTCCTATAACATATATAAATATCGCTTGGATAATGCGATAGCTAGATCCAAAGATATTATAGCACAACTTGATATTAACCTTATCCCTGACGATTGGGATATGGATGACTTCATGTATAACCTGGAAGCTACAGGTATTGCATGGATGGATTATGGAGATCATGATTTGAGTCCACAACATCAAACAGTCCTGGATATGTCTGTTCAAGTTATCCAGGATATGACTGCTCTGTTGCAGGCAATTCTTCAAGAATGGGAGCGAGTTTCAGGAGTCTCACGTCAAAGACAAGGCCGAATATTTGCATCAGAGACCAAGGGTGGGTCCGAGCAGGCTATTGTCCAAAGCTCCTACATCACTGAGCCATACTTTAACCAGTTTGCTCACTTTGAAGAAAGAGAGTTTGCAGCTATACTAGATTACTCAAGAATACAGTGGGTAGAAGGTAAGTCTCTAAGTTATGTCACACCAGAAGGGTCTGAACAACTCTTGCAGATTGATGGCTTAGAGCACATGGAGTCTGAGTATGGAGTTAGAGTTTCCAACTCAGGAGAAGACCTTGAGAATCTAGAGAAGCTTAGAGATCTCTCTCAGGCAATGCTTCAGAATGGAGTGCCTCTTTCTAAGGTCATGGATATTATGGACGCTAGTTCAATTAGTGGCCTTACGGATAAAGTAGAAGAGGCAGAGAAAAGTCAGAGACAACTGAAGCAAGCTCAAGCAGAAGCTGAGAGAAAGCAAAGTCAAATGGAGGCTCAGGTTGAGCAGCAGAAGATACAGGCTGACATGGAGCAAACAAAAATGGACAATGAGACTAAGATACGTCTCAAGGAAATGGAGCTTGAACAAGATGATCAAGAACTTGAGCAGGAAGAAGAAATTGCTGAGATGGAAGCTGAGACTGATGTGGAAGTAGCTGAAATCAAAGCAAATCAGAACGGCACTAGTAACGGATCCACCCAATAATTACACACTAAGTTATGGAAGACACAACCCCTTTTGAAGATGTAACATTTGAAGAAGTCGTAGATGAGAATCCCGACCCTGATCCTGATCCCTCTCCTACGGATGAGGAAGAACAGGAAGATCAGCCTACCCAGGAAGAAGAAACTCAAGAAGACAGTCCGGAAGAGGAGGATGAGCCTACTGATGAGGATCTTGATTCTCAGGATGAGCCTGATGATACTGAGGAAGAAGACAATCAGGAGGAAGAGGAAGAGACTCAAGCCTCTGTTATGGATGCTATTCAGGCAAAGACTGGCTTTGAAACAGAGGAAGACTACTCAGATGATATTGATGGTGTAGCTGAATATATCAATGATGTAGCCACTCAGCAAGCCCAAAGTCAGGTTGAACAGCTTGTCGAGAGTCTTCCGGAGGATGTTCAGACCTTCATGCAGTATAGGGCAAATGGGGGAGATCCAGAAGAGTTTATGGAGACCTATACCTCTAACTGGAATGAGACTGAGTTGCAGGAGGACAACTCTAGTCAGCATGAGAAAATTGTCCGTAATAGGATGAAAGAAGAGGGGTGGGATGAAGAAGATATTGAAAGTGCAATTGAGGATTACAAGACTTCCGGAAACCTCTACGGGGAGGCAAAGCGTAGTCTCAATAGATTGCAGAAACTTGAGGAACAGCAGAAAGAGAATCTTATTGAGCAGCAAGAACAGAGACAGCAAGAACAGCAAAAAGAGATTGAAGAAGCTTGGAATGAGATAGAAAATACTCTAAACAATACTTCCGAGCTTAACGGGATGCCTATTCCAGAGAATCAAAAAGATCCTTTCTTTGAGTGGATGAGCCAACCCGTGGATGAAAAAAATGGACAGCCTGTTAGCCAAAGGGACATAGCAGCCCAAAATGCAGATGTTGAAACTTTGCTCACCCTGGACTACGTTATGTACCTGATGAATCACGATGATTTGTCCTTTGACGATGTGATTAGTCAAAAGGCGAAGACTGAGAATGCAAAGGGGCTTGAGGATCTCCTTTCAAACTCGAACAATAAGGACACGCCTTCTGACAAAAGTAAAGGACCTTCTGGCGGTGATTCAAGCAAAGACGTTGATGCTAATGATCTGCCTAATGCCAGAGATCTTATTGGCTAAGGTTGAGATGGGAAAGTATCAATAGCTGGACTAACAAGCATCATTCCAGCACTCGTTAATAAAAATGCATCATAGATATGCGAATTTCTAAGACGCAGTACAATGATGCCCAAATGACGGATAGCAATTCGCTGGCGAAAGCTATGCTGCAAAATCCAGCGAAGCTGAGTCCCGTCATGACATATCTGGGAGGTCGTCAAGATAAGAAGTTTCCCTTGACGATGCTCACAGAGGGCATGGAAAATACGGAATCTATCGAAAGTGATGAGTATGAATATAAAGTCCAGACAAAGACGAGTATGACTCGTCCTGTGGCTGAGACTCCAAATACCACTACGGGTCTTGGTCAAGGTGGACAGGTATTCACTCTCACATTTACGGATAGATGGTTCATTAAGGATTACGTCCTGATTTCCCCTTCGGGAGTTCAGGCACGTATCATGAGCCAGCCTACTCCTAACGGCAAGAATTATGATTACCAGCTTCAACTGGTCAATCCTAATCAGAATGCCGTAGTCCCAAGTCAAGATGTTCAGTCAGGCTCCACTTGGGGGATGATGTTTGCCCCTGTTGGCAAAGACTTCTCCCGTGGGAATGCTTCCAACTGGACTTCGCCATCCAAGGTCAAGCACAAGCTCACGAAGATCCGGAAGAGTTATGAAATGTCCGGTGACTCGAAAAACTATGTGATGGACGTTGAGCTTCCTAGCAAAGATGGAGGCACGTCTAACTTGTGGATGGACTACGAAGAGTGGCAGTACTTCCTTCAGTGGAAGGAGGAACAAGAACTCCTCTACTGGTATGGTGAGAAATCCTATGACCAAGATGGTACAACCAATCTGACAGATGAGAATGGTCAGCCTGTCATCATTGGTCCTGGACTCTTCCAGCAGATCATCAACAAGGATACATACAGTGAGCTTACCGCAGATAAGCTTCACAATGTAATTGGTGATCTGTTCTATGGCATGACTGATGCACAGAACGTGCAGGTTACTCTCTTCACGGGTACTGGTGGCAAGAGAGAGTTTGACCGTGCCATGAAGGATGAGCTTGCCAATAACAACTTCACTGTTCTTGACCAAGGAAAGTTTGTTCAAGGAGAAGGTGAAGATCTGACCCTTACAGGCTACTTCACGTCCTATAGACACGTTGACGGCCACCTTATTAATGTTGTCAACAACCCACTCTTTGACCACTCTGCTGTTGCAGATGCCAGGAGAAAGCACCCTGATACCGGATACAGCCTTGAAAGCTACCGGATGGTCTTCGTGGATCAGTCCACGTATGAGGGTGAGCCTAACGTGAAGATGGTCAGTAAGGAAGGGGAAGAGATGAAGCGTTGGGCTGTGCCTGGATCCGTGGTTCCGAGAGGGTTTGACCAGAGTACCAGTAGAGCTAGTGATGTGGATGGAGCTTCGGTTCACTTCATGAAGCGATCTGGTGTCTGCCTCCGGAGATTTGATACGTCATTGGATCTCCAATGCGTGAAGCAGTAATTTTCATAGAGAGAGGTAAGGGTAGGTTTGTCTCGCCTACCCGCCTCTCTCTTTTTTTATATAACCAAAATTAAGATACAAATTATGCCAGCAGTTGCTGACGATTATAAAGTTGCGGATAGAGGAATCAGAGAGACAAAAGAGGTTCGCATTATGAGAATCCCACAGGGAGGTAGTCACCTTCCAAGTGAGGTTCTTGACAATGCAAATATGCGTCTCTCTAGTGTTTATGTTCACCAGAGACCTTACCGTGGTCTTACACAAGAAGCTGAGAAAGAGCTTCTGCCTGAGATTCTTGGTATTTCTGCTGATGATAACAATTTCTCAGACAGAGCGAGAAGATATTGGGCAGAAATGACCATTGATGTTCCGCAAGAGGGACACATGCTTTCTGTTCCTATTCTTCCGGATGATGCTGATATGCCTCATCCAAAGAGTCCGCATGTTGAGGACTGGATCAAGTACAAGTTTGCTCAGGGACACCCACAAGTTGCAGAATCAAGAAGTGATGCTGAGGCAAATGTAAACAAGAGCTTCTTTATTTACGATCCAGAGAAGGAAGCTGAAAGAGAGAACCGCAAGTCTAAGCTTCGCCAGAAGGCATACATGGAGCTTGCTAAAGCTTCTGAGAATGAGGCCAAGCTTGATGTTTTGGTGAGAGTGCTTACTGATCAGCGTCCAGAAAGACTATCCAAGTCTCAGAAGGAGAACATTCTGGATACGCAACTGAATAGTGATCCGGAGAAGTTTGTCTCTGCTGCTACTGACAGTGATCTGGCACTCAGAGGACTTCTGATGGATGCTATTGAGAATGAGGTTCTCAATAAGATCGGTAATCAGATCATGTATCAGGATGAGACTATTGCTGATACTATGGATGAGGCTATAGCATGGGCCAAGAATGATCGTAATTCTGGTGTCATGCAAGAGATTAAAGCCAAGCTCAAAGAAGCCAAGCGATAATGACCCTTCCGGAGATACATACTCAAATAAGGGTTCAGTTTGAGGCTGTAGCGGCTCAGACTCTGGATAACTTTTTGCCCCAAGAGATAGATCTATATCTCAATAGGGCAATCAGAGAGTTTATTGATCAGTTTCGTCCTCTTCTGCTTCAACCCCAAGAGTCGGGGCAAAGTAGAGAAGCAAGCGAGAACCTAAGAACACTGCTAAACAAAGGGACATATGAAGGTCCAGACTTTAGTAGTGAAACATCTCTAGAGGGTGGTTGGTCTGTTCCTATCAATGATCTTACTCCTACCTACGAGTACTTTGTTACTGGTAGGCTGAGTACAGATCAAGATGTGTATAATGTTGAGACAACCACTCCTAGAGATCTTTATCGACACCTAGAGACAAGACATAACATTCCGCATTTTCGGGATGCAAAACTTGTGGAGCGGGGATCTGATTTTCTTCTCGCCCTTCCGGACCCTGATGAAACTCCTGAGAGCCTAGAGATTACCTATCTTGGGGAGTTTGACCGTGTTGACATTAAGCTGGTGATTGAGTACACTGTCAGCAATGGTAGTGGCAATAATGCTGCTTCTATTGACATAGAAGGAGTAAGCTATGACATTCCTTGGAACGGGGATCCTGGATCTACTATTGATAGCTTCATTAGTAGTCATAAGTCTGATATATCTTCTAGACATAGCATTGTCGTTGAAGATATAGGAAATACAATAAGACTGACTACTTTCAATCAGAATATTACTGAGCCTAGTTTCAAGTTTAGTAGTAGTGGTACTTCTTTGAGCAAAGATGTTACAACATCTAGACCAGAAATTCCACTACCAACTACTACTCACCAGGAACTTGTAAACCTTACTGTGAACCTGATGAAGCAGGATCTTCCCCAGGCTCAATCCAATAGACAGGCTTCACAAGCTGAACAGCAATGACAGCAGAGCAACTAGTCAGAGCATTTAACTCTGAGCTTCATCAGCGAGACTCAGCTAGAGTTGCTGATAGTGATGATGTAGTCTATTTTCTCAATAAGGCTCAGAATCAGTTTGTACTGAACAGGTTTGCAGGAAAGAGAACAACTGCTGAGGGATTTGAGCAAAGTCAAGACCTCAGAGATGATTTGAGAATATTCTTCGAGAAAGACTGCCGAACAAAAACAGTATATGGGCTAGAAGATGCAGGGATATATGATGTTGAGGTAGATACTGTTTTCCTCCCATCGGACTACCTTCATCTTGTAAGTAGTAGAGCAGTAGTACTATTTTCAAAACTAGTCACAAGTAAGGGAGAAAGAGAAAACTTGTCCTGGAAACTTGGGACGGGAAAATTTGATGGGGAAAACTTTGATAAACGTATTCCAGAATCCGGTGAAGTCTATGATCGGAAGGTAGTTCCTGCTCGCCTCACTCAGTCACAAAGTGTGTATGAAGAACTTAACGATCCTTTTCATACCACGGCCCACAAAGGTCCAGTTTGTGATCTGAACAAGGACAGGCTGAATGTATATACCGATGGGAAGTTTATCGTAGATGCAGTGATAATGAACTACATTAGACAACCCATCGAAATAAGCCTCAAAGATGAACAGGGTAATTCAACAACAAGTGAGTTACCTGAAACACTGCATCAAGAACTTGTAGATTTAGCCATTAGGCTATTTCTACAATACAACACTCAATCCTCTAACGAACAATCTTGACCAGCACCATGCTAAATGAAGTCTTTGTACAGAATAAAGGTAGTGTAGGAGGTACAGGTGGAAATGGAGACTTTAGTTCTCCTGCTGCTGTACCGGAAGGTGTGATTGCACTCTTCCCTGCTGATGGTGGCAATTCCATTGATATCTCCGATGGCACTGATAACAAGCTCGAAGATCAAGGTCCACTACAGGTAGTGCGTGGAACCAGTGATGGTCCCATCGTCACTAATGTTATTCATCCTTCTGAGCTTACCGTAGAGTCACGAGCTTATCAGGCTCCCAGAAAACAGGTTGACCACTTTAGTCCTGTGACTGTGAGTGAAGATCATCGTGCTCTTGGATTCAAAATCACGTCATGGGATATGAATGATCAGGAGCCTTTTGATCGTCACACCTATGATACTCACATCCTGGCAGCAGACAGTAAGGATCAGATCATCACTAAGATGATCAATCAGGTACTCAACATGCCTGTCAGTATGGTGAATAACGAAGGTCTTCCTCAGGTGTATGCTGGAAGTGATCAGGTTTCTGAGGTCGTGCCTTCTTCGGGCTCTGGAAGTGGTCAAGCCGTTATTACCATTGACGGTACTGACTATCCTATCACCTGGGATACTGATAAGACTACTACTGTCAGTAACTTCATCGCTGCTAATGCAGATGGAGTCTGGGCTGCTCACGGAATTCGCCTTGTAGAAGGAGATGATAACAACCTGGAGCTTCACTACGTCAATAGTGCTCTCCAGAATTCCGACATTGGAGTGAGTGATGGATCGTCTACCTCTCTTACTCTCAATGAGCAAAGCAGCAGAGATAACGTCAGGCTTGAAGCCAAGAACTATGGCGATACCTTCGTCACTTCCATCTTCGGAAGATGGAATGCCACTGTGACGACAAATCAGGACTTCCGCGAAGGTACAGGATCCTACGAGCAGGTCAAGGACATGGAAGAATATGTCCACGGCTTTCAGGGTCGGTATCAAGTCGATGATGGGATCTTGGGTAGACAAGAAGATCTTCCGACATTTGCTCAGGAAGGTGGAACCTATGATCTTATCACCCTGCGGAGTCCCAATGATATTGATCGCAGTGTCAACAAGCAGGCTGATCCACAGGATATCATCTTGGCCCTAGAGACGGGAGTAGACAAAACTCACGTCAACTCCTTCTTTGGTAATCAGGGAGTGTCTCTTTAAGGGTCTAATCAGATAGCCTTATGGACCCCCATTGAAATATATGGGGGTCTGTAAGGTTATTTGTATTTGTATCGTGCTTATGCGCCCGATGTACATCTATGCTATACTTCAGGTCAAGGATGTAACCGAGAAGACTCTTGAAGTCTCTCCTTACAACACACTAGCATATGGAGTACTTGTTACAGTACTTATACTAGCTGTTGTATTCATATGGAGGGAGTATAGAAGAATACAAGAGAGGTATAGGGATCATGTTGAAAAGACTGTTGGCTTAGTGCAGGTTGTTGAATCAAAGCTTGATACTATAGAAGAACTAGATCAAGAGACTTCAGATATCAAAGCTGAGATCAATGGTCTTGAGAATAAAATTGGTAAACTGTCTGAACATATAAACTTACTTAGAGGGGATGAATCCAATTAGATGGCTATTGAGAGATGATGACCTAAATAGAAGAGAAAGAGAATTAGATGAACATATAGACCGTCTGAAAGAAAGAGTAATGAAAGACGGATCTGGTATGCTTTTAGAGGTGGACACTGACTTCCCTGAACAGTTCACAGAACTTTCAGAGAAGATAGCAAGTGGTAATATAGAATGGAGAGATTTCTATTGTAATGAGGTACTAGACATATATAGTGTCCATTGTAGAATGAATAAAGGATCTATGCTCAAAGAGCATAGGCATCCTAAGTTTGACGAATACATATATGTAATATCAGGATCCATAATTAACTGGATGGATTCTGACTCTGAGGGCAAAGTTATTACTCCGGTAGAGAAGGCAGAAAGGAAAGATAACGATAATGTCAGAGGATGGTATAGAATACCATCCGGAGTAAATCATCGATTGCAGGCTATGAAGGATAATACTCACTTTATCTCCAAATTCATATGCTAGGATGTTTAGTCTGATTAGACAGTATGCATTTCCTATTATCGGGGTTCAGTTTGTGGCTCTCCTGGGTCTTGGCTATCTTCTCTATGGGAGCTATACACAATGGGAGGAAAAAGTTACTGTTAAGAAAGATACAACAGTAGTGAGTGAAACGGATACTGTATGGGGAGGATTTGACGTTGGACTAAACTTCGATGATCTAGAACCTGAAAGGGTTATCACTGAGACCAAGAGAGACACGGTAGTAAAAGACAGTCTAGTTTATATAACAGAAAGTCCTGGAGTACAGCTTTATGAGGAAGATTTCTCAAGGACACTAACAACAGGAGGATCAGTTAGCGGAACAATATCCTCTAGAGTTAAAGGAAATCTGGTTTCCCAGGATCTGTCACTATCTGCAACACTACCGACAATAACTGAGTACAAGACTAAGACTATAACCGAGAAAGTCACAAAGACTCAGGTTGGAAAGTGGAGAGTTGTCGCCTCTGCTGATGCCTTTTTTGGACCAGATGGGGTTGAGATCTTAGCTCCTGGAATTGGACTTCAAAGACCAACAGAGTTTTCTCTGTTCTACAAGTATGACGTGATGAATGGTTATCATGGCGCCAGTGCTAATGTCCCACTAAGCCTCATATTTTGATGGCTACTCTTAAGGAGATCAGCTACAACATCAAGAATATTCTGGAAGGTGGGAGATCTACCCAGAATTCTCTCTTCTCTCTACGTCAGATTGCGTTCTTCGTAATCTACTACAGAGCACTTCTAATTCGTAGAGAGACAGACTACTTCAAAAGAATGGATGGCCTAGAGCAAGATTTAGGTCTACTGTCTGCTGAGGTTACAGAACAGTCTGTAGGTCGAGCTAATGAGCTTCCAAAAGCTATCCTACGGACTTCCAGAAGAATTCCAACACCTGTGAGAAACAGAACTAGGAAGCCAATTACGTTTGTTGGAAGTCCTGATCTTGACGAACAGTATCCTTTTGGAGAGAGAGGTCAAGCTAGGTATCACAAGTACAGTAGATACACTAGCAAAGATCCACGTAGTTTCTGGAATGATGGATACATATACATAACGTCAGACAAAGTTGCAAAGCTTATCAACAATATCACAGGAGGACAGTCTCTTGAAGATTTAGACTCTTCGGTTGCAGAAGAGTCTATTTCTACGATTAGGGTAAAGGGTATATTCTCTGATCCTAGATCAGCTTGGAGCTTTCGACACCAAAAGCCTTATGATTGGGAGCAAGAGCTTCCAGGAATGCCAGAGGATTTGATCCAGAGAATCACTCAGTCTGTCCTTAGCGGGGAGGGTCAGGCTATGGTTAGTCAAATTCTCGATACTGAGGCTGATACTCTTCCTGCTAATCAACAGCCAAATACTGCCCAAGAAGCACAACAGAGACAATAATGAGTACACATCACAGACTGGATATTTATGAAAATTACAGAGAAGAGTCTGATAGCCCAGTCTCTAAGGACCTTCATAAGAAAATTCTCCAGAAGTTTAACACTAAAGCAATGGAGAAAATAATCTATGAAGGAAAAGTGTTGAACATGGAATGGTATCTCTCTGATCTATCAATACTGAGAGTAGAAGCAAATCCTAATAATCCTGCTGTCAACTGGAAAGCATCAAATGAGTTGAAGCAAGAAATCATAGAAGAGGGAGGTACTCCCAAGTCTGACGAGAATCCTAATGGGGAAGATTGGCTCGTGTATCATGATGATGATTGGATTGCATCTTTCCACTGGAGAAAATCAGGATGTACAGTACCAAATAAGACTGTCTATAGCTTTCGGGCTACAAGAGGCGACAAAGGTAATAAAACTAAGCTAAAGGATCGACTGAGAAATGATCCAACAGCATTCTCTGACTTCCGACTGGTTGAGAATCTAAGCAATCAATGAATTACAGCACTAGGAGCGCAAAAGCCATAGTAGATAAAGTCTATCGTGACCTTGGAATCGAAGATGAGTCCTGGGAGATAGATGCTATCGAGTGGATTGGGGAAGCCCTAGAAAAGATAGGTGCTGCTCCTGCCTACGAAGATAGAGAAGAGATCTTTGCCATAGAAGATCACAGAATGGCAATGCCTTCGGGGGTTATGCAAATGAGAGGTCTATGGAGAGCTACAGATGTTGACTATACCATCGGTCCTGATGGTGACATTACTGTTGACCAACAGGCTCTCAAGAGTAAGACGAAGAGAAGGATTCCTAGAAAGAAGGGATCGGGTAGAACACTAAGAGAAGGACTTGGACCAAGTGGTGCTGTAGACAATACTCAGTATGGAAGAAATGGAGAATTCTACATACTGAATCCAGGATACATACACACATCTTTCGAGAAGAGTCTTGTTATCCTTGGATACCGAGGAATCAAGACTGATGAAGATGGCTATCCTCTAGTTCCAGATGAAGCTAACTCTGATGAAGCATTCTTTTGGTACATTGTCTACAAGTTGTTGACCAGACAGCCTACTGTTCATCCTCAGATGAATTGGCAGAATGCCCAACAGCAGTGGGAGAAGCATAAACATAGAGCGAAAACAAAGATCAAGATGCCTGATCCTGATGAATATGAGCACTTCCGTCAGACTTGGGTACACATGATTCAGCCGAAGAATAGAACTAATGGTCAACGGCAGTTAATCAGTGGAGGAACCTACCAGGGATCGGATCTCATCGAGAGTGCTCCCATCGACAACTTCTGATCAGTTTCTCTTCCTTTCGGGCTAAGGTGCTGGCCCTGAGCAGAAAGAGAAAAACAGGGGGTAGTGCCTCTCTTGCAATTGAAACCGCTCTTAGAGCCTCTCAGAATCCAAAATGTCAAGATGAATCTTCTCCCCCAGGTCATAGATAAGGTTAGGCTGTTTGAGAATGAGCGTGAGATTACTCTCATGCTTGTAGATCCTAATGTCCAGAATGCAAATGATCAGACAAAAGGAGTATTGTCTGAGATGTTCTTGACACTGGATGATAATAGTGCAGCTATAAAGAGAGAGTGGCTAACAGAGGCTCTTAGAAGCATTGCCTACTACAATGAGATGCCACCTTTCTTTAGAGTCAACCGTGGAGAAGATTTCTCCATAGCTATAGACCTAGAGCAAGGTAGAGACTTTACTGGATTTGCTCTTACTATACGTAGAGCAGATGATGGGA